>Ga0114932_10001783_pt1 | contig 23788 bp, 21 predicted proteins | sample 2SBtaG_2_FD_87286 | JGI IMG/M metagenome (GOLD analysis project Ga0114932, IMG submission 87286) | Deep subsurface microbial communities from Kolumbo volcano to uncover new lineages of life (NeLLi) - 2SBTROV12_ACTIVE470 metaG | ecosystem: Environmental > Aquatic > Marine > Volcanic ...
GAAAGCGCCACCGCCAGCGGTGTACGCCGCATCGAAGCGCTGACAGGGCGGGGTGCGATGGAACAGATTAACACCGATCAAACTGCACTTGAACGCGCGGCCAAGGCGCTGAAAGTCACACCAGATGATGTGACCGCACGGGTCAAAAGCCTGTTGGTTGAACGCAAAAATCTGCAACATGAAATTGCTGATCTGCGCCGTCAGGTGGCCATGGGTGGCTCATCGGGTGCGGCAGCCAAGGAAATTAATGGAATTTCATTTCTCGGTCAGGTCTTAAACAATGTGTCGGGAAAAGACCTGCGCGGGCTGATTGACGAACACAAAGCGCGCCTTGGCTCCGGCGCGATTTTGCTGATTGCTGATAGCGGTGGCAAGGCTGCGGTAGCGGCCGGTGTGACGGACGATCTGACCGACCGCGTCTCTGCGGTCAATATGGTCAAAGTTGCGGCAGTGGCGCTGGGTGGTCAGGGTGGCGGCGGACGCGCCGATTTCGCCCAGGCCGGAGGGCCAAATGCCGACAATGCGGCGGCAGCCGTCAAGGCCGTGGAATCACTATTATCAGAGGAGGGGTGGTTATGAGCGTCTATGCCATGGTGCACATTGATGTTGAAAATGCCGAAGAATACGCCAAATACGCAGCGCTGGCCGGACCGGCGGTGGTCAAATACGGCGGCGAGTTTCTGGCGCGCGGAGGCGATTGCGTCCAGATGGAAGGCAAGGGCCGTGCACGCAACGTGATCATACGTTTTAAGGACATGGCCACGGCCAAGGCATTTTATCATGGGCCGGAATATCAGGAGGCGCTGGCCTTTGGCCTTCCTGCCGCCACGCGTGAATACACGTTCGTTGAGGGCGTTTAGCCCGCCAGCGCGACGTTCAGGTTGCTATCGATTTTTGCCAAAAACCCCTCGGTGGTCAGCCACGACTGATCTGGGCCCACCAGCAGCGCCAGATCTTTGGTCATTTGGCCGCTTTCCACCGTGGCCACGACCACAGTTTCCAACGTGGTGGCAAAATTCAGCAATGCCGCGTTGTCGTCAAGCTTGGCGCGGTGCTTCAACCCCCCGGTCCAGGCAAAGATCGAAGCAATCGAATTGGTCGAAGTGGCCTCGCCCTTTTGGTGTTGACGGTAGTGGCGCGTCACCGTGCCGTGCGCCGCTTCGGCCTCGACGATACTGCCGTCGGGCGTCATCAACTGGCTGGTCATCAGCCCGAGGCTGCCAAAGCCCTGCGCGACGGTGTCGGACTGTACGTCGCCGTCGTAATTTTTGCACGCCCACACGAAGCCGCCCGACCATTTCATCGCCGACGCCACCATATCGTCGATCAGCCTGTGCTCGTAGGTCAGGCCCGCAGCTTTGTATTTGTCGGCGAATTCTGCGTCAAAGATGTCTTGAAACAGATCCTTGAACCGCCCGTCGTAGGCCTTGAGAATGGTGTTTTTAGTCGACAAATACAGCGGCCACCCCATGTTCAGCGCATAATTCATTGACGCGCGGGCAAAATCGATGATCGACTGGTCAAGGTTGTACATGCCCATGGCCACACCCGCGGAAGGGGCGTCAAACACATCGCGCCTGATCACAGTTCCGTCGTCACCAACGAATTTCATGGTCAGCTTGCCCTTACCCGGGAAATGAAAATCTGTGGCCTTGTACTGATCGCCGTAAGCATGACGCCCGATTACGACGGGCCGGGTCCAGCCCGGGACAAGGCGGGGAACGTTTTTACAAATGATCGGCGCGCGAAATATCGTGCCCCCGAGGATATTGCGAATGGTGCCGTTGGGCGAAGCCCACATCTGTTTTAGACCAAATTCTTCAACCCGCGCCTCGTCGGGCGTGATGGTGGCGCATTTCACACCGACGCCGCACTCTTTGATCGCTTCGGCCGCATCAATGGTGATCTGGTCGTCGGTGGCGTCGCGTACCTGGATGCCAAGATCGTAGTATTTCAGGTCGATATCGAGATAAGGCAGGATCAGCTTATCCTTGATGAACTGCCAGATGATCCTTGTCATTTCATCGCCGTCGATTTCCACAACTGGGTTTTGAACTTTGATCCTGGTCATCGGTTAGTCCTTGAACGAATATGGTGAACTGGCCTGTGCCTAATCCAACAGCCGGTGGATGAAAAGCTTGTATGCAACGGCGTACATTAAATTGTGAAGGCCAGACCTACGGCGAAAGCAACAACAGCGCAGATGCCCCCTACGAACACGGTTTCGATTACGCAGCGCCACAGGTTTACCGTAGTAGCGTACCAGCGCAAAAGCCCCAGCGTGACCAGAGCCAGAAAAGTAGCGAAGATCGACCAGTTAAACGTGGCAGGGACCGGCTCCAGTATGAAATAGGGAAACAGCGGCACCACGCCGAAGATGATAAAGGCAATAAAGGTGAAAAACCCCTTAACGGCCGGGTTTTCGCCGGTGGAGTCGGCCATGCCCAATTCATAATTCATCATGAAATCGGCCATCATTTCCGGGTTGCGCTGCAGGACGTCGGCCATGATGACGGCATCGTCGCGCTTCATATTGTGCTGGTGAAGAATATCCAGCACTTCGGCGCGCTCGTAATCCGCGTTATGCTCGATCTCGTGCAGTTCCTGTTTGCGGTGTGACACATAAAGATCGCGCTCGGCCCGCGAAGACAGAAATTCACCCAACCCCATGGATGTTGCGTCGGCCAGCAGATTGGCGACGCCAAACAGCAACACCGCAATACCACCGATTTGCACTGCGCCCTCGACTCCGGCACCGGCAAACCCGGCAACAATGGCGAATGTGGTGACGATACCGTCGTTGCCACCAAATACGATTTGCTTGAGAAATTCCTGAAGCGCGCCGATCTGGTGCTCGTCTTTTCGGTGTTGGACAAGGTCTATGGCCATGGGATCCCGTAAATAGCAAAAGGTGCCCGTGTGGTAACAGGCACCCCGCATTTTTTCAAACGACGCAATGTCGCTGGTGAGCGTTTTGCGACCCTCAGATCAAGCGATATCAAACCGATCAAGGTTCATGACTTTGGACCACGCATCAACGAATTGTGCCACAAAGGCACCCTGCGCATCGTCGCTTGCGTAGACTTCGGCCAGCGCGCGCAATTGCGAATTTGACCCAAACACCAGATCAACACGCGTCGCCGTCCATTTCTGGTCCCCCGAAACCCGGTCGCGTCCAACGAAGCGGTCGCCTGCGTCTGATGTTGGCGTCCAGACAGTATTCATATCCAGAACGTTGACAAAAAAGTCGGTGCTCAGTGTACCCGACCTGTCTGTCAGAACGCCGTCCTGCGAGGCGCCGGTGTTGGCACCCAAGGCCCGCAACCCGCCAACCAGCACCGTCATTTCCGGTGCACTGAGGGTCAATAGCTGCGCGCGGTCGATCAAAAGTTCTTCGGCCGAAAAGCTATAGGTGGTTTTCTGAAAGTTACGAAATCCGTCGGCGCTTGGCTCCAGCATTGCGACGCTATCAACATCGGTTGCTTCCTGCGTGGCGTCGGTACGCCCCGGCGTGAAGGGAACCGTCACATCGTGACCGCCCGCCGACGCGGCGGATTCAACCGCAGCACAGCCTCCCAGCACAATGGTATCGGCCAGTGAGATTTTCTTACCACCCGATTGTGCAGCATTAAACGCGGCCTGCACACCCGCAAGCGCAGCCAATGACGTGGCCAGTTGTTCGGGTTGGTTGACTTCCCAGTCTTTCTGCGGCGCGAGGGCGATGCGCGCACCATTGGCACCACCGCGTTTGTCCGAGCCCCGGAACGTGGCGGCAGAGGCCCATGCGGTCGATACCAAATCTGAAACCGACAGACCGCAATTCAGCAGTTTTGTCTTCAGATCGGTGATATCAGCCGCGTCGACCAGATCGTGTTCGACGCCGGGCACATTGTCCTGCCAGATCAGTGGCTCGTCGGGCACTTCCGATCCCAGGTAAAGCGCGCGCGGCCCCATATCGCGATGGGTCAGCTTGAACCACGCCCGTGCAAACGCGTCGGCGAATTGGTCGGGGTTCTCGTGAAACCGTTTGGAGATCGGCCCGTAGATCGGGTCCATCCGCATGGCCATGTCTGCCGTGGTCATCATGGTTTTGACCTTTTTCGCACCATTGTGGGCGGCAGGGGCCATGTCGTCTTCGGTCACACCGACGGGCGACCAGATATTGGCACCGGCAGGGCTTTTGTCCAACTCCCATTCATAACCGAACAGCAGGTCGAAATAGCCATTGTCCCATTTGGTCGGATTGGCGGTCCACGCGCCCTCGATGCCGCTGCCGATTTGATCGTCACCTTTGCCGCTGGCGTAGCTGGATATCCAGCCAAAGCCCATGTTCTCGATCGGGGCCGCTTCGGGTTCCGGTCCCACCTGGGCTGCGTCTCCGGCGCCGTGCGCTTTGCCAAACGTGTGACCGCCTGCGGTCAGTGCCACGGTTTCCTCGTCGTTCATCGCCATACGCGCGAACGTCTCGCGGATATCGCGCCCCGAGGCCAGAACGTCGGGTTCGCCGTTGGGGCCTTCGGGGTTCACATAGATCAGCCCCATTTGCACGGCGGCCAAAGGGTTTTCCAGATCGCGCTCGCCTTCATACCGTTGATCGTCGAGCCAAACGTCCTCGGCTCCCCAATAGATGTCTTCTTCGGGCTCCCAGATATCGGCGCGGCCACCGGCAAAACCAAAGGTCTTGCCACCCATGGATTCAATTGCACAGTTACCTGCCAGAATCATCAGGTCTGCCCATGAAATACTGCGACCGTATTTCTGTTTGACCGGCCACAACAAACGCCGCGCTTTGTCCAGATTGACGTTGTCGGGCCAGCTGTTGAGCGGCGCGAACCGCTGGTTGCCGGTCCCGCCGCCGCCGCGCCCGTCCGCTGTGCGGTACGTACCGGCACTGTGCCAAGCCATGCGGATAAAAAACGGGCCGTAGTGGCCGTAATCAGCAGGCCACCAGTCCTGACTGTCGGTCATGAGGGCGAAAAGGTCCTTTTTCAATGCCGCAAGATCAAGCGACAGAAATGCCTTTGCGTAATCAAATCCGCTGCCCATTGGATCGGATTTGGAAGAATGCTGGTGCAGAATACGCAAGTTCAGCTGGTTGGGCCACCAGTCGCGATTTGAGCGCACCCCTGCGTTCGTGTGCATTACCGGGCATTTTGCATCGCCGTCCATGATTTTTCCTATCCGTGAGATTGATTGTCAAAGTGATCCGGCTGCGTTTTATAACGATTCTAAACTGACCACAATCACCGTTATTAACCTGTACCAATCAAGTTTATCGACATAGGAGCGGGACAATCCTGCTGTGCGCTCCTATATAGAAATAAATCAACGAGGCCGCCTCATGCGTGATCTGAAAATCCCCGGCCAACGCCATCCGGAAAAAGCGCACCGTCCCGATTCGGTGCAACCGAAAAAACCACACTGGATTCGCGTCAAATCCCCCAATTCCGAGGGCTACAAGCGCACCCGAAACATCCTGCGCGACAATGACCTGGTGACGGTCTGCCAAGAGGCCGGTTGCCCGAACGTCGGCGAATGCTGGTCCAAGGGTCACGCCACCATGATGATCATGGGCGAGATTTGCACGCGTGGTTGTGCGTTTTGCAATATCGCTACCGGTAGGCCCGGCGCACTTGATGCGTTCGAGCCGGGCAGGGTGGCGGACGCTGTCGCCAAACTTGGGCTGCACCATGTGGTCATCACCTCTGTTGATCGCGATGACCTGGATGATGGCGGTGCACAGCATTTTGCCCAAACCATCCGCGCCATCCGCCACCGCGCGCCTGATACGACGATCGAAGTTTTGACACCCGATTTTCTGAAATGCCCGGACAGCGCGCTTGAAACCGTGGTGCACGCCCGACCTGACGTTTTCAACCATAACCTTGAAACTGTACCGGCGCTGTATCCAGAGGTGCGCCCGGGTGCACGGTATTTCCACAGTTTGCGATTGTTGCAGCGCGTCAAAGAGCTTGATCCCCGCATGTTCACCAAATCGGGCATCATGGTCGGGCTTGGCGAGGACAAGGCATCGGTGCTGCAGGTTATGGACGATATGCGCGCCGCCGATATCGATTTCATGACCATAGGTCAGTACCTGCAACCCACGCCCAAGCACCACGCGGTGGCGCGGTTTGTCACCCCTGACGAGTTCAAAACTTATGAGCGGGCCGCGTTCGGTAAGGGGTTTTCTATGGTGTCGGCCACGCCGCTGACGCGCAGTTCGTATCACGCCGGTGACGATTTCGCCCGCCTGCGCGCCGCAAGGGTGAAGAAACTGTCCTGAAATTATTGCCTGGCGCGAGGTGGTAACGCCAGCAGATAAGCGGCGATATCCAACCGGTCCTGATCGGTTAGCTTTGAAGTGTTTTCGATCACATCGACCATCAGGCTGCCGGCGGTATCAAATTCCGGCGTAAATCCGCTTTTCAGATACTCCGCAATATCGCGCTGTGACCAGCCCGGCCCGTCCTTGTGCGGGGTCAGGTTGGGCACAAAGCCCTTGCCTTCGGGGTTGGGAGCGCCAGCCATCCAGCGCGATTTTTTCAAACCACCCAGCATATTGCGCGGTGTGTGGCACTCCGAACAATGACCCAGACCCTCGACGATTTTTTGGCCGCGCTGCGCCGCCTCGCTCAGGGCTGCGGCGTCAATCACCGGCCCCTGGCTGTAAAACAGCAGTTTCCAGCCGCCGAGCAAAAACCGGACGTTAAAGGGAAATCCGACGTCGTGGGGCTGGCTTGGGGTATCAGATGCGGGCAGTGTAGCCAAAAAGGCCCTCAGATCGATTATGTCGGGAACAGTCGCGCGGGCATAAGACGTATAGGGGAAAGCCGGATAATAATGCCTGCGCTCCGGCGAGGTGCCATAGATCATGGCGTTGATCAAGTCGATGTCAGACCAGTTGCCGATCCCCCGCACGGGGTGGTTTGAAATATTGGGTGCGATGAAGGTTCCGAAGGGCGAAGGAAATTTTCGCCCACCGCTTAACACCATTTTGGCGTCACCGGTCGCGCCGGGGGCTGCGTGGCACGACGCGCAACCGCCCTGGTAAAACACCGCTTCACCACGGGCCGCGTCGCTGGTTACCCCGGCGATTTCGTCGTCGTCGATGGTTTTGGGTTGCGTCAGCAATAGGCCGACAGCCACAGACAAAATGCCAAAGACAGCAAATTTGAGGATGAATTTTTTCATCAAAGGTAAAGCGGGCCGGGGGAAAACGCCTGTGCCCCGGCCCTGTTACGTTTGAGTATCGCTACTTCAATTCCTCACCGCGGTAGGCTTTGTGGCACGCAGAGCATGCACCTCCCAAACCGCCGATTGCACCGCGCAGCGAATCGAGCCCACCACCGGCGGCGGCTTCCATGGCACCGGTTGCGGCGACGAGACCCTGCTGTTTCACGGCAAGGTCGGCAAAATTATCCCAAATCTCGGGCTTGGCGCGGGTCACGTTGTCCAGATCAAAATTATTAGACCCTTCGGGCCACATCGCCGATTGGTTGATTGATGAAAGCAGCGCCAGGTTTTTGGCGGCCACCGACGCCGCTGCGGCGTCGTAATCCAGTTTTCCCTGCGCCATTGCCCCAAGCGTTCCAATGTTGAACAAATAAAGGCCCATCAGTGACTGGCGGGCATTGATCGCACGTTGCAGGTGGCTGTCGGCCAGCGCGGCCCCGGCGGTCAAGGACAGTGAAAGCATCGCTGCTGTGATGATTTTAATGGTTTTCATGTGTATGTCTCCACGTTGAATTTCGCGTCAGTATAGCCAGAGCGTCCAAATCCAAAAGAGTGATCTCGGGCGATCACAATGAGTTTATATCGCCAGTATCCAAGTGGTATTTGCTTAAAAGCGCAGCACGCGACCGCGTTTTTGTGGTTCCAGCTGCATCCAGTCGGGCAGCCCGATCGTGCGTTCAACCGCGACCAATGCAGCGCAAATGCCCAGCACCACAACAATGACCAGCAATTGACGGCGCGAAGGTGGTCGACGCATCCAGCGCGACAGTCGCAACAGCCAGAACAAATTCACGCCGTGTCCAGAAACCGTACCACACCAATATGGTCCAGATTGCGGTTCCGCTGCGCATAGTCGATGCCGTAACCAACGACAAATTTGTCGGGGATTTCGAAACCGGTCCATGTGGCCTTGGCGTCCACCTCGCGTCGCGCCGGTTTGTCGAGCAGCGCGCAGACCTCCATGCGACGGGGTTTACGCGACTGCAGCAAATTAAGCACGTGGTGCAGCGTGTGGCCGGTGTCAACGATATCTTCGACCACAAGAATATCACGCCCTTCGATTTCGCCGCGAATGTCTTTCAGAATGCGCACTTCGCGCGAACTTTCCATACTGTCGCCATAAGACGAGGTCTCCAGAAAATCCACTTCGACCGGCAGGTCAAGCTCGCGCACCAGATCGGCAATAAACACGAAAGAGCCACGCAACAGCCCCACCACGATCAATTTGTCAGTATCCTTAAAGGTTTCAGAAATCTGCTTGGCCAATTCCTCGACCCGTGCGGCAATCGATTTGGCCGAAATCATGTTGTCGATCACATAGTTCGAATGGTTCATTTTGTCCCCTTGAACTCCGCTGCGGTGACGCGCAAAAACGGCCTTCATATTTTTCCTGCACTTTTAGCGGTGCCGAGGCCGGAAAGCCACCAGAGAGATGCCGACACACAGCGAAAAACGCCGTTTGCCGTATAGTGCTGTGCAAATGTACGCGCTGGTGGCCGACGTAGAGGCCTATCCTGCGTTTTTGCCGTGGTGCACGGCTGCACGTATCACCAACCGGGTGCAAAGACCCGACGTAGAGTTGATCGAGGCCGATCTGGTGATTTCCTTCAAAGTATTTCGCGAACGTTTTGCGTCGCGCGTAACATTGCGCCCGACCGAAAATAAAATCGACGTGGAATATCTGGACGGGCCGTTCCGCTATCTGAACAATCACTGGTCGTTCGCCGACCACCCCGAAGGTGGCTGTGATGCCGATTTCTTTGTGGATTTCGAATTCAAATCCGTCGTGCTGCAATCGGTGATCGGTATCGTGTTCAATCAGGCGATGCAGCGTATCGTGCGCGCATTCGAAACACGCGCACGGGAACTTTACGGCTGATCAGGACGTCATGTCGTAGGCGCGTTCGCCGTGCGCTGTCAGATCGAGACCGGTGTACTCGTCCTCTTTTTCCACGCGCAGTGGCACAATCAGTCCAACAAGTTTGACCAGCACCACAGTAACAACAATCGTAAAGGCCCCCACAATGGCCAGCGCGCCAAGCTGGGCAGCCCAGCTACCAACGCCGAATGCCGCGATCATGACGGTGCCGAAAATACCGCCGACGCCGTGGACTGCGAACACGTCCAGCGTGTCGTCGATCTTGATGCGGTTTTTGATGAAATGGACGGCCTCCTGACACAGAATACCGGCAACACCACCGATGATCAGGGCTGCAACCGGCCCGACAAATCCCGACGCTGGGGTGATCGACGCCAACCCGGCAATCGTACCGGTGACCAATCCGACCAAGGATGACTTACCATGTTTAAGTCGTTCCCAGAGCGACCACGACAGCGACGCTGCCGCCGCCGAAATATGGGTCACGATGATCGCCATGGCTGCACCGCCATCCGCGGCCAGTTGCGATCCCCCGTTGAACCCAAACCAGCCGACCCACAGCATCGCCGCACCGATGACAACCATGCCCGGGTTGTGCGGGGGTTTGGATTTATCGCTCCGCGCCCCCAGAAAAAAGGCCACTATCAACGCCGCAAGTCCCGCGGTCTGGTGCACAACGATGCCACCGGCGAAATCTTTGACGCCGGTCGCGCCGAAAATACCGCCATCGGACAAAAAGCCGCCGCCCCATACCCAATGCACCACAGGCGCATAGACCACCAGCATCCACAGGCCGGAAAACACCATGACAAAGGCAAATCCGATGCGCTCCACATAGGCCCCGACAATCAGGGCCGGCGTGATAATGGCGAATGTCATCTGAAACGCAAAAAACAGCCCTTCGGGTAGTGTACCGCTAAGACTGTCGGCGGTTACCCCGTCCAGAAACGCCTTGGACATTCCCCCCCAGTAAGGGTTGTCAAGCGGCCCAAAAGCTATCGAATATCCCGCTGCCAGCCATAGAATGCTCATCAGGCAGGCAATGGCAAAACACTGCATGAAAACAGAAAGAACATTGCGCGCCCGTACGAGCCCGCCATAAAAAAGCGCAAGCCCGGGCAGTGTCATGAATAGCACAAGTGCCGTTGCAGTCATTATCCACGCGGTATCAGCGCCGTTCATGGTGTGCATCCCTTTGATTGTTTTCGCGCCAACAGCATGGATTTGGTTCTGTTGTAAATTCGCACGACCCGTTTTGGTGCCGTTACGGCGGTTTGTTGTGAATTTATGCACGTTAACGGGCATTATGCCCGTTTTTTAGGCAGGTCTGAAACCGGATTTATCAGCGGCTGGACGCGTCGTAGTCTTCACCAGCGGCGGTGCGAATAGTGTTGATCAGCATGGTCAGCGCCGTGCGCACAGCCGATTTGCGTACGCGATCGCGTCCAATCGCGCCGAATTCGCGGGTCACTGTGAGCGGCGCCTCATCGCCCTGAACCAGCGCAAAACAGACCAGCCCTTCGGGTTTGGAGTCCGATCCGCCGGGACCGGCCACACCGGTGATCGCCAGCGCCAGATCGGCACCCGCCGATTTTGCGGCACCCTGCGCCATTTCCAGCGCCACTTGTTCTGACACGGCACCGAACGCCGCCAAAGTTTCCTGCGATACCCCCAACAAATCCTGCTTGGCCCGATTGGAGTAAGTGACGAACCCGCGATCAAAACTGTCCGACGCGCCCGCGACGTCGGTCAGGGCGGCTGCCAGCATCCCGCCGGTGCAGCTTTCGGCCAGCGCGATTTTCCAGCCAAGGCCACGACACATGCGCAGGATATCGGGAACGGCGGCTTTGCTCATGTCAGGAAAATACGCTGTGAAACAAACCGCCCGCCGCACCGACGATCACGCCAGCCATAACACCGGCCAGCACATCGTCGAGCATCACGCCCAACGGTGTTGCCATGCGGTCGGCCCGGCCGACGATCCACGGTTTGGTGATGTCAAACAGGCGAAACAAAGCGAACGCCAAAACCCAGCCCGGGTAGGGGAACACCGCCGGATCAACGCCCGCGTGCCACAGCCCCGCAGACAAGGGCATCAGTGCAATCCACTGGCCGACCACTTCGTCGATGACGATTTCAGACGGGTCGTGGTTGTCCTGCCCGCGTGTTGCCTGTGCTGTGGCCCACCAGCCGACCAGAAACATCGCTATGGTGGCTGTCAGCAATCCCGGAAACCCGGTGGTGCGGTGCAGCAGGTAGGCCAGCGGAATGGCGACGACCGACCCAAACGTGCCCGGTGCAAAAGGTGCGCGCCCGACATAGGCAATCGTGGTGATAAATCGGATCATGGCCGCGCCAAAGTGGCCAGCGCCATCGCCGCGATGCCCTCGCCGCGTCCGGCAAAGCCCAGACGCTCTGACGTCGTGGCCTTGACGGAAATGCGGTCTGGTGCGACTCCGGTAATGGTTGCCAGACTCGTGCACATAGCGCCGGCGTGCGGCGTGATTTTCGGGTGTTCGCAGATAATAGTGATGTCCATATTTGTGATTCTATAGCGCCGCGCGCGTGCCAGTTCCACTGCATGTTTCAGGAAAATTGACGATGCCGCATTCTTCCACTGATCGTCAGACGGCGGAAAATGTCGCCCGATATCGCCAGCCGCCAGCGCGCCGTAGATGGCGTCGGTCAGCGCGTGCATGGCCACATCGGCGTCGGAATGGCCTGACAATGCTGCGGAATGTGCGACCGGCACGCCGCACAGAATGACCTGCGATCCGTGTGTAAAGCGGTGAACGTCAAACCCCTGACCGGTCCGGATATCCATGTGCTGACCCAATAATTGCGCGGCGCGTGCGAAATCCTCGGGCTGGGTGAGCTTGATGTTGCGCGCCGATCCCGGAGTAATATGAACCGACAGACCGGCATTCAGCGCCACCTGCACATCGTCGGTGGCGTGCTCTGCGTGCGCCGTGTGGGCCTTGACGAAGGCGTCAAACCGGAACCCCTGCGGAGTCTGGGCGCGGTACAACCCGTCGCGTGGTTGAATGCCGGTCGCCTGACCGCCGTCATCACCGTGCCAAAGCGTGTCGCTGACTGCCAGCCCGGGGGCGGCGCCGTCGTGGGTTTTCAGGGCATCTGTTACGGCGCTGATGGTCTCTGCCCCAACCAACGGTCGCGCGCCGTCGTGAATCAGCACCGCGTCGATTTTTCGACCCGCCAGCGCCTGTAGCCCGCAGTGAACCGAATCGCTGCGCGTTGCGCCACCGATCACGCAGGTCATATTTACATCGCCCACATGCGGTGCCACCAGATCGTCAAAAACCGCCTGATCATCTGTGCCGATCACCACAATCGTTTGCCCAATACCGGGATGCAGCGCCAGCGCCCTTATCGACCAGACCAGAACCGGCGTGCCACCAAGCAACTGATATTGTTTGGGCAGATCGCCACCGGCCCGCACGCCGCGACCGGCAGCGACGATAATGGCGGCGTGTTCCACGGCGTTCTCCTTGGCGCAAACTCCTGCGTTTTTAGGTCTGGTTAAATGTCAGCGCAATGCGTCAATCCTTGTCTTGGCAGAGCACAGGAGCTAAGACGCGATCTATATGCTTAAGGAATAGGCAGATGACTATCAAATTGGCAGGTATTTTGATCGATCCCCCGGTGTTGCTGGCACCGCTTGCGGGGATCACCGACCTGCCGTTTCGCAGGTTGGTGCACAGTTTCGGTGCCGGGTTGGTGGTGTCGGAAATGATTGCGTCCCACGACATCATCAATGCACAGCCAAAAGCCCGCGCGCGGGCCGAACTGGGATTCGGGGCCGCAAACACTGCGGTGCAAATTGCGGGCAATGATGCGGATCTGATGGCCCGCTGTGCCTTGATTTGTCAGGACAACGGCGCGCGCATCATCGACATCAACATGGGCTGCCCGTCCAAGATGGTGACGAACGGAGCAGCGGGATCGGCCCTGATGAAAGACCCGGATCACGCGTTGCGGCTGATCGAGGCGGTGGTGCGTGCGGTTGATGTACCGGTGACTTTGAAAACGCGTCTGGGGTGGAACGATGACAACCTGAACGTTATTTCTTTGGCCAAACGGGCCGAAACCGCCGGTATCCAGATGCTGACCGTGCACGGGCGCACGCGGTGTCAGTTTTACAAAGGCCGCGCCGACTGGGACCAAATTGCCGGAGTTGTGGCGGCGCTGCGCATTCCCGTGGTCGCCAATGGCGATATTGTCAGCGTTGGCAGCGCCAGGTCGGCGCTGAGACGATCGCGCGCAGATGGCGTGATGGTGGGGCGCGGCGCGCGTGGCAAGCCGTGGCTTCTGGCCGATATCGCGGCATCTGTTGTGGACGGCCAACCCCGCTTACACCAGCCGGACGACATGGCGGCTTTGGTGACGCGGCATTATCAGGACATGCTGTCATTCTATGGCGTTCAAACCGGCCTGCGCGTCGCGCGTAAACATCTGGGCTGGTATATGGATGCTCTATTGGTGCCCAAAGCGCTGCGCCGCGAGATTCTGACGTCGCAGACACCTGAATTTGTTCTTGGCGCTTTGGCGCATATTTTTGCACATCCGCCTGCCCGTGTGGCCGCATGATACCGGATGGAACCAGCTCTGTCTGGGCGGCATTGCCGAACCCTGCTATTCTGATCGACGGCGCGGATCGCATCAGCGCCATGAATCCGGCTGCCGAGCACCGGCTCAACCTGTCCGGCGGCGCACAGACCGGCAAACCAATTGGCGACATTCTCGACAGCGACTCGGAATTGACCCAAAGTTTTGCACATTGCCGCAGCGGTCAGACTCAGGTTGTGCACCGCGATGTGGTTCTTGATATTCGCGGGCGATCGTTGCGCTGCGATGTACAGATCGCGCCGATTTCCGCACCGCGCGACCATCTGCTTATCCTGCTGCAGGCGCGCGATGTGGCGACGCAATTGGGTCAGGCGGTGCAGGCCAGATCGGCCACCCGCACCGCAATTGGTCTGTCTGATCTTCTGGCGCACGAAATCAAGAACCCGTTGGCCGGAATTATCGGGGCGGCTCAGCTTTTGTCTTCAACGCTTGAAACACAGGACCGCGAGATGACCGATCTCATTGTCGCGGAATCGCAGCGCATTCTGGCGCTTGTTGCCCAGTTCGATCAGTTTGGCGATCTGCGTGCGCCGCTGCTGGGGCCGCTCAACATTCACGATATACTGGAGCGCGCCAAGGCCTCGGCTGCAGTGGGGTTTGCCGCACATATGCGTTTTGTCGACGATTACGATCCGTCGCTGCCGGCCGTCGATGGTGACGAGGGACAGTTGCTGCAGGTGTTTTCAAACCTGCTGCGCAACGCCGCGCAGGTGGCGCCGGACCACGGCGGCACGATCAGGTTGCACACCTATTACCAACAGGGGCTCAGGCTGCGCGACGCCAATGGCAGGGGCGCTCCGATTCCGCTTCAGGTCGAGATCATCGACGATGGCCCCGGCATTCCGGACGACATCAAAAGCGCAATTTTCGAACCGTTCGTCAGCCGGTCACCCAGCGGATCGGGGCTTGGGCTGGCGCTGGTGTCCAAAATCATTCTGGCCCACGGCGGCGCGGTTTCGGCCGTATCGCGCAAAGGCGAGACCGTTTTCAAAATTTCGCTGCCACTTGGCAGGGGCTGATAGGAGGCCAAACATGGACGGGACCATTCTGATAGCCGACGACGACAAGACCATTCGCACGGTCCTGACGCAGGCGCTGACGCGCGCAGGGTGCAAGGTCCACGCGACAGGGTCGCTGGCCACGTTGATGCTTTGGGTCGAAGAAGGCCGAGGCGACATGGTGATTACCGATGTGATTATGCCGGACGGCAACGGATTGGAACGTGTGCCCGAAATCGCCACTCTGCGCCCACAATTACCTGTCATCGTCATTTCCGCACAAAATACCATCATGACCGCCATTCAGGCCAACGAGGCCGCGGCCTTTGACTATGTACCCAAACCTTTCGATCTGCCCGACTTGATGCACCGATGTGCACGTGCGCTTGCAGCCGGTGATCGCAGGTCGCCGTCCGCACCGCCAACCGATACCGGCCACGCGTTGCCGATCGTGGGGCGCGCGCCGGTCATGCAGGATCTTTATCGCATTATCGCGCGCATTCTGAACGCAGAGCTTCCGGTGATGATCAGTGGCGAAACCGGCAGCGGAAAATCACTGATCGCGCGGGTCATCCACGATTACAGCGACCGCCGCGCCAGACCGTTCGTGCTGGCGACGACCGGAGATTTGCTTGACGAAGACGGTCAGATACGCATTTTCAGGCGCGCCGGTTCAGGCACAATTCTGTTTGACGAAATCAGCGATCTGCCCCGCCCCGCCCAGATAAGGCTGGTGCAGCGACTGAACGCGCTTTCAGATCCGGCACCGCGTCTGATGACGATCTCGCAACAACATCTTAATCCCCGGAGCGGCGAACAGGGGATACACGATGACCTGTATTACCGCTTAAATGGTGTCGCGCTGCATATCCCGCCGCTGCGCGAACGCATCGACGATGTGGTGCCGCTGTCTGAGTTTTTTCTCAACAAAGCAGCAAGCCAGGTCTCAGAGCACAAAACGCTGGGCGACGCAGCCGGGCAGGCGCTGCGCGCCGCCAACTGGCCCGGGAATGTGCGACAGTTGCAAAACTGCATTCAACAGCTGATTCTCATCTGCGATGACGACGAAATCACGGTGGATGCTGTCAATGCAGCGTTGGGCACAACAAGCGGACCGCACGGTGCGGGCGCCGCGACGCAGCAGCAGCCCGAACGGTTGTCCGGTTCCATCGAAGCACATCTAAGGCGCTATTTCGATCTTCATGGCGGCGATCTGCCTGCGCCGGGGCTTTACAACCGTATCCTGACGGAAATGGAGCGCCCCTTGATCGCTGTGGCGCTTGAATCCTGTCGCGGCAATCAGGCCAAATGTGCGCAATTACTGGGTATCAACCGGAATACGCTGCGAAAAAAATTGACTGAATTGGATATTCGCGTGACTCGACGACAAATATTGATGTAAGAAAGCCACAGTACCTGTGGTTTAATAGGCAAACGAGTCGTGCCCTGCATGGAAATTTCTGAAATCGTGGTTGGCGAACCCTGTCCCGAGGGTAAGCCGTGCGGGTACATTCCGTGAAAACGCTGACGCTGTCCTCCACCTGGCATTCGATCAACCGCCTGCGCAAACAGCGCCGGGTTCGCAATTTGGGTACGCTGGGGCTGGTACTGCTTGGGCCGGTGTTGGCGCTACTGACTTTTACCACGATCAGCGTGTTTGAGCAGGGTCCGGCGTCGCAGGGGCTGCGGCTTATTCTGTTGTCCGACCTGGTTTATGTGCTGACGGTGACGGCGCTGGTAATGCAAAAAGTGGCACGGATGATTGCCGCGCGCCGCGCCCAATCCGCGGGTTCGCGGCTGCACATGCGCCTGACCGGCGTCTTTGCCATCATCGCGCTGGTGCCCACGGTGCTTGTGGCCGTTTTCGCCATGGCGACGTTGAATTTCGGCATGGAAGGCTGGTTTTCGGACCGGGTACGACAGGTGGTCGGCAATTCGCTGTCTGCGGCGCAGGCTTACGAACAGGAACACAGGGACGACCTGACACAAGACGTCAGAGCATTGTCAGATTTTCTTAATCAAAACAAAAGTCTAACACCGTTTTTGAGCGAAGGTGATCTCAGGGAGCTGTTGACTCAGGGTCAGGGTCAAATTCAGCGAGGTTTGCGCGAAGCTTTTATCATCGATGGTGCGGCGACGTTGCGATCGCGGGGCGAGCGCAGTTATCTGTTTGATTTCGAGGCCCCGACACCAGCGCAAATTGCCCGCGCGCGCGACGGTGAAACCGTGATCATCGAAGACTGGGATAACAACGAATTTCGTGCACTTTTGGCGCTCAGCGCCTATGTCGACCGGTTTCTTTATATTTCGCGCAATGTCGATGGCGATATTCTTAATCTGCTCGATGACACGCAGGAAACCGTGGCGCTTTACCAACAGCTTGAAAACGACCGCGGTCGGCTTTTGTTTGAATTTGGTCTGATTTATCTTGGCTTTGCGGTGATCGTCATATTGGCGGCCATATGGCTGGGCCTGTGGTTTGCCGAACGGTTGTCGCGCCCTGTGGGCAGGCTGGCGGGTGCGGTACAGCGTGTTGGTGCGGGCGATTTGGCGGTGCGGGTGATTGAAGAAGACGGCGACGACGAAATTGCCATGCTTAGCCGCGTTTTCAACCAGATGACCAAACAGCTCAAGGGACAACGGGACACCCTGATTGAAACCAACCACACGACAGAACAGCGTCGGCGGCTGTTTGATTCGGTCCTAAGCGGTGTAACAACGGGCGTTATAGGTTTGAATCCTAAAGGTATAATTGAATTTGCCAATGCAGCGGCCCTGCGGTTGCTGGGGCTTGAGTACGATCAGGACTACGGCAATGATCTCAAAAACGCGGTGCCTGAATTCGCGTATCTTTTTGATGAGCTGCACGAGGGCCACGGGCAGGTCGCGCAACAGGAAATACAGCTCACCCGCGCGGGGACCGGCGAAAATCTGCTGGTGCGCATCGCGTCGCGTCGGAACGATTCCGGGCATTTGGAAGGCTACGTCGTCACCTTTGATGATGTGACCGATCTGATCACGGCGCAGCGGATGGCCGCCTGGGGCGACGTGGCGCGCCGTATCGCCCATGAAATCAAAAATCCCCTGACTCCGATCCAGCTTTCGGCTGAACGCCTGCGGCGCAAATTTTCCGACGTGCCGGGAATCGACACCAAAGCACTGGCGCAATATACCGATGTCATCGTGCGCCAGACGACGGATCTGCGTCGCATCGTCGATGAATTTTCCAAATTCGCGCGTATGCCAACGCCTGAACGCCGTCGTCATAATATTGTCACACTGCTGCGTGACGCCGTGACGCTGCAGGATGTGTCGACCGAGACGACGGCCCTGACGTTCGCGTGTCAAGAAAGTGAAATCTGGGGGTTTATCGACGCCACCATGATATCGCAGGCCTTGATAAATCTGATCAAGAACGCGCATGAGGCGATCGATTCGCTTATTGAGAAACACGCACCCGAAGGTCTGAAGCCCGAAGTCCGCGTTGCGGCACGCATCGACGGGGCGCGTCTTGAGATAACGATCACCGACAACGGTATCGGGCTGCCGTCGCAAAGGGCGCGCCTGTTTGAACCCTATGTGACCAACCGGGAAAAAGGCACCGGTCTGGGCCTTTCGATCGTCAAAAAAATCATCGAGGAACACGGCGGTACGCTTGAACTGCTGGACGCGCCACGGTTCAAAGGCAACGAGCACGTGGGCGCGATGGCCCGTATTCGCCTGCCGCTCGACGACAGCACCCGCAACGAAGAGACGCAAACTGAAACCGCAACAGTAAAAGACAGCCGTGCGGCTGAATAGGAACGCAAAATGGGCGATATTCTGGTAATTGACGACGAAAAAGACATCCGCGAACTGGTGTCGGATATTCTGCGTGACGAGGGCTACGTCACCCGTCTGGCGTGGGACAGCGACAGCTGTATGCAGGAAATCAACGCGGACGCACCCGATCTGATGATCCTTGATATTTGGCTGAAAGACAGCCGAATGGACGGAATTGACATTCTGAAGGCCACGCGCCGTGACAACCCCGATATCCCCGTGGTGATCATATCGGGTCACGGCAATATCGAAATTGCCGTCGCGGCCGTGAAACAGGGCGCTTACGATTTCATCGAAAAACCGTTCAACATCGATCAGCTCATGGTGGTGGTCGCGCGGGCCATGGAGGCGTCGCGCCTTCGGCGTGAAAATTCCAGCCTGCGAATCAACGACGTGTCGTCTTCGTTGATGATTGGCTCGTCACCGGCATTCAAATTGATGAAGTCGCAGCTCGACAAAGTAACCAAATCAAACGGGCGCATCATGCTGACCGGACCGGCAGGCGCCGGCAAAGAGGTGGCGGCGCGCTATATCCACGCCAATTCCGACCGCGCAGCCGCACCGTTTGTGTCGGTGAGTTCCGCGTCGATTGAACCCGAGCGCATGGAAGAAGTGTTATTCGGGCGTGAATCGCGTGAACACGGCTATGAGCCGGGCCTGTTGGAACAGGGGCATGGCGGCATTTTGTTTTTCGACGAAATTGCCGATATGCCGATGGGATCGCAGTCCAAGATTCTACGGGTGCTGGTTGATCAACAATTTCAGCGCGTCGGGGGGGCCGACAAGGTACGGGTCGATTTAAGAGTAATCTCGTCCACCAACAAAAATCTTGAAGCTGAAATCGAGGCAGGAACATTCCGCGAAGAACTGTATCACCGGCTGAACGTGGTGCCGATTTCGGTGCCGTCGCTTGAAAGCCGCCGCGAAGACATCCCCGAGATCGCAGATCACTTTATCACGGATTTCAACCGCGCTCAGGGGTTGCCGCTGCGCGCGCTTTCGGAAGAGGCCGAAGCCCTGCTCCAGACCATGCAGTGGCCCGGCAACGTAAGGCAGCTCAAGAACGTCATCGAACGTATTTTGATATTGGGTCCCGACACCGGCGCGATTGAAACCCGCGAGCTGCCCGAAAGTGGCGGCAACGGTGCCGAAGGCGACGGATTGAACATGTCGGGCAACCTTGCGACAATGCCGCTGCGTGAGGCGCGTGAGCTGTTCGAACGTGAATATCTGATGACGCAGATCAACCGGTTTGGCGGCAACATATCGCGCACGGCCACGTTTGTTGGCATGGAGAGGTCGGCCTTGCACCGCAAGCTCAAATCGCTGAACGTGGTGACCTCGTCGAAATCCGGCGCGCGCGTGGCAGAGATCGAACAGAACGGCTAATCAGGCAGGAGACCGTCATGAAGGTCATCATATGCGGCGCCGGGCAGGTGGGTTGGCAGATTGCGCGACATCTTGCGTCGGAAAAGAACGACGTCACGGTCGTGGACAGCAACCCGGAACTGGTGCGCCGCGCCACCGATAGTCTGGATGTCAGTGGCATTGCGGGTTTTGCGTCCTACCCCGATGTGCTGGAGCGCGCCGGCGCGCGCGACGCCGATATGATCATCGCGGCGACCTATTCTGACGAAGTCAATATGGTGACCTGTCAGGTCGCCCATTCGGCATTTGAAGTGCCACGCAAAATCGCCCGACTGCGCGCACAAAGCTATCTTGATGCGATTTACTCTGATCTTTATCGCCGCGACCACATGCCGATAGACGTGGTGATTTCGCCCGAACGCGAAGTGGCCGAGGCGGCTTTACAACGGCTGGCGTCGCCCGCGACTTTTGACACCGAACTGTTCCTGGACGGCGACGCGCAACTGATCGGCGTGGCGCTTGATGAAAATTGTGCGGTACTCAACACACCATTGCGCCAGTTGTCAGAGCTGTTTCCGACCCTGCGCGCCATCGTTGTAGGTGTGCGCCGCGAAGGTACGCTGTTTGCGCCAACGCCGGGCGATCAGCTGTTTGAAGGCGACCAGATTTACATTTTTTCCCACACGGAAGACCTGAGCCGCACGTTGGAAATATTTGGAAAATCAGCAAAAAAACGCGAACGAGTTATTATAATCGGCAGTGGTAACGTTGGTTTGTCGGTGGCGAAAAGTCTGGAAGAACGTACCGAGCGCATCCGCGCAAAAGTGGTCGAGCGCGACCGTGCCATTGCTGAAACCGCCGCTGATGCGCTTGAACGCACCATCGTGCTGCACGGTGACGGGCTTGATTCCGAAGTGATGGAGGAAGCGGGGATCGATAAGGCCGATGCGGTGTTGGCACTGACCGACGACGACAAAACCAACCTGTTGGTGGCGACGCGCGCCAAAGCATCGGGTTGTACGCTGGTGGTGGCTTTGGTCAATGACCCGGGATTAACGTCATTGATGGAACCGCTTAATATTGACGCGTTTGTCAATCCGCGCACCACCACAGTATCGTCGATCCTGCGCCATGTCCGGCACGGACGGGTGCGCGCCGTTTATTCCATCGGCGACGCAGAGGCCGAGGTGATCGAGGCGCAGATTTTGTCGCCTTCGCCTATCGCCGACCAATTGATTCGCGACATCGATTTTCCCGAGGGCGTTTTGGTCGGGGGGATCAAAAAAGGCGGTAAGGTTCTGCATCCCACCGGCGAGACGCGTATCGAAGAAGGTGACATCGTTGCATTGTTTTGCCTGTCGGCTGACGTGCCGGACGTCGAACGGTTGTTGCGCGTCACCATCGATTATTTCTAGACATGCCCGATCTGCGTCAATTGCCGCTTTTGGTCCAGTTGCTGGCGGTCGGTGCGCTGGCAATGCTGATACCCGCTGCTCACGGTGTGCGCATCGGCGAGGTCGAACTGGCGCGGACTTTTTTTCAGGTGTCCGTTTATTCGGGCTTGATCGTGTTGATGGTTGCCGTCGCGGCGGCGCGTACCAGTCGGCGGCGCAATCTTCACCGGGATCTCCTGGGTCTTGGGCTGGGGCTGGTGGTACTGCCCTTGATGCTGGCGGCGCCCATGGTCAATCTTTTGCCCGACGTGGCTTATTTTGATCTGTATTTTGAAATGTTGTCCAGCCTGACAACCACAGGTGCCACTGTGTTTCCCAATCCCGCGGATCTGCCGGAACCACTGCACCTGTGGCGGGCTCTGGTGGCGTGGCTGGGTGGCTTTTTGATGTGGGTCGCAGCGGCGGCGGTGTTGCACCCGCTAAACCTTGGTGGCATCGAAGTTTACGCAACCCGTGACATAGCGGGCGGCGGCACGGGGTCCGGACGTATTCTGGCAGCCGATCCGGCGACAAGGTTGCGCCACTTTGCGCTGCAGTTTGCGCCGATCTACCTGTTGCTGACACTGGCGCTGGCGTTTTTCATGATCGTCGCGGGCGAAAGGATTTTCACGGCTATCGTGCTTTCCATGTCCACGCTGTCCACCAGCGGTATCTTTGCGAACGTGGCCCCGTCGCAGGCCAATGCGGGGCTGGCAGGAGAGGTTTTGATCTTTGTATTCCTGTTCTTTGCGGTATCGCGCACCACATTTGCGGGCGACACTTCGGTGCGTCACCGCGCGCCATTGCTGAGGGACTTTGAATTCCGTCTCGCGCTGGTCACCGTTTCGTCGATTGGCATTTTGCTGTTTGCGCGCCACTGGTTAAGCGCGGCGGGTGCGTTGGCGGACGGGACGGCTCTTTCGGCTTTTCGAGCGCTTTGGGGCGCGGTTTTCACGGTTGCGTCGTTTCTGACGACCACGGGATTTGAAAGCGCCCATTGGCAGAACACGCTGGGGTGGGCGGGGGTGGATTCACCGGTGCTGATCCTGATCGGGCTGGTGATCATGGGCGGTGGCGTTGCGACCACGGCAGGCGGGATCAAATTGTTGCGGGTGTACGCGCTTTACAAACACGGCGCGCGCGCGATGCAAAAACTGTCGTTTCCGTCGTCGATTGGCGGATCGGGACGTGCGGCAAGGCGCATACGGCGCGAAGGTGCCTATACGGCGTGGATATTTTTCATGGTGTTTCTCATTAGCTGGGCAGTGGTGATGATCGGCCTTTCGCTCAGCCATGTTCCGTTCAAGGACAGTCTGATTTACGCCATTTCCGCGCTGAGCACGACCGGCCCGCTGGCGGATACGGTGTCAGGCGGGCAGTTGCGCTATGGCGATCTGAACAGTGCCGCCAAAGGTATTCTTGGAATGGCCATGATCATGGGGCGCATGGAAGTTTTGGCGCTGATCGCACTTTTAAACCCCGATTTTTGGCGAAATTGACGAAAAGATGCCGCTTTAGTTACTTAAATCAGTGATTTGGGGTAGAAATTTGCCACTGGTGACTTCATATTACTGTGCAACGACAATAATAGCGTCTGCCAGATCAGGCGCAGAACCAAACTTAAGGCTGAAAAAAATGGCTGCCGACAAACAAAATTTACAGGACGCATTTCTCAATAATGTGCGCAAAGCTAAAATTTCGGTTACGATATTTTTGGTGAACGGTGTCAAATTGCAAGGTGTGATCACGTGGTTTGATTCATTTTGTGTGCTGTTGCGCCGTGACGGTCAATCACAACTGGTCTACAAAAGCGCGATTTCGACGATCATGCCGTCGCAACCCGTAAGCCTGTACGAGGGCGACGACGGGGCCTAAGATTGCGCACGCTGGTTCTGCACCCTCATTCGCCCAAGACCCCTGCGCGCCGCACGCCCCATCAATCGCTGAACGAAGCCGTGTCACTGGCGCGGGCGCTTGATCTGGACATTGTCAGCAGCGACATCATCCGCCTGCCCACGATCCGCGCGGGCACGCTGTTTGGCAAAGGCAAAATTGGCGAACTGGCTGCGCGCATTGATGCTGACGATATCGGTCTTGTCGTGGTTGACGGTCTGGTCACACCGGTACAGCAACGCAATCTTGAGCACGACCTCAGGGCACGGATACTGGACCGAACCGGCCTTATTCTGGAAATCTTCGGCGCACGCGCGCAAACGCGTGAAGGCGTGTTGCAGGTCGATCTGGCGGCGCTGGCCTATCAACGTAGCCGTCTTGTACGCAGCTGGACGCACCTGGAGCGCCAGCGCGGCGGTCTGAGCTTTGTCGGCGGTGCCGGCGAAACCCAGATCGAGGCCGACCGGCGCGCCATTGACGACGCGGTCGTGCGGGTCAGGCGGCAATTGGCC
>Ga0114932_10001785_pt1 | contig 23774 bp, 20 predicted proteins | sample 2SBtaG_2_FD_87286 | JGI IMG/M metagenome (GOLD analysis project Ga0114932, IMG submission 87286) | Deep subsurface microbial communities from Kolumbo volcano to uncover new lineages of life (NeLLi) - 2SBTROV12_ACTIVE470 metaG | ecosystem: Environmental > Aquatic > Marine > Volcanic ...
CGTGCCTCTACGCCGAGTTGATCGGGCCTCGCCGGCCCTTCGGGCCCCCAGCGACCCCGCGCCTCCTCGACGTGCCCCGGGCACGCCTTCGTCGGACGCGTGGCCACTGGGAACCCGAATGACCTGGCGATCCTCCCATCAACTCGACCCAGAGGCACGTTAGCTTTCCACGGTGTCGGATCGCTTGACCATCGGCGTGGTGTGCACCCGCGGCATCGGCCCGGGACGCGGCGGACGCAGCGCCAACGAGGACAACTACCTCGTGTGCCGCGGATCCGAGGCGCGCTTTCGCGACGACGAGCGCGAGAGCGTGAGCCGCGTGAACGCCATCGGCACCCTGGTGGCGGTGGCCGACGGCATGGGCGGCCACGAGGACGGCGAGCTGGCCAGCGCCGCGGCGGTGCAGGCGATGACCCGGCTGTTCAAGCGCGGCCACCCCGCCACCCCGGAGTCCCACCTCCGTCGCTTCGTGCTCGACGCCCACCGTCGACTTCGGCAGAAGGCCGCGGAGCGCGGGCCGGTGCGCATGGGCACCACCCTCACCCTGCTGTGGGTGCTGGAGGGCAAGGCCAGCTGGTGCCACGTGGGCGACTCGCGGCTCTACCACCACCGTCGCGGGCTGCTGAGGCAGCTCACCAAGGACCACACCTGGACCGAGTTCGCGGGCCGCGACGGGCGCGAGTCGCCGATCGATCGCGGCTTCCTGGCCCAGAACTTCGTGTATGGCTCCCGGGGCTTCGGCGACGACGAGGGGATCCGCATCGACCTGGGCACCGACACCGGCACCTTGGAGCTGAACGACGGCGACCGCTTCGTGCTCTGCAGCGACGGGCTCAGCTCCTTCGTGCCGCAGCACCGCATCGCCGACGTGCTGAAGGAGACCCCGAACCCGCAGGCCGCGGCCACCGTGCTGGTGGAGCGCGCCCTGGCCGCCGGCTCCGACGACAACGTCACCGTGATCGTGATCCGGGTGGACGCCACCCCCCGCCGCCGCCGCGGTTGGGAGCCGGAGCCGGAGTCCAGTGGCGACGACGACACGCTCGTGCCGGAGGTCTTCTGACCCGGGTGCTGTAAGAGCCCGTCTGCTCGCTAGAACGTGCGGCTGCGACGCTCGAGCATCTCCGCCTCGGTCTTGCAGTCGATGCACTGCATGGCCACGGGACGCGCGATGAGGCGCTTCTCGGCGATCTCTTCGCCGCAGGTGGCGCAGAAGCCGTACTCGCCTTCGTCGATCCGGGTGAGCCCTTCGCGGATCTTGTGGATCAGCGAGCGCTCCCGATCCCGCAGCCGCAGCGTGAACTCGCGGTTCGACTCCATGGACGCGAGGTCGATGACATCCGCCAGCGATTCCTTGTCGCCCGTGAGGTCGCGGATCTCGGCGCCGGCTTCGGCGAGGAGCACCTCGAGGCGCTCGGTGAGCAGCTTGCGGAAGAACTCGAGCTTCTCGGGCTCCATGACGTCCCCTACTGGCAGCGGGAAGAGAGCGACCGGGGCGCGGGTCAGATGCGCCGTTGACCCGGTCGAAAGCACCCAATACTAAGCCGCCTCATGCACACCGGCAAGATGGGCTCTGCGAGCCTGCTCATCGCGCTCACCGCGCTCACGTCGCCCGCCCTCGCGGCGGAGGGCGACCCGGCGTCGCTGTTGGGGCGTGGAAGCGCCGGACTGGCCGATCCGCGCGACAACGCCGGCATCCGACGGTGCATGGCCTGCGTGGTCCTCAGCGAGGAATACGTCGCGTCGTTGGACGTGGGGTTTCCGCCTGGCTGGCGGCTGGGAGGTTCCGCTCGCGACACCGAGAGTGGCGCTCTGGGTGCTGGCGTGATCTACACCCGCGACAGCTTCGAGGGTGCCCTCGACCTCGCTGACATGCCCGGCTGGGTGCTGCCCGACGCCGACCTGGACAACCCCACCATCGAACAGTCGGTCCGCGTCGGCCTGGGCTACGCCCTGCTCGAACGACGGCTGGGCCTGGGACTCTCCGGCGTGTGGGACCGCCACGCGTCCGCGCTCACGCCCACCCAGAACACCTACGAGCTCGACGCCTCGCTCTCGGGTCGGGTGACCAACACGCTGATCCTGGGCGCCACGGCCCGCGAGCTGCTGCCCGAGGGCACCCGGGACCCGCTCTACGAGGTCGGGGCCTGGTGGGCGACCGGCGAGGTGATCGCCTTCGCCTTCGACGCCCAGTGGCAGGATCGCGCGGAGACCTTCGCGGGTGGACTCGGTGGTCGCGTGGGAGCGGAGCTCAACCTCGAGGACGCCGTGGCCTTCCGGGGCGGCTTCGAGCAGCTCGGACAGGACCCCTCCGCGTTCGGCCTGGGCCTCGGCGTGCTCAGCGAAGCCGGTCGCCTGGACTACGGCTTCCGCTACGACCTGCTCGGCCAGCAGAGCTGGCACCAGCTCGGGCTGGTGTTGAACCTCTGAGGGGGCCGGGTCGCTACCGGTTCCGCTCGCGGAACAGGCTGCGCAGGCGGGCCACCTCGACGGGGTGACCCGTGAAGAGCTCGAACGACACGGCGCCCTGGTGCAGCAGCATGCCCAGACCGTCGGAGACGCGCAGCCCCCGCTCTGCGCACGGAGCGAGCCCCGGCGGGTCCGTCATCCAGTAGTTCACGTCGCACCAGATGGCGCGCTCCCGGAGCCGCTCGAAGGGGAAGAGGTTCACGGCCGCGCGCGCGTCGCCGCCCAGGCAGTTCACGACCAGGTCGGCGCGGTCGACCACAGCGTCGAAGCCGTCGGGGTCGAGCGGGCCGCCGCGGAAGCTCGTGTGCAGCTGGCGCCGCTGCAGGTGGGCGGCCGAGGTCTCCGCGCGGGCGAGGGTGCGGTTCAGGAGGACCACCTCCCGCGCCCGGGCCGCGCCCATGGATGCGGCGACCGCCCGGCCGGCGCCGCCGGCTCCCAGCACGACGATCCGGCGCCCCCTCGGTCGGAAGCCGTGCTCTTCCTCGAGGGCCATCACCAGGCCTTCCCCGTCGGTGTTGTAGCCCGTGAGGAACCCTTCGAGGTTCACCACGCAGTTCACGGCGCCAGCCTCGTCGCCGGCCACGGTCACCCGGTCGAGGTGGGGGAGGATGGCCTCCTTGAAGGGGATGGTGAGGTTCACGCCGCGCACGTCCAGGGTGCGGATGGCGTCGGCCACCTTGGCGCTGTCCTTCGGGTCGACGTCGAAGGCCAGGTAGACCGCGTCGAGCCCGAGCTCGGCGAAGAGCGTGGTGTGCATCTCCGGCGACAGCGAGTGCCGGACGGGGTGGCCGACGAGTCCGTAGACCAGGGTGTGGCCGGAGATCACTCCAGGGCCCGTCGCGCCTGGGCCACATCCTGGGTGATCTGCGCGACCAGGGCGGGGTGCCCGTCGAAGCGTTGCTCGCTCCGCAGGCGTTGGATGAAGCGCACCCGGACCCGCTGGTCGTAGAGGTCGCCTTCGAAGTCCAGCACGTGGACCTCGACGCCGAAGGTGCGCCCCTCGAAGGTGGGACGCACGCCGAGGTTCGCGACGGCCGGCAGCCACGTGTCGCCCAGCTGCAGCTGGGCCGCGTACACCCCGCGCGCGGGGAGCAGCTCGGCTTCGGGCACGACGTTCGCGGTGGGGAAGCCCAGGCCTCGGCCGAGGCCGGCGCCGTGCGACACGGTGCCCGCGAAGCCGTACGGGCGACCCAACAAGCGACCGGCGGCCGCGACCTCGCCGTTGGCCACGAGCTCCCGGATGCGCGAGGAGGACGCGGTGCGGCCGTCGACCTCCAGCGCGCCGACCTGCTCGAGCGGCAGATCGGGGAAGGCCGCCTTCACGGTGTCGATGTTGCCGGCCCGCCCCTTGCCGAAGCGGAAGTCGTGGCCGACGACGAGGCGGGACGGGCGGAGCCGGGTGGCGAGCACCGTGTCGAGGAACCAGGCGGGCGGTTGCTCGGCGAAGTGGAGGTCGAAGCGCTCGACCACCACCTGGTCGATGCCCAGGGCCCCGAGCCGCTCCACCTTCTCGTCGATGCCGAGGATGCGCGGGGGCCGCCGTTCGGGCTCGAGCACGGCCCGCGGTGGCGGCTCGAAGGTGAACGCACACGCGGGCACGCCATGCTCCCGGGCCGACGCGACCACACGCTCCACCAGGTGGGCGTGGCCGACGTGCACCCCGTCGAAGTTCCCGATCGTGAGCACGGGGCCCGGGTCGGATGCGGGGTAGGCGTCGGAGCCCTGGAACAGGAGCGGCATGGTCTGCCGCTTATCCCGTTAGAGCGGCCGGATGATGCTCTCGCTCCTGCTCGCCTGCTCCTCGTCTCCCGAACCCGGGGTCGAAGGCCCCGAGCAGCCGACCGCCGTGGGACCGGTGGACGGCGACACCCTCGTCACCGCCATCCCCTTCGACCCGGGCAGCCTGAACCCGCTGGTCGCGCCCTACGCCTTGTCCGGGGTCTACATCGGGGCCACCCAGCTGGGGCTGGTGGAGCGGGAGGTGACCGAGACGGGGCTGGGCTGGCGACCGGCACTGGCCAAGAGCTGGAGCTGGTCCGAGGACGGGAGGTCGCTCACCTACGAGCTCCACCCCGACCTCGTCTGGTCCGACGGCACGCCGATGACCACCGACGACCTGCTCTTCACCATGGAGCTCATCGCCGACGCGGCGGTGGCGTCGAACTGGCACAGCGACGCCGAGCAGATCGAGCGCATCGAGGTGGTGGACGCCGACACGGTCACCTTCCACTTCGTCCACGCCGGCAACAAGCTGCTCCTGCAGGGCACCACCTTCCGGGAGTGGGTGCCCAAGCACGTGCTGGCCGACGCGGATCGCGGCACCATCCGCGGGCACGCCTACAGCCGGCAGCCGCTGGCCAGCGGCGCCTGGCGCGTGGACAGCTGGACGGCCGACGAGAAGCTGGTCCTGGTGCCGAACGAGGCGAGCTCGGTGCGCCCGAAGCCACGCCTCGACCGCATCGTGACCAAGGTCGTTCCGGAGTACGCCACGCGGCTCATCGAGCTGCAGAACGGTGCGGTGGACCTGGTCACCAACCTCGAGGTGCACGACCTCCCCGACCTCAGGGCGGACTACCCGGACATCCGGCTCATCCGCACCGAAGCCGACGGCATGCAGTACCTGGGCTGGAACCTGCGCAAGGCCCCCTTCGACGAGCTCGCGGTGCGCACGGCGCTGGCCCAGGCGATCGACTCCGACAAGCTGATCCAGGCGCTGTACGAGGCCGACGGCGAGCTCTATGCGCAGCCCTGCACCGGCACCATCGGTCCGAACCTGGGCGGCTACGTGGCCGACATCGAGCCGATCGCCCACGACGTGCAGGCGGCCCGAGCCGCCCTGGCCGCCGCGGGGTTCGGCGACGACAACGGCGACGGGGTGCTCGACCGAGGCGGTGAGGCCTTCCAGTTCTCGGTGCTCGTGCAGAACGGCTACCCGACCCTGGAGTCGCTGGCCGTGCGCATCCAGGCCATGCTTGCCGACGTGGGCGTGACGATGGAGATCCAGATGCTCGAGCCCAACCGCTTCAGCCAGCTCGCCCGCGAGCACGACTTCGACGCCATCCTCTGGGGCTTCGGCAACAACCCGAAGATCGACCCCTACATCCAGTGGCACTCCGAGGGGCAGTACAACTGGATGGGCTACGCCGACCCGGAGACCGATGCCCTCATCGAGCGGTACCGCGCCGAGCCGGATCTCGAGAAGGGCAAGCTCCTCGTGCAGGAGATCCAGCGCCGGGTCTACGCTGCGCAACCGGCGGCGTTCCTGTTCTGGGAGGACGGCGTGAGCGGCGTGCACGAGCGCTTCGAGGACGTGGCCTTCAACACCTTCACCTTCCTCTTCGAGTCCGAGGCGTGGTGGGTGCCGGCCGAGAAGCAGAAGTACTGAGCGCGCTCAGCCCGCCTGCTTCTTCTGGGCGCTCTTCGGGACCCACAGCTGGGGCTTGCCGAAGTGGTAGCCCTGCACCAGGTGGCTGCCGCAGGCGCGCAGGGTCTCGGCCTCGGTGCCCGTCTCGACACCTTCTGCGAGCAGCACCGAGTCGGTGGCCTCGGCGAAGCGGGCCAGCAGGTCGACCAGGCGCTGCTTCCGGGGGGTCTGGTCCACGTCGCGCACGATGCTCATGTCGACCTTGATGTAGGTCGGCTGCAGGTCCGCCAGGATGCAGAGGGAGTTGTAGCCGCTGCCCAGGTCGTCGACCGCGATCTTGAAGCCGGTGTCCTGCAGCCGGTCGATCATCTTCTCCCAGTCCTCGATGCTCGAGAGCTTGCTGCGCTCGGTGATCTCGATGGCCACGCGGCTCGCGTAGGGCACCACCGGCGCGAGTGCGTGCTCGAGCAGCTTGGGGTCGCCCAGGGAGTCGGGGTGCAGGTTCAGGAAGAGCCGGAGGTGCTCGGGGAGCTCCTCGAGGATGGCGGCGGCGCGCTCGCTGACGATCCGGGCCAGGGGGTCGAGGCCGCCCACGCGCTCGGCCACGCCGAGCACGGGCAGGGGACCGTTGAGCACCGGGTGCGTGCTCCGGAGGAGCGCCTCGTAGCCGTAGAGCTCCTCGGAGTTGGCGTCGAGGATCGGCTGGAGCGCGAGCTGAAGCATGTCGCTGTTCAGGCACTCCTCGAACATCTTGCGGTCGCGGTACAGCGTGACCTTGCGCTGGGCCTGCAGCGCCTTCTCCATCTCGCGCGCCGAGTCGTAGGCGTCTTCCAACAGCGCGACCAGGTGGTCGGGCTCGAAGGGCTTCTGGACCACGCGCAGGATCTCCCCGCGGTTCACGGCGGCCACGACCACCGGGAACTCGGCTCGGCCGGTCATCAGGACCCGGATGCAGCCGGGTTGACCGGTCCTGAGATCGCTGAGCACGCGGAGTCCGTCTCGACCGGGCATCTCGTAGTCGACGATCGCGATGTCGAAGGCGTGCTCGTCGGCCTGCCGCAGGGCTTCCTCCCCGTCCGCTGCGCCGACGACATGGTACCCGCGACCGGTGAGCAGGCGGGTGACCGCCTGGCGGATCAGCCCATCGTCGTCGACGACCAGGACTCGCTTCTGCCGCATGCTTTCTCCCCGAGTGAGTGGACCCCGTGGGTCGTTGCCTCCCTCAGCCCATCGGATCGAACGCGCCCGGGCGTTAGCGGACGCTGGCCGGATAGGATCGGGCGCTGCTGCACGCGGAGGCACGATGCCGAGGGTCCTGATCGCCGACAAGCTCGCCGAGGTGGCGCGGACGCGCCTCCAGGAGGCCGGCTGCGAGGTCATCTGGGCGCCGTCCGTGAAGGACGAAGCGCTGGTCTCGGCCCTCGACGAGCACGATCCCGAGGTCCTGGTGGTGCGCTCCACCAAGGTGCGTGCCGAGCACTTCTCGGCCGCGCGGAGCCTGGCGCTGGTCGTGCGCGCCGGGGCCGGCGTCAACACGATCGACCTGGCGGCCGCGAGCACCTCGGGCGTGTTCGTGTCGAACTGCCCGGGCACGAACTCGGTCGCTGTGGCGGAGCTGGCGTGGGCGCACATCCTGAACGCCGACCGGCGCGTCGCGGATGGCGTGGCCGACCTCCGGGCAGGTCGGTGGAAGAAGAAGATCTACGGCAAGGCGAACGGCCTGTACGGCCGCACCCTCGGGGTGCTGGGCATGGGGGCCATCGCCCAGGAGGTCGTGAAGCGCGCGCAGGGCTTCGGCATGCCCGTGGTGGCGTGGAGCCGCTCGCTCACCGACGAGGCTGCCCTGCGCCTGGGCGTGCAGCGCATGGACAGCGCGGTCGACGTAGCGCGGCGGGCCGATGTGCTCACCGTGCACCTGGCGGCCACCCCCGCCACGCGAGGCTTCGTCGGGCCGGCGATCTTCGACGCCTTGCCCCAGGGCGCCATCTTCGTGAACACCTCGCGCGGGGAGGTGGTGGACGAGCAGGCTCTGGTGAAGTCGGTCACCGAACGCGGGCTTCGAGCGGGCCTCGACGTGTACCAGGGCGAGCCCGCGGCGGACGGTGACTGGAGCACCCCCCTGGCGGCGCTGGACGGGGTCTACGGCACGCACCACATCGGCGCCAGCACCGAACAGGCCCAGGAGTCGGTGGCTTCCGAGGCGTGCCGCGTGGTGCTCGCGTTCGTCACGGTTGGCGACGCCCCGAACTGTGTGAACCTCGCCGACCGCACGCCGGCCACCCACCTGATGGTCGTGCGGCACGCCGACGAGGTCGGGGTGCTCGCGCGGGTGCTGAACCTGCTCCGCGAGGCCGGGATCAACGTGGCCAAGATGCAGAACATCATCTTCGCCGGGCCGGACGGCGGCGCAGGCGGCGCGGCCTGCGCACGGATAGAGCTGGTGGGTGTACCCCCGGCGTCCGTGGTGGACCGTCTGCGGCGTGCCGACCCCATCTTCGACGTGAAGCTCGTCTCCTTGGAGGACGCGTGAGCGACCTGCCGCACGGCCGCATCCACAACTTCTCCGCGGGGCCGGCCGCCTTGCCGCTCGAGGTGCTCGAGGAGCTCCCGCCGGGCCTGATGAACCTCGGCGGGGGTGTGGGCATCCTCGAGATGAGCCACCGTGGGGCCACCTTCGACGCCATCCTGCGCCGGGCCGAGGCGCTGATGAAGAAGCTGCTCGGCCTGCCCGACGACTACGAGGTGCTCTTCCTCCAGGGCGGCGCCAGCCTGCAGTTCCTGATGCTGCCGATGAACCTGCTCCAGGGAGGCAGCGCCGACTACCTCGGCACCGGCGCGTGGGCGTCCAAGGCCGTGAAGGAAGCCGCCCACAGCGGCAAGCCGCGCCTGGCCTGGGACGGCGCCAGCGAGGGCTATCGGCGCTGCCCCACCAGCTGGGACGCCGACCCCGACGCGGTCTACACCCACTTCACGTCGAACAACACCATCGCCGGAACCCAGTACGCCACCGTGCCCGACGTGGCCGGTCGGCTCGTCTGCGACGCGTCCAGCGACATCCTCTGCCGGGCCTGGGACTGGAAGCGCTGCGACGTGATCTACGCGGGAGCCCAGAAGAACCTCGGCCCGAGCGGCGTCACCATCGTCGTCCTCTCTCCGTGGGCCCAGGAGCGCGCCCGGGCCGTGCAGAAGCAGGTGCCCACGCAGCTCAGCTACTCGAACCACATCGACAAGGACGGCCTGCTCAACACCCCCAACAGCTGGGGCGTCTGGGTGGCCGAGCGGGTGCTCTGCTGGATCGAGCGTCAGGGGCTCGAAGCGGTCGAGGCCGCCAACCAGCGCAAGGCCGACACCCTGTACGCCCTGCTCGACGGCTCCGACTTCTTCCGGCCCCATGCCGACGTCGCGAGCCGCAGCCTGATGAACGTCACCTGGCGGCTCGCCGATCCCGCGCTCGAGCCGGTGATGGTCCAGGAGTCCCTGGCCGCTGGCCTGAGTGGGCTCAAGGGCCACCGCAGCGTGGGCGGCCTGCGCGCCAGCATCTACAACGCCGTCACCCAGGACGCGGTCGACGCCCTCGTCGACTTCCTCCGCCACTTCGAGAAGACCCATGGCTGATCAGGATCTCCCCCAGGACGAGCTCACCGACGAGCTCGAGGACGACGGTGTCGTCTGGCTCGAGGACGCCGAAGGCCAGGTCGTGGGCTTCGGGGTGCTCGGCGTGTTCGACCACCAGGGCCAGGACTACATCCTGCTGTCGCCCGTCGCCCAGCTCGAGGACGACGTGGAGTCCAAGGAGCCCCTCGACGTGATGATCATGCAGTACGACGTCGACGACGTCGACGGCGCCGAGAGCTTCACGCCCATCGACGACGACGACCTGTTCGCAGCGCTGTCGGAGGTCGCCGAGCGCGCCCTCGAAGAGGCCGAGTCCGAGGCCTGATCGGATGCTGACGCTCGTCTGGATCGCGTGCTCCGCGGTCGAGGAACCGGTGCTTCCGGAGCCCGAAGGCTGCCGACCGGCGCGGGCGCAGTCCTTGCTCGGTGCCTCGGTCTCGGTGAGCGGCGACACGCCGGATCGAGCGCCGGTCGCGAAGTGGTCGGATCTGTCCGCGTGGACCGTTCGGAACGACGAGCGCTACAGCCCGGCGGTCGACGTGCAGGGCCGCTGGCTGGAGCTGGAGCTCGGTCCGGGTGTGGAGCGGGTGGCGCTCACGCCGCTCACCGAGGGGTCCAGGCTCCAGCGCGACCTGCGCCACCGCCGGCTGGAGCTCATGGGTGGGGCCGGCGCGACCGCGGTCGAGATCGACCTGGTGGAGGTGGTGGACGGCAACTGGGATGCCCTGGCCACGCCGCGCCTGAGCGGCTTCGCCATCGAGGGGGTCGACGACCCGTCCGCGGTCTCCCTCGCGCTCTACGAAGGCGCCGCGCGCTTCGCCGAGCCGGCCCAGGTGGCCGAGGCCGAGGTCGGAGGCGTGCTGCGGCCCGCCTGGGTCCTCCACGACGGCGTGGAGGTCACGCTGGCGGTGTCGATGGAGCGCGCCGGGGAGCTGCGCTGGCACGCCGGCGGGGCGGGCGAAGGCACGGTGAGCGTGGCCGGCGAGGCGCTCCCGGTTCGGCCCGATGCCTGGAGCCTCCAGCGGCTGCCGCTCCCGGCCGGAGACCACCAGGTGGTGCTGCGCGCCTCTGGAGGCCTCGCCTACTTCGGCGACCCCCGCGCGGTCGAGGCCGGAGAGCGCTGCGAGCGGGACGTGATGCTCCACCTCGTCGACACGCTCCGCGCCGATGCGTTGCGGGATCCGAGCGTGTCGCCCGCCATGAGCCGCCTGGCCGCGGAGGGCTGGGAGTTCCAGCGGGCGGTCTCCACGTCCTCCTGGACCAAGCCGGCCATCGTCAGCCTGTTCACCTCGCTGGCGCCGTCGACGCACGGTGTGGGGAGTCGCGGCTACACCGATCGCTTGCCGGTGAGCGTGCCGGTGCTCGCCGAGGCCTTGCGGGCGGCCGGCTGGCGGACCGGGAGCTTCACCGCCAGCGCGCTCGGCAGCACGATGTCGGCGCTCCAGCGGGGCTTCGACGTGGCGGTCACCCCGCGTCGCTGGTCCGGCGAGGTCACCGCGCTCCAGCACCCCACGGGCGAGCAGGTCAACGCGGCCTACCTCGCCTGGCTGGACGAAGAACCCGACCTGCCGGCCTTCGGCTACCTGCACACGCTGGAGCCTCACCAGTGGACCCTGCCGGTGGTCCAGGACGCTGCGGACGGCCAGCCGCCCTACGAGGTCGCGGTGTCGTACGCCGATCAGGCCTTCGGTGCGCTGATGCAGGCGGTCGGCGAGCGCGGGCGCCTCGAGGGGTCGCTGGTGGTGCTCGCGTCCGACCACGGCGAGAGCCTCGGCGAGCACGGCGTCACGGGCCACGGCACCTCGTTGTGGCAGGAGCAGGTGGCGATCCCGCTCGTGTTCTGGGGCGCCGGCGTGCCCGCGGAGGTGTCGGACGGTGTGGCGTCGCTGGTCGACGTCGCTCCCACGGTGCTGGGGCTCCTCGGCCTGCCGCCGCTGGAGGGTGCCGAGGGTCTCGACCTGACGTCGACGGAGCGGGACCGTGCGCCCTTCTCCATCGTGCGCACACCGACCGAGGGCATCGCTGCGCGCGACGGGCTCTTGCTCCGGGACGGTGGGAAGCTGGTCCGTCAGGGGGCCGGGAAGCGCTACGTCGATCTCGCGTCGGACCCGGCCGAGGCCACGCCCACCGCCACCCCGCCCCATGTCGCCGAGGCGATGGATGCCGAGCTGGCGGCGGCCGCCGAGCGGCGAGCGGCCTTCCTGGAGGCCCACGGGGAGGACGCGGGGAGCGGCGCGGGGGACGTGGAGGCGTTGAGGGCGTTGGGGTACGTGGACTGAGCGTCGGCCCTCACGTCGGGGGCCGTCGGGCCGCTACCCGCCCACCTCCGGCAGCACGGCGCGGGGTCCGCCGAGGGCCTTCGCCCCGTCCCGGACTGGGCTGCGGTAGCGTGAGGCATGACCACCCTCACGCTCGTGCTGCTCTTCTCGTGCCGTTCCAACAAGCTCGAGCCCAGCGAGACCGGGCTCGGAACCTCGGAACCCAGCTCCGACGACACCGGTGAGCGGAGCGCGGTCGACACGGCGTCCGTCTCGGACGACACGTCGTCGCCGGACACCGCCGGCCAGGACACGGCGGCGGACACCGCCGACGAGAAGCTCCCGCGCGACGAGGACGGCGACGGCTTCGACGAGACGGTCGACTGCGACGACTCCAACTCGGAGATCCACCCCGACGCGACCGAGCTCTGCGACGGGATCGACAACGACTGCGACCTGCTCGTGGACGACGACGACGACGGGCCCGAGGGGGCGACCACCTGGTACCGCGACAGCGACGGCGACGGTGTGGGCGACGAGGCCACGAGCGTCGACGCCTGCGTGCAGCCGGAGGGCTACGTGGGCGACCCCGGCGACTGCGACGACGCCGACGCCGCGAGCTGGCCCGGGGCCGAGGAGCTCTGCGACGGAGCGGACAACGACTGCGACGGGCTGTCGGACGCGGACGACCCGGACGTGGTGGACCCGGACACCTGGTTCCTCGACGCCGACGCCGACGGTCACGGCGGGAGCGCCTACAGCGTCGAGGCCTGCGAAGCGCCCGACGGGTTCTCGGCGACCTCGGACGACTGCGACGACGCGGACGACGCGGTGTTCCCGTCGGCCAACGAGGTGTGTGATGGCGTCGACAACGACTGCGACGGCGACGCCGACGAGGCCGGGGCCACGGGCGAGGTGAGCTGGTACGAGGACGGCGACGGCGACGGCTACGGCGACGCGGGCAGCTCCGCCGACAGCTGCGAGGGCGCGAGTGGCTACGTGGCCGATGCCACCGACTGCGACGACGACGACGCCAACGTGAGCCCGGCCGCGACCGAGCTCTGCGACGGCGTCGACAACGACTGCGACGGAGGCATCGACGTCGACGCGAGCGACGCCAGCACCTGGTACAGCGACGCCGACGGGGACGGCTTCGGGGACAGCGCCACGGGCAGCGCGAGCTGCACGGCCGCCACCGGCGACGTAGCGGATGCCACCGACTGCGACGACGCGGACGCGGAGGTGAACCCCGAGGCGCCGGAGCTCTGCAACGGCGCCGACGATGACTGCGACGGGCTGGTGGACGACGACGATCCGGACCTGGCCGACGCGAGCACCTGGTACCTCGACTACGACGGCGACGGCTACGGGGGCTCCCTGAGCACCGAGTCCTGCGGAGCGCCGAGCGGCTACGTCGCCGACAGCACCGACTGCGACGACACCGACGCGGCGCTGTCGCCCGACACGGTCTGGTACGCCGACTCCGACGGTGACGGGTACGGCGACCTGGCGTCGGCCACCTCGTCCTGTGCCCAGCCGAGCAGCACGGTGGACAACGCTGGTGACTGCGACGACGCGGACGGCGCGCTCAGCCCCGACACGGTCTGGTACACCGATGCCGACGGAGACGGCTACGGGGACGCCTCGTCGACCACCAGCGCGTGCGAGCAGCCGAGCGGCACGGTCGACAACGCCGCGGACTGCGACGACGGCGACGCGAGCCTGGGGGACAGCGCCACCTGGTACCTCGACTACGACGGCGACGGCTACGGCGACGAGGACCGGGCGGCCGAGGGCTGCGAGCCGCCGACCGGGGACTACGTCGGCGACGGCGGCGACTGCGACGACACCTCCACGTCCTACAGCCCTGGGGCGGCCGAGGGCTGCGATGGCGAGGACCACGACTGCGACGGCGCGGTGGACAACGACGCCGACGGGGACGGCTACAGCGACGCTGCGTGCGGCGGCGCGGACTGCGACGACGCCGACGCGTCGATCTACCCGGAGGCGAGCGGCGGCTGTGCGCTGGGCGGCAGCTGCCTGGAGATCCTCGACGCGGGCTACGCGGACGACGGGCTCTACACCATCGACGGTGACGGCTACGAGACCGGGGAGGATCCCGAGGAGGTGTGGTGCGACCAGGGGACCTCGGGGGGCGGCTGGACCCTGGTGGCCTCCAACGCCGGCACGGGGAGCTGGTCGAGCACCACGGTCACCAACGGCACGACCTTCGGCGCGGCCGACGACAGTGCCTACGACTACAAGGCGCTGGCCTTCTCCGCCGTGCCCTTCGCCGACGTGATGTTCGACGACGGGGCGATGTACGCGGTGTACGAGGGGGTGGGCGATGGCTCCGAGAGCTGGCTGTCGTTCTCCGACAGCGTGCCCGAGCCGAACTGCGGGACCACCGACGGCTACGAGTACGCGATGACCGACGGCACGCTGTCGAGCGGGTCGCTGTGCAACACGAACCTCTACGTGCACCCGATCGACTGGGACGGGGGCTCGAACGCGAGCTGCTCGGAGACCTACACCTACGCGAACAACGCCGCGGGACCCGCCTGGAGCGCGAGCAACAACAACGGCTGCCCGCTGGACGACCCCTCGATCTCGGGCTTCGTGAGCGACACGCTGGTGGGCTGGGCGTCGCCGCTGATGATGTTCGTGCGCTGAGGTGTGGGGGAGCTGGCGCGCTACTCCCGCCGCTCCAGCTCCCGCCCGAAGTACGCCAAGAGCCGCTCCCCATCGGTCGACGGGAAGCCGGACGGGTCCCGGCTGAAGCCGTGGTTGTCGTCCGGGTCGATGTCGTCCTGGTGGCCGGCGTAGCCCTCCACGATGCGCTCCAGGCGGTCGGTCTCGATGCTGTCGGTCCAGACCGGCGCGAAGTCCCAGGACCAGATGTGCGCGGACTCGCCTGCGTCGTTGTGGCAGCAGACGCAGGAGCAGCTGCCCAGCTGGCTCCGTACCCAGTCGAGGTCCGGGTCCTCCAGGCGCGCCGGGTCCTCGTCGACCCGGGCCACGGCTCCCTGCTCCGCCGTCCCTCGGCACGGGCCCGCTACGCCATCGCAGGAGAAGTGATCGGTGTAGAGCTCGTCCTCGGGTGCGCAGGTGCCGTTGATCTCGCCGTCGGGCGCGCCGCTCTCGGTCCACGGGCCGTTGGGGTCGCAGGTCTCGTGGTCGGTGTTGCACGCGGCGAGCAGGAGCAGGGTCATGGCTGAGCCTACCCTGGGCACCATCGCTCAGGTCTTCCGGTTGCAGGCCGATGACAGGGTCTGCACCGTTGCCAGCCCGCGGCCGTCCTTGTGGGTGGTTGTCTGTCGGTCCCGGGAGTCTCCATGCGCACGCTCGTCCTGGCGCTCAGCCTGCTGTCCGTGCCGGCCTACGCCGGCGACTGCACCGTCAAGGGCCAGGCGCTCGGTGACTGGGTCGAAGAGATGTGGGTCGCGATCTCCAACGTGAAGCCGACGAAGGCCCAGGTCGCGGCCGCCAAGAAGAACGGCGCCACCGCGGTGTGGAACTACCCGGACGGCTGGGGCTGGAACCGCACGGACTTCTTCTCGATCGAGGTCACCCTGCCCGAGGGGCTCGACCCGCGGGACGTGCTCGACCGCATCCGGGACAAGCCCACCACCCTCGGTTCGCGCTTCAAGGAGTGGGTGTCGTGGCGGCCCGCCGGTCGCAAGGGCAGGAAGAAGGGGGAGATCGTCGATCTCAACATCTGGGGCCCCGACAACGGAGCCATCACCTACCTGGACGTGGACACCAGCGACGGCGAGTTCATGGTGATGACGGTGGAGAACGGACCCTCGGGCACCCACCCGGTGAGCGGCGCGCGGCAGTGGGGCTACATCGAGCTCGACGGCGGCAACGTGCTCTTCTTCACCGTGGGCATCGAGTCCGCGAACACCTGGGGCAGCGGCGGTGTGGGGAGCGTGCTGCAGGCGGGCACCTGGGGGGACCTGATGCGCGACATCGGCAAGTTCGTCGAGCGCAAGGGGGGCCAGCAGCACCGGGTGTTCAAGGACTCCGACTGGCAGCCGAGCGACCTGAAGCCTGGCAGCAACACGAAGGCCGACGTCGACCACCCCGGCGAGATGCTCGAGCAGACGATCCGCTTCCTCGATGCGATCGAGGAGATCTCGAACCGGCCGCCGGTGCCCTTCGACTGACCGGAGGTCGAGCCCTGGTACGCTGCCCTTCGTCCCGGTGGCCACCCGCAGCCGGCCGCCGCTGCCCCTCGGATCGCCGTGAGCCTCGAAGCCCTCGCCACACGCCTGCGACGGGCCGTGCTCGCACGCGAACCGCTGGTGCTCGAAGGGCTGGGCAAGGTCGTGCCCACCACGGTCGGCCAGGTGAAGCTGGCCATCTTCCGCACCGACCCCCGCTTCAAGGTGGCGCTGCTGGGCGGCGAGGTCTGCGAGCTCGGGCCGGAGGTCGCCGAGCTCGCTACGCGCTTGCTGGGCGGGGACCGGGTGGAGCTGCACGGCACGGGCAGCTTCGAGGTGAAGGGCCGGAAGGCCCACGTGGGTGTCGACCCACGCACCGGCGAGCGACGGGAGGTGCCCGAGGCCCGGCTCGTGATGTTCAAGCTCGCGCCGGAGCTGAAGGCCGCGCTCAACCGGGCACCCGACCCTCTTGCGACGCTCGGAGAGCTCCGGCTCGACCGGCACCACGCCCGCAACCTGGTGGTCACCCCGCCACCGCTCGCGGCGGCGGGCGCGGACCTCGAGCAGGCGGTGGCCGACCCGCGCTTCGCGTCGGTCCGGCGCGTCTGGATCCGCGGCGCCACCGACGGCGACGCCGCGCTGGTCGCCGCGCAGGCGGCCCAGCTCGAAGCGGTGAGCCTGTTGGACGGCGGGCTGTCGGACGCCGGGGCGGAGGCGCTCGCTGGGGTGGCCTGGCCGCAGCTCGTGGAGCTCGAGGTCAGCGGCAACCGCATCGGCCACGACTGTCTCGCCGCCCTGGGCGGTCTGGTGGGCTTCGATCCGGGCGTGCAGCGCAGTCCGTTCGGCACCTCCGCGCTCTTCAGCGAGCAGTTCGCGCTGCCGTGGGACGTGCTCGATCCGCTGCTGGACGGGTGGGGCGAGCGCCTGATGAAAGGGGTGTCCGAGGTCTTGGAGCGGGTGGGTGACGCGGCGCTCCCGAGCGTCGTCCCGGAGCTCGTGCCCGACCGGCGCTGGCCTTCGCTCCCCGGTCCGGACCTGCGCGTTCGATGGCCAGGATGGGCGCGGCTGTTGCGCGCCGTCCGGGCGACCGACCCGACCGCTCAGCGCGTGCTCGACGTGGCGCGACAGGCCATCGACCGCTGCATCGAAGGAGCGCTCGAGGGCGCCTTCGGGAACGACTGCTGGTGGGCCTGTGATCTGGGCGAGGCCGTGGCGGCCGTCGAAGGCACCCTGCGCCGCTGGCCCGCCTCGGCCGTGCCCGCCGTCGCGCCCGACCCGGAGATCCTGGCGGCCCTCAGCGACGAGGTGGAGGTGTTGCGGGGCTGAGCACCCCGGTCGGCTCGGCGGCGGAAGCCGTCACTCCAGGTCCGGCATGCCCAGCTCCCTGCGCAGGGCCCAGGACACCCACGGCTGCCACGTGGTCTCGATCACCTCCACCACCTCACGAGCGGCCGCGGGGTGCGCGCGGGCCCAGGGGGCGGTGAGCTCCAGGAAGTTGCCCCTGGGCTGGCCGTCGGGGTCCTCGCCGTAGCTGAACAGGTCGTAGCGGAGGTCGTGGCCACCGAGCTCGAGCAGCTCGACCCCCAGCTCGAAGCTGTCGGGGTCGCCGAGCGCCACAAGCACGCTCCGCTGGAGGCGTTCGTCGAAGGCGGCTCGATCCCGCGCGTCCTGGTGGAGCACGGGCAGGGCGGCGGCCCACACCGCCGGACAGTCGTCGCACGCCTCGTCCGTCCAGCTGCTGAAGAAGTGGGCGGCGTCTTCGCACCCGCCGCGTGCCGCGATGCTGCTCGCGCTGTGGGGGAGCTTCTCCACCTTGGCGCGGAGGCGGTCGGACACCCTCCTCGGGTGGTCCCTGAACGAGCGGTCGCAGATCAGGTCGACCGGGTCGGCGTAGCGGTCGGGCACCCCCTGCTCGGCGAGAAACCGGATGGGCTCCAGCTCTTCACGGCTCGCGGCCCGCTCCCCGAGCAGGTCCAGGAGCAGCGCGGCGCGGGGGTGCCCGCCCGCCTGCTCGACGGCCTCGCGCGCGATGGCGACGACCCAGTCGGGGGCCGTGAGGTCGCTGGAATAGCCCAGCTCGAGCTCCCCTTCGACGAGGAGGTTGGCGGCCTCCCACGCGTCGTCTCGGAAGGCGCCGGCTGGCAGGGGCCCGGCGTCGTGCAGCACGGCGTGGCGGAGCACCTCGCGCCTCCGCTCGCCGTAGATCCGGTCGTGGGCGTGTCCGGGGAACGCGGCCTGCAGCGCCCCGCCGCAGAGATCGGCTCCGCAGGCGTGGTCGAGCTGATCGGGCAGCTTGTCGACCACCGTGTCCCATCCCGCCGAGCACCTCCACCCGAGGGCGCGCTCGAGGTCGCCCGCGTCCACGAGGGCGGCGAAGGCGGCCTCCCGCTCGGCCCGGCTGTTGCCCCCGCTGCAGAGCACAGCCCGGTGGTCCGCCGGGTCCGACCACAGCGATGGGCAGGCCTCGACGGCGGCCTCCGCCCGGTCCCCGGCGCGGCCCGGGAGCCAGGTCGCCCAGGACAGCATGTCGTCCGCCGGCCATGGGCAGGCCCCCTCGTCGCAGCAGGGATGCTCGTCGATCTGCCCGGCCAGCTCCACGACCACGAGGTCCCACCAGATCGGGGTGACGGCGACGGCTGCCAGGGCGGCTGCAGTGGCGATCGCATGGATGGCGCGCAAGTCGGTCTCGGAGGGACGATAACCGTGCTGCAGTCCTGGTTCGTCCCTGTTCGTCCCACTGCACGACCAGACCTGCGCGCCCTCGCTGGTGAGCGAGGCCCTGACAACGCACCGTAGATCGCGCGCGATCCGGGCCGGCGGGCTATTCGGCGCGCATCCAGGAGACCCCATGCCCCTCGTGAGCCGCGTGCTCAGGCCCCCGCGCTACGGGTGGGCCGACGATCAGGGTCTGGCCGTGAAGCCCTCGACCGGGCAGCTGCTGAGCGAGTTCGCCCACCGGCTGAACGTGTTCTCGACGCGGAAGAACTGGCTGGCGCTCACCAGCTGGCTCCAGCCCATCGCGCTCGTTCCCTTCTTCTTGATCTTCCTGCTGAAGTACTTCACGTGGCCGCTCGCGGTCGCCGCGTTCGTCTACAGCATGATCGGCATGGGGAGCCACGGCACCACCTGGTACCACCGCTTCAGCACCCACGGTGCCTACAAGTTCAGCCACGGCTTCTGGCGCTTCCTCACCCAGAACCTGGTCGTGAAGGCGGTCTCCGAGGAGCTCTACGTGGTGTCCCACCTGGTGCACCACCACAAGTCCGACCGGCCCGGCGACCCCTACCTCGCCGAGAACGGCTTCCTGTACTGCTTCATCGCGGATGCGGTGCACCAGCCCATCGCGTGGGACCTGAGCGAGCGCGACTACACCCGCACAACCGCCTGGCTCAAGCGGACCGGCATCCCGATGAACAGCTACGCGGAGTACCAGGTGTGGGGCTCCATCTCGAAGCCGGTGGCCACGTGGGTCCACTGGGCGCTGAACTGGGGCTTCTGGTACGGGGTCTTCTGGCTGGTGGGAGGCCACGCCCTGGCCACGGCGCTCTTCGGCGGCGCCTGCTTCTGGGCCTTCGGCGTGCGCACCTTCAACTGGGGTGGCCACGGTGGCGGCAAGGACCGCCGCGTGGACGGCGAGGACTTCAGCCACGACGACCGGTCGATCAACCAGCTCTGGCCCGGCTTCGTGGCCGGGGAGTGGCACAGCAACCACCACCTCTTCCCGAGCAGCGCCCGGAGTGGCTTCAAGACCTGGCAGCTCGATCTTCCCTGGTTCTACATCCGGGCGCTGCATGCGCTCGGCGGCGTGACCGAGTTCAACGACGCCAAGCAGACCTTCCACGAGAAGCACTACGGTCCCTGGCTCGATGCTCGCGCGGCCGAGGCGGTCGAGCAGGCCTCGTAGCGCTCGGCGCAGGCTCGGCACGAGGCTCGAGCGCCGGCCCCGCCGCGACGGAGGGCGATCCTCCGAGCCCCCGTGGGGGTGGTACAACCGGAGGGTGCAGCCCGCCGCGCTACTGTTGGCCTTCGCCTGGCTGGCCGGCTGCCAGCCCGAGGAGGTGACCGAGCCGGTCGCGTCCGACGACACGGGCGGCACGCGCTTCGAGGCCGAGGTCGAGGCCCCCGAGCCGACCTGGGACGCCGCCACGGCGGCCGCGACCCTGGAGGCGATCCTGGCTGGCGGCCTGCCGAGCGCCATGGACTACGAGTCCCACTTCCTCGAGACCACGATCGCCTACGCGCAGCCAGCGGATGCCGGCGAAGGTGTGCCCGCGTGTCCCTCCGAGGGCGCCAACGGTGGCTACGCCTGGGAGGCGCTCAACGGCTGCGACACACAGGACGGCTGGCGCTTCTTCGGCCTGGCCGAGTACCTGCCGTCCACCGAGTACGAGAGCGGCTCGACCTTTGCGCGCTACAGCTACGGCATCGTGACGGACTTCGAGGTGCTCGGTCCCGACGGGCAGACCTTCGACTCCGGGGGAAGCGCCGGGCACCATGCGGAGCACGACCTGGCCAGCGACACCGTGCAGGCCTTCGACTGGATCTCGGGCAGCGCGCAGATCACCTGGGCCGACGACTGGTTCGCCGACAACGTCTCGGGCACGCTCGAGGCCTACTGGCACGGTCCGGACCGCACGATGGCCCTGAACGGCGGCGTGGCGTGGACCGGCGTGGCCCTCTACTTCCAGGACGTGCTCGTCGACCCCGGTCACTGCGAGGAGCCGTCGGTCACGGGCGCGGTGCACCTGCTGGGGCCCGAGGATGCCTGGTACGTGCTCGACTTCGGCGAGGCCTGCGACACCTGCGCCGAGGTCACCTTCCACGTCGGCACCGCGCTCGGTACGGCCTGCGTCGACGTGCAGGACAGCGTGCGCGCGCACGGCGAACGGCTCGAGCAGCCGGCGCGCGCCGTGGCGGCCCGGTGATGCCGCTCGCGCTGCTGCTCTGGGGCTGTCCGGAACCGATCGGCGTCGACGAGCAGCCCCTCGCTTCACCCTACGAAGCGCTCCCCGACGCGCTGTTGTTGCGGCGCTTGTCGCTGGACCTCCGCGGCGTGGTGCCCACCCTCGACGAGCTGGAGCAGGTCGAGGCCGACCCGGACGCCCTCTGGACCCTGCGCGATGCCTTCCTCGACGACCCGCGCTTCCGTGAGCGCCTGGTCCACCTGCTCGCCGAGCGCTGGCTCACCCGCTGGGAGGAGCAGGAGATCAGCCACGTCGACTACCACCTCGACGACGACCAGGCCTTCGACTACCACGTGGCCTTCGGCTCGGAACCGCTCCAGCTGATGGCCGAGGTCGCGGTCCACGACGAGCCGTGGCCCACGGTCGTCACCGCCGACTGGACGGTGGCCAACGAGCTGCTGGGGGAGATCTGGCCGCTCGATCGCGACGAGGGGGAGGGCTGGCAACGTGCGACGTGGACCGACGGGCGGCCGGCGGCGGGTGTCCTGGCCACCAACGGCCTGTGGTGGCGCTACCTGTCCAACGGCGGCAACGAGCAGCGGGCGCGCGTGGCCGCGATGTCGCGGCTGCTCCTCTGCGAGGACTACCTCGAGCGCCCGGTGACCTTCTCGCGCACGGCCGGCCTGGACGCCGACGCCACCGACGCCGCCCTCAGCACGGACCCCGGTTGCCTCGCCTGCCACGCCTCGATCGAGCCCCTGCGCGTGGTGTTCTACGGCTTCCAGACGCTCATCCAGTACAACGCCCACGAGGCCGATCGCTACCACCCGGAGCGCGAGCGTGAGGGGCTGCTCGGCGAAGGCATCGAGCCGGCGTACTTCGGCACGCCGATCGATGGTCTCGCCGACCTCGGGCGCATGATCGCGGGGGACAGCCGCTTCTACCGGTGCACCGCCGAGCAGGCCGCGTCGTCGCTGTGGCGTCGGGACGTCGTCGCCGCGGACTTCGAGGTGGTCGACGAGCTCCGGGCCGGCTTCGTGAGCACCGGCTTCCTCTACCGGGACCTGCTCGCTGCGGTCACGGAGACGCCGTCCTACACGGCGGGCGGGCTCGACGAGGCGGTCGCCACCGACGAGCAGTGGTCGATCGAGGTCGTGCAGCGCATGGTCACCCCCGACCAGTACGACACCCTGGTCGAAGAGCTGACGGGCTTCACCTGGTTCGACGAGGGGGGCTGGAACCTGCTGCGCTCGGACCGCTACGGGTTCCGCGTGATGGCGGGCGGCGTGGACGGGGTGATGGTCACCTCGCCCCAGCAGGACCCGGGGCTGACGTGGGCGCTCGTGTTGAAGCGGCACGCCGAGAGCGCGGGCTTCCACGTGGTCCAGACCGAGCTGGTCGACGGGGAGGCTGGACAGGGGTTCTTCGTGCAGGACCTGGATCTGGACAGCCGCCCCGGGGACCCCGCCTTCAGCGAGCAGCTCGCCACGAGCTGGCTGCGCTTGACCTCCGAGGCGCTCGATGGCGAGCTGCAGGCCTCCTACGAAGCGCTCTGGGAGGAGCTGGAGTCCGCCGGGGACGCCGAACAGGCGTGGTCGTCGCTCGTCGCGGTGATGCTGAGGGACCCCAAGGTGGTCACCTACTGATGCTCGACCGTCGCCAGCTGTTGAAGGCGCTCGGCGCGAGCGCGGCGACGGCGGGGCTCCTGGCGCCGCCCACCCTCGCCGGCCGCGGGTCCGGTGAGCGGAAGTTCCTGTTCGTCTACCTGGACGGCGGCTGGGACACCCTGAAGTTCGCAACCCCCAAGTTCGACGCCGGCGCCATCGAGATGGAGGACGGCGCGGGCCTCGCCGAGGCCCACGGCATTCCCTTCGTCACCTCGGAGCGGCGACCGGCGGTCGACACCTTCATGGAGGCTTACGGCGATCGCTGCTGCGTGGTCAACGGCATGGAGGTGCAGTCGGTCGCCCACGAGGCGTGCCGCCGCATCCTGATGACCGGCGAGTCCCAGGGTGGCTTCGACGACTGGCCGTCGATCATCGCCGCCCACAGCTCGCTCGACACGATGGTGCTTCCGTACGTCGTGATGAGCGGCTGGGCCTACACGGGCGCCTACACCTCGTCGGTGGTGCGCGTGGGCGCGAACGGCCAGCTGCCCGACCTGTTGGACGGGACCGCGGTGGAGGCGAGCCGCACGCCCGTGTCGCTCCCGAGCCAGCCGCTGCAGGACCTGGCCGACAGCTGGCTGCAGGCGCGGGTCGACGCGCTGGCGGCGGAGGCGCCGCCCGGCCGTCGGCAGGAGTTCCACGCGGGCTACGAGCGGCTGCTCGGGGACCTGCAGTCCCTCGGCGGCTCCCAGGATCTGGCGCTGGAGGTGCCCTACGACGGGTGCACCCGCGACCTCGCCGCCACCTCCGCTGCGATCTTCGATCTGATGGAGGCGGGCATGACCCGCTGCGGCATGGTCTCGTTCCGTGGGCTCTGCGACTACGGCTGGGATGGCCACGTCGACATCGCGTACCAGGACAACCACTACGAGTTCCTGTTCGACTACCTGCTTTCGATGATGGAGGACCTGGCCACCCGGACCGCCCCCTCGGGGGCGCCGCTGGAGGAGGAGCTGGTCGTCGTGGTCTGCTCGGAGATGGGGAGGCACCCGATCCTGAACAGCGGGATCGGTCGCGACCACTGGACCTACACGTCGTTCATGCTGCTGGGCGCAGGCGTGCAGGGCGGCCAGGTCATCGGTGGGGTCGACGACGACTTCGTCGGCCAGAACGTGGACCCGGTCAGCGGTGAGGTCAGCGACGCGGGGGAAGCCCTGGTGGCGAAGCACCTGGGAGCCACCCTCTTGACCCTCGCCGGTTTGGATCCCGGCGACCACATCGCGCAGGGCGGCAGCGTGTTGGAAGCGGCGCTGCAGCTGTGATCGGGGCGCCGGTGTTCGCCGACGTGCAGCACCACCGCGCGCCGTTCCCGTGCTTCACGTCCGAGCGGGCGC
>Ga0114932_10001788_pt1 | contig 23766 bp, 18 predicted proteins | sample 2SBtaG_2_FD_87286 | JGI IMG/M metagenome (GOLD analysis project Ga0114932, IMG submission 87286) | Deep subsurface microbial communities from Kolumbo volcano to uncover new lineages of life (NeLLi) - 2SBTROV12_ACTIVE470 metaG | ecosystem: Environmental > Aquatic > Marine > Volcanic ...
GCTCGACGCCCGCCAGAGCCACGCGACCGTGGGGCCGTGGACGCTCGACCGTTCCATCCACGCGGGCATCGAGCGCCAAAGAACCGGTGAAGGGCTGCTCCCGTCCATCGAGCACGTCGAGGCGCGCGAGCTGCAAGCCGTCGGTCTGGAGCTCGAAGTTCAGCTCGAGCTCCGGACTCATCGAACCACGGAGCGCCAGGCTCTCGGCTCCACCACGACGGGACGCCACCAGGTGCCTCAGGGTGAAGGTGCCGTCCGTCATCACGCCGTCGAGCTCCCCGGTCGCGAAGCGCTCACCAAAGACCTCGAGGTTCTGGAGCGCGAGGTCGACGCTCCCGCTCAAGGCCTCCCCGGGGCCGGACAGGCTGATCACCCCCTCCACGTCGCCATCGAGATCGGGCACATCCGCCACGATGGCCAGCAGATCCGCCACCCGCCCGCCCTCGGGCACCAGCAGGTCCGCCTCGATCTCGAAGGCCTCCGAGAAGATCATCGCGAGGTTGCCTTGCACCAGCGTGTCGCCCTTCCAGAGGTGCAGACCGTTGAAGTCCAAGCGCGACAGATCGCTGTCGACGGGGCCGACCGCGCGGTCCGCCCAGGCGAAGCCGAGCGCCGAGAGATCCCGGACATCCGCTTCCATCTGGATGCCGAGGCTGGTGAAGGGACCGGCGATCCGTCCGTGGATCCGGCCGTAGCCGGCGAGGTCGATGCCCCCGAGCGGTGCCACGTCCGCCAGGTCGGCCTGCTTCAGGTCGAGATCCAGCACCATGCTCGGTTCGGCGAACGCGACCGCGAGGTCCAGGCTCCCTCGGGTCCGGCCTGCGCCGAGCCTGGGAACCTCCAGCTGAACGCCGTCCGTGTCGAGCTCGATGCGTCCATCGATGAAGCCGGAGGCGACCGCCAACATCACCTCGGTGCCCGGGTGTCCGAGCGGGGCCGAACCGACCTCCAGGTCCGACACGGCCAGCTCGGACAAGCCACGCAGCGACAGCGGAGACAGGCTTCCGCGCAGCCGCAGATCGAGATCTGCGTCGAAGTCCACCCAAGGCGTGGGCGCTTGCCCCACGCGCTGCATGAGCTCGGCGAAGGGAACATCGTGACCGGTGACCACGAGCTCGTCGACCGCGAGATCCCAGTCTGAGCGACCGGACACCGCGAGCTCACCCGCCCCCATCGGCAGCCTCAGCACCGCGATCTCGAAGCCATTGGCGTCGAGCTCCATCAAGCCACTCAGCGGACCCGGAACAAAGCTCAGCTCGGTCGAATCTCGGTCGATGCTGACCGAAGGATCGACGAGGAGCGCCACCTCGGCCCTCGGCGCAGCCCAGGTCCCGCCGACGTCGATGTCCGCGAGCGCCTCGCCTTCGATCCGCAGGCCCTCGGGGTAGAGCGGCGCGAGCTGCTCGGGGTTCAGGGCGGCGGTCAGCACCCCGCTGACCTCCTGCCCCAACCGAGCCGCCAACCGCCCCGACACCTCGAGGGCTGGAAACTGCAGCTCGAGCTCCGGCACCGCCACGCGGTCGCCCGAGAGCACGACGTCGGCCAGCAGGAACGGCCGAGCGTGCTGCACCAGGTCGTCCACACGAACCTTCAGCTCCTGGAGCTGGATGTCGACCGTTTCGGGCCCCGCTGGCGAGACGTCGAGCCCCCCGACCCGAACGCCGATCTCGGTGGGACCGTGGACCTCCACCTCCAGGGTCCCGCCGTGCACCACCAGCCGCTCCCAGGGCAGCTCGATGGGCCCGGGAGGAGCCGTGGAGGCTGCGTCGCCCTTCTGCAGCTTCTGGAAGGCATCGAGTTGGCCATCGCGCACGTGCAGGTGCACGAGGGGATGATCGAGGGAGACCACGCCGAGCCTGGGCTGACCACCACGCCAGCCGAACCCCACGGCGCCGTGCTTCAGCGCCACGAGCGTCGCGCCCGTCTCGTGGTGGCGGACCGACAGGCCCTCGATCTCGGCAGCGAAGGGCCACAGGGAGACCTCGACAGCGGCCACGCTCACGTCTTCGCCTGTCAGGTCGCTGGCGAAGGCTGCGATCTCCTGGGTCACCCAGCGCTGGAAGCCGCTCGAGCGGACCACGACGTCCAGCGCAAGCAACACCGCCAGGGGGATGGCGATGACGATCAGGAGGCGGCGAAGGCCCTTGCGGCTCACCTCACACCTCGGCGGGGGAGCGGGTGGAGCGGGCGACGGGACTCGAACCCGCGACATCGAGCTTGGGAAGCTCGCACTCTACCAGCTGAGTTACGCCCGCAACGCTCGACCCGTAATCGACCACGGTGGCCCCATCAAGCCCCGCGCCAGGGCAGACAGCAGGCGAGGCCGAGTCGCTCGGGCCCAGGAACGCTCTGAGAGGCCTCAGATGGGAGTCGCACACCACCAACGTCCACCGAGCGGCACGGCCTCGCGCTGCGTCCCCACAACCCAACAGCTGGCGAGTTCCTTCCCCAGGCGCCACGGCCAGGTCAGGATGTGAGTCCCGACAGCGCCTCGGCGAGCTCGCCAACCTGCTGGCTCCGATGCTCCGGCATGTCCTTCTGGAGGCGCTCCAGGTACCGACTGGCGACCCGGTGCTTGCCGCGACGTGCGGCCAACAGGATCAGCACATAGAGCGCCTCGCCCAAGCCGGCCGCCCCCGGCGGAGCGTCGTCGACCTCGTCGCGAAGATCGCGGAACGCGTTGCGCAGGTCGTCATCTGCGGCCGCGACAGCACGCCAGGCCTCGCGCCAGAGCCCGTCGAGAGCACGCGCGGCATCCTCGAGCTCGGCGAAGGCGCCGAGCGCGGCGAGCGCCTCGAGCCGTGCGACATCGGCCTTGCCCGAGGGGTGGCGGAAGCTGTCCGGATCCACCTCGGCGAAGGTCGCCCCCATGTCGACGCCACCCTCTCCGTCGCCGAAGATGTCGTCGAAGAGCTTTCCGGACCGCTGCTTGACGGGGACGGTCGGCTCCGGTTCCTTCAGGAAGTCGTCGTCGTCGTCGAGATCGTCATCGACCAGACCATCGTCCTGGGGGGCGACGGAGTCGTCGTCCAACAGGTCGTCGTCGTCGTCGATGAGGTCGTCGTCGTCGTCGACGAGATCGTCCACGGACCCGTCGTCGGTGAACTCATCGCCGGTGTCCTCGTCATCGAGCAGCTCGTCGGAGGTCGGTTCGTCTTCGACGTCCTCTCCGAGCAGGCTCGCCGGGTCCTCGCCCTCCAGGACAGCCAGACGCAGGGTCAATCGGCGCGCATCGTTGCCCGAACAGAGGTCCTGGAGCTGGCGGGCGAGCCCGAGAGCGCCAGCTGCGTCGCCCTCCGCCGCGAGACACTCCGCCGCGACCGCCAGGTAGGCCGGCTCATCCGGCGCCGCAGCCCGGGCCGCTTCGATCTCGGGCCGTGCCCGCTCGCCGAGGCCGTATTCGAGCAGCACCTGGGCTCGCACCGCAACCCTCAGGATCGCCTCGCTGCCGGGTTCCGCAGCACCGAGCTCCCAGAGTCGGAAGTTCGCCAGCTCGAGCGCCGATCGAGCCTTGTCGAGCGCCTGAGTGAGGCTCGTGTCCTGGCCGTGAAGCGCCGCTCGCTCGAGTGCCGCGAGACGCCCGGCATGGTCGCCGGCGCGACCGAGCGCCACGCCGAGCTTCACGAGGACGGGCCGAGCCCGTTTCGGGTCGTCGGTGCGCTCGAGCGCGTCGGCTGCGAGGCGGAGCGCCCTCGGATCGCCCGGGGCCTCCTCACGCGCGACCTGCACGTGGGCGAGCGCCGCCTTGATGTCCCCCTGCCCGAGCGCGGCTTCCGCCGCGTCCAGCCGCAACGAGGCATCGTCTGGCTTGAGGTCGAGAGCCATCGCCGCCACCCGGCCGACCTCATCGGCGCGTCCCTTCCGGCGCAGGTCGTCCATCACCGCGCGGTACGCCTCGTAGGCCTCGCCCTTCCGCTTCTTGGTGCGCGCCAGCAGTTCCGCCCGCTTGATGGCGAGCACCACGTCCCCGGTCTGGATCTTGAGCAGGTCACGGCAGAGGTCCGCCGCCTTGCCCGGCTCGCGCTGGGCCAGCAGGTTGATGGCCTGCTCGTAGAGCCGCACGGCCTCCTTGTCGAGACCGGTGGCGTGGTGCGCGCCCGCGAGCATGCCCATCACCTCGGCGTCCTGCGGGATCAGCCGCTGCAGCTGCTTGAGCACGGCGACCTCAGCTCGGAAGTTGCCGTCGGAGGCGTGCAGCTTGGCCACCTCGCGAAACTGCTTCTCCGCGTCGGCCTTGCGACCGGTCTTCAGGTACAGCTCCGCCAGCTTCTGCCGGACGCGACGATCCCGCGGATCGTGGCGAAGCAGCTTGGCGTAGGCCTCCTGGGCCCGGTCGAAGGCGCCCTTGGACAGGTAGTGCAGCGCTTCGCGCTCGGTCTTCTGCTTGTCGAAGGTGGCCACGAGTTCTTCCGGGTGAGTCAGGCTTCGAGCGAGGTCCCCCGCTCGAGAATCCAGCCATCGATGTAGCGGGTGTGGAACGCAAGCTCGGCAAAGGCCCGGGAGGCCACGAGCTCACGGTGGAGCGGCAGCGTGGTGTGGATGCCCTCCACCACACTCTCTTCGAGCGCCTGCCGGAGCTTGCGGATGGCCGCTTCACGATCCGGCGCACGCGCGATGAGCTTGGCCACCAACGAATCATAGTACGGCTGGACCATGGCCTGGTCGTGGACCGCGCTGTCCACGCGGATCCCCGGGCCACCGGGGAGGTGGTAGCCCGTGATCTGGCCGGGGCACGGCGTGAAGCGGAAGGGGTGCTCCGCATTGATTCGAACCTCGATGGCGTGACCCGTGAGCTCGATGGCTGCCTGTGCCATGGGCATGGGCTCACCCGCGGCGAGCCGGATCTGGAGCTGAACGAGATCGATGCCGGTGACCTCTTCGGTGACGCAGTGCTCGACCTGGATCCGCGGATTCACCTCGAGGAAGAAGAACTCCTCCCCTTCCACCAGGAACTCGCAGGTGCCTACCGTGTGGTACGCGCAGGACGCCACCAGGGACGTGGCCGCATGCCGGATGCGCGCGCGAAGGTCGTCCGACAAACCGGCGGCCGGGGCCTCTTCGATGACCTTCTGGTGCCGTCGCTGCATCGAGCAGTCGCGCTCGCCGAAGTGGCGCGCCTCGCCGAACCGGTCGCCCGCCACCTGGACCTCGATGTGGCGCGGACGGCGGAGGAAGCGCTCGATGAACATCTCGCCAGAGCCGAAGGCGAGGCGCGACTCCTCGGAGGTGATGGCGAAGACCTTGTGCAGTTGTACCGCGTCCTCGACGACCCGCATGCCCTTGCCGCCACCGCCAGCGGCTGCCTTGAGCATCACGGGGTAGCCGACCTCCGCAGCCGCGACCTCCGCGTCCTCGACGGTGCTCACAGCCCCTGTGGATCCAGGGACCAACGGCAGACCCGCAGCGCGAGCGGCGGCCTTTGCCCGAAGCTTGTCGCCGAAGCGATGAAGTTGCTCTGGATCGGGGCCGATGAAGGTCAGGCCGGCGTCCACACACGCGTTCGCGAAGTCGATGTTCTCGGCGAGGAAGCCGTAGCCAGGATGCACCGCATCACACTCCGTGACGAGGGCGGCCGAGAGCACGTTGGGGATGTTCAGGTACGAGTGCGTGGCGGCCGGCGGACCGACGCACACCGCCTCGTCCGCAAAGCGGACGTGGAGCGCGTTGGCGTCGCACGTGGAGTAGACGGCGACCGTTGGGATGCCGAGCTCCCGGCAGGCCCGGATCACGCGAAGGGCGATCTCGCCGCGGTTGGCGACCAGCACCTTCGAGAACGGAGCGGACATGGGCTCAGCTGGTCTTGATCTTGAACAGCGGCTGGCCGAACTGCACCGGCTGGGCGTTGTCGACGAGGATGGCCGACACGCTGCCGTCGAGCTCCGCCTCGATCTCGTTCATCAGCTTCATCGCTTCGACGATGCAGAGCGTGGAGCCCTTGCGCACGCTGTCGCCCAACTCGATGAAGGGAGCCGCTCCCGGCGACGGGGCCCGGTAGAAGGTGCCGACCATCGGTGATGTGATGGTCACCACACCCGGTTCGTCGGCGGACTCGGCGTCGACCGCGGCCGCAGCGGCCACCGGCACCGCCGCGACGGGCTGAAGCATGGGCGCCGACGCGATGACCGTGCCCAGCTTCAGAGAAAGAGCATGCTGCTCGTCCTCGTAGGAAAACTCGCTGACGCCCTGCTCGTTCAACAGGGTCAGCAGCTCGGCGATCTGCTCGAGGTCCATGCTCTTTCAGCGCTCCAGGCCGTTCAGCCTCCGCACCAGACCGCGGAGGCCGAGAACGTAGCTCAGGGTCCCGAAGCCGACCACCTGACCCACCGCGAGATCCGCCAGCAGGCTCTTGTGCCGGAACGGCTCCCGAGCGTGCACGTTGGACAGGTGAACCTCCACGAACGGCAGGCCCACTGCGGCGAAGGCGTCCCGTAGCGCCACGGAGGTGTGCGTGTAGGCCGCCGGATTGACAAGCACACCCGCCATGCCCTCGGCACCAGCCCGCTGCACGCGATCGACCAGCGCGCCTTCGCTGTTGGACTGGTAGTGACAGAGCGTCACGCCCAGCTCGCGGGCGTGGCCCTCGAGCAGGGCCTCGACGTCGGCGAGTGTCTCACGCCCGTACGTCTCCGGCTCCCGACTCCCCAACAGGTTCAGGTTGGGGCCGTGGAGCACCAGGATGGTGGCTGCCACGCGCGGCTATTCGGCGCTGATCTCGAGGGAGTCCGAGTCGTGGCCCAGGAGCGCCGTGATGGTGACCTCACCGAAGGAGGTCTCCTCGGCGTCGGTGGCCGGCATCTTGTCGACGTAGGCATAGAGCCGCAGCACGCCGTGCTCGTCGGTGGCCCCGATCATGTAGGTGGGCCGGTACGCGTCTGCGAAGTCGGAGCCCATCTGGAAGTAGCGGTTGCCCGACGTGTCGAGCCACCAGGAGCACGAGTCGGCTGCGTCGTCGTCGATCTGGCCGTCGCCGTCGAGGTCACAGGCATCGAGGTCTTCGGGCTCGTCCGGGTAGCTCACCGTCTTCACGGCCGTCTTCGGAACCAGGTAGACGCCGCCGTACCCCGAGGTCACCTCGACCTGGATGTTGTCCATCGGCATGCCGTCGTCGCCGTTGAAGACGAGGAAGTCGATGAGCAAGAGCGCGCCGATGCCATCGCCCTGGTCGTTGTAGTCCTTGTGCCACGCGAGCTTCACGCCTTCGGGCGCGATGATCTCGGCGTAGTAGGGCGCTTCCACACCCGTCGACGGCACGCATCCAGTCCCGATCAACAGCGGGCTCAACAGCAGGGACAGGGTCATTCAACCTCCGAGGGCCCGGTCACCACCTGCGCAGCCGCGAGTAGATCTTCGGGAGAGAGAGCGACCAATGCTACGTCGCCCAGGCGACGCGGCACGGTCACCTTGATTCTACCATGGGCCCTCTTCTTGTCCATCCTCGCCGCCTCGACGAGGTCATCTGCCGACACGCCGGGACAGCGGACAGGCAAGCCGAGAGCCACCAGCAGCGCGGTGATCCGCTGTGGAAGAGCCGGGGCCGCCTCGCCGCGTTCGACGCCCAGCCACGCCTCAGCGACCATGCCGATGCCCACGGCTTCGCCGTGGCGCAGCGCTCCGAAACCGAGCACGTGTTCGATGGCGTGCCCGATGGTGTGGCCCAGGTTCAGGAGCGCCCGTCGACCCGCTTCGCGCTCGTCGCTGGCGACGACGGCCGCCTTGATGGCACAGCAGGTTGCGATCGCATGCTGCAAGGCTTCCGGGTGGCGCCCGAGGAGCGCCTGTCCATTCCTCTCCAACCACGAGAAGAACTCGGGGTCCGCGAGCACCGCGTGCTTCACGACCTCCCCCAGCCCGCAACGCAGCTCGTCGTCAGGAAGGGTCGTGAGGGCGTCGACGTCCACGTACACACAGAAGGGCTGGTGGAAGGCGCCGAGGAGGTTCTTGCCGTGCCCCGTGTTCACGCCGGTCTTCCCGCCGACGCTCGCGTCGACCATGGCGAGCAGGCTCGTCGGCACCTGCACGAACGGCAGTCCCCGCAGCGTGGTGGCGGCTGCGAAGCCCACGATGTCCCCCGTCACGCCACCGCCGAGCGCGATGATCGGGGTCTGCCGATCGACGCCGAGGTCCAAGAGCCCCTGCACCAGCGCCAACCAGGTCCCCGCGCTCTTGTTCGACTCGCCGTCGGGCAGCTCCAGGTATTCGGGAGCCCAACCTCCGTCCTTCAGGCTGTCGAGCACCTGTTCGGCGTACAAGGGCCCGACGCGATCGTTGCTGACGACGACGCACCGACCCGCTGCTCTCAGCGCGGCCAGCTGTGTCCCGAGCCCCGAGAGGCCGGCAAAGACGATCGGATAGCTCCGGTCTCCGAGTTCCACGGTGACGGTGTTCATGCCTCGAGCCCCTCGATGATGCGAGTCACCACGCGCGCGACGGGTGCATCGCCATCTACCACGAGGTGGGCCGCGCGGTACGTCGGTCGGCGGGCACGGTAGAGCGCCGCTGCGCCTCCCGTCCAGAGCGGTCGCTGGCTCCCCAGCACGCGCTCACGCAGCGTCTCGATCGGAACGTCGAGGAACACCACGCGGCCCCACGCTCTCAGGCGCGCCATCGCGCCGAGCGCGATCGGAGCTCCGCCGCCCGTGGCCAGCACGCACGGCCCCTCCTCCAGGACCGTGGACAGCTCGGCCGCCTCCCTGGCGCGGAAGCCGACCTCACCCTCCACCTCGAAGATCTGAGCGACCGAGCAGGCGGCAGCACGCTCGATCCTCTCGTCCAGATCCTCGAACGGAAGGCCGATACGGGTGGCGAGCGCCGACCCGACGGTCGACTTCCCGGACCCCATGAACCCCACCAGGGCGACGCCCCGCGACGACAACCGTCTACTCGTCGGACGCCTCGGTCACGATGCGAGGCGTCACGAACACCAGCATCTCGTTGCGAGACACCGTGCGCGAGCTGTTGCGGAACAGCATGCCGAGCAAGGGAATGCGCGAGAAGAACGGGACCCGGCTGGTGGAGCGTGCATCTTCCGTGCTGAACACGCCACCGATGACCGTGGTGTCGCCGTCGGCCACCAGGAGCTCCGTCTGGGCTTCCTTGATCTGCACGGCCGGCTGGCCCTGCACGAGCTGACCGAAGTCCGGACGGTTGTTCGAGATGTCGAGCTCCATCATCACCTTGCTGTCCGAGGTGATGTGGGGCGTGACGACAAGCTCCAGCGCCGCCTGCACGAACTGCACGGACGTGCCGCCGGCGGAGGTCGAGAGGTACGGAATCCGAGCACCCTGCTTGATCGTGGCAGCGACGTTGTCGAGGGTGGTCACCCGCGGTGAGCTGATGATCTCACCCCAACCTTCGGTCTCCATGGCGGACAAGCGCGCATCGATGCTCACCACACCGGGAATGCTCCCCAGGCTGAAGGCGAGCGACCCGTTGGTGCCGTCGGACGGGAGGTCCACCGCCAGGTTGTCCTGTCCGGGGCTGTAGAACACCGACTGGGAGTTGCCGCCCTGGTCGGTACCGCCGGACACGCCGATGCTGTTCGGGAACCAGAGCCCCGTGCCCGCACCCGTGGCTGCGGACAGGTCCAACTCACCGCCCCACTGCACGCCGAGCGAGCGTGTGAAGCGCGAGGACGCCTCGACGATCCTGGCCTCGATGAGCACCTGCGGGGTCTGGCGATCGAGCTGCCGCAGGAGCTCGCGGATCTGAGCGAGCCGCTCCGCAGTCTCCTTCACGATGAGCTGGTTGGTGCGCTTGTCGGTCTGCACGGTGCCGCGCGCCGAGAGCAGCGCCCCGATCTGCCCCGCGGCTTCGTCCGCGCTCATGTAGTTGAGCGGGATGACGAGGATCTTGAGCGGCGTGAGCTCTTCCGCGGCGCGCTGGGTCTCGAGCGCGGCCTGCTGCTCGCCCTTGATGGTCTCGATGGGCGCGACGCGCACGATGTTGCCGAAGCGCTGGGCCGCGTAGCCCTTCGCCTGGAGGATGGCCGCGAAGGCCTGGTCCCACGGCACGTTCTCGAGCCGCACGGTGACCGAGCCGGTGACGTCGTCGCCGGCGACGATGTTCAACCGCGAGACGTGCGAGATGAGGCGGAACACCGAGTGGATGTCGGCTTCCACCAGGTCGATGTTGATGCGCCGGCCAGACCACTGCTGCGTGGCGTTCGAGCTGTCCAGCCCGAAGCCGGCCGAGCCGAGCGCGAGCGACGACGGATCGCTGGCACCGCCGCCGCTACCGAAGGCGAGCTGCGGATCGTAGGTCTTGCCCGTCTCACCGATCAGCGTCTCGGAGGCGTACGCACCCTCGATGCCCGTGCCGCCCGAGGACTCCGGGGTAGACGGTGCCACCGCCGAGAAGCCTTGCTCGGCGAGACGCCGGTCCTCGAGCATCTCGGCGGGAACCTTCACGTCGACGTAGATGAGTCCGTCCGACCCGGCACGCACCGACCACTCGGCTGCGGAGCGGAGGTTCAGGGCGACCCGCGCACCGGTGCGGGTCTTGTAGGCGCGCACCATCCGGACCGGGCTGATGAACTCGGAGGTGTCGAGCACCCGCGTGAGCGACTGGGGCACGGTGGCACCCGGGATGTCCACCACCACCAGGCGGCTCTCCGGCTGGCTGGTCGTGTAGTCCACCCCGCCGGTGGTGCCGATGACGATCCGACTCGTGTCGTCGAGGGACTCGAAGTCCAGGGACGCGAGCGCGGCACCGCCGACAGCCGTCGGGCCCGAGACCGCACCGACGCGCTGTCCACGGTCGTCGTCGCTCTGGAGCACGCCGTCGCCCGACGAGGACGACGACGACGCCAGTGCATCGCTCGAGGCACTCGCGCCGAGGTTGACGGTGACGGTGCTTCCGGACACGTCGAGCGTGTGCCCCGTGCTCTCGCTGAGGTGGATCACCACGCGTGCGATCGCGCCCTGGCCGTCGTCGTAGGTGGTGGCCTCGACCCTCTCGACGAGTCCCGACCCCTCCACGCTGCGCTGGACGTTGCCGAGCTCGATGTCGAGCAGATCCACGATCACGCGGTCGTCGAGCACGAACGAGCTCACGATGGACGCGGCGACGTCGCCGTCGAGCTCCACGGTGACGGCGCCATCTGCGACCACCACACCCGTGAGAGCGCTGGCCTCTTCGGCTGCTGACGTGCCTGTGATCAGAGGGGTGCCAAGGAGCGCGATGCCCACCACGAGGGTGGAGCCAGCGAGACGGCGTGCATGGCGGCGAATGTTCATCATGAGCTCCTAGAGATCGCCGAGGTCCTCGACCGGAAGCCCCATCGTCACCTGGTTGGTGACGAGCTCCCCGTCGATGGTCTGGTATTCCTCGGTGACGATGACCTCGTTGCTGGTGATCTGGGTGACTTTGCCCCAGTTCTTGCCGATATAGGTTCCGATCTCGATCACGTGGCCGACGTTCTCCGGGTCGGAGACCATGGCCTTGGGATGATCGATGCCCCAGACGATTCCGACGAGCGCGTACTGGTCGATCTCGTACTTCTGGAGCGGTGTCGGTGAGCGGATCTCTTCGTCGCGTGGACCCGAGATGAAGGACCGGAACGGGTCCCGCTTGCCGATGGGGTTGTAGCTGTAGTCGCCGCCGGACTCAGCAGCAGTGGCCGAGAGCCCGTCTTCGCCAGCGGATCCGGCGTCGCCGGCCTTGGACTTGCTCTTGGCCGTGCTCGCACCGGCGCGCTCGGTGGGCGCCACACTGGAGCCCCCGTCATCACAGCCGAGGAGCACGAGGGACAGCGCGAGGAAGAACATCATCACTTCTTCCCTCGCTTGCCCTTGGACTTGGACTTGCCCTTGCCGCGCTGGATCTCCTCGTCGGTGAGGAAGCGGAACGTGACCGCGTTGCCTTCGACGTTGAGCACGACCTTGCCACCGCGCTCGACGGGGTCTCCCACGTCGAGGTCCTTCACATAGACGATGCGGCTGAGCTTCGAGAGGCGGTCGAAGAACATCGCCACCTCGTGGTAGCTGCCGAGCACCTCGAGCGCGACCGGCACCTCGGCGTAGTACTCCCGCATCGACTCGCTGAGCGGCTGGAAGCGTCGGATCTCCAGGCCGACCTTCTTGGCCACCTGGCTGATGCGCTTCAGGAACTCGGGAATCTCGCGGTCGTTCGGCAGCTCTCGGAGCGCCTGACGGAGGTCCGAGGTGAGCTGTTGGAGCTCCGCCTCGAACTGCTCGCGGTTCTCCGCGCGCAGCCGGACCTGCTCCTTCTTGGTGGTGAGCTCCGAGTGCTGCTGGTCCAGCCGCACCAGCTCCTCGGAGGTCGGCGAATACAGGAGCGTCCAGAACAGGGCCAGGATGAGCACCTGACCGAGCGCGAGCACAGCGACACGCTGAACCCGTGGGAGCTTGCCGAAGCGCTCGAGCAGTTCGTTGAAGTCCATGCCTACCCCGTCTCTTCGTCGGTCTGCTTGCCACCCACGATGAGGCGGGCGGTGACGGAGAACTCACGCACGGTGTAGCCGTCGATCTCGGTGGAATCGATCTCGATCAAGTAGACCTCGTCGAACCACTCGGACTGCTCGAGGTTGGACAGGAACTGCGAGATCACCTCGTTGGAGACGGCGTAGCCCAGCAGGTTCAACCGGCGGTTCCGCTCCTGGAGCGACGTGATCGTGAGCTTCTCGGGCGTGGCGTTCGCCAGCTCGTCCATCATGTGGACCGGGCCCTTCTTGTTCCGCTTGAGCTGCCCGATGACATCGAGCTTCTTCTGCAGGTCCTGCTTCAACGCGTCGACTTCATCGACGCGGGCCACGATGGCCTTCAGGTTCTTGATCTCCTGCTCGAGCACCGCGTTCCGAGCCTTGACGTCGCTCACGCGCGCCTGGACCAGCACGAACGCCGCGACGCAGGCCGCGAGTACGACGACGGCCACGAGTCCGCCGAACGCGAGCTCGCGCTTGACCGACTCCAGCCGCCTGGACTCCCGGACTGGGAGAAGGTTGATGCGAATCATTTGTCGCCGATCCTCCGCATCGCCAGCCCGACCGCGACCGCCGCCTGGGGGGCGACCTCGTGCAGGAAGCGAGGCTTGAAGGCGCGCTCGTCGATCTCGATGCGACGGAAGGCGTCGACGATCTCGATGGGCGTGGCCGTCTTCTCTGCGATGGCCCGAGCAAGCCCCGGGGTGCGGGCCGCGCCGCCGCTCAAGAAGATGCGGGACAGCGAGCCGACCGAAGACGACGAGAGGTGGAAGTCGAGGGACCGATGGATCTCGGTAGCCAGGCTCTCGGCTACGTCCCTCAGCACGCTCTCGATCTCTTCCGGGACCACGGCCGCGTCGTCCTGGTCGTCGCCGCCGACCTTCATCTGCTCCGCTTCCTCGTAGGAGATGTTCAGCGCTCGCTGGATCTCCTCGGTGAACTGGCGTCCACCCATGCCGACATCCCGGGTGAAGGCGGTGGTGCCGTTCTGGAGGATGTTGATGTTGACGATGCTCGCCCCGACGTTCACCAGCGCCACGGGCTCGGCCGGAAGCTCGTAGTTGAGCTCGAACATGTTCTCGACCGCGAAGGCGTCGACATCGATGACCGCCGGCGACAGCCCTGCTTCCTGGATGAGCGCGACGTACTCGTTCACCAGCTCCTTCCGGGCGGCGACCAGCAGCACCTCCATCTGGCCAGCCTCGTCTCCTTCCGAGTCGAGGATCTGCAGATCGATGTTGACGTCCTGGATGTCGAACGGGATGTACTGCTCCGCTTCCCAGTGGATGCTCTCCTCGAGCTCCTCGGGGGTCATCACCGGCAGGTTGATGCGCTTGATGATGACGCTGTGCCCCGAGATCGACGTGCAGACGTCGCGGGTCTTGATGCGGTGGTTCGCCGCCAGCTCTCGGATGGCTTCCACCACCACGTTGCTGTTCATCACAGCGCCGTCGACGATCGCTTCCGGAGGGAGCTGGACCATTCCGAAGTTGTCGAGTCGCCATGCGCCCGACTTCTTGTCCTGGTGCAGCTCGAGGAGCTTCACAGCGCTGGAGCCAATGTCCAGCCCAACGACGTGCGTGCTCCGCGAGAAGAGGCCCATCTTGTTCAGCTCCTAGACATCAACTGCTTGTCGTCCCACGAACGACGCCCTACCGCTACCACTCCAGGAGGTCCCATCTTGGGGACCGGGACCACACTACCACGGTGCGAGCAGATCGGGGACTCCGGGGCGGGTCGAACGGGTCGCAGACCCGAGACACTTTGGCGGTGATACCAGAGACGGCCCGCGCCGGTCAACGACGGCAGGCTATGCTGGCCGCGATGCAGGCCCGACGCGACGGCGCAGCCGCCCTCGGAGCGTCCCTGGCCTGGGGGGGCGCCGGCGGCGCCCTGCTGCACCTGGGCGCAAGCAGTCTGGGAGCCTCCCCGGGAGCCCTGACAGGTCTGACGGCCGCGGCCCTGCTGGGCGGAGGACTCGGCCTGCTCGTCACCCCGCGGTCCGGTCGCCGCGGCGAACGGGCCTGGGCCGCGCTGGCCCTGACCTTGGCTCTCTCCGCCGGCTGGTTGCTGCCGTGGGCGTGGCCGTGGCCCCTCCTGCCCGTCGCACTTGTTGGCGCAGGCTTCACCCGCGCCCTGCCATCCGCACGCGGCGCCCCGGTCGCCATGCTGGGAGCCTTCGCCCTCCTCGCCGGCTTCCACCAGCCCGTCGCCGGCTGCGCGCTCGCGGCCTTCGGGATGGCTGCCGACTTCCGGCGGGAGCCGTTCCGCACCCCGGCGCGCCCCCGGTCGGCGAGCTCGTACCGAGGCTCCATCGCGGTCGGCGCCGCGGTGTGGATGTCGACCGCGGCCTGGACGGCCACGCGTCCCGCCCTGGACCCTACGCCCGCTGGTTGGGCCAACGTGGTGGCCGCCTGGTGCCTGCTGGCCGGTGCGGGCATGTTGATCGGACGTCTCGGGGCACGGCTGCTGCTGCCGGCGGTCGGAGCGGCGGCGTTGGCGTCGTACGCCGGGACGGCGCTCGTCCCGGGAGCCGCGTGGCAGGTACTCGCTCCCCTCGCCGGCGAAGCGGACCCGCGCCGGAGCGCCACGCTCCTCGCGGTGGCGGGCATCGCGGCCGGCGGACTCGTGGGCGGGCTCGGCGCCGCAGGGCTCGGTTCCCGCAGCGCCCGGGCGGCCGGGTTCATCGCAGCGGGCGTCGGTTGCGCGCTCGGCCCCGCCGCGGGCACGGCGTCAGGGGACGCGCTGCTGCTCCTCGCGGCCGCCTGTGGGCTCGCAGGCGTGCTCCGAGGCCCCGGCGGCTGGCTCCGACTGGCAGGCGTGGTGGTCCTTTCCGCCAGCGCCGCCGCGCCGGTTGCGCTCGGTTGGCCCGAGGTCCAACTGGTGGAGGGTCGCTTCGCCCATCTCCGGGACGCCAACGCGCCGGATGAGGCCATCGAGGGCTTCAGCCGGAGCACCCGGCTCGCCGGAGGATGGGGCCCGGAAGGATCGACCCTGCTCGTCCGACAGACCGACGGCACCTTGCAGCTCCACCTCGACGGGCTGCCTCGCGCCGTGGACGACCGCTTGTCCGAGGCCGCCTCCCTGGCGGGACACCTCGCGGCTGCTCTCGCCGACCGTCGCGACCGGGCGCTCCTGCTCGGCGACGAGACCGGCCGAGCGCTCGAGGCAACCCTCGCGCAGGGTGTCGGCAGCGTCGAGGTCGCCGTGCCCAACGCCGGCGCGGTCCGGGCGCTCGTGGCCCACGACAAGCGCGCCGAGCAGGCCCACTTCCGTCCGGAGGTCCGTCACCGCCGAGGTCCTCTCGCCTGGACGCTGCGCACGACGGCCCCGGTGGACGTCCTCGTCGAGGTGGTGGCCGCGCCCTGGTGGGACACCCACATGCAGCTCCCCGGGAGCGCGCAGCTCGATCTTCGCGCCCGGCACCTGGCGCCCGGCGGCGTGTACGCCCTCGTGGTACCGGCACTCTGGCTGGGAGCAGACGAGCTCGCCACGATCACCCGCGCGTTCTCGTCGACCTTCGCCTGGTCGGTGCTCGCGCTCCCCCCGGTGGGGCTCGACCAGGTCCTTCTGCTCGGCCGGGTCGAGGCCTCGGCCCCGCCTTGGGAGCGCATCGAGTCGGCCTCCGAGCGCGGCGCCTCAGAGCTCGGCCGCCTCGGGCTCGGCACGCCCTGGGCACTCGCCGGGCGCTTCGCCGTGGGCAGCTCAGGGCTCGCGGACCTTCCTGGTGAGCACGCAGCGATGGGACCCGGCCTGCTCTCCGCGCTCCATCGCCGGCCACGCCTTCACGCCTCGCTGCTGCGTCCGCACCTCATCGAGCCGTTCGAGGTGCTGAGCGCCGTCCCCGACTCGGCTCGCGCCTCGCTGGCGGGCAACCGCGACAGCCACGATCGCCTCTTCGACTTCTACGGACACGTGGGACGAGGAGAGGTCCCCGAGCTCGCAGAGGACGCGCGGGCACTCGAGGGCACCGCGAACGAGCGGGCGCTCGACGAGCTGGTCCGGCCCATGACCGACGCGGCGCGCCGCTCGATCGAACGCGGCTTCGCCGAAGGTCCTGGAAGCACGGCCTGGGATCGATGCGTCGCCGAGCTCACCCAAGCCCAGCTCTTCCACGCAGCCTCGGCGGAGGTGCTGGCGCTGCTGGGCGAGTGCTACCTGCAGAAGGGCAACCTCCCCCGGGCCGCTCGCCTGCTGGATCAGGCCCTCGCCACCGACCCCTACGGTCTCGAGACGCTGCTCACCGCCGCACGGGTGGCGCTGGCGCGGGGGGAAGAGGGTGTTGCCGAGGCGCACCTGCAGGCGGCGTCCACGCGCCACGCCCTGGATTGGCGCGGTCACTACGACCTCGGAAGGCTCTACGTCGACATGGGGCGGCTCGACGAAGCCGAGGCCGAGCTCCGGCAGGCGGCCGCGCGCGCCGAACAGGAGACCCACCTTCCCTGGCTGGCGCTCGCGCACCTCGAGCTGCGCCGCAACCACCCAGACCGCGCGGTGACCCACGCCGAGCGAGCCGTGGAGCGCGCCCCCGATCACCCGGATGCCCGCTACGTCCGCGGCCGCGCGTACTTCGAGCTCGCCCAATACGAACAGGCGCAGAGGGACTTCCGCGACGTGGTGCTGGAGCACCCGGAGCACTGCGAGGCGCGCATCGGCCTGGGCATGGTCGCGGCGATCCGCGGGGACTATGCGTCAGCGGTCGACAGCTTCAAGCGCGCGGTGGCCTGCGACCCCGGAAGCGTACCCGCTCGCCAGGCCCTCGAGGCCGCTCAGGCGGAGCTGCCCGCACCCTGAGCACGAGCACCCGACGCGCCGGTCAGAAGACCTCGCGGAGGAGCAGGCTGTCGACGCCGCCGAAGGGATCCGCGCCACCCGTGTACGAACCGATGGCGCCGAGCCCCGTGGTGTCGGGGTTCGACGTGCCGTAGAACAGCGAGCCGTGCTTCGAGATCGTGATGGAGCTGGGGTAGCCCTCGACGTCGAAGCTCTCGGCATCCGGATCGCCGTCAGCGTCGGTGTCGATGGCGCCGTCACAGTCGTCGAAACTCAGGCCGTAGATCCGACCCTGGCCACCTTCGCAGTAGTCCTCGTCGGGGTCGTAGGTGGGGAAGTACACCGTGCCGGCGTACACGATCGGCTCACCGGTGAGGCCCTCGCCTTCCGACAGCTCGAAGTAGCCGTCGCTGCCGCAGATGGTGCTCACCGTGCTGCCGCAGGCTCCCGGGTTGGCATCCTTGAAGGCCCAGAAGTAGCCCGTCTGGCCGGCGTACCGGGAGTAGGGGCTGCCCGTACCCCAGTAGACGCCGAGGCTGCCATCGGAGAACCAGGACGTGGTGGCCTTGTAGTAGACCTCGTGCCGCTCCTTGCCGTAGTCGTCGGGGTCCACGAACTCGCACCACTCGTAGGCCGGCCAGAGGTTCTCGGGCGTGGCGTCGGCGTTCGAGTCGTCGGTCTGCACGATCGCCTTGTACATCCACGTGTAGCCGGGATCGGCCTTGTCGGAGATGCCCGAGTCGCCGTCGCCATCCGGGTCTCCCGCGTCGGACGGCTCGTAGGAGGCGGTGACCGGGAAGTAGAGCGTGTCGGCGTCGCCATCGCTGTCGACGTCGACCACAGCGAGACCGCCTGAGATGAAGCCGTACTCGTAGTTCGCGTCGGTGTCGTAGCCCGACAGCGTCGAACCGATCGAGTCGGCTTCCGGGTGCCCGCTGGAGCCGTAGTCGGGCCAGTCGTGTTGGCCGTCGGCGTAGTTCTCCGTCATGTCGGCGCTGAGGTGCCAGGTGTAGATCGCCGCTTCCGCGGACTCGTAGTAGTCGCCGTCGGTGGCGAGCGGCACCGCACGGCCAGAGCCCCAGATCGCCACCCAGCGGTCATGGCTTGCGTCGCCGTCCCAGAGGTTCGTCACCACCGGCGTGGACACCGTGTACCCCATGGCGGAGTAGTCGGTCTCGTTGGTCTGCTCCCACAGGAAGGTGGGCTCGTCGGTGACGGTGATGTCGAGCGCGAGCGTGACCGGGCCGCCCTTGCCCTGCGAGACGACGACCACACGACGCCACTCGCAGTTGTCCGGGAAGTCCGTGGACTCGCAGTCCTTCACACCATCGCCGTCCATGTCGATCCAGACGTCGTCCACGACCGGCGAGCCGTCGAACAGGAAGGTGCGGCCGTACCACAGCAGATCGGCGATCCGACCCGACCAGTCTTCGCCGACCTCGCGGTAGAGCACGTAGCCGGGGACCCAGGCCCAGAGCTCCTCACCCGCCTCGTCACCGTCTTCGGTCGAGGACGCGATGGTGCCCGTGGCCGCACTCGTGGACTCGTCGTCCTCGAGCGCGAAGGCGTGGAGCATGCCGTCGTTGGCCGGGGTGAGCACGATGTCGGGCATGTCGAGCTCGCCCAGCAGATCGAGGAACCGACGGTAGGTCGGGTCGAGCGAGTACATGTCGTTCCGCGCGGTCACCACGACCGGCACGGCATGCGGCGAGTCACCCAGCTTCCAGTAGCCGCGCTCCTCGCCGAGGTAGTGGAACTCCGCGCTTGGGAGACCACGGACGAAGTCGAGCATCGTCTGGAGATCGTCGCTGGTGACCGATTCGTCGCCGTCGAAGTCCCAGGAGTCCACGTCGCCGGTGTCGACGAATTCCTCGAGCACGTTGGCCGTGACGACCGCGTCGGGGAAGTTGCGGTCGAGGTGCATACGACCCTCGTCCGACGACCCCGAGCCATCCTCGGAGAGGTGCGCCGAGGTGGAGATGTCGTCGAGCTCCGGCACCCAGGTGTAGATGTCGCGTTGTCCGAAGCCGTCGCGGTCATCGGGGTTGGGCTCCGACGCGGAGACCGGACGCGAGACCAGCAGATCGCCGGCGTCCCAGAGGGCGTAGCCGAACTCCTCCACGCCGTTGTCGTCGATCACCTGGCCGTAGGTCACCGACGTGGGGTCGTTGTCGAGCTCGTAGGCCCGGACGTGACCTTCGCCGAGGGGGTTGTCGCCGGTGATCTCGTAGAAGCTGTAGATCAGCCGGTCGCCTTCCGCGCTCACGACCGGCGCCGACCGGCTGTAGAAGCCCGCCTCGACGTAGCCGAGCACCTCGAGCACGCTGCCGACGATCTCCTTGCCCTGGTTCGCGACGGTGTAGATGCCCTCGCTGTCGATCTCGGTGCTGGCGTTGCCGAAGAGCTCCTCGGAGAGATCGGAGCCCTGCACGCGGACGCCGACGGTGTGCACGATGGCGTTCTGGTCGCCGTCCAGATCGCTGCGCGCGTCGCCGTTGTAGAGGTAGTGCACGACGTTGTCGTAGAGGCAACCTTCGTCGCTGCCGGAGTAGTCCGAGTCGTCGGCCTTGTTGCCGTCGGCGTCACACTCCACGTCGGTTCCGAGCGAGCCGCTGGAGCTGGCCACCACGGGATCCGCGTCGCCTTCGTTCACACCGGTGGAGATGACCACCACGTGGGTCTCCTGGCAGGCGTACTCGATCGGCGCCTCGCTGAAGCCCTCGCCGGTCGAGGTGATGGAGAAGTAGTCTTCCCAGAGCGCCGCGGTGGCCTCGGCGATGTTGGAGACCTGGGAGTCCTCGTGGTCGCTCAGATCGACCTCCTGCAGTGCGGTCACCAGATCCGCATGGCTGGTGCCGAGGCTCGCGATCTCGAAGAAGGTGGCGTCGCTGGAGTTGTCCTCGGCCATGGTGCCCACCACGCCGAAGTTCGCCCAGTCGTAGTGCTTCACCGTGCGCTCGACCGCATAAGCGGCCCAGTCGATGCAGGTGCAGGGGTCCGCCAGATCGATGCTGTCCTGGTCGTCGCACGTGGAGGTGCCCGGATCGTCGTCGTCGCGCTCGAAGCACTCCGTGTTCATCTTGTCGCTGAAGTCGATGACGAACATCACGTTCGGCGGCACCGCCTCCGCCGTGGAGAGGAACTCGTCGCCCGCGGAGGACGATGCTGCCGTCGCAGGGTCCTCGCCGACCAGCAGGAGCGGCAGGGGCAACAGGGCGAGGCCCGCCAGGGCCAGGCTTCCGCGGGTCAGGGACTTGATGGGGTCGAGCGTCATGGTGGGCTCTCGGTGGGTGGTTCGCCCTAGCGGATCTTGCATTCGCCCTGCATCACCTTTCGCACGGTGGCGATGGCGACGGCTTCGGACTGGTTGACTTCGTCGTAGGTGGTGTCGAGCATCTGGCCGGTCGAGCGCATGCCCCAGTAGTCGGAGCGGAAACCGGCACCGTCCTCGGTGGAGTAGCCGGGGGGTGGGTTGCCGCACTTCTGGTACACGGCCTCCACCCAGTACACGCCGAGGTTCTGGTCGAACTCGATGCCCTCGAAGGAGGTCTCGGCCCTGGGCAGGTTCACGAACAAGGAGGTGCCCGTGTCGCTGTCGGGGGAGGTGGAGCTGCCGCTGTCGAGCGCCTCCGACCCGGGGTTGTAGCTCTGCAGCCGGTTCCGGGCGTGCTCGGTGCCCGCCATGGCGGAGTTGAGCACGATCATGTGCTTCTTGTTGTGCTGCGCGATGCGTTCGTCGACGCCCGCCAGGTTCAGCGAGGTCGCGCCGATCACGGTGATGATCGCGAGCAGGATCAACGCGACGAGCATCACGTAGCCGCGGCGGCTTCGGAGGTGCGTCATCGCTACATCCTGAGGTTGCGGGCCGTGACCACCGTGGTCAGGGCCTGCCTGTAGTAGTTGTCTTCGTCGTGCTCGCCGCTGGCGTCGTAGTCCTCGATGGTCTCCGGGCGTGACTCCACGTGGATGTCCCGAGGATCCGGGCGAGGCGTGCGCGCGATCATGGTCACGCGGACCATCCAGACGGCGGCCGCCTCCGCGTTGGTCAGGTCGTCGTCGTTGATCCAGGTGCAGCCGGTGGTGGTGGCTCCGCCATCGGCCACGCAGTAGGCGAGCTGCAGATCCTCGATGTCGTCGACCAGGGGCACGTCGTCCTCGGCCGGGAAGTCCATGTCGAGGTCCATCATCAGCACGGGGTGCTCGGCGCTTCCCGGACCCACGTCGTCGTCGGTGTCGTCGATGTAGAAGGTGACGACGTGCGCCTTGCTGCAGCTCATCGCCGGGGGGAGGTTGTCGCCCGTCTCGCAGACCAGGTCGTAGTCGTCGTACAGCGTCGACGTGAGCACCCCGATGGTGCCCGACGACGCGTTGCCCGCCGCGTCGATCTCCCAGAGGTAGCTCTCGATGCCGGTGACGTTCGCGACGTCCCAGCACATCAGGAGCTCGCCGCTGTTGTAGTTGGTGATGAGCGAGCTGTAGTTCCGGGTGCCCATCGGGAAGTTGAGCTCGGTCGCTTCGCAGGTGTGGGTGCTCAGCACACTCGTGGCGAGCTCCAGGCTCGGGTCGCCGTACACCACCGTGATGGCGTCGTGGGTGCCGTCCCAGCCGTTGTAGCTGACGATGGGCGGGAGGGAGTCGTCGTCGTCGAAGTCGGAGCCATCCCAGCCCCAAAGGCCGTTGGTGCCAGACCCGGTGCCATAGCCCGCCATGCGGACGGTCCGGGTGACGATGTCCATGCCGAACCGGAGGTTCTGGTGCATCGACATGCGCAGGTCCTGGTAGACGAACTGGCGGGACTGCACGGTGAAGAGCCCGTAGAGGCCGCTCACGACGATGGTGGACACAGCGATGGCGACGATCATCTCCACCATCGTGAAGCCGCGGCGGGCGAGACGGCTACCCATCTCGGTACCGGTACGAGCTGATGGTGGTGCCGCGCCAGGTGTTGAAGCCGCGGTCCTTGTAGGTGCAGCGGACGCGGATGCGCACCCAGGTGTCGTCCACATCGTCCATGTCGTCGACTTCCCAGGTCACGTAGTACTGGGGGGCCGGCAAGGAGTCGCGAAGGGTCTCCTCGTTGAGCGCGGTGACGGCGTCCGGGAGCACCCCGGCGTCGGGCAGGTAGAGCGGGTCCCAGTCGCTGCCGCCGGAGTTGCCGCTCCCGAGCGACGTGGGCCGGCCCGAGGCCTCGGTCCAGCTCACGGCCATGAGCTGCTCCATCTGCGACTGGGCCAGGTAGGTGCAGTCGGTGATCTTCCGGGCGTTGGCGTTGCTGCGAACCGCCTGCGCGTGGAAGCCGAACATCACCACCAGCGAGAAGCTCAAGAGCGCCGTGGCGATGAGCACCTCGACGAGGGTGAAGCCACGCTGGCGATGCACGGAAGACGTCATGTCCCCTCCGTGGTGGCGGTGCCGGTTCCGGCGGAGCCGCCTCCGAGGTCGTGGCCGAGCGACGACTGGAGGCGCACCATGCCCGCGCGGGACACCTGCACCTTCACGTGGTCGTCGACACCCTCGGCGAGACCGATCTTGTTGACCAGGGTGAGGGTGATGTAGCCGTCCTCGTCGAAGTCGTCCGCGGGGTTGGTGACCCAGCCGCGCGGCGAGAAGACGATGCTGTCGTCGTTGCTGTTGCCGGGCCCCTCGATGGTGGCCCAGGGCACCAGCGAGACACCGCGACGGGAGCGGAGGCCGCCGCGCGAGATGTCCACGGCGCCTTCGCCCTGGGCGTCGTCGGTGCCGTCCCCTTCCAGGTCGAGCGGGAAGGTGTCCCAGCGGTTCGACAGGAGCGGGCGGTTTCCGGCCTGAAGCTCCCAGCTGCCCGACGAATCCGTGGTGACGACCGCCCAGTCCTCGTCGGCACCCGTCAACAGCAACCGGGTCTCCCGGTTGCTGTCGATGGCGGTCATGCGGAGGTTCATGAGGTCTTCCTGGAGTTCCTTGCTCGCTTGGATGAGGCGGTAGCGGGGGACGAAGCTCTTGAGGGAGGAGAAGCCGATCGCGGTGAGGATGGCGATGATGACGAGGGTGACCGCGATCTCCAGCAGGGTGAAGCCGGATCGACCCGCGCGGAGTACTGCAAAAAACGATCCGCACCTGAGATCGCGGCCCGAAGGACCCTCGAACGCTCCACATCGACCATGGTGCGCCATCTCAGCGACCCCGGTCAGCGGAAGAGGTAGGAAAAAAGTTCATAGCTCACTGGGAATTCTTTTCCCGTCATGGAAGCCCACTCCGCGGGCAGGTCTCCGTCACCACGCTACGACGACGGTAGACCAGACGCCGCGTCTCCGCGAGGGTCGCAGGATCGCGCGCCTCCGCTTCGGCCTGGTCGAGCAGCCTGTCGGCGGCATCGAGATAGGCCAGCACCGGAGGCGCCGTGGTCGCGCAGTCGTCGGGGTCGATGACCCCACCGGTCTTGCGCACGAGGGCTCGGGCGCGGAGCTCGAGAAGCTGGGCTCGGAAGCGTTGTTCCTCCAGCAGCAGACCGAGCGCGACGTCGATGGTGGCGATCGCGTCGTCGAGTCGGTCGTGGCACATCTGGATCTCGGCCA
>Ga0114932_10001789_pt1 | contig 23759 bp, 23 predicted proteins | sample 2SBtaG_2_FD_87286 | JGI IMG/M metagenome (GOLD analysis project Ga0114932, IMG submission 87286) | Deep subsurface microbial communities from Kolumbo volcano to uncover new lineages of life (NeLLi) - 2SBTROV12_ACTIVE470 metaG | ecosystem: Environmental > Aquatic > Marine > Volcanic ...
AGCTCTTGAGCTACCGGAGTTAACTCGTATTGTTCTCGAATGGTATAAAACAGAACACGAGCCCTCGTCTGCGTCAAAAGGCAATACTAAGCCCAAGATTAAAACATTAAAACCAAAAGAGTGGCACACCCTGGCATCGGAGGATCTTCGTTTTAAATATTCTCAAAAGAAAAGCGAGTTTTACCATGAACTTGAGTTAGGCCGTGATATTTTCGATATGGAATCCCGGTTAAAACGGGTGGGCTAAATGCTTGGCTTCCCGCTCCCTTATCCTAATGAGCTAATTTATAGCACGATAGCCCGGTATGGAGTGCATAGTGGGCTGACTTCCCCCAAAGAAATATTGCAGGAAGTCTTCGGGAGTAAAACAATAATTGCGACATCGGACTTACATGGCCATCTGGGCAAAATTGCCGGGTTATATCCTCCGGAAATAAATATTCAACCGGAAGACCTGCTCTACAGGCATACCTTGTTCCCGTTATACGCCCCTTTTATTGGAGAGCAGCGTCGATGTCAGTTAATGAAACAACTGATTGCAGATAAAAAGAACTCAGTACACGTCATGTCCGGTTTCGCTGCTTCCAGAGTTACTCAACCTAATTATCTACGATATTGCCCCAAATGCATTGAGCAACAATGGAATGAGCTTGGAGAGTGTTTCTGGCGCAGAGACTGGCAAGTTGCTGGCATTGATAGTTGCCCGCTACATGGAAAGCTTAAAATGTCTTCTGTGAGGCGGATGACGTATAAACGACATGTTTATACGCCAGCAAGTCGCACTTTATGTCCTTTGGTTCACCAGGAGAGCATGGATAAATACAGCCGCATTTTGGAGCCGAGTATAGCGTCAACTTTAAGACTGCCTGAACAGTCAGTACCGAGTATTTTTCAGTGGGGATTATTCTACAAGGCTATGGCTTGTGATTTTGGGTTGAATCGAGGGCAACAGGTTGAGCATGAATTGGTCGCTGAGCGAGTTATTAAATTCTGGACTGCAGACTGGCTAAACCACTCAGGTCTTAATGTGTCCGAATCTGAAACGTGTTGGCTTAAAACTCTTTTCAGGAAACACCGTAAAAGTTTTAGCTACCTTGAACACTTAATCGTTCTACATGCGTTTTTGGGCGATAAATTAACGTTAAACGGCGTTATCGGAGATGTTAGGCGACAGCAGCCTCGTAGTTCATTGGTTCGGACTTCGGCGGTATTTGTTGATAAATTAGTCGTACTTAGAAAGCGGCTCGCATGGCTTAAAGCAATAAAGAACAGAGGGGTGAAGAGAGCCAGAGCCGAGGGGTTTGCGGGACTGTATATCTGGCTATATAGGTACGACAACAGCTGGCTGCTGGGATTAAACGCAAAGTTAAAGCATCGAGAACCGTCTTTGGTGAAGCGGGTTAACTGGGATTCACAAGACCTCACTTCTGTAAAAATGCTTATATCTATCCGCAACCAAGTAGAACCGATATTAGAGGGTCCAAGAAGATCAAAAAACTGGTACCTGAGTCAGTTAGATAATAAGTCAAAGATCGAGAAGAACTTACGAAAACTCCCGAAATGCTCTTTGTTTCTTCATATGTACTCTGAGACCATTTCCGACTTTCAAATTCGTCGTATGACGCGTGTTGCTGCGAAGCGTACTCAGGAAGACGAACAACTGAAACGTTGGGATATTCTGCGCAGTGCAGGCCTCAGTGAAGAGCGATTAACTCAGGGAGCGCGAGAATTTCTTTCTGAAGTACTGGAGTTATAAACTGAATGGCTAAATTGAGCGGTTTTAAAGATAACACCTGGATCAATGGCATTGGATCACTTTTTAAACGAATTAATGGCAGTAAATGGGGAGTCAATCTAAGTATTTATCCGAGTAAAGAAAAGGGTAATGACGTTGTCTTGCTCTCTCAGGCACCGATTTTAGTCAGAAAAAATGTCATAAACCATACATGGCCCTTTCGTCGACAAGGCATCGAAATTGAATTCACCATAACTGATTTGCAAGGCTGGATGGTGAGTAATTTGGAGGAGTGCCCGGCAAGAGAGCATGATCTACCGAAAGAACATAAGTCCCTCTGCTTTGTTACTAAACTTGCTAACGGTTTAACGATTTATCTTCCGCAATTTGAGCTTGCTCGAGCGCTTTTCTTTCATAATGCTTACTTTTCACGAGCTTGTTTAGAGCACGGGATCCTGCAGAATGAGTTTTCTATTGATAGTAATGGCCTCGATAAAAGCAAAGCGACAGTCACTGTGCTTGCCAATAGCACGTGTCCGGTTAATGTATTTTCTGATCCAGGGTATCGACGTTATTTGGCATGGCTTTTACTGGATGATGACGCTCGGCTCTCGTATGAAAGCATCAGTAAAAATGAGTTAATGTCAGGTGTTGATAAAGGAGCATATCGGGTTTGGCATTTTGAATTCGAGCCTCCACCACTAAATGGCGCCTCACTAAAAGTACGTGGGAATTTGGATGAAGCAACAAATACGTTATTTGTGTATGAAATTATAGAAATGGTAAATATTCCGGCTGATATCCCTGCCGAAGTTGAGTTCTTTAGTCCAAAATTTTATGTACCTGAAATTACTGGCGGGAAAATGGATGGCAGCGGAGGCGGTCAACCTCCCGAGCATGAGATAGATGAGGGTCAGGATTCTAGTGGTGAGAACGATCCGATACAGGTTGAAAGCTTTAAAACAAAAATCGAATTTACAAAAGCCGTAAGCACTCGAAAAACCGCGACTAAAAGTAAAAAAGTTGGATCCGGAGGAGAGCCAGGTGGAGAAGAAAGCCCCGGTTTATTGAGCACCGAAGAGCAGTCGCCTCTGGGAGAGCTTCCAGGCGCGGAATGGGATGGGCTCGATGAGCAAACCGATGATATACATTTGTACGCTAAGAAGTTCACTAGTTTTTCTAAGATGCTTGATGACTTGGTAAGCAACCATAATTGTAGAGTCGAGCATGTTGCTTTCAGGAAGCTACCATCTGTCGGACGATGCAAAATGCATTTAATGCGAGATGACTCCACGCCAAGGTGTTGGATGTTGGTTAGGGTTACTATTAAAGGTAAGTCTTTCTATCTGATGGAGGTCGATACATCCGATGCTGCAAAGGCTCTATCAACCAAGGTTGTTCTGGTTGCTGAAGTAGAGGAACTGATTGAGAAATTAGCAGATATTGAAGTTAGGCTTCTTAAAAAGTCGCTTAGTTGGCCCAAAGCGTACTTTGATACCGAGTTTGGTGAGGGTCGGCACTTCTTTATTGTTCATCAGGCATCTGAAAAAAAAGGGCTAATATCTCAGGAAACTATAGGTCGTTGGGCAGAAAATGTATATCGTAACTTGGATAACTTATTAACTTCCAAATAGGCGACGTTCCAACGAGTATTGATAAGGATTAGGAGTTAGCGTATTTAACTTGTGGGGTAAAAGAGCAAATGACCATTAGCGATCCAGTTAAACAGAGATTCTGGCACCAGTCCCGGTCGACAGAAGACGATACAAAGGCGTTCAAAGTTGCCGCTAGAATTTTGGATGAGTGGTGTTTTTCGGATGAGGAAAAAGTACTGTCTTTGGGGTTCGTTAGTAAACTACCGGAAGAGCCTTTAAGACAAGCATTGACCGTCGACCAGCGTACTAGAGTTTCACTTATTTTGGGTATCCATAAAGCATTATCGACTTTATTTTTGCAGTCAGAACATCGGGGAGAATGGTTAGAAAATACTAACAGCAAACTTGATGGTTACTCGCCTAAGGATATGTTGCTGTCAGGCTCTCTAATAGAGGTTCACCGGATTAGGGATTACCTTGAGTCGAACTGTTGGTAAAGATCTGTTTGCGTGCTATTGAGAGCTTTGCCATACTCTTGTTTCAGGTATGAAGCGTTATCTTCCGGAACGAACTCACCATTCTTTCCGTTAATGAGCCTCCAGGTACTACTGGCGGCTCTTCTTCACTTTGCGTTGTAGAATCTCCGCATGCCAATACTAGCGCTTACAAAGCGTCTAACGCCTACTATTAAGATCTAACAGACTCCAAGCATCAGTCAGATAAAATTTAATCAAAAATATGTAAAGGAATTCATATGAAAAGTGTTATCCAAAAGCTAGGCGATTCAAAGGCTATAATAATTCCCGCTGCATTAATGCGAGAATTAGGCTTGGATGTTAACGACGAAGTTGAAGTTAAATTAGAAAATGGGCGAATCGTAATTGAACTATGTAGCAAGCCAGATTACTCGCTAGATGAGCTTTTAGTACAATGTGAACCTGAAGCTATGGTTCTAGATGAAGAGTCTCAGGTATGGCTTAGTGATGTGTTCTCGAATAAAGAAATTAATTAATAGGTTAACTCTGTTAAACTAATTTCTAAAAAATTTCTTCTTAATCAACAATCCTCGTAACACCTATAACGCTACGGGAACTTGCGGAATAACAGTTGCTATCATAGGTGAATATCTATGGTGCCTCATATTACTGGGTAGCTAATTTGCTCTCCTTAATCACTGTTGAGTGTAAGCGGCAATTGTAAATACTAAAGCAATTCGACGATAGATTTAAACTGGTGCTCTAAAGTATCCAAATCGGAATCATAAATAGGTGTTAATGACTCCAGGCCTCCTTGGGTCCAACTCTTTGTTCCCTCAATAGCGTTCTTTACGCCGGCTATTTGTCCTTTTATAGAGCTTTTAAATTCCCCCATACTCCGTCCTTTACCGAGCAATGGATACAAAGCTTCAAATACCTCTTCTGCATTGAAACTATCGTGTCCAAGATGCTTTGATATTCGCTCATGTGCTGTGTGGCTTTCGTTAATTTTAATCATTGCGATTATGTAAGCTACTTGCTTTTCGAAATTAGTTCTTGCCATCAGTAATTCTCCTAAAAAGTTCCGGCCTAACAGTATAATGTGATCAATTATTAAACTTTCAAGGGAGCTTTTATTGTGTTGGCTGAAAAAGCTTTCAGCCAAAGATAATATATTGATTACAGAACATATAAGCTCAGACGTCACTTCCTGCCTATCTGCACGTTCTCCTACTCAGGAGAGCCAAAACAATTTTTCAATGGCAAATGAACACACCCACAACACCGACTGTGCCTATAGTGCGAATTGGTAGTAACTTTTTCGCCTGAAAAGACAACTTTTGAATTTTTGATTGCGTAAACTACAGGCTAAAATGTTTTAGTTTACTAGGATCAATAAGGTTTGATGCATTTTCGATAGTTGAATTTTTTTACATTACGTCTTTGATGTCCTATGCTAGGCGGTAAATAGGGTTTCATCGGCGAGTAGACGCCATAATGTTGGGTAGTGTAACTAAATGAAGTTTATCGACCTTTTTGCTGGTCTTGGCGGATTTCATCAGGCTCTCAGTAAGAGGGGGGCCGATTGCGTTTTTGCCTCCGAGCTGAATTCACACTTATCTAATTTATATTTCAAAAACTTTGGAATAAAACCTCATGGCGATATTCGAAACGTTGACCTAAAGTCAATTCCTGATCATGACATTTTGTGTGCGGGTTTCCCTTGCCAACCGTTTTCGAAAGCTGGTGATCAAAAAGGACTAGAGTGCCCTCAATGGGGAAACCTTTTCGATTATGTTGTAGAAATTTTGAAATTAAAAAAACCGCGCTACTTTATAATTGAAAATGTGCCTAATTTGATTAAACACGATGATGGGAAAACGTGGGAAACAATCTGCGCTAAGCTCCGTGAGGACTATGATATTGACTTTACAAAACTTTCTCCTCATATGTTCGGTATCCCTCAAAAGCGAGAGAGAGCCTTTATTGTCGGAGACCGAAAAGGCTTGGATGGTTTTGACTGGAGAAAGCCTGAAGAACTGCCAGAAATTTCCGTTCATTCGATTCTTGATGATGATCCTGCAGATGCCCACTCGTTGAACAATAACCACATCAAATACCTGGAAACGTGGCAAGAGTTTGTCGCGTCATTCCCTAGTGATGAAGATTTACCAACATTTCCGATATGGGCAATGGAATTTGGAGCGGATTATCCGATTGACGGTCCAACCCCCTACAAACTTGGCTATAAAGGGCTGGGTGAGTTTAAAGGGGCTTTCGGAGTGCCACTGAAGGGGCTTTCTCCTGAAGATGTTGAAGGAGCTCTCCCTGGTTACGCTAGAACTGAACTTGATGCTTTTCCAGACTGGAAAATTGATTTTATCCAAAAGAATCGAGATTTTTATGTGCGACATAAAGAACTTATTGACGGATGGCTTCATAAAATAAAGGATTTCCCTCCCAGTTTTCAAAAATTAGAATGGAACTGTAAGGGAAGTGAGCGGGATATATGGAAGCATCTTCTCCAATTTCGTGCTAGCGGCATTCGTGTCAAGAAGATGGACACAGCACCTTCTCTTATTGCAATGACAACCAGTCAGGTTCCTATAGTTGCTTGGCATAAGCGTTATATGACTCCTAGGGAATGTAGTCGTTTACAAAGTATGGGAGAGCTGGAATTTTTACCTGATTCAAAAAATGGTGCTTATAAAGCATTTGGTAATGCAGTAAATGTCGATGTGGTTTTGCATATATATGATTCGCTCATAAATCGTACTGCACCTGATTGCAATAAAGCAGAACGTGCCGTTAACATGGTGGCCTAATGTCGCGGGTAAATTCGGTAAATATAAGGCCTGGCGTTAATGTTCTTTCTGTACTCCCTCATTTGAATTATAAGCCTTGGTTCGCTCTTGCTGAATTTGTAGATAACTCTATTCAGAGTAGCATTGATAACAAGGATCGTCTTGAAGCTACTAATGGGAGCCAATACCAACTTCGTGTAGATATAATTTTCGACGCTCTCAGTAACACTATTACCATTAAAGATAATGCAGCTGGAATATCTTCAGATGATTATCAGAGAGCTTTCCGTCCGGCAGAAATACCTCCGAATGCCTCTGGTTTGTCAGAGTTTGGGATGGGTATGAAAAGTGCTGCATGTTGGTTTGCTCCTAATTGGGTCGTTCGATCTAGTTCTCTAGGGGAAAGTATAGAGCGAACAGTTATCTTTGATATTCAAAAAATCGTTCACGACCGCACTGAAGAACTCGATGTGCTGTCTTCGAATGTCTCCGAAGAAAAACACTATACGGAAATCACACTTGAGAAAATTCGACGTTTTCCTCGTGGTAAGACGATTAAGAAAATTAAAGAACACCTCTCAAGCATTTATCGGGTTTTTATCCGTGAAGGCTCGTTAGCTCTTTTTGTTGATGATGAAAAGCTGTGCTATGAAGATCCCGCAATCCTTACAGCGATTTCTTACCGCGACCCTGAAGGGGGAACATTCAAGTGGAAGAAAGACATAGATTTTGATTTGGGGGAGGGAAAATCAGCGAAAGGTTTTCTGGCAATTCGTGAAAAAGGAAGTACGCGTTTAGCTGGCCTTGCATTATTTCGTCGAAAGCGCCTTATAATGGGGAGTGCAGATGACGCTTATCGACCCGAAGATATTTTCGGGCGGTCCAACACTTATCCATATCAAAGAATTTTCGGAGAAATCCATTTAAAGGGTTTCTTTGTCTCTCACACTAAAGATGGTATTAAATGGGAGGAAAGTGAAGACGAGTTTTTACGTAAGTTGCGTGAAGAACTATCTAAAGACGAACTCCCCCTACTCCAACAAGCAAGAGAATATCGGACTAAAGCTAACGTTAAAGATGGTCGTAAAGGTGCTGCCACAGCACTCAATTCGACTGCGAATAGTCTAGATAACACGACTGTAAATGAAGTTGAAATACCCGATGCGACTTCCTCTCAAACTACTGATGATTCAGGCGTAGGTTCAAAAAATAACGAAACTGAACTTCCACCCTTAGAGAACGCGGACAGAGAGCATGCAGAGTTCAAATTACGCTTTAGAAGTGAGGTTTGGATTGTTGAGATGGAACTATCATATGCAGATGATAATGCAGACTGGCTTACAATAAAAACGCGCCCTTCTATTGTTGACCCTGAACCCCGCCGGGTATCTGTACGTGTAGCAATGTTGCACACGTTTATGGCTCAGTTTCCGATGATGGACGCGGAAAGCCTAACTGCGATATTAAATATAGTTGCGGCTATGTCTCTCGCTGAAGTAGTAGCAGCTGAACTGGCTGACAAGAGACCTGCTGTAATTCGCCGCTATACCAATGAAATTTTGAGAAATCAAATGTCGAGGATGGTTATAAATGAGTGATGAAAAGGGAATTATAAGCGTTTCGAAAGTTGCGGCGAATATGACTGGGAAGTGGAGTCCTGTTCATGGGGATGCTTTCAACGATATGCTGGAAGCTAATAACGCTTTGTCTCAAGAAGAGAAAGATAATCTCTCAAAAGAAACAACACTGATACTAAGTGACTGCATAGACCCAAGTGGTAAAGATGGAGTTAATACAGGGTTGGTTATTGGTTATGTTCAAAGTGGTAAAACTCTATCTTTTACCAGTCTGACCGCATTGGCGCGAGACAACGACTATCGTTTGGTTATCTTACTCGCGGGAACTACTAACAACCTCGTTGAGCAATCTTTTAAACGTCTTAAAGATGATCTAAATACTGATGCCACACGAGAATGGAAATTATTTTCTACTCAGCAGAAAGGTTTTCAACAAAGTGAACTCACTCGAGTCGATATGGAGTTATCAAAGTGGCGACGAGGTAATAAACGTGCGCGAACGATTCTTATAATATCAATGAAGCAACACCAGCATATTGAGAATCTTTCGACCTTACTGTCAAATTCAGAGCTTTCGGATGTTCCAACACTAATAATTGACGACGAAGGGGATCAGGCAGGTATCAATACAAAGGCTAAGCGAGACGAAGAGAGCACTACTTACGCACGGATTATGGAGCTACGTAAGCTTTTCCCCCACCATAGCTATTTACTTTATACAGCGACACCACAAGCTCCTCTACTAATTAGTCGAATTGATAGATTATCACCTGATTTTGGACGTGTTCTAACTCCTGGGACTAAATATGTGGGCGGTCAAGATTTTTTTGTCGAAGGTGATAATAAATTCATAAAGTTAATCCCTGTTAACGATGTGCCTGACAAGAACGATCCTCCCACTAGCCCTCCAGAAAGCTTAATTACAGCATTGCGTGATTATTTTGTGGGAGTTGCGATAGGACTTTTAGAAGAAGATGATTTTAACGGTAATAATCGTTCTATGATGATTCACCCCGCTGTTCCAAAAGATGAGCATTTAATGTTTGCAAGGTGGGTGAAGCAGACAAAAGAGAGTTGGTCGATTATTCTTCGGGATGAGAGTCATGATGACTATTCCGAGTTAGTTGCTTCATTTGAGTCTTCAGCTAATGATTTGTTTAAGACCTACGAGACAGAGTTTACCTTTAAGGATGTACTTCAGGTACTTTTTGACGCTATAGAAGAAACAGCGGTTGAGGAACTCAATACTCGAGAGAAAAATCGTATCCCAAGTGTTGATTGGAACGGTGAATATAGCTGGATTTTAGTTGGTGGTATTGGTTTAGACAGGGGCTTCACGGTTGAAGGCCTCACGGTTAGCTATATGCCACGGTCAACGGGCGTCGGAAATGCTGATAACATTCAACAACGAGCTCGCTTCTTTGGGTATAAGAGAAGTTATCTTGGTCTTTGCCGTATTTATCTCACCGATGAAAATATTCATGCATTTACTGATTATGTAAAACATGAGGAATTTATTCGTAAATCGATTCGTACGCACCTGGAGCAGGGAAAAACCCTCAAAGAATGGCGTAGAACTTATTTCTTAGACAAAGATCTTAAACCAACACGAAGTTCGGTAATTCTTTTAGAAATGTATTTTTCTAGAGGTCGTCAGGGTTGGATAGTTCCGGATCATCCATTTGAGGACCCAGAAATAGTCGCCGAAAACAGAGAAGTTGCCGATAGTATAATCTCTGATTTTAGTTTTCAGCAATACGCTGAGCCTGGTTGGACTGATAAACAGATAGTTCCAGCCTTTAGCGATAATATAAAACTAGCAGAGTTACTTACTAAGTTAGCCATACTCCGCTATAAGTCGGCGGATGACAACTTACAACATTCGGCTCTTTTACTGGGGCTTGAAAGGCTCGTGAGTGAACAACCAGATATGGAGTGTAGTTTTTACGCTTTATCGGGCCCGTGGTCGGGTGTAAATGCATCTCGTACACTCAATAAATCGACACCGGCAAAAGTTAATAACTTATTCCAAGGTAAAAACGATAATACAAATTATCCAGGTGCTAGAGCATTAGCTTCTACTAAACAAATTACGTTCCTACTTCACCGTTATGATATCAACACACCCGATAAAAGTAAGACGATTAAGGATGTCCCAATACTAACTGTACATGTGCCGGATCACCTTGTGGAGCGTGTTTGGATTGAGAAGGAATTTGAGAGGGAAGGATGAGTAGTGCGCTTTTTGAAACCTACGCTAAGCTTATAATTAATTTTCCAGACGATTGCGATCAACTGTTTGGTCAACCGCTGAACTCATACAATAATAAGTTATGGTTGTCTGTGGATAGCGATGCTTATCCCTCGCTACTTTTTGAAACCCAGGGAGAAGTTAGCTATAGAAACGATATCGAATTGCGCTCGCTCTCCGCGAGGTTTTCACGTTATTGCAATATTGAAACAACCGATGGAGCAGTTGTTTCTGGTACATATAGCGTCGTTCAACTGAATGAGAACGATCCAGATGTCGTCCGAATGTTATGTCGGTTTTTGGAAGAAACGTTTAACGAGAACTGCTATGTGTACACTAACAAAGAAATAGCTGATAGGGTTCAATCGCTAGCTAACTTCTTTAAAAGCGCAGAGACTTCAAGGTCTGACATCGTAGGCCTATGGGGAGAGTTATACATTTTATCCCTTTCGCACAATTTGACAGCTGCTATAAAGTGTTGGTGTCAGCATCGAATGTCTAAGTACGACTACGTCGCAGAGCGTTTTGTTTTAGAGGTTAAAACAACTGTTCGTTCTCAACGAAAGCATCGATTTTCTCTAGAGCAACTCCGCTCTCAAACTGGTTATCAAATATATGTTGCTTCGCTTATTTTGGTAGAGCTTAGTTCGGGTAAAACGGTATCAGAACTTATGGAATCAATTGCAGTAGATATTCATGATAATGAATTGCGCGTAAGTTTCTTAAAGCAATGCCTACTTAAAGGAGGTAAAGATATTTATCGTAACTCCTTAACATGGGATGTTCTTCCTGAAGGAGGCTCCATGATTATTCTTGATGCTTTCGATATTCCTGTTCCTGAGGTGAAGCCAGACTCGGCAATCGAAAATGTACGATTTGATGTTGATGTTTCTAATTTGATGCCTTTGGATTATAAAAAAGTAGACTCTATTTTAGCGTTCGATTCCGATATGGCATAAGCGCACTCTGCTTGATATGTGTAGAACTCTAGTATAGTTAATAGGATTAAATTTTAATACTTAGCTTATTATAGCTCAGCTTACTGAATCTCATGATAATTTAGTATTTTTATGTGCTTATGTTAAGAATATTAAATCAATAACTTACATATATTTAAGCATGAAACTTTATTGTTAGGCTACATTTTTCCGGTGTACATTAAAGTTGTTAAATTATATGTGTCATTAATATTCACTTTGTTTTTGATTTAGGAATGTAATCTACTTTAGAGCTGAACGCAGTGAGGTGGAACTTATGGATGAGAGCTTTAATCAGTGGGCCTCTATTGCTAGTGAATTTATTCATGAGCATTTTCAATTTTGCCAACCATATTTGGATAATAATTATCAAGGGATTAACGAACAGCTGCGCTTTGTATCCACTCAACTATATCTGTCGACTCACTTTACAAGCGAAAGCTCTCTTGTTCTTCTCGGTGAGGGACGCGAATGGGATTCTGAAATTTTAAACCGGTCAGTTGTGGAGGGAGTGATAAAATATGTTTACATGCTTCAAGGAGAAGAGAGCGACCAAGTAAAAAAGGTAAGTCAGTTCTGGGACATACTCCCGAAATATGCTGCCGTGAAAAGAAGTGATAGGGCCAAAAAACTGCTTAACAAAGTTGAAGATGACGAAGAAAGAAAGGCCTGGTTTAGTATTGAAAAACAAGTACTTTCTTGCGAAGAGGTTGGACAGATAAGAACTGGGTCAAATAAGCGAAGCAGAAGCCTACTAGAGCAGAATTGGTCTTTTAGTCGGATTTTAGATTATTTCGCCGAGTCGGGGGATCAAAAACTAAGATGGTTAGCCTTATTAGCATACAGCTACGGAATGAGCAGCCACCTAGTTCATAAGGATGGAGACGGGGTTAGCATGATATGGGAACGGTGTATTCGGCCTGAAGAGAGACGTAATGCAGTAAAGGCAGCTCATATTGCTAGGTCAGTATCTGATATTTGTACCCTATCGGAGATTCGATCACTTTTTTTAGTAAACCTTTGCAAGGAAAGCTCAAGGTTCATAGAGGATGTGAGATCCAAGTACGCTCTTTTTTTCAGTGAACTGAAGCGAACAAAGGATGTGTTTGATGGTATTGAGTATCCGAAGGACACCAATAACACTGGTAAAAATGACGAAAGTTGTTAAAAACTTTTTAAATGTGGGATATTGAGAAATCTAGCAAGTGTTGAAAAGGAATTTTGAATGGCTGTACTCAATGAAACTATCGAAATAGCTTTAACTCATTACTCTGAAGAAATGTCTAAAGCCTTTGGAACCGATGTATTTTCGTTTGTTGGCGGAATTCGACCAGAATACTTGCAAGCTTACCGTGCTCAAATGGAAAGTCTAGCTGCAAGGGACGATAGGCCTGATAATCTGGTATTCATGATTCATACACCAGGCGGTGTGGCTGAAGTCGTCGAAAAGATGGTGGAGATTGTAAGATACTTTTATAAAGAGGTATGGTTTGTGGTTCCTGACATGGCTATGTCTGCAGGTACCATACTATGTATGTCAGGCGATAAAATTTATATGGATTATTCCTCTGCTTTGGGTCCAATTGACCCGCAAATTGCGAATAGTGAAGGACACTTAGTTCCAGCTTTAGGTTATCTCGATCAAGTTGAACGTATGATAGAAAGGTCTAGTAACGGTGAGTTAACAGATGCTGAATTTGCAATACTTCAAAATCAAGACTTAGCTACCTTGCGCCGCTACGAACAGGCTAGAGAACTATCAATATCTTTACTAAAGCACTGGCTAGTTAAATACAAATTTAAAGACTGGGATACTCATGCTAGCAATGGTGAAGAAGTTTCTCCTGACCAGAAAGAACAGAGAGCAAAAGATATTGCTGAGGCGTTAAGTGATCACAAAAGGTGGCATTCACATGGACGTATGATTGGTGTCAACACTTTGACAAATGATTTACGTTTAAAAATAGAAGATTATACTGATGATGCTACACTTAAAAATGTAATCAGACGTTATAGTGATCTATTGTTAGATTGCGTTCAGACAAGGCGTTTAGACCACATGTTCCACCATCAAAGGTATTCAGCAACAAATTGATGGTACAAACTTTGCTTAACTATGGTTTGTACAAAAAGGAGCGAACAATGGATAGTATATCAAAAAAATTAGAGACAACATTAGCTAAAAAGCCAGTCAAAGATGCTGAAAGATTAAAGCGGCAGCAATATTACTACCATAGACTGAAGAAAAAAGGCGTGCTTGAACAGCAAACGTATAATCTAAAGCCCATCTCGGCTATATAAGGTTAATCAGGCATTTTGTCGTAAAAATGCCTGACAACCAAACCGAGTAATTGGCATGGCAAAATCAAAATACTCGCTGAGCGAGAAAAGGATAAAGGAAGGACGTGGGGCTGGCTCCGGCGCTGACTACAGTCCTTGGGTGCGGATTGATGAAGTGCCATCTTTAGGCCGATCTCGACACGTATACTCTCACCTCACCAAACGCATCCACCACCTACTTTCTGCTCTCGAATTTGCTGTATTCCTTCTGCTTGATAATAAACCTCCCGTTACTGACATACGTGAGCAATTCCATCGGATTCGTGATGATACGCGAGATATCTCCCGGGAAAACAACTTGCCTTACCCTGTTAATAATAGTGTCGACACGGTCATGTCGTCAGACTTTTAGTGGACTCCACGGACAAATCAATGGTGATTCAAAGTTCCCATACTGGTTTTTAGGTGACTAGTGGGTGTAAAAATCAGTTTTCACATGATTTTGTGCGAAGCTGTAATTTATGCTGCTTCTGTCGAATTCGACATTCTAAAATTTTTGTATAATACTTTCTTTGCCTAATTAATAGTCATTATTTTGCAGATAAACTTTTTGAGCAATGGGGGAGTGCGTGAATAAATCTGAACTTATTGAGAAGATTGCTGCCGATGCAGGTATTTCTAAAGCCAAAGCCAGAAGAGCGCTGGATGCATTTACAAAAGCTGTAACCGAGTCACTGCAAGAAGGTGATCAAGTAACTTTAGTTGGTTTTGGTACATTCTCGGCTAAAAAACGCTCTGCTCGAACTGGACGGAATCCGCAGACTGGTGAAATAATTGAAATAGCTGCCACTAAAGTTCCGAGTTTTAAAGCTGGAAATAAACTTAAAAATTTAGTTGATGATGATGGCCATGGTTAAGACAAGCCCAACAAAGTGGAGAGTTATTAAAAGCGCTTTCAATCATGCTTCCACGAAAGTATCCGATAACGCAAGAACTTTTGCCTTCGCAGGTATGGCAACCATTTGGATTTTCAGAAAGGAAGTTGAAACACCTACAGGGATAAGTTATGAAATAGACGATACCTTGGCTATTTCTGCGGGGCTAATATTTTTATTCTTGGCAATTGATTTACTCCAGTATTTATATAAAACAATTGCTTGGCATGTATGCAGAAACAAAGTATACAAAGAAACTGATGAGCCCGATGAAGAGGAAACGAAAATAGAGGTTTGGAAGAATATTAATACTCCCGTCTCTTGGATATTTTACTTAAAATGTACAGTTTTAATTTTGGCATATGTAGTATTAATCGACTATTGGGTATCAATAGTGACACTTGTTTAGAATTAATTGGAAAGCGCCGGATACCATTTTATACGCAATAATGTGGTGTCAACTATCCTGCCAGATTGGGTTCTCATCAAGCATCATTTTCATTAGCGTGACTGGAACCACTTTAAAGTCCAGACGTAAACATTTTGAACGGAAGTCGATTTTAAGCAATCGACTCACGGCATTTCTGCCTGGACTCACAGGCACTAAGTTCTCGCTATCAGAATCAAGAATATACAGGTCACATGACGAAGATGCATGTTCAACCAGTACTAAGTACTGTATGCCTGCCTTTCTTAGAAGTTTATTTTTAAAACCGAATCTATCCGTAGTGTAGTAAAAGAACTTCAGGGTAGACCCTTCGTCTATACATTCCTCCATTAACCGCTTTAACGAATACTTAACAGGCCTGTAGTAACAATTAGCTTGTTTAAAGATGGCTTCTTCGCCATAGTGGGATGCTAGCCATGCTTTGGCTGCAGCAGTTCGGTGATTCCCTAACTTGCAATAGACCGCTCCGCCCGTAAATCCAATCCTCAATTCTTGGTATGAATATGGTGCTGGAAACAAACTATCTTCGAGATTGGATGTAAAGTAGCGCACAATGCTGTCACGGCATCTATCCCAACCTTCGCAATGTAATCCTTGTGCAGCACTCCGCCAGGTCGCCCCTTGACGAAAAAAGTCACTAGGTCGAAGAGCAACAATACTACTGATTGGTAGATCCAAAGAGCGTTCACCTCTGTGCTGTTTCGTTGAACCAAACGCCTCTATGATTTCCGAGTCATAGATTTCATCATCTAAAATGCCACCGACCAAGGCACCTTTAGCAGCTGCGTGGATTTCATCCTTCATACTACTACTCTTCTTTTTAAATAAGGAGTCTATTATGTCCAGCCCTGACGCGAGAGACAACAGGTTTCACCAGTTATCAGTTGTTTTCTGTTTGACGTCACACACCTTCAATATTGCGATCTATAGGCTAACAAACTACGAGCGTTGGCCGTTGGTAAGTCGACTTTGAATAAGTGACTGTCGCGCACAAGAGCGTAATCGTCGCTTAATCACACGAGGAACATTCAGTATGAATCTTTATTACTGGTAGAGTGCTGAAAAGAATCACGCGAGAATAGTTTAGTATGATGCTTTATTTTCCAGGGCGAGGTTTCTGTGACCATATAACATGGGATTAAGAAACACTCAGTATGAAACTTTTTTACTAAACCACATTTTTTGTCGGCGTACATTAAAGTTCTTAATAAACATTAAAGATCTTAAATGAGACATTAAAGTTGTTAAAAATACTATTTTAAGGGTGGAAAATAATGCCTGTTGAGTATATAGCTGTCGGCGTACATTAAAGTTCTTAACAAACATTAAAGGTCTTAAATGAGACATTAAAGTTGTTAAAAATAGATTTGGCTATAAGGTTGTTCGCGCAACCTCTAAGAGTAATTTTGTTCTTATCAATAGGAGCGATTCTAAGTGCTAAGAGGAAAGATATTTTGAAAAATAGTATAAGATTATTAAAAAAACTATAAATTTACGATATTAAAAATACATCACTCCGAAACAAAGCCTTTGGAACTCTGTTTCGGAGTTTTTGCTTTAATTAATCTTCTTTATTTTCAATTTACCCTTTTTCTTAAAAGCGATGTATCCACTTGCTACGTCGATAGCTAGTATGTCGCTTACTTCACGAATATGCTTAACTTGCTTTGGTTTTTTAAGCGGTATGATTAGCGCCTCCCCACGATTACTGTCATTAATGATTAACTGGTCATTGACAACATCAATATAAGCTCCGTTTTGCTCTATCTTTTCGAAGGTATCATCCTCTTGATCTTTTGAGTCAAAGGCGATGGAACCGTCTAGTCCGATAACCACGACCCTACCGGTATTTTCTTCCGCGATTATGTAGTTCGGATCTGAGGTTTGCTTTAAAACATCAACGGTAACAAAAATTTGTTTATTTGGAATGGTCCATTCAGCCTTAGCTTCAGACATTGCTGCAATACGGCGATTCACGTTAATTGCCACTAACCCATTTGCAAGGGGGATTGTTTGATATATTCGAGTATTGTCGAAGTTATAATCTGTCTCTGACGAAAAATTATCACCAGAGTAGACCGTTATATTCAAGACAGAACTTGAATCTGTGGAGAAAGGGGAAATTGCAACGCTATTAAGGTCAGGAGAAATAGACACCGTACTGAAGCGAGTTGTCCGTGGAATTCTTCCTTCTTTAACAAACCCTTTTTTGACGTCAAATATCTTTAAGTGAGTTTTCTTTTCATCGTTGCCCGTGGCTGTTTCAATGGCAAACTTTTCTCCTCCTGGTATTGAATGGATATTTTTAACATCTCTAAAATGCTCAACAATTTTATCGCCTTTAAATAAAACGGCTTGATTATAGGCTTCTGGATCAGGTGCTCTTTTTAATGATGCGACCAGAAAATAATCCTTTGAAAGTCTCCATGCATGGTTGGCTTTCCAATCTAATGAGACTGAATTGACCAAATCTTGATTTTTAGTATAAAAATCAACTTTGTCAGAAGAGTCCCCTTTAATAGTCGCGATGTATTGCGAACTCAGTATTTCAACAAAGGTACTACTTTCTTGGGTGAAATGTAGTTCTTCCGCATGAACACTGATAGCTAAAGTAAAAGTACTTACTAAACAGATTCTTTTTAAAATATTCATAATGTCCTTCCATGTCTTTTATTCACTAAATTTCACAAGATAAGTCACCCATTCTGGGTACCGGGTCAATAGGGGTTTTAGGGCCTAATGCTGCATAATTATATGGCTTGCCAGTCCAAGGATTAATGCCATCTGGAGAGATAGGAGTATCAATAACATATAATTGGAAGTGTAGGTGGTCACCTGTAGAAGAACCTGTGCTGTTGACCATCCCCAATGGGGTGCCAGGATAAACTATATCCCCTATGCCTACAGTAGGCGAGTCTTCAACCATATGTATCATAACGGCTTCATATAAGGTTTGATTTTTCATATAGCGCATGCGTACATATGCTCCGTTAAGACCAGAATCTGTTTTTTCTACTCCTGTGACTTTACCGTAAGCTGGAGAGCGTATAATTGAACCGTATGGTGCTTGAATATCAATGCCGTCATGCATATCATTCTTACCGCTCAAAACTCTCATGCCAAAGTCATCACCCTCATCTAGATAATGATCACCATTCGCTACTAAACTTTTCCAGCAGTCGCTCTCATTATTGCCATCTGTGTCGAAGTCATTATGTGAATAGGTAGGTGATCCCCCAGAGCCACCACCGCCGCTGGGGAAAGGATCACCACTTCCTCCGCCGGGGCCGCCCCCGCCACCGCCTCCTAAATCCTCCCACCAGCAGGTTTGACTCGTCCAAGAAGTCGAACTTCCAGATACTCCGATAGTTGTCACTTTACACATCTGAACGAGTTCAACGGAATAAACCTGTTTTGTCATTAACAGGCCTATTACTAATAAAGATAGCGACACAGGTACTATAAATTTTCGTGCAGGTTTCATCTCTTCCTCTTTATTATTTTTATAGTTTTATAACAAACAAATAACAACATAGTTTTGTAAGATGAAGATGTAAAGAATTTTCGGTAACCTATTATTTTTCCATAGTAATAGGTTAGAAATAAACGGGCACTAGTTTTGTAAAAAATGCAAGTCGTTTATGCTGAAACAAAGCAGATCGAGTTGATGACATGGCAAAATCAAAATACTCTCTGGGCGAGGGGCAGATTGCGAAAAGAATAAAGGAAGGACGCGGATCTGGTTCCGGCGCGGACTACAGCCCTTGGGTGCGGGTCGATGAAGTTCTATCTTTAGGGCGATCCCTACAGGTTACTCTCACCGCACCAAGCGCATCCATCACTTACTTTCCGATCTCGAATTTGCTGCTTTCCTTCTGCTTGATAACAACCCTTCCGTTACTGACATACGTGAACAATTTCCTCTAATTCGTGATGATACGCGAGATATCGCCCGGGAAAATAACTTGTTTGATCCTGCCAATAATGTCCCCGGACTCAATATTATTGAGCTGTGTAAGGCCATTGACAGGGCTCATGACCTTGAGTTGCTCGAATCACTTTATGACTTAAGGGTGCTCTGTGCATCCCGGGCTATTACGTTTGGTGTTAGAAAACCATTCAGAAAGATGAGTGGAAACGTCGGCGTGCATTAAAGTTGTTAAAACCGTGACAGATTAAGCCTATTATTTAAGCTACTGCTCCTTAACGACAACTTTACTCTTAAAGTACACATAGTCTTCATTGCTCAGCTTAAATCCAGATGGAATTTTGATTTCCTTCCCTTTTGCATGAAGTATTATATAAGGGGTAGCTAAAAGGCGCATCCATTTGGGTTTAACTAAAACATCATTGATTGCCCCTAGCTTAATCTGCTCGGTATGACTTTTTGAGTCAATATAAAGATAGTCGTCGTCAAAGCGATACTTTTTCGTCGGGTCAGTGATGATCCTATAAGGCATGTATATGAATGTACTAAAAAGCATAATTGGCAATAGCATGGCTACAAACGCCGCTGAGTTGTCACCGCCATTACCCAAATAAAAGCTGATAATTTCCTCTTTTTTACTAGAATTTACATAAAATAGAACTAAAAGCTGTAATATTATATTTGGAATAAACCAAAAATGATTGTATTTAAAGTGTCGCATGGAAAATCCCCAGTTTTATTTCGTTATATTTTTAGGTTTGTATTTCCAAGCAAAATAAAAACTAAGCGGACCCACAAGTAAAATAGGAATTATTTCTAGTAGACCTTTGTCGTTCAAAAATAACTGAGAAACAATAGTTAGCAGTATAAATGAAATAACCATTGAGGTTAGGAAGCGAAATAAAGAAAATCTTGCGTAATTTTCCTTTCCACAATAAGGGCAATTTATTGTTTTTGATGAAAAAGAGAACCAGTTAGGCTTTGCTAAGTCTTTATGACAATTGTGGCAGTTCATAGACTTTCATATTTCTGTTTTTCGCTGGATGAAAAGCTTACAGTTACATAACAGTTTATCGTCGGCAACAGTTTGGTTAACATTTTTCCTTTTTTTAATCGCTTGCAGAATAAATTAAGTCGCTTGTTTTTCAACGAGAAACTCACAGTCCTTTAAAATTATCCGCTGTCTGACTAGTACACCAGTCCCATACTAATTGAGACAGCTCCGGTGAGCTGTCGGCTTTGCCTCGGCCCATTTTCCAGTGTTCATAGCCTAAGGCTAATATTCTTTCGTTAATGGTGTCCTGGTAGGTACCGGTATCTGTAGGAAAAAAGCGTTCCAGTTGTTTGCGGTTCTGCTCTTCGGTTACGTAGTAGTCGTCCGGGTTATCTTTAAGATCAGCCACTGTTTTGGCGACCATATTGGTTTTTAAAACCATACCAGAGCAACTTTTCCAACGGGCCTGCAGCAGCTTGCCATGCTCAGACTGGTCGTTGTCATAAGGTGTTTTACCTGGGTTTTCATACAAAGATTCCCATGGCTTATCCATCGACTGTTCAGGTGGTGTTTGTGCATTAGCGGAGAGACTTAAAGTAAGGGCGGCTGCAAACATTATTCCTGTTGATTTCATCAGTCATATTCCTGTGTTTAAGATAAACTTAAAGGTTTTTACTTCCTTACCTTAGTGATAATAACTTTATTGAAGCAGTGACAACGAGTCAACGCCTGGGGATTAACAGCTCTAATTCGTTTGAGCAATATTACCGGCTTTTATCCGACGTAATGCTTTGCTGGCTAAAATTTTGCTACCTTTTCGCTGAGGCTCTCCTCCTAAAAGCTGTATAGCCACGCTTTGTTCTTTATACCAGACCGCCAGTGTTGGCATTGCGCCTTGCATCCAGTGTGCTTCATCGCCAATGCCTAAGACTGGCTCACCTAATCGACGAGCTTGGGTTAATACATAGCCTCCCATGTTGTCACTTTCATGGTCGTGGTAGTCCCAGGATACAGTCAACTGAAATGGCTCTTTGGTGGCCAAGTCAGGATCCAGATCATTTCGTACCCAAACGCAGGTTGAATAACCTTGCTCAGCTCTTTCTTCTGCTATATGAACGCCTTCGCTGGTGGGAATATGATCCAGAACGTCTTTTTCTGTCAGAAGCTTACAAGCGGGTGTATTCGATTTATTGGGGAGCATATCGGTTTTCTGCGAAACTGACTGTGCTGTCGTCGATACCGATATCAGCAGCAAGCTAGCTGTTAAAAAAGGGGCAAAAAAAGCTTTGGTTAACATAGCGTCTCCTTCTGAAACTTCTCATTCCGTTGTGTCTGAATCAACTTTTCACCCAGTATATTAATTAACCTTTAAAATAATATCCAGATAGCGGGTTCGCGAACCTAAACTTAGTTTCTAGGGTCGGTTATTCAAATAAGGTTGCCGCCCATCCGGCAAAGCTCGATAATCTCTAAAGGATCACCTAAGGAATGACACCAATGTTTTACCGAAACTGTTTTGCTGCAAGTTTATTGGTTTTAGCCTGCTCGCAACTAACCGCTTGTAACTCTGATTCGTCTTCAGAAAGCTCGGATCACCAAGAATCCGGCATATGGCAACCCAAGCCAGGAACAAGCTGGCATTGGCAGCTGGAGAACTACGATAACCTGGATATAAGCAAGGACGCCGAGGCGTTCGATATCGACTTATTTGAAGGTGCCGAGGGTGGTGACGACAGTATTATCAGTTCATTAAAGGACAACGGTAAACGGGTTATTTGTTATTTTAGTGCCGGAACCCGTGAAGACTGGCGGCCCGATGCGACTGAATTTTCGGAAGACGCGGTTATTGCCAACGGTGAAATGGCGGACTGGCCGGGTGAAGTATGGCTGGACATAAACAATGAGGCTGTCCTGAATGAAAACATCAAACCCATTATGGAAGCGCGTCTGGACTTAGCTCAATCTGCAGGTTGTGATGCGGTTGAACCCGACAATGTCGACGGCTATATAAACACTGACGAGACAAAAGGCATTATCACTTACGATGATCAGCTAAATTACAATAAATGGTTAGCCAATGCCGCACACTCGCGAGGGTTAAGCATTGGTTTAAAGAATGATGTAGACCAACTGAATGAACTGGTTAATGACTTTGATTTTGCCGTAAACGAACAGTGTTATGCCTACGGAAATGAATGCGTGAGTTACGAGGACACTTTCCTGAAAAATAACAAAGCGGTGTTTGTGCAGGAATATTATGAAGACGGCTCAGAGGGTGAAATCAGCCAGCAGGAGTTTGAAAGTAATGCCTGCTCTTACTTCCTTGACGTTGGAATATCCGCTTTATGGAAAGAGGGTTTTAACCTGGATGGGGAAAATGTTCTGAGCTGCAGCGAATAGAATTTTAAAGCAAAGGTCAGTTTCATTAAAACAAGAAAACGAACTGACCTTTGAGCTTATATGCTCCACTCGTGAGTATGCCAGTCGTTTTCTTTCGCAATTGAGCGCATTTGTTCGTTACCATTTATAACATGGCTGTTAAGCGCGTAATCCAGTAATGGTACGTCGTTAATTGAGTCACTATATATGCAGCCTAACGGTAAGTCTTCTAAGTCGTGCTGTTTTTGCCACTGCTTTAAAAGAGCAACTTTTCCTTCTCCAAAGCTAAATGGCTCTATTAGGTTTTGTGTGAACTTATTGCTAGAGACCTCAATATCGATTCCAATAACATACTGAATACCAAAAAGAGCAGCAATGGGCTCTACTATAATGGTGGGGCTGGCAGAAATAACCAGAAGAATGTCTCCTGCTTTCTGATGCTCCCTGACTTTACGCATACCTTCTGTATAAATGCGAGGCTTAATATAGTGTTCAGCAAATTCGGCAGCCAGAGTTCTGATTTCAGTAACCCGTTTACCTTTTATGGGTAAAACCCATGCCTGCATATAATCCTTCATATTCATTCGTCCGCTACTGTAATCCTGCATGATTTCGCTGCAAATCTCAGTCGCTTCTTTGCTGTAAGGCCAAGAGTTTTTTCGTAAAAAGTACATCCAGTCCTGCGCACTATCTGAATCAACCAGGGTGCCATCAAGGTCAAATACAGTAAGCTTTGGTTTTGTCATTATTAAAGTACGTCCTTAAGTACACCTTAACGATTCAGGCGGCCGGCAAATTGTCTAAGAAAAGAATCAGATGAGGTGCTCGTCACTGAGACATCGTAGCGTTGATTACTGTCCGTCGGTATATGAACGACCTGTCCTTGAGGCAGCCTTTTTTTCGTATCAACGTCTTGTCCAAGATAGTAGGTAAAGCCGTCACTACGAGCCAATAGGCCGCAGTACTTGCCGTCACTGATAAAGCTAATATCTCTTCCGGGTTGTATTTCAGAATGTTTTCCTGCTAAGCGACGATGAAAACCTTCTGGCCCCATGACTTGCAAGTCATAAGCATCTTCAATTAGCGTCCACTCTCTGCTCGTTTTATTTTTGGCTTCGATAGTATATCGGTGCGGAATTGAGTCCAGATTCAGTCGGTTGTAAACATGGAATACAGCAGCGTGCTTGCCTTTATTAATGAAGGTCAGCTTCAATGTATTGGTTTCCGGCAGCTCATCCCACTCTAAATCCAGCTTATAGAGGCTAGGCCGGTGTGGACGCATACCCGGTTCCTGGGCAGGCATCGACTGTTGAATCGGAAGTTTAGGCGTTGTTCTTTTTGGCAGTGCCGCTGCCCTTTTTGCGTCAGCTGTGGGGTCAG
>Ga0114932_10001790_pt1 | contig 23750 bp, 19 predicted proteins | sample 2SBtaG_2_FD_87286 | JGI IMG/M metagenome (GOLD analysis project Ga0114932, IMG submission 87286) | Deep subsurface microbial communities from Kolumbo volcano to uncover new lineages of life (NeLLi) - 2SBTROV12_ACTIVE470 metaG | ecosystem: Environmental > Aquatic > Marine > Volcanic ...
GGACTCGTACCCGCAGAGTTGCAGTAGAGATTTCGGGTTCTACATCCTTCCCTCTCTTCCAGGCTTGTCCTGGCGTACTTGGTGCATGAATCGCAGTTGACGGTGCTGGGGAGGACCAAGCACATTCGCCGGCCGCGAATTGAGCTGATCTGGAGTCCGCCGATGCCCACACACAAGTCCTCCCTGGTCCACCCACCGTACAAGGACCCGGGGGACGTGACCGGACCGGGGTCAGGTACTGCCTTTTTCCTTTTAGCGCGTTTCGCGATCCATATTGCAAGTACTTACGCGCACCACAGTGCCGTAAAAGGAAAGTGGCAGCACCTGACCCCGTCCCGTTTAGGACGAGCACGGCGCTGAAACGGGACTCAAAACGGAAACAGCTGGACGCCGATCTCAACATGTGGGCCCAAACTTGTCAGGTCTACAAACTGCTTCCGTGGAAAGTGGTCGGCGCAAGTCGGACCCACTGGGTGCGTTTCTGGCGGTCCGCATGATGTCTGCACGTCGTTTGGCCCGATCGACGCACCAACCGGCAAGCGGATGCCGCCCACGACTGTGAACTTCCACCACCCTCCGCCTCGGTAGCCGAGGTGGACGTGTGGACGGGGACGTCGCAGGTACGTCCCTTTTCCCCTTTCGGGCGAAACCATGTGCCACGCGCAAATGATTTCAGTTAGTTGCGAGAGTAAAAGGAATAAGGACGTACCTGAGAACGCTACGCTCCGGGAACCTGGGTTGTCCGTTTGGGTGGTTGATTCCGGTGAACCCGGGTAGCGCACCCGACAGTTACATCGCCGTCTCCAACCCGACCTCATCCGCCAAGGCTGCCAAGCGTTTGTCCACGGTAGCCAGTGAAGCCACCTCACGTCGCGCCAGGACCAGATACGCCAGGTCATACGCCGGGTGCGCCAGCCGCATCGCCTCTGCCAGCACCTCCCGCCGAATCGTCGCGACCGGCACGAGGGTGTCGGGAAGGCTGCAGGCGAGGTCGAGCGCAGCGACTGCTTCTTCCGTCGACAATGACTGCTGCTTGGCGATCCGCCACAGCGCGTTCGCTACCTCAGACACGAATAGGTCCGGTGCCAGGACCTCGTCCGCACGCTGGACCGCGGCTGCGATCTCGTTGGACGCGGCGCCGGTTACGAGCCGGATCGCAGCGCTGGCGTCCAGGACAAGCTTCATCGGTTGCGGTCCGACCGAATGATGTCTTCGGGCGTGTCGCAATCCTCGCTGAGAGTGAACGGCGGTGCTGCGCGGAGCTGAGCGAGCAGTTGTGAGCGGCGCGCCCTGTTGTCGGTGCCGTCGGTAAGGACCTCGGCAAGGACGTGGCCCGCCTGTCCCGAGAGGCTGCGTCGCTCGCGGTCAGCGGCGGCCGCGAGGGCGTTGTAGGTCGTCTCGTCCAGGTCGCGGATTTGTAGCGTTTTCACGGCAGCTCCTCGACTGAGGGTAGCGTGTGCATGGCATGGATGCAATTTGGGTGCGGTTTGGGTGTAGGTTGGGTGTGGGTTGGGTTGTTGGTGGGCCCGCTGCGGCGATCTGGCATCAACCTGCTGGCGGGCCGGGCGCTGACGTATTTGTTCTTTGGATCGCAGGCTGTTTGACCGAAGTGGTTGGCCGCGATGAGGCGGTCGTCGGCGGTCTTTCCCTTGTCCGAGAGGCGCAGCACGAGCCCGCGCGTGGACGTCAGCACGCCGCTCAGCCATGTGCCGCTGGGCGTCGCAAGGATCTTCGCTATCGACCACCACGCGCGGAGCAGCGGTGATCGTGTAGCCGCCGTCCCATGACAAAGGGCAACAGGGCTGAGCCGAAATTCGTTAGCTACCGTACCAATCGTCCAACTCCAGCCCCGGCACACGGCCAAACTCGCGTTGATTCCGCGTCACGAGGGTGCCGCCAGCTGCCAGCGCTGTGCCCGCGATGAGCGTGTCGATAGGCCCAATGGGCGTGCCTGCCCGCTCCAACTCCGCCCGCACTCGCGCCGCCGCTTTCGCTTCGGCAACCCCAAATGACAGTACGGTGACGACTCGCAACAGCGCATCCAGCTGCGCCCGTCTCTTAGCGCTATCACCGCACTTGGCGATGCCGGTCTCCAACTCGTAGACGACCACGGTCGGGATCGCGATGTCGGTCGGAGACGTGGCCAGAAGCCGGCGGCTGACATCTCCGTCGCCGCGGAAGAAGTAGACCAGCGTGTTCGTGTCGAGGACATACTTCACAGGGACTCTCGCTGGAGATCAGCCGGTTGATCGGCGCGCAGCGCTTCGGCGGTCGGTAGATCTTTCCAAGCACCAGCCAGCTTTGTCACCTCCGCAGGCCATTCGTCCCGCGTCTTCTCCACGACGAGCTGCGTCAACCAGGCGCTCATCGACATCCCCGCGGCCTTTGCAGCGGCGCGCATCCGAGCCTTTGTTTCGTCGTCGAGGTATAGCGTGACTTGTCCCATGGCTCCTCCACGTATACGCGCAAGTATATGTGCATCGACGCGGTCCGCAACGGGCGCGGCCGTCAGTCGCCTACGCGCCAGTCGATCGGCTCGGTACCGCGTTGCTCCAACATCGCGTTGATCTTGGAAAACGGTCGGCTGCCGAAGAAGCCGCGATGAGCGGACAACGGACTGGGGTGCGGTGAGCGGACGATGCCGTGACGTCGGCTGTCGATCATCGACGCCTTGCGACCGGCGGCGGATCCCCACAGGACGAATACAAGACCTTCGCGGCGTGCGTTGAGCTGTTCGATAACGCGGTCGGTGAACGTCTCCCAGCCCTTGCCGCGATGGGAGAATGCCTGCCGCGAGCGCACGGTCAGCACGGTGTTGAGCAGCAACACGCCCTGCTCGGCCCATCGCATCAAGTTGCCATGGTCGGCCGGCGGGATGCCGAGGTCGTCGTTCAGCTCGCGGTAGATGTTTTGCAGCGACGGCGGGGTCTTCACGCCGTGGCGGACCGAAAAGCAGAGGCCGTGCGCCTGACCGGGGCCGTGGTACGGGTCCTGGCCGAGGATGACGACGCGAACGGATTGAAACGGCGTCGTGTTGAAGGCGCTGAAGATCTCTTTGCCGGGCGGAAAGACCTTGTTGCGGCGCATCTCGTCAACGAGAAAAGCGCGCAATTGCACCATGTACGGCTGCTCGAATTCGGGGCGCATGACGTCGAGCCAGCCCTTCTCGAGCTGGATGGGGCGCGTCGGCTTTGGGCTGGACGGCGCGGTCATCGATCACATCCAGCGCCACATCTTGATCGATGTGGTCCCGGCGAGGCCGAGCAACTTGGACCCGTGTTCGTCCATCGCCGCTTCGGTGTCGGGCGCGTCGACGTCGGAAACGCGGAAACAACCGCTGCGGAGTCCGCCCCAGAGAGGATTGACGCGCTCGGCGAAGACGAGGTCACCCGGTTGCACATCGAGACGGGCGCGGAGGCCGATGCTCAGGTGGATCAAGCCACGACCGCCCGAATCCACGCCGAAATCACCCGGGACCGCCGCGCACTCGACCCGCAGAGGCTCAGGGCTGCGGTCTTTGACTTCGTTGCCGATGCTGGGATTGGCGATAGCGCCGCCCTCGGGGAGTTCAGCCGCCTGGCGGTCGTGTTTGAAGGCGTACTGCGCGAGACCAAAACCCTCGGCGACGAGTCCCCGCAGCTTGGAAGGTTCGCCTGGGCGGGTGGCGAGGCTGACGACGATGCCGACGACCATGGCCACGGCGAAGCTCAAGAAGGCGCGCATGTAGACGAGCTGTTTGGCCGGATCGCCATCGGGATCCCAGGGCGTGCCGTGCGCAAATGGCGCGACGAGCTGCGGAAAGCCGAAGCTCAACGACGTGACGAGGACCGCGGTAAGCATCGCCACGACGACGCCGGTGGTCGTCGAACGTCGCCAGAACGCGCCGAGCAACACGGCAACCGCCACGGGGGGCGGGATCGCGGCTTTCAGGAACGCGTTGGCGGTGTAGAGGCTGTCAAAACTCGCGTATGCCGGGGTCAGCATCAGGCCGAGCACCGTCACGATGACCGATGCGTAGCGGGACATGCGCAGGAGCTCTTCGCGGCCCGCCTTGGGACGTAGCGGCATGAGCACGTCGTTGACGACGATCGCGGCGGACGCGTTGATAAGGGTGTCGACCGTCGACATGAGCGCGGCCATCAGCGCGGCGATGACGAGGCCAAAGGTGCCGGGGATGGTGAAGAGCATCCGCGTGACGGCGACGAAGACCTCCTTGGGATTGATGCCCGGATCGACAAGCGGAACACCGTCAGGGCCCGGGATGTGCGCGAGGGACTGGCCGACCCAACCGGCCGACGCAACGGCGATCGCGGTCAGCGGCATGAGCACGAGGATGACAGCGGAGATGGCTTTGCGGCCTTCGTCGACGGAGCGCGCCGAGAGAAAACGCAGCATCATCCCCTGGTTGAAGAAGTAAAACGCGACGCCGCCGACCATCGCGTCGTTCCAGAAGATGCCGATGAAGTTGTACCCAGCCGGCTCATTGAACGCGGGTAACGCCGTCTTGTGTGTGTCGGGAAGCGCCGCCCAGAGGTCGCCAAAACCGCCTGCCGCCAGGGCGCCGAGCACAACGATAGCGAGACCGACTCCGAGCAGAAAGACCCCTTGCACCAGGTCGGTCATGATGACCGAAGCTTGCCCGCCGAAGGTCACATAGGCCCCCACGACCACGCCGACCACGACGGCCCCGACCATGAGCGGTATGCCGAACAGCTGCTCGATAACGACGCCGAGGGTGAAGAAGTTGTAGCTCACGCCGGCGAGCAGATAGAGCAGGATGAGGCCGGTCGCGATATGCCTGACGCTGGGGCCGAAGCGGCGCACGAAATACTCGGGGATCGAGCCGACGCGCGAGTAGTAGATGATCGGCAGCCAACCGAACATCCACAGCGGCATCCAAAACCAGTCGTTGAGGTAGGTCGACGACGAGGCGAGGCCGTAGCGGAAACCGACCTCGCTGTACTTCATAAACGAGTAGCTGCCGACCAGCGTCGCGATGCACGACGCCGCGATGATCCACCACGAGAAACGCTGGCCGCCAAAGAAGAAGTCACGGGTCGACCGGGCCGCGCCACCGACGAGCGAACCGGCGAGGACGACGGCGCCGAGATACAGCAGCAGGACGACGATATCGGGGCCGCTCACGGGGTGCCCCACTGGGTAAACGCGCCCTGCAGCCCCATGTAGAACAGCATTCCGGCTACGAGGATCGCCAAGCGGAAGCCACGACGGCCCGACAACCCGAGCTCACCGTTGCGCACGCCGATGCCGACGCCGATGGCGAAGATCACCCACATCACGGCGTACTGGTAGACGAAGCTCAGCATTGGACCGGCGAACGGTAGCCCGATGCACGGCTCGGGGGCAATCCACGGCCAGAGCGGGTCGGGGCGGGATCGCGCGGTGATGGAAAGGGCCGGTCAGTCCTTGTTGCGCGGCTTGAACTGGGGATGGTCGCGATTGGGCGCTGTTTCGCGCGCCTTGCCGGAGTGACGACGTTTCAGGACGGCTTCGGCCTGGCTGGGATCGGGCAAATCCGCGGGGATCTGGGTGTCGGTGATGAGCTCGTCGCCTTGCTGGCCAACCTCGAGCAAGGTGTCGTGGTCGACTGTCGGCAGCTCGTAGCGGGACGGCGATTCGTCGAGCGCCGCGGGTTCGGGCGTTTGCACCGGGCTCTTCACCGGCCGGATCGACGAGCGGAAGGCGTCGTCGATCATGAACAGGTCTTCTTTTTGCACCGAGTCCAGCAGCGCGCGGCGCATGTCGTAGGCGGACTGCCAACGCAACGCCGGGTCTTTTTCGAGCGCGCACATGACGACGCGTTCGATCGATGTCCCAGCCAGCGCCTGGACACGGTTGCCGAGCGGTTCAGCGGGTTCGGTGACATGCATGGCGGCGAGCTTCATGGCGTTGGCGTGCTCGAAAGGCAGCGTCCCCGTGAGGCACTGGTAGAGCAGCACGCCGACCGAATAGAGGTCTGCGCGGTGGTCGATGTCGCCGCCTGCGACCTGTTCGGGGCTCATGTGCGACGCCGTCCCGATACGCGTACCGGGCGCGGTCATGGGCGCCGTCGCGTCGCGTGCCACGCCAAAATCCACGACCTTGATGGCGAGATCGTTGGGGCCCGCCTCATGCAAGATCACGTTGGACGGCTTGAGGTCGCGGTGAATGATCCCGCACGAGTGCGCTTCGCCGAGACTCCGCAGGACGCCGACTCCGATCATGGCAGCGAGACGCGGCGTCATGACCCGACCCTGGCGATGGTAGCGCCGGAGCCGTCGTGCGACCGAGGTCCCGCGCAGCAGCTCCATCGCGAGGAACAGCTCACCGTGGTCGCTTTGCCCGAAGTCGAAGACGCGCACCGTGTTGGGATGGCCGAGCCGGGCGGTCGCGGCGGCTTCCCGAAAGAAGCGACGCGCGGTCGTGACGTGGTCGTCGCCCGGCAGGGGATGGAGCACCTTGACGCCGATGAGATGGCCCGTCGTCACGTGCCTGCCGCGATAGACCGTGCCGTAAGCGCCGGTGGCCAGCGAGCTCAGGATCTCGTAGCGATCGTCGAGCAGTGTGCCGACGGGAAGGGTCTCGCGATGGCGGGGTTCGGTGACGATGGTCGGCGCGCGGTCAAATTCACAACGGGAGTTCGAAGATCCACGCCCGCACCGGACACAGAACCGCTGAAGCGCGTTTTCGGCTTGATCGGTTGGGTCGGACAAGTTCCGTTCGCCGTGGGGTTCTTCGGTGGGTTCACGATCCTACCCTCGGATGAGCCGGCCGTCACCTGGACAAATCCCCTACGGCCTGTCGTCATAACCCTTACGTTCGCACGGAGTTCCCCAACGGAACGTGACGCTCTCCACGATGAACTCAGACCGCGACCTGTGACACTACTCGCCGCTGTAGGGTTGCGCGCGGCCGCGTGTCGGAACATCCGCCAATTGACAGATAACGCATCGCAGGATCGGTCTTTTAGGAGGTCGACGCGAAGAAAAAAGGGCGCATCCCCCAGATCGCGGACAACACAGGTGCCAGCTACAGTTTGGCGCCGGCCACATATCCGTACGACACGTCGAGGTCGAAACCATAGACCCAAACGCCGACCTTCTTGTTGGCGGTCACCCGGTGGGAGCCGGCCTTGATGGCAAGGCGCGCGACCATGTAGCCGGTCGTGGTGATCGGCTTGAACGTGGACGTCGGGATCGCGGTCCCATCGAGCTTCACCTGGGTCGCTGTTGGCGCGATGATCGTCACGTAGTTGAGCTTGTACTTATCGGGCACCAGGAAGATCGAATCGTCGAGGTATTGGCTCGTCGCGATCCCCAGCAGCAACGCCGGGTCGCCGATCGGCCGGCACGTCTTGTCCAGGCCCCACTGGAGACAGCGCGCAAGGAAGCCGTGTTTCGTCTTGCAGTCGTCGTCGCTGTAACAAAGCGGGGCTTCAGCCGTGATCGTGGAGTGCGAAGTGGCCATGTACTGCGCGACCATCACCGGCCCAGTCGCCTTGATGACGAAGTCCATATTCGACTTGAATTCAAACCATTTGCCGGCGCCAAGTGTGGGTGGGGTGACGCCGATATCGGGTTCGAAGGTGAGCTTGGTGTTGGCGTCCTTGGCGATGATGCGCCAGGTGTCCATCTCGATACCGCGCCGGAACAGGTGTGCCGCGACGTAGGTTGTGCCCCAGATCTTGGTCGGGAAGAGCTGCTCTTCGAGGTGGTCGGTGCAACAGGAGTTCGGGCATTCCGTCGCGGACTTGCACGAAACCCCGCTGCCGAAGTTGCTCGTGCCGGCGCAGACGTTCTGTTTTGTCTTGGGATTGGGGACGCAGTTGCCGCTCTTCGGACTGGCGCTGGCCTCGCTGCCGCCGAAAACCGCGATGCGCTTGTCGGCATCGACCCGGGATCCGGTCAGATCCGTTTGGTTGTTCTTGGTCTCGATGTTGAGGACCTGGCCCTGCTTGAGCGAAAACGTCTTGGTCTGGCCAGCTTTCATGGCGGGCACCTGGTCGCCGGCGATGGTGTCCGCGGCGACCGTGACGGTGATCTTGGTCGTGCCGGGGTCGACGGCGATGGCGGTCAGGTAGCTGCGTTGATTGGGGCCCATCTGTTGGCCGCTCATGACGTAGTAGCTCTTGCCGAGCGCGCTGACGGGCAGGAGCAGCGATGCGTCGTTGCTGAACACCCCCACGTTGTCGAGCGGGTTGAACTGGTACGCGACGATGGGCTGGGTCGCCTTGATGTTGTAGACGCGGGCGTTGATGCCGCTGCCGTCCTGGTTGCTCATCGCTGTCTTGGCGCCGACCACGTTGGGCAGCTTGATGGATCTGAGCGCCTTGGCCGGCACCGTGAGTGTCTTGGACTTGGGCGGGGTGGTGGACATCAACTTCACCGTCACCTGCGCGGGCTGGTCGCTGGTGTTGGTGATCACGACGGCGAACTGTTTGTTCTGCGCGTCGAAATGGTTGGCGCCAAACGTGGCCTTCACGTTGTCGAGGTCGACCGCCCAGTAGTCGCAGCCGACGTGCGTATTGCTCTTGAAATCGCCGCTACATGGGGTGACGCAAAGCCCGCCCAGGCACGCGAGGCCCTTGGCGTCGCAATCCTGCGATGTGATCCACCCGGTGCCGTCGGGCTTGCAGACCTGGGCGATGGCGACCGAACAACGGCGTGCGCCGGGTGTGCACGCTGAACACTGGCCGGCATTGCACACCTGTTTGCCGGGGCATTTCTTCGCGACAGTGGCGGCGGATCCGGCGGCGTTGCACTGCATGACCGACGTCGATTTGCCGTCGATATCGGGCGCTTTGCAGTACACGGTGCCAGGCTTGCAAACGCGGCACGCGGCTTGGTGGCAGACCGGTTTGGCGTCGGGACACGCGTCGAGATCGTACCCGTCGCCGTCCGCGTTGCAGGTTTGCAGCCAGTTGCCTTTGCACGACTTCGCGCCCGGTTTGCAGGCGATCTGCTGGCAAGTTCCGCCGATGCACGCCGGTTTTTGCGGGTGCGCTTGTTGGCAGTGGAAGTCGACGAGGCACTGCACGCAGACCTGGTGGCCCGAATGGCAATAAGGCGTCGCGGGATGGTCCTTCTGGCACAGCGAAGACGCGCCGCACGCCGCACCATCGGGCTTGGGACCGATGTCCAGGACGGGTTCGGCCCCTGTGTCGACGTTTGCAGAGGTTGAGCCGGTGTCTGATACGTCGAGCGCCGCGGCACCGCTATCGACCACGCCGCCCGATGAGCCGCTCGAACCGCTCGAACCACCCTCGGCATCGGGCCACGCGCCCTCCGGACCGGCTGGACGGGTGCAGGCGGCAGCTGCGAGTACAGACACGCAAAGCAGAGACGCGCCGACTGTGAAAACCCCTTGCCTCATCGCGCTCGCAGTGTAGCGCACAAAACCGGGTCGAGGCGCCGCTCTAGTTCGGACCAGTGCCGTTCTTCTCGGCGCCGACAAAGCCCTGGTAGTCGACCGCGTTGGTCCGCGACAACACCAGCATCTTGGCGACATCGGGGAACACGCCCCAGTAGTTGTCCTTGCAGTTGACGGTGCCCGAGTCGGTGATGGCAGCGAGCTCTTTGAGCACCTTGGGCGACCGGTAAAACACCTGCGAGACAGACGCCTGGCCCCAGTACGAGTAGTTCTTGTCGTTGACGTAGCACTGGATCTTGGTCGACTTGTGCTGCGAGACGTCCATCCAACGGCTGCTGTAGTTGCTCGAGACCGACCACAGCGTCACCGACTTGGGCGATGTGCCGCGCACGCCACCGCTGATGTAGTTGTACTTGTAGTAGTCCGACTCGCTGTACTGGAAGCGAACCGCGCTGACCTGCTCGCCCTTGGGGGTTGACCAGACCGGGCTTGTCGCGCCCGACGAGGACTTGTTGCTGCTCTTGGCGGTGATGTTGGCGTTGGCGAAGACGCCGCCAGCGGTGACCGAGTTGCCGAAGATGTTGTTGCCGGTGATGACCGGGCTCGGCGACTGGCCGCCGTGACCTTGCAGGACGATGCCTTCGTGCTGGTTGTAGAGGATGTTGCTCTTCGACAGCGCGCCGCGACCGCGCTGGATGTACTTCACACCGGCGCCGTTGCTCTTGATGTTAGCGTTGCTTACATTCAAGACGCCTTCCTGGACGCGCACCCCGTCGCCCGCGTTCTTCTGAATCGTCGCGTTCTTGATGGTGGCGACCGTGTAGGAGTGATAGCCGTGCAGGCCGTGGCGCTTGTTTGCCTCGGACTTTAGGCCGTCGATTGACACGCCCTTGCTCGCGTAGATGAAGACGCCGTCTTCGCCGTTGTTGACGGCCGTTAGCTTGGTCGCCTTGACGTTGCTCGCGGACGTGATCTCAAGGCCGAGCCCGGCGTTGTGGCGGAACGTGACGTTGTCCAGGACGTGGGCGCCGCTGCCGAGCTGCAACCCGGTGCGGGCGTACTCGAAGATGACGTGCTTGAGGTCGGCCTTGGACTTGCTGTTGCCGCTGACCTGGATGAGGTTCCAAGCCGACGCCTTCTTGATGTTGCCGTTTTCGGTGAACAAGACCGGTTTGCCCGTGACGCCGTGCGCCTTGAGCGTGCCGTACACGCGCACCGAGAAGTCGCCCTTGCCGTCGCCCAGCTGGTCGTAGCGGACGACATTGACCTTTGTACCGGCGGTGATGTTGAGCGTCTTGGCCGCAGCGACGGTCAGGTCGCCGGTGATCCACACCTCGTAGTTCCAGGTCGTGTCCTTGGTGAGCGTCTCGCCGCCGTAGTAGGGGGCGCGGTTCCAGGTGCTGCCGAACGACTTGCCGACGAAACCGTCGAGGTTCGCTGCGTTTTTCGGGTATAGGGTGACGACCGAAAGCACGTTGGGGAATGTGCCGAGGTAGTTGTGGCGGAAGTCGAGCTTCGTGCCGTTGGTGATGACCGAGATCTCCTTGGACACGCCTTTCTTCGTGTAGGCGACGCCGTGGATGCTGGTCGTGCCGAAGTACGAGTAGTTCTTGTCGTAGACGTAGGCCTGCATCGTCGTCGACTTGTAGGTATCGACCGGGCGCCAACGGGCCGACGTGGTCGAGGACCACGACGTCATCTGCTTGCCGCCGGTACCGAGCACGGCGCCGCGAATGTAGTTGTACTTGTAGTAGTCCGACTCGCTGTACGACGCGCGCACCATGTCGATGATCTCGCCGCCGGGCGTCTTCCAGACCGATGAAGAGCTGTTCGACGACGACTTGTTGCTGCTCTTGGCGGTCAGCGTGACGCTCTGGACGATGCGCGCGCCGACCGAGCTGTTCTCGCTGATGTTGTTGACGCGCACCGCGATGGTCGGGTCGAGCGTGTCGTAGGCCTGTGCCCGGACACCCTCGTAGGCGTTGTGGTGGATGTGACTCTTGGTGACCAGGCCCTTCATGCGGCCCTGCACGAACAGGCCGTTTTGCTTGTTGGACTCGAGCCGCGCGCCGGTGACGTTGAGCGACGCGTTGGTCGACTGGGAGTACGTTCCGATGCCGTTCTTGCCATTGCTGCTGTAGTGACCGCCGGTGACCGAAACCTGGGCGCTTTCATTGATCCACAGGCCGTCGTGGGTGTTGTCCTTGACGGTGTTGTTGATCAGCTTGGGTTTGGCGGAGGAGCGCGCCTGGATGCCGTGGCCGTTGAAGCGCAGCGTGGTGTCCTGAATCGTGCTGGCGTCGCGGACCTCGATGCCGGTCTGCGCGTACTCGATGATCGCGTACTTGATGGTGCTGCCCTGCCCCTGCAGGACGATGCGGTTCCAGCCGTTCTTGACCTTACTCTTGCCGTAGACGGTGAACACGACGGGATCGTCGGCGGTGCCGTTGACGATGACCTTGCCGGAGATGCGCAGGTCGTAGTCACCGACCTTGTCCTTGTTCTGGTCGATGTTGGTGAACAGGACCTGGGTGCCCTTGCCGATGGTGAGCGTGTTGCCCGATGGGACCGTGGTGTCGCCGGTGATGACGACCGTGCCCGTCCACGTCGTGGTCTTGATGGTGCCCGACAGGTACTGGATCGAGCTGAGCGTCACGGTGCGCGTCGACTCGCTAACCTGGCCGACCGCGTCCTTCACCTGCACCTTGATGGTGTACTTGCCGTCCTTGCCGTAGGTGTGCTCGTAGACCTTGGCTTTGCTCCACGGGGTGTCCCAGGTGCCGTCGCCGGTGAAGTCCCAGCGGACCTGCAGAGCGGCCTTGGCGGTTTCGGTATCGCTGCTGGCCGAGGCGTCCATGACGACCTTCAGCTTGCCGCTGACAACCGCGGTGAACTTGGCGACCGGCTTGTCATTCTTGACGTTGAGCTTGATGACCTTGCTGCTGCCGACCGAGCCGCTGGTGTCCTTGGCTTTGGCCACGAGCTGGATGGCTGAGCCGGTCTTGGCGTTGGCGGGAACGGTGTAGGAGAAGCTGTACGGCGCGCTTGTATCGGTGCCCAGCGACTTGCCATCGGCCTCGACCCACACGCTGGCGACCTTCTTTCCGGCGGAAACCGACGCGTCGACGATGATCGGCAGCTTGTCGCCCTGCGTGACCTGCTTATCGGCGTTGGGCTTGATGAGGCTCACCTGCGGCGGCGTTGCGTCCGAGACGTTGACCGTGCAGCTGGCGCTGTGTTTGCCGTTCTTGTCGTCGGTGACGGTCAGCGTGACCTTGTACTGGCCGGCCTTGTTCCAGGCCTTGGTGACCTTGGCCTGCGGGCCGCTTGTCGGGTTGGTGCCGTCGCCGAAGTTGAAGCTCCAGACCGCGATTTTTCCGTCCGGGTCGCTGCTGGCGCTGCCGTCGATGGTGACGGTCTTGTTGACGCCTGCCTGGCCCGGGCAGCTGATCTTGGCGACCGGCGGCTTGTTCACGGCGACCACGGTGGCGATGCAGGTGGACGAGTCCTTTTCGCCCTTGTCGTCGGACACCGTGAGCTTGACGGTGTAGCTGCCGGCCTTGGCGTAGGCGTGCTGGACCTTGGCGGTCGGGCTGTTGGTCGGCGTCGTCTTGTCGCCCCATTCGAAGGTGTACAGCTTGATGCTGCCGTCGGGGTCGGTGCTGCCGCTGGCGTCGAACGTGAGCTTCTGGCCGGGGTTGCCGGGCTGCGGGCAGATGATGTTGGCCTTGGGCGCCTTGTTGCCGACGCTGTTTGCGCTACCGGGGGTGGGCGCGTTGAAGATTTTGAAGTCCTTGGAGTTGTCGCCGGTGTCGGTCTGCTTGGCGTCACGACCGATCGACTGACCACCCGCCGCGTCGGGGGCCGGTTGGCCTTCGCCGCCGAACTTGTGGCTCGACGTGAACTTGCCGTAGCCGACCGCGTCCGCCTTCTTGGCGCCAAAGCGCAGCTCGATGCTGTCGGGGCCGTTTTCGTAGTCGACGTTGTCGTGCTTGAGGTCGGCTTCCTTGCTGATCCAGTCCTTGGCCTTGGTGTGGGCGATGACGAAGAAGCCGTCGCTGCCGATGACGCCGGACAGCTCGACGACCTTGTAGTTGATGCCCTTGTTGCCGTTGACGCCTACGAGCGACCAGCCCTTGAGGGACGTGCCCGCGGGGCCATGCAGCTCGACGAAGGTGTCCGTGTCCGGGCCGGCGGAGTCGTACATCACCTCGTTGATGACGACCTTCTTGTCGTTGGGCTTGTGCTTGCACGCGCCGCTGACGCACAGCTCGTAGGCCTCGCATTGTTTGGGCGTTCCCCATTCGAGGCAGCCGTCGTTGTTGTAGTCGCCACAGACCTGCGTGGCGTTGTCTTTGCACTGCTTGGCGTTCTTGGCGTCGCACGCGTTTTGGCAGGTGGCCGCACATTGGCCGAGGCTGCACACCTGGCCCGAACCGCACCCCTGGGCGGTACCCCACTCGAGGCAGCCGTCTTTGTTGTAGTCGTCGCAGACCTGGTACTTGGCCTTCTGGCCGGCCACGCACTGTTTGCCGTTCTTGACGTTGCACGCGTTGCTGCAGGACTGGGCGCACTGGCCGTTGGAGCACATGGTCCCGGCCCCGCAGGGCGTTCCCGAGCCCCACTCGAGGCAGCCGTCCTTGTTGTAATCGCCGCAGACGGTGACCTTGCCAGCCACGTCGCACTTCTTGGCGCCGACCGCGGTGCAGGCGTTGGAGCACTTGTTGGCGCAGAAGCCCGAATCACAGACCAGGCCCTTCGCGCAGGCGGTTCCGGTGCCCCACTCGAGGCAGCCGTCCTTGTTGAAGTCGCCGCACTTGGTGATCTTGCCGGCGGCGTCGCATTTCTTCGCGCCGATGGCGGTGCACTCGTTCTTGCAGGAGTCGGCGCACTGGCCGCCCGAGCAGACCTGGCCCTTGGCGCACTGCTTGGGGGTGCCCCACTCGAGGCAGGTGTCCTTGTTGTAGTCGTCGCACGTCGCCACGCCGCCCGTGTCGCACTTGGTCGCGCCCTTGGTGGTGCATTCGGACTTGCACTTGTCGGCGCAGAAGCCGGCCGAGCAAACCTTGGCGCCGCAGTCGAGCGTCTTGCCCCAGTCGAGGCAGCCGTTTTTGTCGGAATCACCGCACTCGGCGATCTTGTTGCCGTCGCACTTCTTGGCGCCGACGACGTTGCATTCGTCCTTGCAACCGAGCGCGCAGAAACCGCCGCTGCAGACCTGGCCTGACGGACATGGCTTGGCGTTGCCCCACTCGAGGCAGCCGTTTCCGTCGAAGTCGAAGCACTCGATGATCTCGCCCTTGGCCGAGCACTTCTTGGCGCCCGCGGTGGTGCACGGTTCGTCGGGGCACTTCTTCACGCATTCGCCGGCGCTGCAGATGGTGCCTTTGCCGCAGGTGTTGACCTTGCTCCAGGTGAAGCAGCCGTTGTCCTCGAGATCTTCGCAGACCTGGAAGCCGAGGCCGCTGCACTTCTTGGAGCCTTCGGGCTGGCAGGAAGCGGTGCATCCCGGGCCGGCGTCGAACGTCGTGGGGCCGCCGTCCTTGTCGCCGGAGCTGCCGTCGGTGCCGCCGCTGGACGAGCCGGTGTCGGTGCCGCCCTTATTGGTATCCACCGCGACATCCGTCGGGCCGCTGTCGACGCCGAAGATCACATCCGCGCCAACAAACTGCTGGTTGCCCGGGTTGGACGAGCTGCAAGCGGCGGTTGCGGCGATTGCGGCGATTGAAACCACCGCCTGCAAACGCAAAACGGCACCGGCGTCTCGGCGCGCGAGGCGCCAGACGTTTTCGAACATGCGCATAGAGATCTCCGAGCGTGCCCTGCGAGGGTCGGGGGGGAAGCTAAAGATCTGCGAGTGGCGGATCAAGCCGTTTTTGGGGGTAGTGGAGCGGTGGGGCAAACGGGCCCCAGGTGTGGCGTTGAGGAAGAGGCCGCTGGGTGTCGCCACGCAAAAAGGTGATCGCGACTGCAACAAACGCTCGATAACCCGCTAAATCAACTCAAGAACCGAACAATCGGGGAATATTCCCCACCCGCGATCATCGCCGCCATTTCGACGTCTCCGAACGCAACACTGCGCCGCGATACCTTGTCCCAGCGGAAGTTCTCGGCCATCTGGCGCAGATCCGCGCAGTCACCAACGCCGAGCGACGCCGCCAACCACCTCAAGACGCGCTCGGCCGCGATGCCTTGTTCTCGAATCGTGCCGAGGTGGAGTGACTTGTTGCGCTTGGCTAGTCGGCGCCCGTCGTCGCCGTATACCAGCGGCACATGAACAAACCGCGGCTGGTTGCCGCGCGCGAGCTTGCTGATCGCCTCGTCGGTGACGTGTTTGGCGAGAGCGTCCGCCACGGCGATTTGTTGCGCGGTGCAGTCGAGCAGATCGTCGCCACGAACGACCTCGGTCACACCCATCGCGATGTCGTCGGCCACCACAGCGAACATGTAGGCGTGCGTGCCATCCTTACGTCGCACCACGAGGTCCCCCGAATCACGGGTCAGGTCGACCGAACGCTCGCCAGCAAATTCGTCATGAAACCGCACCACGCCGCCGCCACAGACCGCCCCGACACGCAACCGCAGCGCGACCCCGACCGGTCGACGTCCCTGGCGCAAAGACTCTGCGGCTTCGTGACGCACTGCCGCTGGGATGTCGGCGAATCGTCCGCGACAGGTGCCGGGATACGCCGACCCTTTGTCCTCGGCGTGCGGGGCTCGCAGCGCGCGTTCGATGTCCTTGCGGGTGCAAACGCAGGGGTAGACACGGCCTGCGACGATCAGGTCCCCAAGCAAGTTGGCATGCGCGACTGCCCTTTGACTCTGGAGCCAAAACCCTGCATTTACATTGAGATCAGAATCAAAATCGGATGTATCACAGCGCGATTTGTCGGGCGGCGGCTCGTCCCAGTCGAGGCCGAGAAAAGCCAGGTCGTCCAAGACGGACGTAACCCGTTCTGCTTGCCCGGGCAGCAGGTCTTCGATCCGCAGGTAGACCCGGCCGCCCGACGCACGCGCGGACAGCCAGGCCGCAAGGATCGAGCGTGCGTTGCCGATATGAAGCACGCCGGTCGGGCTCGGGGCAAGTCGCCCAACAACGGGTTTGGATGCGCTCACAGGCCGTTCAGTTACTGGAGAATGACGGGGCGTTGACAATGACGGGTTCAAGTTGACGTGGGATCGTGCTCGTTTTCGTCGACAGGTTCGGCGACGGCGACCTCATCGACGAGGCGCAGCTCGATCAGCTCCCCGTCGGCGCCTTTCTTGCGGCTCTCGGTGCGGCGGCCTTCGACCCATTGAACCGAAGCGATGAGGCGGCCGTCGTCGCCAAACCGTTGCTCGGTGCCGTGCAACATGCCGTTTCGGTACTCGCCTTCCGCGATCTTGTTGCCCTGCGTGTCCCAGAGCATGTACGGCCCGTGCATGACGCCATCCATCAGGTAGCGCTCCGAGGCCATGCGACCGTTGTCGTGGTACGTCACCTTGCGCAAGACACCGCTGCGATCCGTGGGAATTTCCTGCTCCTTGCGTCCCTTACCGAAAAGGCGCCGGGCGAGCATGAAGCCGCCCAACACGAGCGCGAACAAGAAGATGACGCGAAACAATCCCATCGCTACGAATCCGGATCAGCCTTCGAAGAATGGGTGGGTGACCTCGAGGGCCTCGTCGACCAGCGCGTAGGCCTCACGCAGCTGCTCTTCGGTAATCGACAGCGGCGGGTTGCACATGAAGCTGCCCCAACGCACGAACGTAAACAGGCCAAGCTCGCGGAACCTCTTGCCGAGCGCCGCCATCGCTTCGGACGTGCCGTTGTAGGGCGCGAGTCGGTCGCCGTTGCTGTTGCGCTGCAGGTCCATCATGCCGAAAAGGCCGATGCAGCGGCCCTCTTTGACGGTCGGGTGTTTGGCGGTCAACCGGTCCATCTCTTCGCGCATCACGGACTCGAGGCGGGCGGCGTTTTCGACCAGGCCCTCGTCGCGGATGACCTTGATGACCGCTTCGGCGGTGGCGAGCCCGAGGCAGTGGCTGTTGTAGGTCAACCCGCCCCAAAACACGTTCTTGTCGAAGTGTTCGGCCACGTGGTCCCGCAGCCCGACGCATCCGAGGGGAGCGTAGGAGCTCGTCATGCCCTTCGCCATGGTCACGATGTCGGGGATGATGTCGCCGTGCTCGAACGCGAACAGCCTACCGGTGCGTCCCCATCCGGCCATCACCTCGTCGCAGATGAGCAAAATGCCGTGCTTGTCGAGCAGCTTGCGGAGGCCGGCGAGGTACCCCTTCGGCGGCGGCAGGATGCCGTTGGTGCCGGTCACGGTCTCGATGATCATGGCCGCGATGGTGTGCGGGCCCTCGTACATGATGACTTCTTCGAGGTAGCGCAGGTTGTTGGCGGTGATCTCTTCCTCGGTGTTGCCGAAGCTGTAGTCGTACGGCCACGGATCCATGACGCGGACGATGCCGGGCGTTCCTGGTTCGTTGGCCCAGCGGCGGGGATCGCCGGTCAGCTGCATGCAGAGGTTCGTGGCGCCGTGGTAGCTGCGGTAGCGGCTGAGGATCTTCTGGCGGCCGGTGTACAGGCGCGCGGCCCGGATGGCGTTTTCGTTGGCTTCGGCGCCACCGAGCGTAAAGAAGAAGCGGTTGATGTCACCGGGAACCATGTCGGCGAGCAGCTTGCCGACGCGGGCGCGGATTTCGGTGGCGGTGGCTGGGAAAATGAACAGCAGCTTGTCGATCTGCGCTTTCATCGCGGCGCGGACGTCGGGGTGTCCGTGGCCGATGTGCACGCTCATCAGCTGGCTGTTGAAGTCGACGAAACGCTTGCCGTCCGTGGTCCAGAAGTGGATGCCTTCGGCCCGCTCGACCGGCAGTGGATCGACCGCGTCGCCCTTGGCCCAGGTGTACATCGTGTGTTTCTTGCAGAGCTCGACGATTTGCTTGGTATCCATCCTCTCTCCTCACAGCCCGCCGTCATTGCGGCGTTGGCGACGTTGCTCGCGCGCCTCGGCGACCCCATCGAAGCGCTCTTCGTCGACGTTCTGCCAATCCCACGGGCAGTGCCGACACGCGTTGCCGCAGCATTGGCCACGGACGCGGTGAGCGTATTCGGTAAGAACCGCGAACCCGGTGGCCGGATCTTTGTAGGTCCGTTGCTGCTTGCTACAGGCGTCTGCGTGCAGCGCGAGCAAGTTTGCCGTCATTCGCGGATCCATCGGGGCTCCGAGCGGCGCGATGGTAGCGGGGGCCGGTTTGCAACGGAAGACGGTGTGCAACGGAAGACGCTGTGCAACGGAAGACGCTGTGCAACGGAAGACGGCGGCCATGGTGCGCGGCGGCGATGGCGCACGGCGGCGTTGGTGCACAGCGGCAAGGGGGGTGTGATCTTTTACCCGGTCAGCTGTCGCTGTCCGGGCCGATCACACCCGGGGGCGTTGTTTCGATCGGGCACCGGCCTGGTGAGCGTCCGCCTCGCGCCGCTGGTCAAGCACATCCTCGCCGTCGACGTCTCCGCCGCGATGCTCGACAAGCTCACGTCCAAGCCCGGGCTCGCCGACAAGGTCACAGCGGTCTGTCAGGACATCACCAAGCAGCCCCTGGACACGCAGGTCGACCTCGTCGTCAGCGCGATGGCGATGCACCATGTCGACGACACTGCCGGGTTGCTTGGAGCGCTCTTCAAACACGTCGTGCCAGGCGGGCAGGTTGCGTTGGCCGACCTCGACAGGGAAGACGGTCACTTCCACCCGCCGGGTATTCACGGGGTGCACCACAGCGGGTTCAAACGCGACGCGCTCGCGGCGATAGCTGAGCTGGTGGGGTTCACCGACGTCGCGTTTGTGACGGCGTGCGAGATCGACCGCGACGGGCGCCCATACCCAATCTTCTTGATGACCGCGCGCCGTCCTTAGTCGACGCTAACTCCAATGCCGATCGTTTAGGCTGTAACATAATGAAAACATGATGCAATGGCGCATCACCACACTCTCCACCTGCCAACGCAGGGGGAGATGGGCCGAAGGCTCAGAGGGGGTTGATCCGAACAGCCGCCGAAGGCGTCCTCTTTCCTTCTACCGGCTCTGTTCGGCCACTACTTTCGCGTTGACGGCGAACGAGCAGCGCTATTTCGTATCGAGCTTCTCGACGCCGTCCCAGTCGGCGGGCAACTCGACGCCGATGAGCGCTTCGGCTCGGGCCTGGAAGATCGCGGCGGCCTTGTCATCGGGGTCACTGTCCAGCAGCGCTGTGAAGCGAACCACTGCGGACTCGAAGTCGCGCTGGTAGTAGGCGGTCATCGCCGCATCGTGGTCGGGGAGCCGGGCGGACTTTCGCGCCCGAACATCGGCCGGGTCGCCATCGAACGCCTCGTAGACTTTCACGGGTTCAGTCTTGCCTTTGACCTTCACGCGGTCGAGGAAGCGCAGGCTGTAGGCGTTCGCATCGGCCAGCTTGGCGACGGTATCTTCGGTGACCATCAGCGTCGCTCCGTAGCGCTTGGTGAGGCCCTCGATGCGCGCCGCGAGGTTGACGGCATCCGAGATGACGGTGCCTTCCATCCGGTCCGCGAAGCCGACAGTACCGAGCATCAAGGTGCCGGTGTGGATGCCGATGCCGATGGCGATGGGATCGCGCCCGTCGGCCACCCGCCGAGCGTTGTAAGCGTGGACTCGCTCGAGCATCCCGACTGCGCCTTTGACCGCGTCGTCGGCGCTGGCGGGAAACAGCGCCATGATCGCGTCGCCGATGTACTTGTCGATGAAGCCGCCGTGCTCGCGGATCGCTGGCGCGACATGGCCGAGGTACGCGTTGAGGAAGGCGAAGTTCTCCTCGGGGGTCATCTGCTCGGACAGCGTCGTGAACGAGCGGATGTCCGAGAACAGCACGCTCATCGACATCTCGATCTGGTCGCCGAGCTGGACTTCAGTGATGCGTTCGCGCTCGAGGAAGTTGAGGAACTGCTTGGGCACGAATCGCTCGTAAGCATTCATCAGCGCGGCTTGTTCGGTGTACAGGCGGGCGTTGTCGAGCGCGGCTGCGGCGAGGTTGGCGATCGTGGCGACGAGGTCTTCATCGATCGCGTTGAAGGCCATGGGCTGGGCGGACTCGACCGCGACAACGCCGATCAGCCGATCGCCGCCAGATTGGCGGTCTTTGACGAGCAGCGGGATGGCGATCTGGCTGTCGACCTGTTCGAGGCCGGGTAAGGCGACGGCCGCCGCTCGGTTCTTGGCGCCCATCGCGCGGCCGACGTTGCGGGCGTACAGCGACTTGGCGCGGATGTTGTTCATGCGCAGCACTTTGTGGCGACGTGCTGCGACCCCGATGGGGCCTTTGCCGATCTTGACCGTCGCGCCGATGCCTTTACCGGGGTAGCCACGGCTGGCGCGCAGGACGACGTGGTCGGCGTCGCGGCTGTGTAAGAAGAGCATCGTGTGGTCGAACTGGAGCTCGTCGTGCAGCGAATCGAGGACCACGTCGAGCAGCTCGTCCAAATCGAGCGTCGTGTTCACCCGCTGAGCGACCGATTGTATCGTGCGCAGCTCGGAACGAATCCGTGCGAGTTCGGTGCTGCCATTCGGCTCTTTCGCCGTCATTTGGGCCTCCGTTTTGCTGCTGCTCATCGCTTGCCAAGCGCCGCCCTCGGGATAATGCTGACACGGTCTAACGCCGAACAACAACGGAGCCCCGATGCTGGACGCCAGTCTCAACGACTTCTTGTCACACCAGACCTTGATGTATGCCGGCACGTCATCGGCCGACGGTACCCCGCAGGTGCATCGTGTTTTCGGTTGGCGAACCGACAAGGCGGCCGGCACGTTCACAGCCTTCATACCGGCGCCCTTCACCCAAGGGCTGGCCGACAACGTCGCGGCCAACCCGCGAATCGCCGTCAACGTCGCGCACACTCAAACCTTCGAGAGCTACCAGTTCAAGGGTCGCGTGATCTCGGTCACCGACGGCGATGAGGCCGTTGCCGCCGAACAAGAGGAGCTGCGGGCGCTTTGCGTCAACGCCGCGCAGGAGACCGCCGTGCACCTGGTGCCCTTCTGGCAATACCACCCGACCTCGCCATGTACGGTGGTCACATTCAAGGTCGACGAGGCCTACGCCCAGTCGCCGCGGCCGGGTACTGGCCATGCCGTCGAAAAACGGGAGGCATAAGATGGCGACCATCCCCGCTGACCTCATCCCCGCGCTGCAAGGCATCATCCCGTCCGGTCTTGCGACCGCCGACGCCGACGGCATGCCCAACGTGACGTACATCTCGCAGGTCTTTCAGGTCGACGACGAGCACGTCGCCACCAGCCGGCAGTTCTTCAACAAGACCGGCCGCAATCTGCAGGCAAATCCGCGCGCGTGCACGGTGTTGATCAACCCCGCCGACGGCTCGTATTGGCGCCTCGATCTGCGTCACCTGCGGACCGAGACCGAAGGCGACCTCTTCGACGAGATGGAAATGCAGCTTGAAGCGATCGCATCGATGCAGTCGATGGAAGATACGTTCGTGCTCGCAGCCGCCGATGTCTACCACGTCGAGGGCGTCGCCAAACTGACCTAGCAGCCGGCCGAACGGCACGGAGCGGCCCATGAGCGATGCGACTCAACCTGGCAACAAGAAACTGAAGATCATCGTCGGCTCGTTGGCGCGCGCGCATCCCTGCGCCCAAACGGCGGACTGTGCAGCCGAGAGTCGAGCATTACAACGATGGCGATGGTGCACGGCGGCGAGGGTGCATGGCCAGCCTCGCGAGCGCCATCGCCGGTAAGATGCGCGGGTTCTTCCGGGGAATTCTGAGCTAGCAGACTGCGGGGAACAGAGAACGCCTCCGTCAGCGGCGCAGCGCCCACCACGTCGGGATCGCGAGCGCGACGACTGCCGGTACGTTGATCATCCAGACGTTGAACGCCGCGCCGTGCACGAGCGACATCGCCGAGTTGACCACGAACCACGCAGCCACGGACGTCCAGACGACGCGCAGCGCCCAACGAGCCCAGTCCGCTTCGCTGTGTGTCGGCGGAGCGGCGCGTCGGCATAGCAGCGCCAGCATCACGAAATGCCCCGCAATGGTGCCGCCGACCGGACCGAAGACGAAGCCGAGCCACGGCAGCCAGACTGCTCGCGACACACCGCCATCGCCCCCGAACGCTGCTTCGATCGGCGCGTAGAACGGCAGCAACACCTCGCTCGTGCCAAGCGCCGCAATCGCCGCGCCTGCGACTGCGATCGCCCAGCACGAGACCTCCAAAGGCTTCCATGCCTTCGCTGTTGCGCCGGTCGGCGAGGGTTGGCAATCGCTCCGAACCAGCAGCAGGAGCGGCCCCACGCCAACGAGGGGCACCACGTTGATCATCCACACGTTGAAGATTGCACCAGCCCGGATCGACGCCGCTGAGTCGACGACGAACCACACCACCAACCCGGCGAGCAGCGCGTCGACCGCCCACCGCACCCGCCGCCGCGCCGGGCCCGCCGCCAACCACCACGCTGCAACCCATTTCCCGATGATCGTGCCGCCGAGCACGCCGTCGCCAAACGCAGCGAAGCGCGTCAGCTCATCGGGCACATGTGGCGTGCTGTACAGCGTGGCGGCCGCTGCGTCGTTCCACATCGCAAACACGGCGCTCCGTCCAAGCACCGCAACCATGCCGCCAAGCCCGGCAAACCAGAGGCAAAGCCAAGGCAGAATTCGCGCGGCGTTGGTCGGGTTGAACATGCGCAGACAGTCGCACTGCGAGGCGTTCATGCCAAGCCGAATCGCAGGGGCGCGACGCAAGTCCGGATAGCGTGCAATCGGACGTTCGGCCACCCTTCGAATCATTTCAGCGCGGAGCGTCGACGTGGCAGATGACGCCAAACGCGTCATCTAAAGGTATGAAAGTGTACTTTTCAGGTGTCGCGTTTAGCGCTGCGGTCCCGTCAACGCTGCTGCCAACGCCATGGCCAAATGGGGCAACAAGAACGCTGGCCTCGGCGGCGTGCCCGAATTGTTGCACGCCGCCGAGTCGGCCATCCGGCTACGCCGAGCCGGTCCAAAGCCGCCACGTCAGCGTAGCCGCGCGGTCGAGCAGGTCCACCGTCTCGGGCCCGCGCGCCTGGTCGATAGCGTTGAGCCGCACGACGATGCGCACCGCGGACTTTGCCTCCCGCGCCGATGCGTGTGCCACCTGGTAAAACCGCTTGCGCTCCCTGCCGCGCCGTCCGCTGCCCTCAGCGACATTCAGCGCCACGGACGCCGCCGCCCGTACCGCCTGGTCCTGGAAACACCGCAGCGACGCCGGCAGCCCCTGCATCAGCTCGCCGACAGCGACCGCAGCGTCCTCCGCCACGGCGAGCGCAATAAACCCATCGGCGTGCGCCGCCGCGTGTTCGTCGTTGTAGTACGTCA
>Ga0114932_10001792_pt1 | contig 23715 bp, 19 predicted proteins | sample 2SBtaG_2_FD_87286 | JGI IMG/M metagenome (GOLD analysis project Ga0114932, IMG submission 87286) | Deep subsurface microbial communities from Kolumbo volcano to uncover new lineages of life (NeLLi) - 2SBTROV12_ACTIVE470 metaG | ecosystem: Environmental > Aquatic > Marine > Volcanic ...
CTGGTCGGCGCGATCGTGCAGAGCCTCGACCTGGTCGATCCGGTGCTGGTGGGCACGGACTCCGGGGGTGCGGTGGCGCTCTTGGCATCGGAGCACGCCGCCGGGGTCGTCACGGTGGGCACCGCTCCGAGCACCGCCCTGCGCTGGACCGAGCAGTTCGACTACAACGGCGGCTGGACCCTCGACCTCGAGCACGTGCTGGGCACCGACGGCGATGTCGCGAGCCGCCTGCTCGCCGACAACGCCGACCCGGACCACGTGGACGCCGTGCGTGCCGAGCTCGACGAGCAGCCGTCGGGCACCCTGGGCGATCGTCTCGCGGCCGCCGAGCCGGACCTGCTGGGGCGGCTGGCCGACATCGAGGTTCCCGTGCTGGTGGTGCACGGCGAACAAGACGACGCGGTGCTCTTGGAGACCGCCAGCTTCCTGGTGGGGCAGCTGCCCTCGGCGTCCCTGGCCACCTTCCAGCGGTCCGGCCACCGACCGCACACCGAAGAGCCCGAGGCCTTTCGGGCCGCGGTGCTCGGCTTCGTCGCCGGGCTCTGATCACCCGCCGCGCAGCACGTCGACCATGCCGCGGATCTGCGCCGGCCTCTGGGCGCCCCTCCCGCTCGCGTTCAGCGGCCATGGCCACGGCCGCGGCGCGCGCGGTGCTCGGCGGGCGCTGTGTCTTCGCTCGCGGGGCGCCCGAGTCCCGGCGCCGCTCCGCGGTCGACGAAGCGGATCACCGCCACGTCGTACGCGTAGTCCTCCAGCACCTCGATGCCCAGCCACAGCCTCCGGGGGACCTCCGTGAGCAGGAGCGGGAGCTGGTGGAAGGGATGCTCCCCGCGGAGCTCTTCTTCGCCGTACTCCTCCAACAGCCGCTCGGTGGGGGACGGGGACTCGCCGAACATCACGAGCCGGTGATCCTCGGGCCGGTTGGGGCCACCCTCGATGATGGGCTCGAAGAGGCCGAGGTCGCGGCGTGTCCAGCTCAGGTCGCCCAGCAGCACCTCGTTGGTGGCTTCGTCCATGCGAGACCGTGGGGCCAGCCAGTAGAACCAGCGCCGGGTGCCGTCCACGAAGATGACGGGCGGTGCGGCGCCGGGAGGGCGGATCCAGTTGGCCTGGGACCAGCTCGCCGCGTCGACGTGCGACGGGACCAGCACGTAGTCCAGGCCGAACACCTCGTCGCCCGCGCCCGCGGCCTTCAGGGCCCACGGCTCCACCCACTCGACGTAGTGGTTGAACATCATCAGGGCGCCGTCGAGCTGGCGCGTGACCAGGTGCGACTTGCCCTCGACGTCCGCGGCGTTCCGGGCCCGCCAGTCCCAGGTGTAGTTCAGGCCGCTCACCACGGCCCACCAGCCGAAGCAGACGGCGAGCGCCCGCAGGGGCAGCCCGCCCTGGTGCCGGAGCCGTCGCGCCGCATCCCAGGCCAGCGCGTGGAGCAGCGGGGCGAGCACGATGAAGATGCGGCTCGCCATGTCCTCCCGGGCGGTGGGCGCGAGCAGCCCGGCGAGGGACAGCGTGCCCCACGCACAGGCGACGCTGACGGCGATGGTGCGCTCCGGCCCCCGGCGTGCCGCGACGGCGACAGCCACCACCAGCAGCGCGCTCCAGACCAGGCCCGCGCCGCGTGGCGAGAGGTACACGGCCTCGTAGTGGGAGTACAGCACCAGGACCGGCGTGGCGAAGAGTCCGAGGAGCGCCATGGTCGACGCCAGGCGTGGCCTCGACGGCAGCGCCCCCGCTGCGATCAGCGCGGCCCCGGGCACACTGGCCAGGTACAAGAGCTGCACGAGGTTGTGCTCGACCAGCGGGAGCTTGTCGAGCAGCGTGGTGGTGCCGGAGTGGGTGGCGGGTGCGCTCAAGAGCGGCCCGACCATCGCCAGCCAGAGCACGTTGAAGGCGGCGGCGACGGCCACGTGTCGTCGGAAACGCGGTCCGCCCTCGCGCACGAGCAGCAGCAGCGAGCCGCCAAGGAAGCCGAAGGCCACCAGGGCCGTGGACTCCTTCAAGAGCATCGGCACGCTGAGCGCGAGCACCGCGCCCGCGAGCCGGAGCGGGCCCACGTGCTCCTCGCGCAGGACCCCGCCAGCGAAGAGCAGCCCCGCGGCGCCGAGCAGGTCCATCTCGGTCAGGAGCCATGCCTGGAAGAGCGTGGGTGCGAGCAGCAGGCTGCTCACCGCGGCGAGCGTGGCCACCTCGGGCAGGCCGATCCGCCGGAGCCAGGATCGTGCCGCCAGGCCGAAGAGGGCGAGCTCTGCGGTGGCCCGCGCCCAGCGGACCAGGTCGGGCTCGACCTCGGCCACGCCGAAGATCGCGGCGTGGCTCTTCAGGGCCAGCACGCTCAGCGGCCGGAGCGCGTGGGCGTCGATGGGCCAGGGCATCTCGAAGGGCAGGAAGGCCGCGCTCCAGGGAACCTGGTCGACCAGCGCCACCACCCGGTGGGTGACGTTGTCGAAGGCGGGCACCACGCCGAGGGCCGAGAGCACGGCCGCGACGCCGATCAGCAGCAGCGCCTCAGGGTGACGCATGCACCCGGATGGTGCGTCCGATGCCGTCCAGCACCTCCCGCAGGCCATCATAGTCGTGGTGCTTCGCGAACACGTAGGCGTTGGCGAGGTAGCCCGCCTCGACCGGCTGGGTGCGGGAGCCCGGCGGGGGCAGCACCGCCTTGAAGATGTGCTCGCCCCACCGCGCCTGCGCCTCCTCGACGCCCGAGTAGCCGCGGATCACGCCGTCGCGGTCCGGGCGGAGGGCCACCAGGCCGCCGGCGAAGTTCCGCTTGGCCGTGCCGTGGGTGTCGCCCCAGCAGATCGCCCGCGCCCACTCGGTGTAGAGGTCGAGCTCGCAGGCCTCGCTGTAGATGTCCCACACCGTACAGCCCGGGGGGCGCGCGCCGATCGCCGAGAACACCAGCCCCTTGGGCCCCGCGAACCACTCCATGTGGGTGGCGGAGGTGTCGATCCCGAGGTCGGTGATGACCTTGCGCCCGAAGTGGCGGAGCTCCTGGTAGCCCGGCGCCGCGATGCGGTTGGTCATCACGATCTGCGGGCTGTGGTGCCGGTTGCGCATCGCCTCGAGCACGCCCGGGTAGTAGTGGCACACGGTCTCGAACACCACCCGACCGCCCACGGTGAGGGTGTCGAAGAAGCCCTCGTGGCCCTCGATGAAGGCCTCCATCGTGAAGAAGCGGGGCTGGCGGTCCAGGCCTTCTTCCTCCAGGGCGTGGGCCAGCTCGGCGTCGCTGGACACCTTCCAGGTCCCGTGGGCGCCGGCGCCGTCGCGCGGCTTGAGGATGACCGGGTAGCCCACCTCCTTCACGAACGCGACGGCCTCGTCGACCGAGCTCACGGCAGCGTTGGCCGCGCAGGGCACCCCGCGCGCGCGCAGGAACTGCTTCATCAGGAACTTGTCGCGGCAGCGCTCCACGACCTGGCTGGACGTGCCGGGGATGCCGGTCCGTTCGCGCACGATGGCCGTGGGCCCCATGTGCGACTCGATGGTGGCTTCGAAGCGGTGGACCCACGGGCCGCGCTTCTGGATGCGTCGCACCGCGTCGGTCATCGCGTCGAGGTCGCCGAGCCGCGGCAGGTACTCGTAGTCGTCGAGCAGGCCGAGCACCTGGTGGTCGATGTGCTCGGGCTTCGCGTCGCAGAGGCCCGTGACCCGGGCCCCCACGTTCTTGAGCCCCTGCACGAAGCGCCGTTGGTTCGCCGGGAAGTGCGGGGCGAGCAGGATGACGTGCATCACGGCCTCCGATCAGGGCAGCAGCTTGTCGAGGAAGAGGGGCAGCATGGAGCGCCAGGTGGGCCAGTCGTGGTCGCAGTCGTGGCCCCAGAGCTCCAGGTGGGTGTCGACGCCCCTGGAGCCGAGCAGCCGCGCGAGGTCCACGGTCTCCTGCGGGGCTTCCCAGCGGCCCTGCCCGGAAGCGAGCACGATCTTGGTGCTGCGTAGGGCGTCGAGGGCCGGTCCCTCCAGCCCCGGCAGGAAGCGCATCGGCTGGCAGAAGAAGTACTCGCTGTCGGTGTGGCCGTGCATCCAGCGGTCCATCGTGTAGGTGCCGCTCATGGCCACGATGCCCGCGAGCCGGCCCGGCGTGCGGGTGGCGGCGAGCACCGCGTTGAAGGCCCCGAGGCTGGCGCCGGCCGCCCAGATCTGGTCGTAGCCACCGCAGTCGCGCTGGATGTAGGGGATGAGCTCGTCGTGCAGGTAGCGGTCCCAGCGCCCCTGTATCCAGGCCTTGTGACCGGGGTGCGCCTCGGCGTCCATCCACGCCTCGCGGGTGACCGTGCCGCAGGCGTAGACCTTCAGCCGCCCGGCCTCGATCAGCGGTCGCAGCACCCGGATCATCAGGAAGCGCTCGCACTCGAGGTAGTCCCCGCCCGCGGTCGGGAAGAGGATGAGCGGCACGCCGTAGTCGCCGAAGCAGGCCAGCTCGGTGGTCCGGCCGTGCAGGGCGGCGCTCGTCCAGCCGGTGAGGGTGCGCTTCATGTGGCCCCCAGCCGGTCGGACTCGGTGTGGCACCAGAACCGGATGAGGCCGTGGAAGTGGTCGGTGAAGCGCTCGACCTCGTGGGGTGGGTAGAGCGCGGCCACCTTGGTGTGCACGATCTCGCGCATCCTCGGTGAGGAGAAGACCTCCAGCGCCACCGCGTCGAGCTCGGCGAGGTGCTTGTGGCAGAAGGCCTCGAAGCGCCTGGTCTGGAAGTGCTTCTGGGCCAGCGCGTCGTAGGCGTCGAGCTTCTCGTCGAAGCTGCGCTCGCTGTCTCCGATCTTGAAGAAGGGCTGCCAGTCCAGGTTGTGCCGGAAGGTGCGCCCGGTGGCCGCGCAGAAGAGCGCCCAGCGGAGCTTGGCCTTCACCAGCCACGGGAAGTGGTAGTGCAGGCTCGTGACCTGGCTGTCGGGGCACGCGTTGGCGAAGTCGATGGGGTGCAGCACGCCGTCGGCGCGCAGCATCTCGCAGCTGTTGAAGTCCCAGCCGAAGAAGGCGTTGATGGTGCGCGCGACCTTCTGGCACCGGACCCACTCGTCGGCCTCCAGGTAGTGGAAGTCGACCACGTAGCGGCCGTGCAGCGGCGCGCTCGGGTCGTAGCGGATCACGTTGACCTGCGGGCCGACCCCCAGAGCGCGCACGAACACGTCCCAGTCCTTCACCGCGGCCTGGAGGTGGTTCACCTTCGCGCCGCTGTCGTCGTAGGCGGCCTGCAGCTCGGCGGCGTTCTTCACCTGCCGCACGCCCACCCAGCCGCCGCCGTCGTAGGGCTTGAGGAAGGCGGGGTAGCCCACCCGCTCCCCGACCTCCGCGAGGTCGAACAGCCGGCCGTAGCGCTCGGCGGTGACCCCTGCGTCGGCGTAGTCGGGCTGGTCCTTGGGCGGCAGCATCCAGGTCTTGGGGATGGGCAGGCCGAGCCGCATCATCGCGGCGTAGCTGGTGTGCTTCTCCATGGACTGGATGGACCAGGGGTTGTTGAGCACGTAGGCGCCGTCGAGCAGGGTCGCCTTCTTGATCCACTCGCGGCTCACGTGGTGCCAGTGGGTGAGCCGGTCGAGGATGACGTCGTAGCGGCAGGGCTGCTGCAGGTCGAAGGGCTCGATGGTGATGCGCTCGGTCGCGAAGCGCAGCTCCTTCTTCCCCACCTTCACCACCGGGTCGAGGCGTGCGAGCAGCTCTTCGAAGGCCAGAGGCCAGCAGAGGTCGGCGCCCAGCAGCATGCCGATCAGCTTGGTCTCACTCATAGGTCATCCAGAGGTGGCCGGGGAAGAGGCGGGTCAAGCCGTCGCGCAGCCGGTCGCGCCAGTTGATCCAGTTGTGGCCGTCGAGGGCTTCCACGAAGCGCACGTCGAGGCCAGCCCGTCGCATCAGCGGCACCAGGCCGCGGTTGTAGGCGATGAGCGACTCGAACACACCGCAGCTCAGGAAGAGCTGGGCATCGAGGCGGGCCGGGTCGTTGCGGAAGCCGTTCACGAAGGCCACCACCGGGTCCCAGAGCTCCCCCCGGTCGTGGTGGCCGATGTCGGTGAAGACGAAGGACCCGGACTGGAGCAGCAGCTTGCCGAACACCCCGGGGTTCGACCAGGCGGTGTAGAGCGAGCTCACGGCGCCGAAGCTGGCCCCCATCAGCCCGGTGTCGCGGGCGCGGGTGGACAAGCCGTAGCGGCGGTGGAGCTCGGGCAGCAGCTCGTCCACGAGGAAGCGCGCCTGGAGCGGGTTGGCGGCGTACTCGCTGTTCCGGGCGTCGCCGGGGTCGACGAAGGCGACCACCAGCGGCGCGACCTCGTAGCGCTGGATCAGCTGGTCGAGCACGGCCTGGGCGGAGGCGAAGCGCAGGTAGTCCAGCCCGTCGTGGCAGACCATCACGGGGTAGCGCTTGTGCGGCTTGTACTCGAAGGGCAGGTAGGTGGTGACCCGGCGTGGCGCGCCGAAGACCTCCGAGCGCAGCACGAAGGGGTCCAGGTCGCCCCGGCGGCTCGCGGGAGCCGGCTCGGTCCAGCTGGGCACGGTGTAGCCGCCCATCTGGCAGACGCTGTTCGCGCCGAAGGGATCCCGCGCCAGCGCCGCGTTGCGCGGGTCGCGGATCCAGCTGCGCTGGTCGCCGCGGTGCACCTCGAACTTGTACTCCACCCGGGCAGCGTGGGGCAGCTCGATCGACAGGAACCACGCCGGGGTGCCCTCGAGCCGCTGCAGGGGTTGGCGCGACTCCAGGCCGAAGACCCAGTGCACCAGGTAGATCTGGTCGACCGGGTGCTCGTCCCAGAAGAAGAAGGTGGCGGTCTGGTCCTCGACCAGCGGGAAGTCGTGGGCCGCCACGAAGGCGGTCATGCGCTCCCGCCAGCTGCCTGGATCGCTGCGCAGCGCTTCACCGAGCTCGAGGATCGCCTGCATCAGGCCCCCAGCTCGAGCAGGCTGCCCGGCGCGGAGTGATCGGCGACCTCGGTGCCCTCGAAGCTCAGGTAGGCGCCCGGTTCGAGGCCCAGGCAGCGGGCCTGGAACCGTCGGCGGAGCAGGTCGAGTCGGGGCGCCTCGAGGCGCAGGCGCTGCCGGGCGTGAGGGAAGAACACCACGTTGTGGATCAGGCCGAGGCCTTCCCCGAAGACCTCCGCGTTGCCCGGACCTTCGGGCGGATCGTCGTAGAAGAGCACGATGCGGTCGGTGAGCACCATGGCGCCGGCCGACCAGGCGACGATCGGGCGCTCGTAGCTCCCGAGCACCGGGTCGAGCCCGAAGAGCTGCAGCCGGTTGCGGAGCACGGCGACCTGTCCGCCCGCGATCAACACCGCCGAGGACCCGTCGATGGCTTCGAGGGCCTGGTCGCGGAAGGCCGCCACGGCGGAGTGTTCCCAGGGCCGGGCGAGCTCGGGGTACTCCCCGAAGATGCGGGTGACGCCGTCCACCTGCTCCGTGTCCAGCCGTCGGATGTTCTGCAGCTCGGCGTGGAGCTCGTCGCGTCCGGCCTGGCCCAGCCCCTGCAGCTCCCTGGCGGCGTCGAGGGCATGCCGCAGGCGGATGCGGTGGGCGCGCTTCCACAAGAGGATCCGGTCCTGCCGGGCGCGGTAGGTCGAGCGCAGCGAAGGGCTGGCCTCCATTGCGGCGTCGAACCAGCGGTAGAGGGGCAGGTGGCGTACGGGTCCACCGACCGCGTCGGTGAGCGCTCCGATCTCGTCTTCGTCGTGCCGCCAGCCGGCGGTGATCAGCACGACCTCGCCGTCGATCCCGTCGAGGGCTCGGGCAACGTTGGGTGCGGCGCGCTGGGGGCCGAGGATGCGGATCATGGACGGGGCTCGTGGTGCTGCGCGGGTACCGCTGTACCGGGTGCAGGGCAAGGGAGCAGGCGCGCTTTCAGGGCTCCTGGGGTGACCCCGGGGTAGCTTCTGCACGGAGGTCCCGTGAGCGAAGCCGAGGTCCAGATGAGCCCCGAGGAGCTGCGTGCGGCGGTGATCGCCGGCTTCCTCGCGCCTCCACGCAGCTCCGCGCCGAACTTCTGGGTGTCGGGGGTGCTGTGGGCCGTGGCCGCGCTGATCTTCTTCGAGCCTGTGGATCTCGTGTGGCTGGCCCTGGTGCTCTTGATCCACGAGGGCGGCCACCTGCTGGCGATGAGGGCCTTCGGCTACCAGGACACGCGGATCTTCTTCCTGCCCTTCTTCGGCGCCGCTGCTTCGGGGCGCCCGGCTGGCGAAGAGCTTCCGTGGCAGCGCGCGATCATCCTGCTCGCAGGTCCGGTGCCCGGCCTGCTGCTGGGTGCTGGCTTGATCGTGAGCCAGGTGCTCGCAGGCCTCGAGCCCTCGATGTTCGCGGTGATGCTCGTGGCGGTGAACCTCTTCAACCTCCTGCCGGTCGCCCCGCTCGACGGCGGGCGGGTCGTGCTGTTGCTCGTGCCGTCCCAGCGCCTGCAGCACGTCCTGAAGCTGGCCAGCGGCCTGGCCCTGGTGGGGCTCGGGGTCTGGATGGAGAGCTGGCTGCTCGGGCTGTTCGGCCTCTGGATGGCCAGGAACAGCTGGACGGCCTTCGCTGCGTACCGCGAGGTGGCCCCCCATCGGGATCGGCTCGCCGTCACCGCCACCGAGCCGCGCCTGCTCACGGAGCGGCAGGTGCTCGGGCTCTACGAGCTCGCGGTGGCCGGGGGGGACGTGGACGGCACCGTGGCGTCGGGGCGCGAGGTGCTCGGGCGGATGCACCTGGCGCACCGTGCCCTGGTGCAGCCGCGCACGGCGCGGGGGGTCGAGCGGGCAGCCATCGCGGTGGCGTACGGCGTGTGCGCCGTGCTGCCGCTCGGCGGTGCCGCGTGGCTCTTCGGGCTCGGCGGCTGATGGACAAGTCGGGGCTGGTGGCCGGCTTCCGAGCGCTCTTGAGCGCGCGCCTCGACGGCCTGGTGTCCGAGGCGGCGGCAGCGCGCAGCGGCACGCGCGTGGACGGCAGCCACCGGCCCGCGAACCGCGGCGAGCGCGCGGCCGTCACGACCCAGGGCTACCTCGCCCATGCCCTGGGGCGCCGGATCGAGGCCCTCCGCACGGAGCTGGAGCAGCTCGACGAGGTGCCTCCCGGACCCCGGGTCGTGGTGGGTCCGGGTGCGCTGGTGCGCTTCGAGGAGGAGGGGGTGCCGCGGACCGTGCTCGTGCTGCCCGGGGGGGCCGGCGACCGGGTGGAGGGGGTGGTGGTGATCAGCCCGCGCTCGCCGCTCGCCCGCGCCTTGCGTGGGGCTGCGACCGGGGACGTGGTCGAGCTCGAGGAGGAGGAGCGGGCCCTGGAGATCCTGGCCGTGGGCTGAGGCCTACGGGCGCCCCTCGGCACACAGCACCTCGGTGTCGTCGTCCCACGCCGCCATGTTGTTCACCACGAGCCGCTGCACCGCTTCGTCGTCGGTGGTGACCCCTCCGAAGTCGCCCTGCTGCCAGGTGGCGTAGACGTGCACGAGCTCTCCGGGGGAGCGCTCGTAGAAGACCTCGAGCTGGTAGTTCTGCTCCAGGGACTTGTTGCTGCCCTCCTCGAAGGAGGCGGGCTCCGTCATCACGATGCGGCTGTGCAGTCCCGGACCGTGAGGGGTGAGCTCGGCACCGAGGTCGGGCAGGTAGCGGAGGCGCCCCACGGCCACCGAGCTGTACCAGGCGCCGAGCAGGGTGTTGCTGTTCTCGAGCTCCCAGCTGAGCGTGGGGGTGTGGCGCGCCATGTAGGCGTCGTAGTCGCTGGTGAAGGTGCGCTGGTAGGTCTCGTAGGCATCCGGGTACAGGGAGAGCTGGTCCTGGTGGGAGACCACCCGCTCGAGCTGCTCCAGCGTGCAGGCGAGGGGGCGCGCGATGAAGAGGCCCTGGGCCGCGGCCGGGTCGCCGCCCATGCCGACGAGCGCCACGTCGGCGTCGGTCAGGTCCGACACGGTGCCGTCGAGGGTCTCTTCGAGCTCGGCCCCCAGAGCGCTGTGCACGTTGCGCTGCACCTCGGCGAGCTGCTCGTCGGTGCCGTCGTCGTACCAGGTCCAGAGGTAGTGCAGCAGGCCGTCGACGTCCTCGGGCGCAGGATCGAGCGGGGCACAGGCGAACAGGAACAGCACGGGGCCATCGTAGCCGGCGACCTTTCGTGACGCTCCTCCGGGACATCCCATGAGGCTGTGGGGGCAGGATCTGGGCGTCGAGGGATAGAGACCCAGCGCGGTCCAGCTGGGCTTGGCTGGGTCCGGTGAGGTCCCCATGTTCCTGATCCTGGCCTGTCTGCACCGGCCGCCGGCCACCCTCGACACCGACGCCTGCCGCGCCGCTGGCTCGGAGGCGGTGATCAGCGACACGGCCTTCGACGAGCTGTGGGACTACGCCGACCCGGCGGCCACGGAGCTGGCCTTCCGCGCTGCGAGCGTGCCCGAAGCGCAGGCCCTCCAGCTCCAGACCCAGATCGCGCGCACCCTCGGCCTGCAGGCGCGCTTCGACGAGGCGGTTGCGGTGCTCGACGCGGTGGATGCCGAGCCTCGGGGCGCGGTGACGACCGTGCGGTCCCTCCTGGAGCGGGGCCGCGTGCTGAACAGCTCGGGGGATCCGGCCGCGGCCGCGCCGCACTTCCGCTCCGCCTGGACCCTTGCCTGCGCCCAGCGCCTGGACTTCCACGCGGTCGACGCCGCCCACATGCTCGGCATCGTGTCGCCGCCCGAGGAAGCCGCGACCTGGAACCAGACCGCGCTGGAGGTCGCCGCGAAGAGCACCGACCCCCGCGCGGCCCGCTGGGAAGCGAGCCTGCGGAACAACATCGGGTGGAGCCAGCACGAGGCCGGCGACTTCGAGGCCGCGCTGGCCAGCTTCGAGGCGGCGCTGGTGCTTCGGGAGGACGCCGGGAAGGCGGCCTCGATCGCGCACGCCCGCTGGGCCGTGGCGCGCACGCTCCGCTCGCTGGAACGCTACGACGAAGCCCTCGCCATCCAGACGGCGCTGGCGGAGGGAGCGGAGGACGGGTGGGTCTTCGAAGAGCTGGCGCTCTGCCATGAAGCCTTGGGCGACACCGAGGCCGCGGCCACCTGGGCCGCGCGCGCCCTGCCGCTGTTGGAGGCCGAGGGCTGGATCGGCGAGGAGCAGCCTGACCGGCTCGAGGCCTTGCGCGCGCTGCTGCCCTGACCGTCAGCCGCGGAGCAGCAGGGCCAGGGGCAGCGACGGCGCTGCGGCGTTGGCGCGGGCCACCGGGCCGCCGTCGAAGCCGGTCTGGACCCCGGCGCGCTCCCCGAACCACCAGCTGAGCCCGAGTCCGAGCCCGACGTACTGGGTGTCTCCGGCTCCGGTGACGTTCACGGTGTCCACCGCGAAGGACCAGTGGACGGGCACGTGCACGTCGAGCACGAGGTGATCCCAGGCACGTCCGACCTGGGCCATGCCCAGCGCGGCCGGGTGCAGGGCGGTGTGCCCCCGCACGCCCGCCGACAGGCTCAACCAGCCGTCGCCGAGGGAGGTGCCGAGCTGCAGCTCGCCGTCGATCAGGCCGCCGGCGACCGTGGGCTGGTAGAGCCCCTCGGTCGGGTCCAGGTCGACCGCGCCGACCGGTGGCGCACCCCCGATGCGCAGCTCGGCGGCGGTGCGGACCGCCCCGGTGCCCAGGGCTCGCCGGAGGCCCACCAGGGTCGGGCCGGTGTAGAGCGTTGCCTGGGCGTCGTAGACCGCGTACCCGAGCGGCGCCCCGGTGAGGACCGCGGTCCAGGCGTCGGTGACGCCGAGCTCGGCGTAGACCTGCGCGGCGTGGTCGACGAAGGGTCGGGTCTCGGCGAACGAGCCGTCTGCGAGCCTTGCGCCAGCGCCCGGCACCGCCCGGTAGCCCGCCTTCACGAACCAGCCGCCGGCCGGCTGCGTCCAGCCTGCGGCGTGCGCGGAGACCGCCAGGAGCCACATGCTCAGCTCCCTACAGCGACGCGTAGAGCGCGAGGTAGCGCGCCGCGGAACGCTCCCACGACCAGTCCACGCCCATCACGTGCTTCTGCATCCTGCGGTAGCCCACCGGGTCCTGGCGCTTGAAGCGGGCCGCCACGTGCAGGGCCCAGCCCAGGCCGACCGAGGTCGGATGCTCGAACACGAAGCCGCTGGTGCCGTGATCGACCGTGTCGGCGAGGCCTCCGGTGGCGTGCACCACCGGCAGCGTGCCGTAGCGCATGGCCTGCATCTGCGTCAGCCCGCACGGCTCGAAGCGGCTCGGGATGGCGAGCGCGTCGGAGCCCGCGAGGATCCGGTGCGCCAGGTCGACGTCGAAGCCGATGCGCACGGCGAGGTGGTGGCTGTAGAGCCCGGCGAGCCGCCGGAAGCGTTCCTCCAGCGCCGGGGATCCCGAGCCGAGCAGCACCACCCGAGCGCCGATGGCGTGGAGGTGCGGCACGAGGTCGGCCAGCAGGTCGAGGCCCTTCTGGGAGGTCAGCCGGGACACCACGCCGACCAGCAGGTCGTGCTCGTCTGCGGGCAGGCCGAGCTCGGCGAGCAGGCGCGCGCGGTTCTCCGCCTTGCCCGCCTTGAGCCGGTTGGCGCCGTAGGGCACCACGCTCCCGTCGGTGCGGGGGTTCCACTCGTCGAGATCGAGGCCGTTGAGCAGGCCGACCAGGCGGCGGGCGTGGGCACGGAGGAAGCCGTCGAGCCCGAAGCCGAAGCCTGGCTCCAGGATCTCCCGCGCGTACCGTGGCGACACCGTGGTCACGGCATCGGCGCGGCTGATGCCGGCCTTCATGAAGCTCGCCGCGCCCTGGAACTCGAAGCCCTCGGGGTGGAAGTCGCGCTCGTCGAGGCAGAGCCGATCGATCACGCTGGGGCCGAACACGCCCTGGTAGGCGAGGTTGTGGATCGTCAGCACGCAGCGAGCCCGGTGGCGATCGTAGCGACGAAGGTAGTGGGGCAGGAGCGCGCTGTGCCAGTCGTGGGCGTGGAAGACGTGCACCGGCGCGCCGAGCACGTGGTCGGCGGTCTCGAGCGCTGCGAGGGTGAGGAGCGCGAAGCGCAGGTCGTTGTCGCCGTAGGTGCCCTCCTGGTCACCGTACAGGCCCTCGCGATCGTAGGCGTGGTGCTCGACGAAGACCGTGTCGCCATGCTCGCCGCGGAGGATGGCCGTGCCGGCCGTGAGGCCGCCGCCGATGGGCACGTCGAAGCCCGGTCCCCGCTCCAGGCGTGCGTTCCGACGCTCCAGCTCCGCCCGAACCCGCCCGTAGCAGGGCAGGTAGGTCAGCGTGCGTGCCCCCTGGCGAGCCTGCGCGGCGGGCAGCGCGCCGACCACGTCGCCGAGACCGCCCGTGCGGGCCCAGGGTGCGACCTCGGCCGAGACGTGCACGACGTTCATGTCGACTCCCGGTGAGCGGCGCCTCTATCTCGGCCGACGGGGGTGCACCCAGAGCGCGGGGGCCGCTACGATCCGGTGATGTTGTTGTCGCTCGCGCTCGCGCTGGCCGCTCCGCCTCATCGCGGGCCTGTGGCCGAGCACACCTTCGAGGTCGAGCGGCCGGTGTGCGCCGAGCACCACGTGGCGCCGGTGTGGGCGGCCTGGCTGCTGATCGGGCTCGCCGCTGGCTGGTCGCTGCGGCCTCGGGGTGCACCCTGAAGCTCGTCGCGACCACCCTGCTCGCGCTGGCCACCGCCGCGATCTTCACCTGGCCCGCACCCGTGGCCGGCAACGATCTGCTGGTGGGGCGAGGGTTCGACGCCTCGGGCATGCTGTGGATGGCCTGGTACGCCGGCGAGCACCTGGGTGAGAGCGGGCTGACGAGCACGGTCACGGGGCACCCGGCTGGCGAGACGCTCCACGGAACCGACGCCTGGCTGCACCTCCTGGCCGCGTGGCTCCTGCCGCTCGCCTCGGCTCGGGCGCAGCACCTCATCGCCTGGCTGGGCTGCGCGGCCACCTTCGTCGCCGGCGAGCGCATGGCCGCCAGGGGCTTCGGGGCCCGGTGGCCGTGGTCGCTCGCCGCGGGTGCGGCCTTCGCCTGCAACGGCGTCGCCTTCGGCGCCCTGGTGGCGGGGCGCCACTACCACCTCTTCCAGGCTGGCCTGCCGCTGTTCGCCTGGGCCTGGGTCTGGGTGCTGGAGGGCCGCCGGACGGGGCTCGCGGCGGGCTTCGCGTGGGTCCTGTGCCTGGCCTCGAGCGCCTACACCGCCCTCTTGGCGACCCTGATGGGCGGCTGGCTCTGGCTCTTCCACCCGGGCCGGCGGCGCACGCTGTCGCAGCAGGTGCTCGCCGGTGTTCCCGCCGGCCTCGCGGCGCTCGCCTTCGTCTCGGTCTTTTCGACCGGGGAACGGGAGGTGGTCACGGCGGGGGCGCCTGCGCTCGAGCACGTCAGCCGCTCGGTCACCCTGTCGAGCCTGCTCGGCTGGAACCCCGCGCACGGCGAGACCGCCTTGTTCAGCGGCGCCGCGCTCGGCTTCGCGGCCTTCGGCCTCGCGCTCGCCGGGGTCCGCCTGCTCCCGCGACGCCAGTGGCTGCCGCTCCTGAGCGGCGGGCTCGTGGCCACCCTGCTCGCCTTCGGTCCTCAGGCGGTCGCGCTCCCCCTGGCCAGCGAGCCGGTGTCCACCCCCTGGGCCTGGCTCGCCGAGGTGTGGCCAGCGTCCGGCGAGCTGCGCTTCCACGCCCGCTTCCAGCTGGTGGCGCACCTGGCCTTCGGCACCCTGGCCGCGCTGGTGCTGTCGGCCAGCCGGGCGGGGTGGCTGCGCGGCGTGCTCCTGGCCGGCGTCTTCGTCGACGCCTTGTTCTGGGGAAGGCCCCTGGACGCTGCGGTGACCGTTGCTGCGCCCGGGAACCCCGTCTACGCCACCATCGAGCGGGGCCCGGTGCTCGACGTGCTGCCCAACGCGTCGTCGCCGCTCGATCGCGGGGTGCTCAACGCCGTGCACCACGCCTGCGCGTCGCAGGCGCTCCACGGTCAGGTCGTGGTCGACCCGTGCCTGCTGCCGAGCACGCGCGGCACCACGGGCGCCGCACTTCGCCGGCGCCTCCTGCCCGCGCTGGTCGGCGGCGAGGTGGGGCGGGCGCGTCGAGGCCTCCGAGAGGCGGGCGTCTCCACGGTCGTGGCGCACCTCGACCTCTTCACGTCGGCCGACGCCGCCGGCATCGAGCGCACCTTGCTGCAGGTGGGCCGGAACCCCCGCTCAGGCGTCGGGGGTGGCGAGCGGCTCCTGGTCGTCGACGTCGGCGCGCCGTAGCCGCGCGGCCAGCAGGATCATCAGCGCGCCCCAGGCCCCCGCGCCCGCGAACCAGGCGCCTTCCAGCCAGCCCCGCGCGCCGCCCTCGGTCGCAGGCTCGGTGCGGACGAGCTCGCCGGCCTCCAGGCGAAGGTCGAGTCGGCTCACGTCGACCATGTCGGGGGCGAGCACCGTGGCCACCTGTGCGCGGCCGCACGACACCTCCAGGCGCACGAAGCGGGCCGGGTCGCCGGTCAGCCTGGCCACCTCGTAGCCCTCGGCCGCCTCCAAGGGCAGGGCGAGCTGCTCCCCGAGGAACACCGCCTCGGCCACGCAGGCGGTCTGCTCGCCGGGCGCACGGTAGAGCCGCACCTCCACGTCGGTCGACGGGGTCAGGCACGCGAGCAGCACATGGATCATCGCGCCGCCGCCGCGTGCTCGCCGGCCACCAGGCCCGTCAGGTAGCAGGCCGTGACGGTGCCATCGAGGCCCGAGCCGATCGCGCTCGTGCCCAGCATGCCGGCCACCTCGCCGGCCGCGTAGAGTCCCTGGATCGGCTCCCCGTTGTGGTCGAGCACCTGTGCATGGTCGTCGAGCAGGAGCCCACCGAAGGTCTTGGCCACGCCCGGCACGAGCTCCAGGGTGTGGATGGGCCGGTCGCCGAAGCCGATCATCCAGCTCGGGTCCTTGCCGAAGTCCAGGTCCTCGCCGCTCGCCGCGAGGGCGTCGTAGCGGGCGACCGTGGCGCTGAGGGCCTCGGGATCGAGACCCCACCAGGCGGCCACCTCCGCCGCGTCCGCGTGGCTGCTCAGCACGCCGGCCTCGACGAGCGCCGCCAGGTCGACCGTTTCCTCGGCCTCCTCGTCGCTGCGGTTGTAGGCGGGCACCTGAGCGCTCAGGTTGTCGTAGAGCCCGTCGCTGAGCAGGGCGAAGAGCCGCTGGTCGGGCGCCTCGAGCAACACGTCCACCATGCCGAAGCCCATGCTCAGGCTCTCGTCGGCCACGCGCTGTCCGTCGAGGTCGACGATCAGCGTCTTCTTCACCGACGGCGAGGGCCAGAGCACCTCGTCGTCGAAGCCGTCTCGGGGATCCGCGAGGCTGTGCACGTACACGCCCACCGCGTCGAGGTTCTGCCGCTGGGCAGGCACGCTGGCGAGCAGGACCTCACCGCCACCATCGGAGCTCGGGGCGGACTCGAAGCTCAGGCCCAGGTCCAGGAGCGCGGGACGCGCCTCGACCACCGCCTCGCGGTTGCGGGCGAAGCCCCCCGTGGCGACCACCACCGAGCCGGCCTGGACCCAGCCGCTCTCGTCGGTGCGCAGGTCGGTGTAGGAGGCCCCCGCCACGCGGTCGCCTTCGGTCACCAGCCCCGTGGCTTCGTGCTCGAGCCAGATCACGTCTTCGAGCGGCTCGGTCACCAGGGCCACCGGCGCGAGGCTGGAGCCGGGGAGCGCGAGCCGGTGCAGCCGGGTGGTGGTGCCGGCCGTGCTGTTCTCCGCGAAGCCGTTGAACTCGGCGCCCAGGTCGTCGACCAGCCACGACACCACGGCCTCGGAGCGTTCGAAGAGCGCCTGCACCCATGGATCGTTGCCGTCGCCGCCGGTGGCGTCGGCCCACTCCTCGGTGGCTTGCGCGATGCTGTCGTCGATGCCCGCCTCCGACTGGTGCCGCGTGCCGACCGCGTAGAAGTTGCCCGCGTACCAGCCCGCACCCCCCGCGCGCGCCTCGCGCTCCAGGACCAGCACGCTCGCCCCGTCTTCCCGGGCGCGCCATGCGGCGGCCGAACCCGCCGGCCCGCTGCCCACCACCAGCACGTCGACGTGCACCGTGGCCGGTCCGGGCCCGGCGGTGTCGGGCGCCTCGGTGTCGGCGGCCGCCATGTCCGCGGGCTCGTCGGGTGGCTGCGTGCAGCCGAGCCAGAGGGTGGCGACGAGGGTCATCGGGGGGAGGATACCTGTGGCCAGGAGCCTGTGGCGCGCAGCGCCCCGCGCTCACGCGCAGCCCCGGTGGGGGGTCAGCGGGCGCATGCGCCCGCGTAGGGGGGCCCATCGAGGGGCCCCCTTCAGAGGGGTGATGCGCCCCGGCGAGTGCCCGCAGGGCCAGCGAGTCGGGAGGGTGTGGGCTGCGCGTGAGCGCCGCCCACACCCTAGCCGCCGACGTACGCCTCGAGCACCGCGGGGTGTTCGCGCACCTCGGCGGGGGTGCCTTCGGCGATCTTGCGCCCGAAGTCCAGCACCACCACACGGTCGGCGAGGTCGAGCACGAAGCGCAGGTCGTGCTCGATGAGCACCTGGGCGATGCCGAGCTCTTCCTTGATGTCGAGCACGAAGCGCGCCATGTCCTCGGTCTCTTCCCGGTTGAGCCCGGCCGCCGGCTCGTCGAGCAGCAGCAGCTTGGGCTCCATGCAGAGAGCGCGGCCCAGCTCCACGCGCTTGGACACGCCGTAGGGGAGGATGCCCGCAGGCATGTGCCGCCAGCGCTCCAGGTCGAGGAAGTCGATGACCTCCTCCGCCTTCTCGCGGTGGGCGATCTCCTCGGCGCGCGCCCGGGCCGTCCACAAGAGCTCGTGCCACCAGGGCGTGGCGTAGCGGTGGTGCCGGCCGACGAGCAGGTTCTCCAGCACGCTCAGGTGGTCGTAGAGCGCGAGGTTCTGGAACATGCGCGCCAGGCCGGCGGAGGCCCGGTCCCACGGGGTCACGGCGCGCAGATCCCGACCCGAGAACGCCAGCGTGCCTTCCTGCGGCGTGTAGAGCCCGGAGAGGCAGTTGAACAGGCTGGACTTGCCCGCCCCGTTGGGGCCGATCACGGCGACCAGCTCCCCCTCCCCCACCTCGAGCGACACCCCGTCGAGCGCCTTGACGCCGGCGAAGGACAGGCGGAGCCCGTCGACCTGCAGCAAGGGGCTCACGAGAGCCACCGCCGGCGGCGCCGGTAGCGCTTGACGTCCCGGAAGTTCGTGGCGCCGCCGACCCCCAGGTAGAACTCCTTCACGTCGGCGTCGTCGCGGAGCTGCTGGCTGGTGCCTTCCGCCACGATCTTGCCGCTCTCGAGCACGTAGCCGCGGTCGGCCAGGTCCAGGGCCAACGACGCGTTCTGCTCGACGAGCAGCACGGTCATGCCCTCTTCCCGCAGGCCCCGGATCAGGCCGGCCACCTCCTGCACGATGCGCGGGGCGAGGCCGAGGGAGGGCTCGTCGAGCAGCAGCAGCTTCGGCCGACTCATCAGGGCGCGGGCGATGGCGAGCATCTGCTGTTCGCCCCCCGAGAGGTAGCCGGCCGCCTGGTGGCGCCGCTCTCCGAGCACGCCGAAGCGGTGGTAGGCGCGCTCGAGGTCCTTGGCGATCGGATCCCGACGGGTGGCGGCGCCCGCCAGCAGGTTCTCTTCGACCGTGAGGTCCCCGAGCACGCGCCGCCCCTCGGGCACCTGGGCCATGCCCAGGCGCACGATGCGGTCGGCGGGGAGGCCCGACAGGGGCCGGTCCCCCAGGGTGACCGAGCCCTTGGTGATCTGCCCGTCGTGCAGATCCAGCAGGCCCGTGAGGGCCCGCAGGGTGGTGGTCTTGCCCGCACCGTTGGGCCCGAGCAGGGCGACCACCTCGCCTTCGCCCACCTGGAGGCTCACGCCCCCGAGGACGCGCACCACGTCGTGGTACACGACCTCCAGGTTGGCGACGGTGAGCAAGCTACTTGCCGGCGCGCCGGTTGGCGGCCGGGGCGGCCTCCCCACGGTTGCCGGACCGGTTGGCCTTGATGTCGGCCTTCTGCTCGACCTCGCGGGTGTGCCCGGTCTCGTCGAGCGCCGCCGCGTAGTCCGCAGCCACGGTCCAGGTCTTGTTCTCGAAGTCAGGCTTCAGGATGCGGGTCTTCGTGCCGGCCTCGTAGGGCACCTCGGACAGGTCCAGGGGCTGCAGGAAGCCACCGGCGTCGAAGTCGGTGAGGCTGTGCAGCGCGGTCTTGTAGCCCTCGCGGGTCACGTCGCCGTTCTCGATCGCCAGGCGCGCCGCCTCGAGCTGGGTCAGGCCCTGCACGTAGGAGAGGAGCACGTAGAAGTCGGCGTTGGCGTCGCCCTTGTGGGCGTCGAAGGCCTGGGTGAAGGCGGTCATGCCGGGCACGTCCTCGCCCCAGGTCGGGAGCGCCTGGACCCAGTAGAAGTTGCCGAACACCGCCGAGGGGATGACCTCGGGGAGGAAGAACGCGTCGATCCAGGACGGCGTGTTGCCGATCCAGGTCGGCCCGAAGCCGAGCTGGGCCGCGGTGCCGACGATGGGGCCGGTGGCCGAGGGAAGCGTGGTGAGCAGCACGTGGGTGGCGCCGGCTTCCTCGAGGCCCGTGACGACCGCGGTGAAGTCCTTCTGGCCGGGGGCGATGGCCTGCTCGGAAGCGACCGTGAGCCCGTGGAGCTCGGCCTGGGCCTTCCAGCCGTCGAGGCCGTCCTGGCCGTAGTCGTCCTGCTGGTAGACGATGCCCAGCTTCACCGTGTCGCTGCCGTTCTCGTGCACGACCCAGTCCAGCGCACGGCGTGCCTCCAGCTCGTAGCTGGGTCCGAGGGGCGGCGTGTGCTCGTGCTCGGCCATCTGGCTGGACAGGCTGGCCGGGTAGGCGACCAGGTTGTCGCGCTCGAGCATCGGGCGGAGCGGGAGGGTGTTCGGCGTGCCGAAGCTGGTGCCGATGAAGAGCACGTCGTTCGCGATCTCGTTGTACGACTGCACGCTGTTCTGCGGGTTGTAGCCGTGGTCGCGCTCGATGAGCTCCACGGTCCAGCCGTCGGGCAGGATGCCGGAGCCGCCGGCGTTCACCTGGGCCGCGAGGATGCGCTTGCCGGTGGCGAAGGGCTTGCCGATCACGGCGGCCGGTCCGGACTCGTCGTTCAGGGCGCCGATCTTGAGCACCTTGCCGTCGAGGTCGATCCCCTTGTCGGTCTTCAGGGCCGGCGCGGGGGGCGTGTTGGCGTTGTCGTTCGAGTTGTCGGCCGCAGGCTCCTCGCCGCCACACGCGGTGAGCGCGAAGCCGAGGGTGAGCGCCGAGATGAGGCGATGCATCGGGGTTTTCTCCAGGTGTGCGAAACGCTCCACCCGCCTAACGCCACGCGGCGGTCTGTCACGGGAGGCGGTTAGGCGGTCCCGTGCCTGACGCCAGCCTTCCGTGCCCCTTCGGTCGCTACGAGTTGCTCGCCCTGGTGGGGCGCGGTGGCATGGGCGAGGTCTACCGGGCCCGGCTCATCGGTCCCGCTGGCCCGGGCAAGGAGATCGCGCTCAAGGTGCTCCGCCCGGACGCCCAGTCCAAGGATGCGAAGGCGCTCGACCGCTTCCTGCGGGAGGGTCGCCTGGGCGCGCTCATCCGCCACCCCAACGTGGTCCGGGTGCTGGACGTCGGCGAGGTCGACGGGCAGGCCTACGTGGCCATGGAGTACGTGGACGGCCGCTCGCTCTCCCAGCTGATCGCCAGCCACGGCGCCTTGCCGGCGCGTCCGCTGTTGGACTTCGCGCTGCAGTCGGCACTCGGTCTGGCCGCCCTGCACGACCTGGGCGTGACCCAGGCGGGCGACGTCACCCTCGTGCACCGCGACATCAAGCCCGGCAACCTCATCGCCGACGTGACGGGCCGGGTGAAGATCGCCGACTTCGGCATCGCCACCCTCGCCGGGCGCGACGAGGTGACCTCGGTGATGGGCACCCTCGGGTACATGTCGCCGGAGCAGCTCTTCGGCCGCGATCTGGACGCGCGGTCCGACCTCTTCTCGCTGGGCGTCACGCTCTTCGTCGCCGCGACCGACAGCCGCCTGTTCTCCAACAGCGCCATCGGGCTCGTGGTGGACGAGCTGCGGAACATCGACAACCGGGTCCGCGGATCCGACCTGCTCGCGCCCGTCGACGCGGCGCTCCCGGGGCTCGGCGCGGTGCTCGCCAACTGCCTGCGCTTCGACCCGGACGATCGCTACGCCGACGCCCACGAGCTCTGGGCCGATCTCGACCAGCTCGGCGCGCAGGTCGGCGACCTGCCCACGCTCGCGTCCATCGTGCGGGACGGTGGTGGCGCGCCCACCTTCGAGCCGCTCGTGCCGATGGCCGCTAGCACCGCGGCCGTGCCGTCGAGCTCCATCGTGCGCGACAACGCGGTGGTGGGCCGTGACAAGGAGCTGGTCGAGCTGGCCACCCTCGCCGCCCGCTCGCCGATGGTCGTGGTCACGGGTCCACCGGGCATCGGCAAGAGCGCCCTGGTGCGGGAGGGCTTTCCGAAGGCGGTCTGGGTCGACGTGTCGGCCTGTGGCGGGATCACTGGGGTGTCGGGAGCGCTGGCCGCCACCTTCGGCTTCCAGGGGGAGGTGGATCTGGAGCTGCTGCTGCCGCTCACCTCGGCGGAGGTCATCGTGCTCGACGGCCTCGCCCGCACGAGCCGGGAGGTCGCCGAGGCGCTGGAGCGCTGGACGGCGGCCACGCCCGACACCAGCTGGGTGGTCACGTGCCGGGAGGCGCCGCGCATTCGCGCGGCCGAGCTGGCCCTGACCACCCTGGATGCTTCGTCGTCCGCCGCCTTGCTCGAAGCGCTCGCACCCGCGGTCGACAAGCGCGAGCTCGCTCGGCTGGTGCAGCGGCTCGAGGGCCTTCCCATCGCGCTGGAGCTCGCCGGTCGAGCGCTCGCCCAGCACGAAGGTGGCAGCCTCACCCAGGTCGATCCCGGCGTGGCCGACGGCCTGCGCGCCGCCTTGGACTGGTCGTGGCGTCGCATGGCCCGCGTCGAGCGCCAGGCGTTGGTGCAGGCGGCCGTGTTCGAGGGCAGCTTCGCGCTCGCCGACCTCGAGCAGGTGGTGGAGCTGCCCGAGTCGTCCAGGCCGCTCGGCGAGGTGATCGACGCGCTCGTGCAGCGCGGGGTCGTGAAGGTGCGGGACGAGCGGCTCGTGCTCACGCCCGTGCTCCGGGACTACGGTCGCAGCCGCCAGGACGCCTGCCTCGATGTGGGTGGTCAGCGCCACCTGCGGGTCCGGCATGCTGCGCGCATGGCCGAGCTCGGCACGGCGGAGGGGCTGCACGCCATCCGAGGACCGGGTGCTCAGGAGGCCCTCGAAGCGCTCGTGGCGGCCCGTCCCGACCTGGAGGCCGCGCTGGAGTTCTCGCTCCAGGTGGCGGCTGGCACCACCGCGGCACGGTGCACCTGCGCCCTGTATGCACTGGCCGAGGCGGGCCGCGGGGGGGCGCCAGCGGACTCGGTCTACCGACGCGTCGTCTCGCAGCGCCACCTCACGGCCCGCGAGGGCACGCGGCTCATGCTGTGGCGTGCGGGCTACGAGCGGCTCGTCGACGAGGAGGAGGCCGTCCGGCTCGCGACGGCCGCGCAGGAGCGTGCGCGTGCAGACGGGGACGCGGTGCGCGAGGGGGAGGCCCACTCGCTCATGGCCGACGCCCTGGTCAGCCTGAACCGCCACGCCGACGCGGCGCCCCACCTGGTCGCCGCCCAGAAGCTCGCCCGGCAGGCGGGCGACCGTCGCCTCGAGGCCATCACCTGGCGCACCTCGGCGCGCAGGCTCAGCCGGCTCGGGCGCAACGACCGCGCGCTGGAACACATCGGTCGTGCGTCGAGCCTCGCGAGCTCCATCGGCGACCCTTCCTTGTCGGGTCGGGTGCTCGGGCTCGAGGGTCTGCTGCTGGCTCGCCGGGGAGACTGCCGCGCCGCGTGGCCACTGTTGGTGGAGGCGGCTCAGGAGCTGGAGGCCATCGGGCGCGCCCATGCGGCCGGGCTGGCCTGGTCGAACGTGGCCTTCGCCTGCCGGAGCCTGGACCGCGCCGCCGCCGCCGACGCCCGGAAGCGCGCCCGCCAGCTGCTGCTCCAGGGCGGGGCCGTCGCACAGGCCTACTCGGTGAAGCTCTCCGACGCAGTCGACGCCTGCGACGGCGGTCGCATCGAGGAAGCACTGCAGATCCTCCGGGAGGTCGTGGCCATGGCGCGCTCCCGGGGCGACGACGACCTGTTGCGCGCCGCCCTCTGCGACCAGGTGTGCGTGGAGGTGGTCGGCCGTCGCTTCGACGATGCGCGGCGGCACTACCCCGAGGCGGCCACGCTGGTCGGGCGCAGCCGCGACCGACGGCGGCACGTCACCCTCGCCTACACCCGAGCGCGGATGGCGCTCGAAGAGGGCGACGACGCCGAGGTCCTGCGCCTCGAGGAGCAGATCGCCGCGGTGGTCGACCGGATCGACGCGACCTACCTCGACGCCTTGTTGGCCCAGTTGCGGGGACTGATCGCCATGCGACGGGGCGACCTGGAGCATGCGTGCACGCTGTTCGAGGCCGCTGTGGCCGGCTTCGTGGACGGCGACATCACGATGGCGCTCGAGGCGCAGGCGCAGCGCGCCACCTGCCTCGGCAAGCTCGGCCGCGTGCCCGACGCGCGCCGTGTGCTGGGTTCGGCACGTCAGCTCGCCGCGGATCGCCAAGTGCCCGATGGGCTCGGGGTCCGCTGGCTCGACGAAGCGGAGCTCGAGCTGCGCCCCCTGTCACGGTAGCCTCGCGGCATGGTGCGCCGCGACGATCAGGGTCCTCAGCTCCCGTTGCCCTTCGGGTTGATGTGGACCCTGTCACGCTGCGCTTCTCCAGCGGGTGCAAGTCCCGTCCCGGTAGGCGTCGGAGCGC
>Ga0114932_10001794_pt1 | contig 23665 bp, 21 predicted proteins | sample 2SBtaG_2_FD_87286 | JGI IMG/M metagenome (GOLD analysis project Ga0114932, IMG submission 87286) | Deep subsurface microbial communities from Kolumbo volcano to uncover new lineages of life (NeLLi) - 2SBTROV12_ACTIVE470 metaG | ecosystem: Environmental > Aquatic > Marine > Volcanic ...
TCAAAGGTAGTGATTTGAGTGTTTTGATTTCCTATTTCCGATTCGACTTCTTTTGCACGACCAAGGAGTTTAAGCGCTTCGTCTCTTGCTTTAGGATCTAGTTTGTTGGAATCAAACTGGTCTATATTGAAGGTGCCATCTGGGTTTTGGTGGGTGAGTTGTTTTACGGAGAGATCATTTTCTCTATCGAATTCTTGAACTTTGTCTACATCTACTTGGTCAGGCGGAACATCGGCTATGGGGTCTGTTTCATAATTGAAGGTGTCGGAGTCGAATGATGTTGTGCCTTGTTCAAAAATTTCCCCTCCTTCCTGATTAGCAGCTCCTAAAACTAAACTTAGGTTAATTAGAAAAATTACAGAAAAAACAATAACCTTTTTCATAAAGCTATTGTTAAAGATTACTATTTAAAATGATTTATTGTAACTTGCCTTAAGTAACCATTCCGGGGTTGTTCCTGATCCTTTTGCTTCAGCTTTTCGGTCAAAATTTCCATTCCCTTCCATATCCATTAACATATATTCCATGGGCATTTTTCCGTTAGTATCCACGTAAAACCCATAAATACGGCCATTATATTCTAGAGTGTTGAAATAAGTTCCATCAGGACTTTTATATCCTTTTAACAAAGTTTCCTTTCCAGGAATTTCAGAAATAATATCCTTTTGCTTTTGACCCAAAAATTTAGCATTAGATATATTTGGTATCGGCCAACCATTGGAATTAAATTCTTCCGCTTTTACTAATTTTGCTAATCCTAGAGTAGTAGCTATGGCTATCCCAGATACCACTGCGGCGACTTTCTTATTAATGGTCATGACACACCTCACCATCTACCCTGTGTTTTAGGGTATTTAAAGGTTTCGGTTACTACTTGGGGGTGTACATTCTTAGAGAGGTAGGAATTACAGTTTGGCTTTGGTCAGAAGGTCTGATCCAGTCAGTTTCAATGCTTTTGCGATTTTTAACAGACCACCAACTGTTATGTTCTTCTCGCCACGCTCCACATGACCAATATAGGTGCGGTGGAACCCAGACAATTCAGCAAACTGTTCTTGGGAAATTCCTAACTTCTTTCTTTCCTGGCGTATTGCATCCCCAAGCTTGAGTTTTGGCGTCTGTCGTTTCATACGAGCAAACATAGCCCAAATGATGACTATTAATCGACAGACTATTAATAGCTATTCTACATACTATTAGTAGCATCACAGAATATTCAATGTCAACACATATAAGTATTATCGATTCAAGATATAACCAAAAAGTCGTCTGCTACTTAGATATTTGAAGATAATTAGATCTTAAAAATATATTTAGGTGTTCCTGATCCAAAAGAACGAACCGTCCCAGTTTTTTTTAGTAATCGTTTAGGGGAGAAAAATTCTGACAATGAAATTAACTCTTTATCACTTGCTACCCAGCCATTTGATCCCTCCAAATCACTTTTTTTAAGATAAAGGTTCAACATAAACAAACCAGTAAGAGCTTTAATGAGATTTCCATAATTACATTTTTGAATATTTTGGTTACGCCCATGTTTCACAACATTATAGGCATCGAACCAAGTGGGATTTTTACAATTATTTGGCTTCCATCTTGAAAAAGGTTTTATTACAACTTGGCTCAGATCTTGATGGGGCCAAACAATTTCTACTTCTTTGAGGTGCAAGAGAATTTGTCGAGTTATCAAAAGACCAATTTGACTAAAGTTTTTATTTCCAGCATAAACCTGGTTACTAGTAACTCCAGAAAATGTCAAAGCCAATTCTTTTGCTGCGTTTTCGCACTCAGAACAACATCTTAATAATAGGTTCATTATTTTTAATGAATAAACCTTTTGATGTGAATCTGAATATCTCACAATACTTTATTCATCTTTTGCATTTATAATACAAAAACAATATTATTCCATGGTTATTCCTGTCATCAGATAAAATTCTCTAAGGCCACTCTTATTGAAACGAAATATTTGTCAGGCATAACCTGTCGGTTGACAAAATATAATAGATTATGCCTAAAGTGTTGATAGCATTTCAAAGAGATGATCAAAGAAGCATATATTTTAACTACTCCCTCTAAACCTATCTAAACCAACCCACAGAATTATCAAACTTCAATTTTTTATTTTTCGTATAATTCAAATAATCTGCCTTGGTATTTTTGAACCTAATTCCGACACGTTTTAACCAATCCTCTTTGGTTTCATTATCAGAATCCATATAAAACCAAATCCTGTTATTTTTTGGACTTTCCTTTTCCTTTCCCAAAATTTGTTTTTCAATATCTAAACAAATGGTAGAAGAATAGGCTAAATTTTTTGCACCCAAAAAGTTTAGTAATAAATGCTGATGTTTAACACTCTTAAATTTCCTAACCAGAATTTTAATTGCTTCTTCTTCTTCAAACATTGAAACATTTCTTTTTCCAATCAAATTAATATGTTCTGGGTTTGCGAAATGTTCTAGTGTATTTTTAAATAATTTTATTTTATTTTCATTTTTTGACTGAATTAAAAACTCTGCAATATTGAGAACTGAAATTCCTGTCCCCTTTTTGTTTTTTATTGAGATTTCATTTTTCCTAAATAGATTTTTAAATTGCCAAATAATAAAAGGATTTTTTAAATCTACTATTTCTAATAAAAATCGATCAGGATCATTCCACAACAATACCTTCTTCAAATCATCAAACAAAAACTTCTTGCTATCTTCGCTTAGTTGTTGTCCAGAAAAAATATTGCGATAAGTTTTTCCATACTTTTTAATTAAATAATCTTGAACCACAACATAAGCTTTTTCTATTTCTAAAATTATACTTTGAGGTAATTTAGTATTATGTTTTTGAATACCATCTAAAACTATAGAAAGTGTCCATGAGGGATTTGTCGGATCATGACGCTTGTTTTCTATAAAATATTTTGAGTCAAATAAGTTACATTTAACAATTGTTTTAATAATGGAATTTAATAAATCTTTATCTTCCGTTTGTGCCGAAAAGCCTAATGCGTCCCAAGCCACAACCATTTCCCCGGCATCACAGCTTTTTTTTCCAATTGAATAAAGAAATTCGTACTCATGAGCACTTCTTAACATTTGGAAAAACAATTTAGATCTTAAATTGCTAAATGATTTTGTATCAAATAAGTATTGGGCATAGTTTTTTACTTCTACTACCTGCTCTCTATTCTGGGGATCAAAAAATAATTCGGAAAGTGACCTTTTTACCCGATTAAATTTTATTCCATATTTATCAAGCCAACGAATTCCAGAGTCATCCAGAAAAAAAGAAATAAACGCTTCCATCTTTTGGGACTCCGGTAAGTTTTCTACTTCTTCCCTAGCAAAATCCCAATCTTCCATTAAGATATCTCTATCTGGACCATTAAATCCAGCTTTCCATTTTTCACCTGATTTAATATTATTAATTATTTTAAGAAGGTATGAAGGTTCTGGAATTTCTAAATCAAAATTTTTAGCAATTTTGGCTAAAGCTACATCAACACCAAATTTTGGCCTAGGAAGGAAAAAATTAACCTCATGTTCCTTCCGATTTTGAGTCATTTCACCATTTATAGGAAAATTTTCTTTTATATCAATTATTAGGCGAAGCATAGCAGACATTCCACTATTACCATTTGGAATTATTGACCCCCAAATAACTATATTCGCTTTTTCTCTGCCTAATTTAGTTGCTTGGTTCAATTTTTCAGGTGGACTGGTTAAATTAAAATCTTCTTTTTCATAGATAGATGAGAAGTTTTTCTTTTCCTTTTCTAAAAATTCGGAAATTTTGCTTTCTAAATATTTGGAAAACGAAGTAATCTCCGGACTCTGCTCCGGTTGAGAAACATAAAAACCAAAAAATGCAATAGAATCTAAGGGGATCTTGGGATTTAATATTTCAATATCCGGAAATTTTGGAGATGCAACATTATCAGTTCTTATAATTTGGAATTTATAATTATCTGGTTTTGTATTTGAAGGAATTGCTACATCAATTTTTGTATTGTCCCAATTTCGAATTTTTTTCAAATCTTTAATTATGTTTTCCTTATCCGAAATCATAAAAACTGTTCCAGAATTTTTCCCAAAATTTGCACCAAATAACCTTAAAACTTCACCAGCCTTGTTTTTCTCAGAGTGTCCTGAAATTTCAGGTATGGGAGGTGGAGGAGGATAAAAAATGTTTTGAAAAATAATAGTTAAAATAACACCAATAGGAACAAAAATAACTGATTCAATAAATTTTCCTTTTAAGTTCATATCTACATTTCTTTCATAGAGCTAATATAAAACTGTGAGCATTTTTTGGTGAACCATTTGATTTCACTAAAAACCCTTACCTATTTTATTGTGCCCCCAAGTTTTCTTTAATAGTTTTTGATCAATCTAAGAATTAGTCCTATTTATCCAATCTAAAATTATAGTATTTAACCAATTTTTCATACCAAAAGTTTAATTATTTCTTAACATTTTTTCACCTTATAATATGATTGAAGTTTTTCCCCTTTTTCCCTTCCATTTGAAGAGCCCACCCCCCCCTTGGGATTGTATGAAATACTATTTTAGCCTTGTAACGACAAATTACTGATTCTGCTGATTCTACCTTTAAAATCAACCTCATTCGCCTGATTCGGGTGTCTATAATATATAGATATAATAATTGAGATATTGAGTATGTTGAGTTTTTATTGTTTCTTTTTTTGGGTTTATTGGGTTTCTTAGTATTTGGTTGTATTGTTTAGGTGTTAGTTTTAATGGGTTTTATTTTATTGTTTTTCTTCGTTTGTTCTTCCTGAGATTCATATTCTCTGTTAGCTTCTTTTAGAAGCATCTTGACCATCCATTCTGTCGCTCTTTAGATACCGGATTTATTTTTTTCTTCCATAGGATCTTCCCTATTGGACTATTAGATAAATCTTTCTTTTTAGAAATATTGTTTGATTTATCGGGTTCAAAACCCCTTTGGGATGCCAAGGGGTTTTAAAACATTTATCGGTCTGAAAACCAAGTTTTCATCCACGTAAATGTTTTCCCTCAATTTGTTTTCTAAAAACCCCCGCCCTTGGGGGATGCCTCCAAGTAGCGGGTGAAAACTATATCTATAGCCCAACCAGTACGTTCCTATGAAAAAAACAAATCCGGTTGAGTTTCAAAAGAGCTCATCTAACAAGAATGGACGGTCAAGACACCTTTCATCAATTGACAGGGAATATGAAATGGATCAGTGCTTAGAACTGTGGCGTTGTCCACAAGCATGCCAAGCAGCGATTAGAGGTTGTCTTTTGAAAAAAAACATTGAGGTGAACAAGAATGATGTATGAATTTAATAACAGAAGGGAGGCGATGATCTTTGCAAGGGAGAGAAACACTATGCTCAGGTTTTCAATTTTGCATGAAAAGGGGAAGTACGCGTTTCACTCGCAAGGAAAACAAGAGTGCTTTCGGGTGAGATCAGTGTTCAACAAGCATATGGGTTTAGATTGGGGAAGTTGGAAATGCCACCACCTACCAAAAAACACTCCCCAGTTTCTAGTTGAGGTGTTAGTTGATGGACATTAACTCAACCCGGAATATACGACCATTACAATCCTTAAATAGGAGAAGAAAAAATACAAGGAGGTGATAATGTATGACACAACCAAAAAAACGAATTTCAGCAGGAAGTTGCACAGCAAGCGTGTTTGTGAATGAGGTGAGAGGTCCTAACGGTACTTTTACTAAACAAACCGTTACCCTGCAAAAATTCTACAAGGACAAGGAAGGCAAAGACCAATATACAAACAGCTATGACGTGAATGAGTTGTTTAAACTACGTTTGGTCATTGACCACATCCTTGAACATTTGGTTTTGAAAAAGAATGGGGAGTAATCCCCTTTCTCTTTTTTTAATTTACACCAAACCTGGTTTATTTTTGTGAATAAGGTTTAATAAGTAAACTATCGAATAATTTCTCTTATGGGGAAAATAAATAATAGAGTTGTTCAAGTTCGTTTCACTAAAGACGATTATATGAAACTAAAGTTCATTTCCACATTGAAGGGTTTTCAAACGATCTCAGAATATGTTCGATACGTCACTTTAAGACAGGATGATGAACATATCCAAATGATGAAAGAAGTTCACCAAGCGATCATTTCAAAACATCAAAAAGCCGTATCTTAAAGTAACAACAAACCTACCTCTCTATGACCAACACATAAAACCACATACCTTAATTTAGAACATTTGATAGCGTATGCGGCCGATAAACCAGCAATACAAATACTTAGTGCATCTCCTCCCAACTCAGAATCAAATTCATTAGAGAAATTGCTGTTAGATAAAGTGCAATCGCTTACTACCATCATTTCCCAAATTGGTTCTGAAATTCAAAACCGTAAAAACCTTTCAACCCAAATTTCCTACACCATCGACCAACAGTATCTTTACCTAAAATCATATTTTTTAACTTTTGACCAATGGGAACTAGGTAGAAATAAATCAATAGAAATGCGGCGTACTCGACTAGAACAACAGTTACAACAATTGCATCAGGAAAAAAGAATGGAGCAAACCCAATGCTGGAAAGATATTGCTCAACTCAACAAAGAATGTAGAACGTGGTTTAAACAATATCGCGATTTGATGCAACGAGTAAAAATTGTAGCTCCAGGTTTAAATCCTAAATAATAAATTGTGCTTAATTATTCTTTGTAGATCTTTTCCTTTTTTTTATTTTTTTCAATAATTGTTCAAACCAAATGGGTTTTACTTCGTCGTGAATGGTCTTGTTGTGAATCCTCTTCATGGTTTGAAAGGAACATTCATAACTTATAAATCTTGTAACGACAGTTAAGCATTAGCAAAGTTTAAATAATATTTTTACTTCCTTATGTATATTCTAAAAATAACTCTTTTCTCGTCGGAAGATTACGAATCGTGTTCTGTTGGCTGAGGGCGTCATACCATCCGTGTGCGTCTGCACAACATTTATATAGGAGTACCGCTCTCCTTTTTCTATGCCAGCAAAAGATTATACAAAAGCAGCACAAGTTGCCCATAATCGCTTGTTACAAGACCCGCAGATAAGTGAAGAGAATAAAGCTCTTTTTAAAGAGTTTGTGACCTTCTACCACCAAAGCGCTGCGAGAAAATCTATTGTCTTTGAGAAATTACGCTGGTTTTTTCTGTATTCCTCAGACTTTAAAAAGGACATGTGGGACAAAACTCTTTTTAAAGGCATTCTCAGTACTCTTTACGCAGAAAAACAAGGTTATTTCGAAACATTTAGAAATATTATTCCTATGTTTGCAAAACGTGTTAATGAAGACGAACCAGTAAAACCAGTAATTGACGCGTTTCGTGTGTTTCCAAAAGCAAAGACCAAAAGAGATCTCAGTCCTGAAGACATGATTACTTTTGAAAATAGGGACACGCTCATTAGCCATACTCATTCGTTGCAAATGCATGCCGTTATTGCAACTCAACATGATGCGGGTTTTCGTCCTTCAGAGCTAACTGACTTAAACTATGGTGATGTGGTTAAGATTAGTCCACCATATGTGTGGTTTAAGATTAGAAAGGGGAAAACTGGTCCGCGTGAAGTATGGATTTTTCGCGCTGTTCCTCACTTTTTAAAATGGTATTACTTACATCCTACCAAACAAAAAAACGATCCTTTATGGGTCCAGGAAAACAATACAGGGGGACGTATCAAAAGGTTTGAATATGGAGCAATGGTTAAACGAGTGCGAGAACTCAATCAACGTAAACGCGCACCCATTTTGCTAAATAAGCCATTGGACTTTTACAATTTTCGTCATAGTGCGTGTTATCAAGCGAAAAAGGACAATATCCCACCTGAAGAAGCGGCCAAAAAGTTTGGTCATTCCGTTGACCACTTTATAAATACTTATGGTCGTTTGGACCGAACTGATCGCGAAGATCGATTAGCAACCGCGCATAATCTGTGTGTACCTGAAAAAAAGAAAATGGAAAGCACTCAAATTTGTAAACGTTGTGATCACATCAATTTGCCCCAGGCGACTATGTGCGACCGATGTGCTTATACACTAGGGGAAACAAAAGAAATAGAAGTGGAAGAACTCTCATTACAATTGAAAAGACTTAAAACTCAGTTCTCTCATATGAATTCTATTATGAATACCATTGCTTCTAAAAATCCAAAGATTTTGGATGTGTTGGCTAAGGAATATGATAATTAGGCTTTAGTTACTAGAAGTTGGTGGAGTAAAGCTAAAGGCCTTAGTGAATTAAATTGATATTTATAACCGTACAAACTTATACGCTTGAGAAAATTTTTAAACTATTATATTTTACACAAAACTTCCATGCAATTTTAAGCAAATACAAAAATGGATTCTTCTAGAGTATTAAAATTTTATAGAACGGCCCTAATTTGTTTTTTGGTTCTATTTTTATCATTTTCATCTCCACCTTTAATTTATGCAGAGGGTCTATTTGGTAACGCAGATGATGATACAGGGGAAACAGTTGATGATGATACAGGGGGTCAAACAGTTGATGATGTCGTAAAGCAAATTAACGACGAAATCAGAAAAGTTGAAAGTAAAGAATTAGAAGTATTAAATGAAATTACCCAAATTGATTCAAAGACTGATAGCACAATAGCAAATGAGTCAACTGTTCAAACGCGAATTACAGAGGCTGAAACCAGTTTAGACTTTGTGAAGAACAATATTACAGAAGTAAATACAGCAACGGCTACTTTAAAAAGTAAAACGAGGAAATTAAAGGAAGATAATCGTGACTTGGAAACAGAAATAAAAAAACTAAATACTAAAATTACAAAAAAACTAGGCGAGCTAGAAGTTTTTATCAGTGATATTAGTGAGCTAGGGAAGCAAATCGATCTTAAAGCAGAAGAGATTGTTCAGGTAAAAATATTTATCGAAAGTATTAAAAAAATTTTCTCGGATTTATCCATATCAATTACCTCTGATAAGGTAATCATCGACTCATTTACTGATGTTTCTGATTTGCATGGGCGCTGGCTGGATAGTTTAATTAGGCAAATAGAGCAATGGACGCCTGATTTTTCAATGGTACAGGGAATTCCTTCTTTCAATAATGAATTCGGAAAGGTCAGGTCTTTCGAAAAAAACATCCCTTCTGCCAAAGGAGTTGAAAAATCGGAAGCTTTGTTGTCCAAAAATATAAAGAATCAAAATAAATCTGTATCCACAATCCAATCTAAAATTAGAAAAATAACAGGCATTCAAGGTCTAGCTATATATAACAATTTCAAGAAGTCAAAGGAATCATTAAACATTTTTGAAAATATCGACAAGATATTACAAGAAAAATTAGATTCACTAAAAAAAGCACAAGAACTTTTAAAGGAAATGAGTACTAAAAGAACTAAAATCCCACTGGCCGTGAGGGGCTTATGGATTAAATTATTAGAGCTGAGTCTTCAAGCGGCTAACGTAATAAATGCTGAGGAAATCGTAAAACAAGCAAATTTATTGGAAAGAAGCGAAGAAAACTTGGTTAAGATTAAACAAGCTTTAAATAAAAAGAAGGAAAAAATAAAAGAAACATTATTTATTTATTTTTCACCTCTTACTGCCAAAAGAATTAATCTATCCTTTATTCAATTGATTAAAAATATAAGAAAAAATCTAGATGAACTACCCCTTTCACTCCCCCACCGAAACACGATACTAGACTACCTTAACGATGGTGAAAATTCTTTTACCAACTATTCAAAGGAAATTCAGTTTTCTCTTCAAGCACCACAGATCAATGAATATCATGAAGATCGTAAGAACGAAATTAGACAGAACTTACCTGTATCAATGACCGATAGCTGTCGTGAAATGGCTGATTTTATTTTAGACTCTAGTCCGGAATTAAGAAATGAAATTGTTTTCTTAAATTTTAAATCCAAATGCTAATGAAAAACCTAAAATTAATTTCCATCAATTTCTCTTTAAATCAATTTGGGCTGCGAAATTTTTCTCAATGGTTAATGATATTATCTATTTCGTATTTATTATTTTCAACCTCAGCTTATTCAGAAACCTTAAATAGAATTTCTTTAGATACAGACTTCTTGGAATGGATGAGCATAATTGAATCTAAACTGGCCTCAGTAGATCAGCTGCCAATTGTTCTACTAAAGAATGTTTATCAGGACAAACCAGGAACAGCTGACACTCAATACCAAGAGCAAGTAAGCGAAGTAAATAATTCAAAATTAAGTGACGATGAAATCACGAGAATATCTTTCGACTTAGGCTGGTCCTGTGAAAAAACCAAATGTAAAAAGACCAACACAAATCTTATTGATGAACCAATTCTGGTACTCCCGAGCAGTGCTATCGAATTCCCGCTTATTATTGAAGATTATCCAACTTTAAGTAGTGAACATCAAAAGCAAACACAAGTGCCTGTGAGTTTGATCGATCCAAAAATTACTGAGGCCGAGAATAAATTAAAAAGTGCGATAAATAGTATAAATTCCACCATAGAACGGCGTGATTTGGCGAACAATAGATTATCAATAGCTATAACAGATTTAAAAGCTACAAACCGTCAATTAAGAAAAACTAATAAAAATTTAGCAGACAAAAAAAAAGAATTAGAAACCGCTATTAGTCAAAACAATACTGCGATCACAGAAAGGAATTCGGAAAAAGATAGGAATGATACTAATTTTCAAAAACACTCAGAAAAAGATGAAGAGAATGAACGCCTAAAAATATTAATTGATGATCATAAAGAATTAAAAGAGAAAAAAAATGAAGAATTAAGAAAAAATAGAGAAGACCTTGAGTTGGAATTAACAAATACAGACAACGAAATCGAAGTTTTCTCTCAACAGTCACCTAAATTATCGGGACAAACCCAAAAATTATATAATGGGGTATCAAAAGCTATAATAGGTCATAACCATAAATCCGCTGTTATCAATCAGAAAAGTCAGATTGAAGAGGCAAAGAATAATGTTAACGTTAATCTTACGGATGTTGTTAGTCTCGCCCCTAGTATCGACTATGCCTTTGATACCCTAACAGCAAGTTTTATAACCTCTGAAAGTAATTCGAACTACCAATACCTAGCTGATTCCTCACGATATTTTTCTTTTGCCAGTTCAAAAATTTATTCTGAGGATCCTGAGTTCAAAGATGAACGCTTGATTCTACTTGAGAAAGCTCAATTTTTAATAAGACAGGCTGATACCCATTTTTTAATTGATGACAGCGCTGAGGGTCAGAAAATATTGAATGATGCGAATATTTTAATAGGTAGAATGATGAATGAGGAAAGCTTGAGAAGAAATGATTGGGAAAAGTTATCTGAATATAATATTGCCTGTGCGGGATCTCCTATTTTCAACGGATCTAAATCAGGAAGAAATGCAAGAATTTCTGGTCAATATGCTGAGATTTTTTTAAAAAATCCAGAATTTCAATGGGCTGGTTTGGCTCAGTATGCTTCTCATTACGTTGGTTGGGGATTAAAGATTGCTGAATTGGCTAAACGTTTTCCTGAAATAATCCCCGAAACATGGGGTCAAGATCAAATAATTGGGAACGTTGAAAATTTTCTCTCAGAAGGTAATGATGCTGTTTTTCAAAATATTGCTTGGCAATTCAAGGTTTTTGAAAAATACGGATTTGAAAAAATAAAAAGACTTCACGAATCTGGAGATATTGTTGACGATCAATTCGAAGCTTGGAAATTGATCCATTCAGGAAAACAAAATAACGATAACGGCACAATATGGGAAGGAAATAAAAAATTGGTTGAATATGAACAAAAACATACTCTTCAAAAAGTATATGATAAACATATTATTTTTGATTTTTTATCTGCTTTAGTTTTCTCCCCAGTTCCAGGCCAGTGGGATTTATTTACAGCTCCAGATTTTGAAGATCCATATTTTAATGTCGGCCAAATAGGAAACGAAAAATACCGTTGGGATTGGATTGAACGTAGTATTCTACCTGATTGGGAAAATGCCTTAAATACTATTCCAAGCGAAATAAATGAAACATCTAATGAACTAATTGAGGAAGCCCGAGAGGTATGTAAATGAAATTTTTCCTTGTGATTTTACAGATAATTGTATTCCTACCTTATTTGTTGATTACTGATGCGCATGGATCGCCTACCAAGTTCAATATTTTTCTTGGCCGGAATATTTCTAAATCGCCCGATTTAAAATGGGAAAAAGATAGAGTAAGTTATAATAAATTGCACTCCATTAATCGACCTCACAGCATTTCATTAAATGTAGCTGGGAAAAAATTAAATATTTTTTCGAATTTGTCAATTCTGGAGCAACAATCTGGAATAATTTCAAAAATAAAATTCTGGCCTCTTGAAGAACAATTAAAATATTTTAGGACAGTTGATAAATTAGAAGAGTATTTCCAATTATTTGGAATTCCAAAAGTTCAAGGCAAAGAAATTATTCAAAAATATCGAAATCAATTTGGTATAAAATTTTATCCTAAAATTTCTCTTTCTCCATTTACCACTTTAGAAGTAAATATTGCTTCTGAGGAAAAAGATCCTGTTTCTAATTTAGGATCTTTATGGCATATTTCTGCCTCCATTAAGATAGATATAGACGGAATTATCGCTGCTAATTTTATAAGCCCTGGAGACATTAGTTTATTGGAAAAATTATTAACTCCTCCTGCAACACCCTCTACCTCAAGCCCTACTATCATATTACGGGCATCTCCTAGCGCTCCATTTTTGAACCCTCCATCCACACTAAATCATGATTCTGCAATAAGAATAGTTCCGTTTCCTGGCTCAAGGGTTGCCTCAAACACTAGCCCACAAATATTGGCGCATAATTTTGCTAATTACTCTCTTGGAGCCACAGCCAGGTCCATACGCTCGGACGATGATGAATTATTAAATGACTACTCGGTGAGTGATGTAGTTAGAAAGATTAAAGAAATAGAGGAACGGTATAAATATCTTATAGAAGGAGAAACGCAAATACTTTGGTTAATCTTAAACGATATCAAACAAGAATTAGAAAATCGATATCGAAAGTATTGTGGGTCAGAATATCTGGATTTTATTAAATCTCGAGGTGGCCTGGATATTTTTGGGTTGACGATAAGGTTGGCCTGGCAAGAAGCTGATGTTGATCCTCGAAATATTAGCGTAGTAGATTGGTATAAAGATTTTTATATTATTGCCCCTTCATTCCATCGTATGGGGGTTCCACCTAAGCCATGTGATTTAAGTGGGAAAAATTTTGGTAACATTCATTGGGTAGGTCAACCAACACCCTCAGGACGGGATCTAGGAGGTCTATATTTATATAATGCTGATCTTTCAAATTCTAATTTGCCAAATACGAATTTAACAGGCACTAATTTGGGAGAAGCAAATTTAACCAACTCCAATTTAAGTCATTCGGGATTCCATCTAACCGAGTTAAGTAGGGCAAAACTTATAGGTACTGATTTAAAATCCGCAATACTTAAAGGTGCAAATTTAACTCAAGCAGATTTAACTGGAGCAAATTTAGAGGGCGCAGTTTTCGCAAAGGCTAATCTAAGAACAACAATATTAAGGGACTCTTTGAATTTAAATTTAGCGATTCTTAAACAAGCGGATTTAACTGGCGCTGATTTAAGTAATTTTAATTTAGAAGGCGCCAAACTATCTGGAGCTTTACTGTCTATGGTGAAGCTTAATAATGCAAATTTAATCAATGCTGATTTGAAAAAAGCAGAATTAATGGAGGCTAATTTACAAGGAGCAGATCTTCAAAACGCAAATTTCGACTTGGCGAAATTAACTTCAGCTGATATGAGAATGACAAAGAATTTAAAAAAAGCCTTATTATTAAACAATGCATTTATGAACAATGCAAATTTAAGCAATTTGGATTTGTCAGGTTATAACTTCACATATGCCCGACTAAGTAAAGCAAACTTTTCCAATGCTGATCTTTCTGGGGTCGATTTTAAATCTGCAAATCTAATAAAAACAAATTTAGAGGCCGCTAATTTAAATGGGGCAAAATCCTTGGATACAGTGATGTTCAATGATGCGAATTTACAAAAAGCAAATTTGTCCCACACCAATTTATCCAATCAAAATTTCCAGGGTTTTAATCTCAACCAAGCAAAATTTATTGGTACTAATTTGGCTTCTACTAATTTGAAAGATGCAAAATTAGAACAAGTTGATCTTTCGAAGGCTAATTTAAAAGGTGCCAATTTTACCAAGGCAGTTCTTGAAGGTGCTAATTTTGAAAATGCCAAATTTTCAGAGACAACTATATTTATTAGTTCAAATTTAAAAGAAGCTAATCTTCCTGGTGCTATTTTAAAAAATCAAAACCTTAAAAATGCAAATTTATCTTATGCAAAGTTACCTAAAGCCAATTTATCTGGCGCGGAATTAAATAATGCAGAATTAACGTACGCCAACCTTCGGGAAGCAATCTTGCAGTCCACTGACTTTTCGGACGCAAATTTGGATGGAGCTAATTTAGAGCTCGTAAAATCTATAGAACAGGCCAATTTTTCTAGAGCCACCCTCAATGGCGCACTTTTTCAAAACGAGAACCTTTTAAATTGCAAAAAACGTTCAGAGGGCTTCATTGAGGATTGTGCTTTTTCTTCTGAGTCCCCTAAAAAGGGTAAACCCTCTTGGAAACTTATTTTGGATGTGAAAGATAATAAAAAAACTGATTCTGAAACATTCACTTTTAAAGAATTATTTAATAACCCTTATATTATTTTTGGAGATGGAGATCCACAAAAATATGAAGGGCTCATTCCGCATTTGGTGTTTACTACAGATTGGGAAAATGATAAAAATAGCTGTTGGCTAGAATCTCCCAGTAAAGGTGATGCAGTTCCTCACACATTGGTTTTGTTTGTAAATGGGGAAAGGTTTTCTTTTAAAACGGGTTTATATGAAACCACCAATATAGAATTAAGTATGAAGGACGACAAACCATTATGGGAAGCCAAATATTCAGAACTAGGCCATACTCATATTTTCCTAGATTTCAGTATAGATGATGATTTTCCTCGAATTTTTTCCAGCAAAAGAAAAATTCCCAACACTTGTGAAATCAAGATCTATAATATTCAGTTAGTATATGACTCAAAAGAAATAAATGAAGACCTGTTAGCACTTAAAAATAATGTTAATACCACCATCGCTTTGCTTGCTAAGATTTTTGCTTTAAATGCTACCTATTTGGACAATGATAAAGGAGAAGTTTGTTCCATTTTATTTTGGGCAAAGAAGTTAAAAAAAATTCAAGGTCTAAAACCGAGTGACTCGGATGAGAAATTGAAGCGTGTTGCCCAACAAGCTATAACGGAAAGAATGATAAATATTGAAGACAATAGCTTTTTTACAAAGCGTTTTTCTAATGGTTATTGGAACGCCTTCCTTGAAAATAAAACGCTAATGGAAGATTTTTGTAAAGAAGATTTTGATTATTCTGTTTCATTAGATCGATTTAAAAAAGATGGAATTATCATCAATCATGAAGGTTTCACTAATGCCGAACAATATTTACTATATAAAGATAAATTAAAAATTTACCTTAAGGTGAGTTGGGCTTTGGCACATGCTGCAGAGGCATCATTAAAAAGACAAAAACAAATCCCATGGCTGTTAGATGCTTCTATTGTTATGGGGCACCATCAAAATTAGTCATAAGAAAGAATTAAGATTCTGATTGAGGAATAGCAACCTTTTCAATACTAATAGTAATCCCCTAAAGGTCCACTTTGGGTAGATAAGCGTCAGTTCAAATTTCAACTGACAAAGGATGGAATCAGTTCTCTTTACAAGCTTTGTGCATGCGAATGGTTTCTATCGCAGCTAAACTCACTCTTTACTTTCCTAACCTATTGTATTTTTTCACTAGGACATTGATTGGCGACCAATACAATTTCGCCCCAACTTCCCTTTCTATGTGTGCCAGTAATTGCTCTGACCTTCTTATTCCAAATCTACATTTGGCCATTTTTCGCCACCATTATAACCCAACTTAGTTTCCCCCCTTATCTGGTAGTCCTCCTCATGAATCCTCCCCTTACCCCTTAGGCACCTTATAAATAATGAAGAGATATTCCTTTGACGTGACAACACCACAAGTCAACTCAGTAAATTTATAGAACTGTGTTTTGAATTGTTTTCGATACGTAATGGGAAAATGAAGCCATGCGGTTGATGAGTGACGCGCTCCAGTTTTTATGATCTTGGCAGGCTCAACGATAGTTTCTGCTGCAAACGAATGAATATGGGATAAACATCCTGCTAATTGTTTAAATTCACTTTCCTGGACGGAAAACGTCACTTCAAAAATCTTATTCTCACCGTTTTTCAAATGAATTATTTTGATACGAACCACCTCGATTACACCGCATCACAAGAGCAATTAGTTAAAAGTTACTTCTCTGTTGGGATAAGTTACAACCAACACTTATCCTTGTTCTTCTTCCTGGTGCATTTTATAGAAGTTTCTATATCCATCAGTTCGCTTTTGTATATACCCTTTTTTGGAAAGCACATCGAGATACTCGCCGGCTTTATTTTTTCCAATCTTTGTTTGGGCGACGAGTTTATTGAAATGCACTTCTTTGAAGTGTTTATGGTGGTAATCATATTGATTGGTGAGAAACTCAGCGATTTTACGATGGGGAAATCGTAAGTCCTTATCATGTCGTATTCGTTCATGCAGTTGGGTAACTTGTTGAGACTCAGTGGTTCGTTTCTTATGTGCTTTTAATCCATCTTGCACTAATTGAAATAATTCTTCTCCAGACTTTAATCGATCTTCCAGTTGATTGAGTTTGAGGTGTATTCCTTGTTCTACATCTTCCAGTTTTTTGAGCATGTGTTGTTGGTCCATTGTTACCACCCTCCAGTAAAGATAATTAAGACGCTGGAACATAAAAAGGCCACGTTGCGTTTTGTGGTTTTTTTGGAGGTGGGGTTTAAGAACTTTGAATGCTTACCACTGGGTTATGGTAAACATCATCAAAGACACCAACGATATACTGGAGTATGTGGAACAAAAAGCCAAGATCTCGATTAGATGTTTGGGGTCACGCGATAAGGCAGAGTTTTCGTTTAGAAACTATGCGCTGACGTATCATAAAGAACACAACCTATTTGTGATTCATTATTATGAGAAGTTTCCTGATCAAGTCTATGGGTTGGCACAAGAAGCAGTGCGCATTCTTCGCGCAAAACAGGCGTTAAAAAAAGATACACTGTTTCCGTATGCAAGTAAGGTCGGTGTAAAAAAAGCTTGTTTGCAGCTAAAAAAGGACTATAAAGCGTTGAAGATACCGCACTCTCAAAGAGCGTTGGCATTTCGACACGATTATTTTACGTTGATGCATTTGTTAGGAACGATTCCTGGAAATTGCTGGATTACCACATGGATCTATAAGAAGTCTCCTGCGTTGAAAAAGGCGTCAATGATGATTTTGGAGTATTTGTATTCAGAGAAGATTTTGGGGTTTAGTTTTTCTGATGAGAAACGAATACCCAAAAAGATTTTTAAGGCAACGATGAGCATAAAAGCGGCCTATGCGTTGTTTTTGGATAGGTTGCTAAAACAAGATAAGTATTTTGTGCCGTTTAAAACGACGCCTTATGCTTCGATTGCTCGTACGTTGGTTGCGTTGAATGATAAGGATAGAGGGGTAAAAGGGGATATTGAGGTGGCAAAGAAATGGGCTGCGGTGTTGGGTGTAAAGGGGTGGTTTTTGTGGGGGTGATTGTAGAATTAATTCATTCGGATTGTTCAAGGGAAGAAACTAGCTTATCTAATTGTTGGCTATATGGATTCCCAGAGACAAATAATCTATTTGCTAACGCTTTGGCTTTTTTTCCATATTCAATAGCTTCCCCAATTTCCGATGTAAAGAATTTTAATCCAGCCAAATTGAAATAGTGATGAAAATAAATCACATTTACCTGTGGAGAATTATCACCTTCCAGTAACTCTAACCCTAACTCTGTTAGATTGACCCCCTCGTCAGCCTTTCCTTGATACCATTTAATTTTTGCCTTGAATCCATATATTTGAGATAAAAACGCACGGTCTTTTTGCTGATTTTTATCAATATATTTTTCGACTGATTCTAATAGTTCATTTAAAAAATCAAAATCCCCATTTGGGAAAAAAATTTCAACACACATTAACCTATAAGAAATATAGTCATATTTTTCCAACCTTTCCTCGTCCATTTTCTTTATTATTATTTCCCCCCATTTTCGTAAGTATGTACTGGCTTTTTTAAAATCTCCTCTACTTTTGTAAACTCCTACTAAATTCATTAAGTCAAGAACTTCACAAATTTCGTGTTGTATAGCGTAACGACTTCTAATTTCCAAAGATCTTTCTATTATTTGTTCAGCTTCTTCAATATAACACCGCCCCAAAAGATACATTCCAAAGTACGAATAAAATTCACTCCATTGCCCTTCAATTCTAAGCTTTTCAACCCATCGAAATATTTCCATAAAATGAGGGAGTTCAGGCTCTAATTTTTCAATTTGCTCAGGATCGGCCAACTCTTTATTTTTAAGGAAAGTATAAAGACTGTTGGCAAAAGTATTGCAAATAAATACTTTCTCTTCCTTCTCAAGCTTTCCAATAATATAATCCTTAATAACCACATGAGACAGCAATCTCTGAGATGTTGTTTTTTTCAGCAACCCTCTCTTCATTAATCCAGAAGACACCTTATCTAAGGGATTTGGATGACCTGGTTGTGGGGCAATTTTTGGAAGGTTGCAAATTGCGCTAATAATATCTGGGCTTATTGCATCAGAGCCGGTGAAAGCCATGGTCTTCATTAGGCTCTTTTCTTGATCGATGGTAATACTATTCCAAATGGGATTTAGGGTGGCTGTAATAGAAGCTATATGTCGGGATGCGGTATTGGATTCGACAGCATCATCAATTGTTTTTGTTAGCCCCTCTTCCTCAAGCCTTTTATCGTAGCCTTTAAAGGTTACAGTACCTTCACAATTTTTAATATATAAAGAAGCAAGCTCAATGGCCAAAGGTAATCCGCCTAGTCTTTTTACTATTTGTTCAACAAAGGTTAATTCCTTATCAGTAATCGCTTTATTTTGTTTAACGGTCCCATCAAGCTTCATAAGAAAACAATCAATAGCCATATCATGCTGTAAAACATCAAGATGGTAGTTTGTTAAGCTTAAAGATAATTTTGGGTTCCTACTGGTAATGAGAATGTGGTGGTGTTTAAGTTGCCTTATCCATCTTTCTACTTCATTCCAATCACAAACATCATCAAAAATAATCAAGCATTTTTCAGGTTCCATTCTCAACCACTCTAAAACCCTTTGCTCTTTAAACTCCATTGTTGCTCTATCCAATCCAACAATTCCCATGGGAAAAAGTAACGAGCAAAAAGAATTTTGGATATCAAATTTTCCGTCCCTCGAGTCTGCATTAACCCAAAATGTTCCTCCTGGATATTGCGTTTTGCTGTTAATGGCATATTCAGCAACAAATTGTGTTTTTCCAGCCCCTGGAAACCCGGATACGTTAACTCCTAAATCTTCTTTATCTAATAATTCCTCAAGAGTTATTAATTCATTATTTCTACCTAAAAACTCTTTCCCTAAACTTCCAAACGGAATATTACATCTTGAGCCTAACAAGTCCTCTTTAACTGCATAAATTTCTAAATAGTATCCCGTCATTGGGTTACCAAAAGACTTTGTTTCTCCTTCTAGGTTCCCACCATCGTTAAAAATTGAAATTTTATAATCGTTCTCTTTCCACAAACCCTGTTCGTTGTATTCATCGATTATTTTGGTAGCTCGTTTCATGTTCTCAAAAACTTTTTTTCTTCGACTTAAAATGGCATCTGCTCTTGCTAATTTTTCAATAGTTGGATCATAAAATGTTGTTAACTCATCCAAGTAAATCTTTCCAGGATTATTTTTGGAAAGCCATAGCTTGTAGAAAGCCATACTTACATCTCTTGGTTTTTTATCAGGTTTAATCCTTTCTTTTGGTTTCTTGCTAGTTTTTTTCCCTTTGGTTTCCCCGTCTCTTTTCCATTTGTTGCGCACAAATACTTTGGACAAAATCTTATCGAAAACGGTTTCGGGAATATAGGAAACCTTTTCTAATTCAATGGGTTTCTTCACTTTTTCTTTGCTCACTTATTTTTCCTTATTTCTTCCTTGGTAGGATTTTACAAAAATCTTTACAGTTAAAACTAAATTGAAAGAAAGATTCAAATTGCTTTACTAGTTCAAAATTTTAATTAAGAAAACGTAAAGATCAATAGTTTTCTCATTTCGGACTATTCGAATGAACGTTTCTATCTTAATTTGTTCATTTTTTAGAAAAAGAGTTATGAAAGCAGAATAAAAGTGACTCATTTGTTAAGCCCATACTGAGTAAATAAATGGCATTTATATGGTTTAAGCAGAGGTTCATTGTGTTTTTTCTGATACTGATCACTCATGGTCAGCAAGGAAGATGGCCGAAAACGTACATCAGTCATGTCATTGATACGGTCAGCAAGTTGAGGCAATTCCATAGTTTGATATCCAGTCATCTCGAAGGCCAGGCGCATGTATGTATCTATATGATAGCGAATCTTTTCTTTTCGAGCTCTTTGCTCATTAAACCCTTTTCGGGAAAAGTTTGGATGAGAAACTTTGTACTGCCATTTCCAAGAATTCCTATTTTTGTGCAGCAATTTTTTGTGAGGAAAGATTTCGAAATAAACAGTACTGGAATGAATATTAAATTTATCAGCTACTTTCTGGATCGCTTGGCTTTGATTAAAACCTTTTTGGATGATTTCCGAAAACATTTTTTCATAAAGGTTCTGCAAAGGAATATCCGGATAATTAGAAGGAGACAACTTTCGAATTTCTGGATGTTCTTCCAAGCTCATGATAAGGCTTGGTGATTATCCAATATTCAAAAATCTTGTGTTTTTTTGGAAGGAAAGATCTATGAAAAAAAATTTATTACCAAACAAAAATGGCATCTCATCATCCCAAAGAGCAATCAGAATTGAGAATCATAAAAATCAAATCAACTTATTCATGGACATGGTTGAATCCAGCATTAAGGGAGCTCATGCCTGTCAACAATTTGCCTACTTAAAAGAATCCATTCAAGTGGCGTTCAAAGAATTAGCCTGACCCAATAGATTTTTTGAAAATGAAAGGGAAAAAGCATGATTCAACAATCAACAACCTTAAACCCTCTAAAGTCTAGGTAAGCTGATGCCAAACAACCGTAATCAAATGATGACGTTGCTTTCAGAAATAGAAAGCCTATGCGCTCGCTATCAAGGAATTCACCCAAGATTGGACCATTGCATGGCAGCATTTCTAAGGAAAACCCAAAAAGTCATTGCCCTTGAGATTTCCCCAAAAACATCATTTTGGGACTGGGTATTTGGATCCCAAGCAGATATGCCGAGAAAGTCGTTGTCAAAAACATCAATACAAAATCGTTAAGGAAACGATGTTATGACCAGAACTGAAGCAGTTCATCGCATTACAAAATTATTTCGATTCAGCAACTCTGTAGTAGGTAAGCAGGCAGATGAAGCTCGTGCTGAGGCATGGACACTGATACGTCAGTTTGGAATAACAGAAAAAGACCTTATTCAACCCAGAAATTCAAGAAACAAACCACATCGGACTTGGCAATCACATCAGTTATCACCACAAGGAAGGATTAGTAACCCATTTAAGACTACTAGCCCTCACGTATTGTCTTCATCCAAAACCGTAGCAGATACATTAAAGCAAAGGTTACAGCACGCCCAGGAAAAAACCGAGAACATCCGCAGAAAAATGACAGCGTGTTCCATGAAAGAACATGACAAGTTTTGGTCGCTCAATACCGAACTTCAGCAAGCTAAAAAGCACTTATATAAGGTTATGGCTGAGAATATGAAGTTCTACAACCCCTTTTAGAAAGGACATTATTTTATGAAAAACAAAACAACAAATCGACGAAAACCTCAAAACAACTTAACCATGATATTGCAGTGCCAGGAAGATCACCAACGGATTGCAAAAAAATATCAGGGCAAATACGCCGCTTTAGACCAAACCCTGAAAGAAACACAAGTAGCGATTGGTCAGATGGCTGAACGCGAGTTTGACGTAAAAAAGCAAACCTGGGCCAAACACTAATTGGTCTTGAAACTATGAATTCTTTTTAAAGGAGTAAGTTATGATTTTTTCTCATGCAAATACCTATGAAGTATTTTCCAAATCCCCAACACCGCATCAGATAGCAAGAGGATTGGCCTCTATGCGTCCTAAGTCTTGGAGTTCTAATTCATTTTCTGGGTTTACCAATGGACCTCAATTACACCGAGAACCCTATCAGCGAACCATTGAATATATACCCGGCCCTGTCTATGAAGAATCAAGACATTGGACTCAGCCCTTTGCAGGAACAGAATACGACATGATGCAAATGATAAGTGATGAGACTCAACCTACTACTCCTGACATCATGTTTCATGCTCTTCGGGAAGATCATACGCATGACCAACTTTGGAATGAAGGGCAAGCAAAACAAGAAATTGAAGATGCTATCTGGGAAGAACGATTACAAAGCGATCAACACCAAACCGCTGATGCATATGAGATCGATTTAAATATCCATATGGCACAAGCTGGGTTTGGGCAGCCTGATGAGATTTCGCCACAGTATGAAATGCAAGACTCCTACCAATCGCAAGGACCGGATTTAGAGCAGCGGGTTGAAGACACCCTTCACCCTTATACATCATATCAGCAACCTGATCCTTACGACCCACTGCAACATCTCAGTGGATCGCAACAGATCAATCCGTTTGCTCCTTTGAACCCTTTTGGTCCCATCGGACCAGGAATGTAGGAGACAGATATGTCCATAAGACAACAATTCAATCAACCAAACAGTGGACAACGACTGAATAACATAGTTAAGCATTTTCGTGTGGTGGAGGGATGTAATGAGTCTGAGTTATTTACTAAGGAATCTGAATCTATCTTAGGACCTCACATGGAAAATATCACGATAGACAGGAATACCATCCATAGGCTTTCGTGCCACCACATCGCTATAGGAATACAAGATATTTCTGGCTATTGTATGCGTTGTAAAACACATTTTTGCAGACAGTGTGCCGTACCTCCTTGCAGCCGTTGTAGAGATATTCTCTGTTCCCGCTGCATGAAGACGTGGCAAGGAGAACCTTTTTGTAGAACCTGCAAATTAATCAAAATGTTTACTACTTTTATGCAACATCTTCATCAGATGTGTTTAGAGAAAAAATAATGAAAAAGAGATTTTCCAAACCAGCGTCATCTAATCCGCTAATTGAATTGGCAAAACGGGCCAAAATGGATAAAGACCCAGCCATTCAGCAAATGATCTTTAATGTGGGTATGACCAACAATCCTCATGTGTATAAGGCACTACTGAATAGATTAAAAATGAAAGCGCTTATTGAAGAACTAGATGTGTTTCCCTTTCAGCCAATCCAGGAAGAGGACATGATTTCCACTATCCCAGTTCAAAACCGGTTGGAGTTAGGGCGTGTCATGAACACCAACATGCCCTTTTGCTACGACATATTTGAATTAACCAAACACTGCGCCA
>Ga0114932_10001799_pt1 | contig 23612 bp, 26 predicted proteins | sample 2SBtaG_2_FD_87286 | JGI IMG/M metagenome (GOLD analysis project Ga0114932, IMG submission 87286) | Deep subsurface microbial communities from Kolumbo volcano to uncover new lineages of life (NeLLi) - 2SBTROV12_ACTIVE470 metaG | ecosystem: Environmental > Aquatic > Marine > Volcanic ...
GCAGTGTTACCAATGTAATGTAAAACTTGAATATGACTTAACCGAAATTCACACAGGTTATGGCTGCTCAGAATGTCATGGAGCTTGGTTACCAGCGAAATTTCTAAAAGCAATCGGCACCGTCAAAGAGTTCGATTACTTGGGATTTGTCGGGCAAGTTCATAGCCAAGTGAAGGAATCGACAGAATTAACTTGCCCATCTGGCTGTGCTCAATTGCATCGTCACTTTTTTGAAAATAGTCACTTTAGTTACTGCCATAGCTGCTTTGGTGCTTGGTTTAAGCAAGGTGAGTTAAAAGACTTCTTAAAGAATTTCAGAGATGCCAAAGACATTAGAGTTCTAGATACAGCAGACAAAATTAATGGCCTCGATATGTTGTTTGATCTTTTAAAATAAAAGCATAAAAAAGGCCGCATAAATGCGACCTTAGATTACTGCTAGGGAGGTAACCTTCAAAATTGTGCTTGAGGGCTATTCCATCAACCACATTCTTGCTGTTCTTGCTGGCAGGTAAAACTTGTGCCACCGACTCGAGACATTTTGCACATCGTTGCTTAATGTGTCTCGGTAGTTACGGTGCCACCATAGATTATCGACTTGCGTATCTACCCAAATATCTTGGCCAGTGCCACATTTATTAATACCAACCACGCCTTTGTGCTCACGTTTGAATAACAAAATACAGCTATTGTGGTTTAGCACCTGCATACTGCTGCCATGGGTGGCATTGTGAAATTTAAGCATACCTTTCACGTCTTCACGGCGGTAAAGATCATTCCAACGGTTATCACCACTTTCATTATTATCCGAATACACCAGCGGTAGACCACCATCTCTTCCTAAAACAAATGCGTTCGCAAGTTTTTCGTCGGTGGCATCCATAATTTGATATCTAAAGCCGTCATTCAGAGGAATATCATGAGTAACGCTAAAAGTGATAGCTTTGTTACCTGCTAATGCTTGGCCATAGGCTGCAGGGTCAACTAGCTGACTCATCGAACCGCCAAAGCTGAATGCGCCTCTGATCTGTGCAAACAGTGGGAAGTCATAAGCTGAATGGCCTGTTTGTGCCAAGTAAGGTACTAAAAAGTTATCGTAATCACCACTGCCTGAACCACCAGTCGTTATAATTTCACCAAACACATGAGTATCTTTTTTAATGTCAGTATCGAATACGGCATTAATATGGTAGTTGGTCATGTGTTTTGCGGCATCAACTCTAAAGCCTGTTACGCCAATTTGTTTTAACGCATTTAAATACGCTTTTTGTTGAGTGATAACCCAATTGTTAGGGTCTAAATCGGGGAGGCCGGGATCGGGGGCAGCGCCACACAGTCGGTTGTATTGTACATCGCCAACGTCATTGTAATTACTGATACATTTCGGACCACCTTGGTCGTATGTACCGTGAAAATCACCAGCGCCGAATAAACCATCTTTAACATCACCAAATAACGTAATGTCGTTGTAATGGTTAATATCAGCGGCGTAATCGGCTAAAATTTCGCTTCCTGGATAGTTAAGATCAGCGCGTTTCCATTGCTCGTTTGCCATATGATTAAAAACAATGTCGGCATAAGTCTCTACACCTTGTGCTTTAAGCGCTTGCACCATGGCCTTAAAATCATTGGTATCACCCAAAGGGTTATCGATGACACGAAGATCTTGTGGCTGATAACGAGACCACCATGCATCTCCAGTCGATTTATAAGCAGGAGAGACGAGAACTTTTTTATATCCTAGGTCTGCAATTTCTTGAGCCTTGCTCGCAACGTCATCATAGCGCCAGTTAAATGCATGTAAAATAACATCTGCGCTGCTTTGGAAGCTCACAGCACCAAGTAAAAGCGCTGCAATTTTAAGTTGTTTATTTGATTTCATATATGTTGTCATGTGTTCACCTTTTATCGCATTCCTTGCATGTTGAAATAGGAAACATAAAACTCACACATAAACTAGGTTAATGAAATGTTATGCATACGTATTCATTAAAAGTCTTTTCTCAATAATCAAAATTACAAAATAGTTTGAATAGATTTTATTCAATAAAATCAATGTATATACAAAGTTTAGACTCGTTTTTACTAAATGTTGGGGAGGCACAAGTAATTGCGCTTTCTTCATGATCAATCCATTGTGTGCCTTTCATTAGTGCTATTTCACCGTCCTGTAATTGAGAAATATGATGAGGTAAAGGTGCTTTAACTGCTGGCTTTAATTGGTTTTGCTCTAATGGTAAAAACTTAACTTCATCGGGAGCAACCCATCTCTCACCTAGGCCACCTAATGTAGAAGCCATTCTTACTAGATTTTGCGGTTGATGAAAATGAGGGCTTAAAGAGGTATCGCAGGCAATCAGTCTTAAGCCTATTTCTTTAGGCTCAAACAACACTTCAAACATTTCTAGCATGAGTTCAATATGTTGTACTAGTAATGATGCATGCGTACAGCCATCAAGCTTAAATTGAATTTCATCAAATAAGTCTTGATTTATCTCGCCCTGATATTGCATCACAGTACCTAGATTTTGTTTGGCAAATAACTGCGCTGCATGTGTAATCGCCCAACTTGATTTATTTGAGAAGCAGGTCAGTGTGACTTCCTTATTGTAAATATTGCTTAAAACATTTGCAGAGGAGCTTGTTTGGCAACTAGCTGTTTGGTTTAGTCCAGAGTATTCAAGTGGGGCAGCAGTGTTATTACGCATGTTAACTTTATTTGATTGATACAGTATAACAAAACTAACACTAAATAATTCTCATTTAAAGTTTTGAAAGTCGAAAAATGAGAATTGTTTTTATTAGACGCTCGGTCACAAGATCGTTTTGTGATAAAAAATCAGCAAAACCTTGAAGAGGCCGCACACCCAAAGTGGCGCCTTTCATTTTAAAGAGCGTTACGCTGGCGGGTATCGACAGTGTTATACGCCTATTTGAAGATAGAATAGAAGTTTGGTCACGTTTAGGCGATATCATTGAACCTGATATGTTTGATACTGCATTTAAACTGTCAGAGAGAAAAGTGAGGGGTCGAGTGGTTTTTACCCTTTAATCATTTTGAACAGCGATAAAAAAGAGAGCAAATGTAATGCTCTCCTTTTTGTTGGGAATTAAACGACTATTAAGGCAAGGTTTTACGATAACTTAATCGATAGAACAGACTGTAAAATACGGGAACTGCAATCAAGGTTAAGATGGTTGCAAATGCTAAACCGCCCATGATGGTCACTGACATATCTGCAAAGAACGCATCGCTCAATAGTGGGGCCATACCTAAAATGGTGGTAATAGCAGCCAGTGCTACAGGGCGTAAACGAGAACTACTTGCTGAAACAATCGCTTCTCTAGGTTCGCTTCCTTCGCCAATTTGCAGGTCAATTTCTTCAAGTAAGACAATGGCGTTTTTGATCAACATACCAAATAGACTTAAAAATCCTAGCAGTGACATAAAGCCAAACGGCATATCAGTGACGAGTAGGCCTGTTACTACACCCACTGCGGCCATTGGCACCACAAGCCAGATAATTAGAGGCTGACGCACGCGACCGAATAGCAAAATAGACACGAGTAACATCACTAAGAAACCTGCAGGTAGACCTGTGCCTAGGGCTTCTTGCGCATCTCTTGATGATTCATACTCGCCACCCCACTCAATTTTGTAGCCATCAGGCAGTTGTAGGGCTTCAATTTGTGGCTTAATACGTGCGAATGCTTTACCTGCGGTTTCGTCGAAGCCTGGCTCTGCTGAAATAGTAATGGTTCTTACACGATCTCGGCGATGAATTAGAGTTTCTTCATTTTCTAATTCAACCCCCTTTGAAACTTGTTTAAATGGAATATAGGTACGCTGTGATGAACTCCACACTTGGCTGTTTTCAATTGCTTCTATATCGTTTTGTTCGACTCCTGCAACTTTGGCTTTGATTGAGTAGCTGTAATCACCATTTTGTAATTTACCTATTTCAAGACCATTTGATGCATATTGAATGGCTTGCGCGAAATCATTACGAGATACTGCTGCAATACCTGCGCTGACAGAGTCATAATGTGCATTTAGCACAAGACCTTTTTCACGCCAGTTGTGACGAATATCTCTGATCTGACCATCTTCTATCATCAGTTGTTCAGCTTGCTCGGCTAAATGGCGCAAAATCTCAGTATCAGGGCCTGAAAATCTAACCGCCAGTTTTGCACTGCCACCAGGGCCAAATTGCATTCGCTCAGTATAAAAATCGGCGTTTAAATCGAGTGCAGGCATGGTGTTATTGAGCTTTTGGATCATGCCATCTATTTCATCGCGATTGTGTGTACGTACCAAGAAATAGCCGTAGCTCTCATTTGGTTGCTGTGGCGCATAAGTTAGAGTGAATCTATCAGCCCCTCGACCAACAAAACTCGTGACAGACTCGACTTCTTCGTGTTCTAAAATAAGTGCTTCTGTTTCTGCTACTTTTTTGGTGGTTTGGCGAATATCTTGGCCTTGCGGCCCCCAATAATGCACAAAGAACAACGGGGCATTTGATGGCGGAAAGAAACCTTGTTTGACTAAGCCAAAACTGCCGTAAGCCACGGCTGTGATTACGAATAAGCTTGCTACGGTGATCCAGCGGAACTTAAGCGCACCACGAAGAACTTTTTCATAGCCACGATAAAATGCACTATGCGGTTGTTGATTAGCATGGTCTTGTTCAACCTTATAAAAGTACTTACCAAACAGTGGCACGACTGTGATAGCGAGTACCCAGCTCAGCATTAAAGACACTAAAACAACTGCGAATAAAGAATACAGAAATTCACCAGTTGCATCGTCAGATAAACCAATACCAGAAAATGCTGCGATCCCTATAATTGTCGCGCCCAGCAATGGCCATTGTGTTCTTTTTACAATAAAGCTTGCAGCTTCAACGGCTTTTTTACCTTGCTTCATGCGTAGCATCATTCCTTCGGCAACCACGATGGCATTGTCGACCAGCATACCCATCGCAATAACCATCGCGCCTAACGAGATACGCTCTAACTGTAATCCCATTAACCACATGATTAATACTGTGCCCATTACTGTTACTAAAAGCACAGAACCAACCACCACGCCTGAGCGCCAGCCCATAAATAGCATCAAGGTTAATGTTACAACCAAAACTGAAAGCACTAAGTTATTAATAAAGCCTTGCACGGATTCATCGACAATGGCTGCTTGATCATAAATAGGCGTGAGGGTGATCCCTGCAGGTAATTTTGTCAGTAATTCATTGGTCTTATCGTTAACACGTTGTCCCACTTCAACAATGTTTACATCATTAATTGCCGAAACAGCTAGTGTAATAGCATCATGCCCTTGATATCGAATGAGCACAGGTTGAATGTCGACAGGCTCAAATTCAAGCTTGGCAATATCACGAACTTTTATTGACTGATTGGTCCCTGGCACCACTAGGGTGAGGTTATAAATTTCTTCAATGTGATCAACTGGATTTTCAACAACTAAACGAAGCTGACGACCTTCCACTTCAACACGCCCGCCGTTAAATGGCAGCAGGTTTTCTTGTAATAATCTGGTTAGATCAGGAAAAGAGATCCCTAAACCAGATAATTGATAGGGATTGATATAAGCCACTAATTGCTCTTGCTGAACACCGCTCACTTGCACTTTTGCAACGCCTTCAGTCACCAACAGTTCACGGCGAATAACTCGGGCAAATTCACGTAACTCGTGCAATGAAAAGTCAGGGGCACTGAGTGCGTAATACATGCCGTATACATCACCAAAGTCGTCATATATGTTGGGAGTTTGGCTGCCCGTGGGTAATCTTTTAGCTGCGTCTGATAGGCGTTTTCTGAGCTCATCCCATATTTGGGGGAGTACATCAGAGTCAAAGTGTGATTGTACTTCGACTGAAATCTCAGAAATGCCCGGTTTCGAAATTGAGGTTAACCGCTTTAGTTGTGGCATTTGCTGTAATGCAATTTCTAAAGGTTCTGTGATCTCTCGCTCTACTTTCTCGGCACTGGCACCGGGAAAATGTGTGACTACTTGCACTTGTTTAATGGTAAAAGCGGGATCTTCTAAGCGACCAATTTTACCAAGAGCAACGGCACCACCGACTAAAAATACGATCACCAGCAACCAAATGTTAACTGGATTTTTTATGGCATAACGTGCGATATCCATGCTTATAGCTCCGCTTTATACGGTTTTACCGCTAAGCCTTCACGCATTTTCGGTGCGCCCGCAGCAACCACTAAATCATCTTTATTTAAGCCTTTTGTGATGGCAGCCATATTGTCATCAACTTTAAGTACCTTGACAGTTCGTTTTTGCACGGTTGAATTAGCCTTGTTGTATACCCAAACATGAAAGCCATCCTCGTTACTTCCTTGTAGTGCGTTGAAAGGCACTAACATCACATCATCTTTTGCATTGTCTTCGAGGCTGACTTTAACAATGGCACGAGCTCCGGGAGTTAAGCTGTTGTCGCTGACCTGTGCAGCAAACACCACTTTGTAAGTTTGTGTAATAGGATCAGGCTGCGTATCATGCTCTATGTAAGTAAGTTCATACTTTTTTTCTGGAGTAGAAATAATATGGGCTTCAGTTTTTACTAAACTACCTTGTTGGTAATTGCTAAGTAGACGCTCAGGCACATTGACGTTGAAGTAAAACAGTGAAACATCTTGCAACTTGGCGATGATGTCACCAGCTTTTACAAAGTTACCTTTTTCAACAAAACGTTCTGACACCTGTGCATTAAAAGGTGCAGAAAGTGCGGTGTAGCTCAAATCTTGCTCGGCTTTGCTGAGGGCGATTTCGGCTAATTCAAAGTTAGTTTTCGCATTGTCTAATTGACTTTGTGAGGCCAAACCATTTTCAGCTGTTGCTTCTATACGTTTTAAATCTCTTGCGGCTTGATTCAATCGTGTTTGAGCTTCTTGGACTCTTTGTTTGAAAAGAGTGGGGTCAATTTTTGCCAAAATTTCACCTTCATTCACGACTGATCCTGTTTGCAGCTTGGTATTGATAAGGCGACCTGAAACTTCAAAGCTTAAATTTATGGTTTTAACTGCCGCAACTTCAGCTGGAAAAGTACGCGTATATTGCTTTGCGTTGGTTATAACAGGTGCTAGTTTTACTGTCTGTGCAACAGGTGTTTGTGTTTGCTGCTCATTATCAGGTGCGCAAGCGGTGAGGGCAGACGTCATAGCGATTGTCATAATAAATGCAGTTGTGACCTTGAGAGTCGTTAGATTAACTAAAGCATTAAGTTTCATACTGTATAGGCTCGCCAAAAAGTTAAATTAATTTTTCTTTGCTTGCTGCTGAATATCAGGCTGAATTAGCAAACATTTAAAGTAAACTGTACGGTGTAGTTTACTAGTGGAATTTGAAAAGTAAACTAATTAGTGTAAAAATAACCTATTCAGGTATCTGAGAGTGAGTTATGAACGAAGTTAAAAAAACACGCAGTGAACTTAAGCGCGAAGCGATAGTGAATGGCGCAGTTGAAGCATTTCAAAAATATGGTGTGAGCGATACCAGCATGGATAAAGTGGCTGAAACTGCAGGCGTGTCGAAGCGTACCGTGTACAATCATTTCCAAAATAAAGAGACTTTAGTTACTGAAATAATTAAAGATATTTGGAGCCAAAACTTCGTAAACTACGACTTTCCTTACGATGCTACTACCCCTGTAAAGGCGCAACTTCACGAGCTGGTGGTGAAAGAAATTCAGTTCATGAATGACAAAAAAATGCATGAACTTATTCGTGTTGCAATGGGAGTGTGCTTATTCAATCCTGACAAATTTATCGATGATATAGGCGAGTTTTTCGAACAAGAAACGACGTCAATCCGGTGGTTAAAGTCAGCCATGCAGGCTGGTAAGATTAAAGAGGCTGAGCCACGTTTAGCGCATGAGCAACTGGTGAGCTTATTGAAAGGCCAAGCTTTTTGGCCGCAAATTTTGCATCAGGCAGAGCCATTGACTGAGCAAGAGATAACTAAATTGGCTGAAGATACCATTAACTTCTTCTTAAGTTATTATTTAGTGAAGTAAGCACGATGCCTTTTAGCATTGAACTAAAAGGCATTGAAAATATAAAACATGCTAATTCTATAATTCGCCAAAATGATTAAGTGTTATTGCGGATTGGTATTATGCATGCCACGAATAGGGTAGTTATTGTCTGGGTTTCTGATCCAGGCTAAGCCATTTACGAGTGCTTGCAGTTCAGGGCGAACAAACGGGTTATTTGAAATATCGACCACTTGAATATGACCTTCAGCGTTTATTACGAACAGGCCTGGTTCAGCAAATGGGTGATCCGTTTCATGTTCTGAGCGCGGATCAGAGATGTATAAGCCAAGCGTTTTCATTTGCTCAACGCTTAATCCATAACTTATGTCATAGCTGACCTCTAATTGCTCACTGTGCGCCTCTAGCTGCGTTTTACTATCGCCAGAGACGGCAACAATATCGATGCCAATGTCGGTTAGAGCACCTTTAAACTGCTCTAGCTGATTAAGATAACGAGTACATAAAGGGCAATGTTTACCACGATATACCAGTACTAGTTTCCAATCAAAACCAGTCTTTGGCTTTGCAAGATTGACTGGCTCACCACTGAGTAAAGTGGCTGTTATGTCAGGAAAAACAGTGCCAGCAAGAAGTTTAGTTGTGTAATCAGAGTTCATTTTATTATCCTAGAGTGAATCCTAAAAATGTGCGTTTAAATGTGCTGCAAAGCGTTTTAAATCGTTCTCAATGTCGGCGTTTTTCATCACATCAAAGCAGGCAAATGTGGCCATAGGTTGCATATCGAAAAACTTAAAATTCATGTGCATAGGGAACATTAAGTCATCAACTGACTTACCTTCAAAAAAGTCATTAGTGTCGTTAAATGATTCTTCAGGTGCATTAAATGTCAGTGAAAGCATGTATTTAGTGCCTGTCATTGTGCCGCCTTTGCCATAGTTGGCTTTAGGTGCTTGTTCATTTCGACCGTCACCTAAGCACAGTGCACCGCCCATACCTGCTGTGTAAACTTCATCCATATACTTTTTGAAAGACCAAGTAACGCCCATCCAATTGACCGGGGTTTGTAAGAATACATAGTCAGCCCATTGATGGTTTTCAAGCTCTTTCTCGACATCGATGTTGTCTTGCATCGTCACAACGCGAGTTGAGTGACCCTTGCTTTGAAAAATGCTGAAAGCTTTGTCGACTAAGGTTGCGTTTAATTTACCTTCAGAGAACGGGTAATACTGATGACCATTGATGATTAAAATATTGCTCATGTCTTGCTCCAGTGTGTTCGCAATTAACTTATGGTGTATTTTAGAAACCTGCTTACCTTAATAAATTAGTATACTTTTAGTAACATGGTAAAAATGAGCGTCAGAAAATGAAAAGTCTAGTAGAAACAGATAGTAAAGGGCGAAAAAAAGTTTTAGATGCCTGTACAGAACCCTGCGCCATAGAAAAAGGCATGCGTTTAATCGGTGGCAAATGGAAGGGCTCGATTATTTATCACTTAAAAGATGAGCCTGTGAGATTTAATGATTTGTCACGTATGTTAGGCGGCGCCACCAAGAAAATGGTTGACCAACGACTCAAAGAGTTAGAACAAGAAGGCATGGTGTTGCGCAAAGTCATCAGTGAACACCCCGTTGCCGTGACCTATGAGCTCACAGAGTTTGGGCGCTCTGCATTGAGTATTTTAGAAGCGTTGCGACAGTGGTCAGAATCTCACGATATTGAATTGAGCTAACGTGCAAAAAGGCAATACCTTAATCTAGCTCAACAGGTAAAGCAGTGGTGTGTTTAACCTGATCGAGTACAAAAAGAGTCTGTGCTTCTTTAATTTCAGGAAAGCTTCTTAATTCTTTGAGTATAAAACGAGAGAGCGCTTTGTTTGACTGTGCAACGACTTTCATTAAGTGGTCATAGGCACCTGACAGCGAATAGCATTCTAAAATAAGCGGGTGCTCAATCACAGCCTGTTTGAATTTATCAAATGCCGCTTCATTTTTTTGGTCTATACTCACCTGCACAAATGCTAACACCCCAAACCCGGCTTCTTCGGCATCGAGTATGGCACTATATCCTTTAATGACGCCTTTTTCTTCAAGCGCTTTGGTGCGACGCAAACAAGTTGATTCAGACATATGAGCCTCTTTGGCCAAATCAACCATAGACATGCGGCCGTTACTCTGTAGTTGTGAAAGGATTTTTTTGTCTTGCTTCTCAAGCATGGCGTTTTCCGTCATTTTCTATCTTTATAATAAAGGATAACACCAAATCTGGTTAAATATGAGAGCATTTTGACGGCACCCATCAGGCAAAGTGGCGTAAGCTATTTTTAGTTAAGTTACTAAGTAAAAACACAGCACAGAGAGAGTATTATGTCTGAACAAAAGTTTTACCATGTTGGTGAGTTAAGTGCAGAGCAGCCAGCAACAACACAATATGAACCGTCAAAATTTGCTAAAGCCCGTCATCCTGAGCCTTACCGTTTTGAGGTGAATTTAAGTGCTGAAGCTGGCAATATGCAAAGTAAGACCGGTGTGGTGTCTGTCAATATCCCAGGTTTCAGTCCAGTAAAGCTTTATTGTGACGAGCAACCCCCTGTAGGTGAAGATACTGCGCCGCCGCCACTGGCATTTTTCTCAGCAGGTATTGGTTTCTGTTTAATGACGCATTTAACCGATATTTTAACGGCACGAAAAATTCAGGTAGATAGCTTGAAACTTGAGCAGCGCATTGTATTTCGTACTAATTTGGGTCATATGCGTGAACATGGTTACATGACTGATGGTGGTTGTGATGTGGTAGAAACCCATGTGATGATTGAAAGCCCAGAGCCAGAAGAAAAAATCAAAGATCTATTGGATGAAGCTGAAAATGGCTGTATGGCACACTTTGCACTGCGTAACCCTATCCCTTGGTCGACACGTTTAGTTTATAACGGTAAAGAAGCGATTAGTCGTTCAGGCGAATAAATCAGGGGGGCTATACTAATTACCTTAATTAAATAAACTATTTTGAGGCAAGAAAAGCTTGTCGATAACGAGGCAAAAATTTTGCTGTTAAGTTATTCTCAATGACATATTTTTAAAGTGTTTACCGGCAGCTTTAGTCACTCAAAATGGTTAAGTATTATTGATAATTGGAATTCTCTTTAAGAAAAGAAAAAGCGCACTATAAAGTAGTGCGCTTAATTTCTGCGAATGGTGAAGGGGTTTACTAAATGCAAGGACTAGTTATTGGTGAATGCAACACCGTTTCGACCCTTCGATAAGTTAAACGCAGTATTCATTAAAAAAGATCAATTAAACTAAAAAAATCTTGAAGGCTTTTGCTTAGCATTGCCCTCATTCATTTTTATAGCTTAGGCGCCACTCGGCCTTGTGTTAACAGCTCAAGTTGCTTTGCGATTTCAAGCACTTTCATATCTTGGTTTAAGTCGCCAATAATACTCACTGCAAACGGCATCCCATCTTTTAACCCTAAGGGGACGGTAATGCTTGGCGAGCCAGTCACGGCGGCAAGTGTTGAGCTACTACCTGTAAATTTGTCTCCATTGATCTGATCTATTACCCATGCTGGACCAACGCTTGGCGCAATGATGGCATCGAGTTTATGTTGTTTGAATATATTCTTTAATTGTTGCTTTGCGTATTTGTTTATTGCAGCAACAGCCTGTTTGTATTTAGCTTCATCATTCGCTTGCAGTGACGCAAGTAAGAGTCCTTGTTTCTGATCGTTTAATTTCTTGTTGTATGCAATTAGTTCAGCTAATGATTTAACACTGACCCCATCGCCGGTGTTTGCTAAATAAGCAGTGATGCCATGATTAAACTCGTACAACAATACATCAAACTCAGCGGGAAATATCTTGTCCATATGATTGAGCTTGATGTCTTTAACGACAGTTGCACCTGCTGAACCCAATTTTTTTAAGGTATCTTCAAACTCAGCTTTATAAGTTTGATTAAACTGATTGATGCTCGGGATAACTCCAATGCGTTTACCTTGCAATGAATTTGTTGAAGTTGATTCTTTGTGAGCGTACTCCGAGATTGCTAAATAAATAAGCTGAGCATCAGTCACGGTTCTTGTGATAGGGCCTGCGGTATCTTGAGAATGCGCAATGGGGATTATCCCTGTTTGGGAAATATGATGAATACTCGGCTTAAAACCAACAACGCCATTAAGCGCGCTTGGGCAGTGAATTGAACCATCAGTTTCTGTACCAATGCTTACAAGCGCTAGGTTACTAGAGACAGCTACAGCAGATCCAGAGCTTGAACCGCAAGGAGTCATAGCCATATCGTAAGGGTTCTTTACCTGACCACCGACATGACTATAACCACTCGAGCTAGGTGAAGATTTAAAGTTTGCCCATTCGCTTAAATTTGCCTTTCCTAAAATAATAGCGCCTTCTGAAAGCAATTTCTCAACAATAGGGGCATTTTTGCTTGGGTAATGATTTTGCAATGCGAGCGCCCCGGCAGTGGTTGCCATTAACTTGGTATCTATGTTGTCTTTTAGTAAAACGGGTACACCAAATAAAATGCCTTTTTTTCCATTTTCTTTGTAGCGTTTGTCTTTGTTCAAAGCTTGCTGGTAGGCGTCGGGATTGACAGTTATCACTGCGTTTAGTTGAGGGTTATGTTTTTGTATGTTGCTTAAGTAATACTGGGTAACTTCAGCAAAAGTAAATTGACCTGCTTTTACCCCTTGATGAAGCTGGTTAATTGTCAGCTCAGAAAAGTCTTTAGGTTGTGATAGCGCTGAGTTTGAAATTAATAAAGACAGCATGACCATGCAGTTTTTTATCATGAATGTATTCCTTTTAGGTATTTACTCGATGGTATCTGATGGGTTTTTAAACTGCAATTGTTCTAGAAAATTTAATAAATGTGTTGGTTACATATACTTTGTAAATAACTTTGGATAGCAGTAAAAAGCTAAATAACAGATTCTTAGCTGCTATTTTGCATTAAACCGATTTTTTATTTTACAAATACACGCTGAGTCTTAGTACTTTGAAAGCCTTACTGTTAATAAAAAAGGTGGCTTTCCAGTTGAATTTCATTGCACCGGATAAGAACTTGCTCAGTTACTGGAGATGTCGCAAACTTAATTAAGCTTTTACCAATGCCCTGAACTCTATACTCAGGACTTACGACTAATTAACCAATTTCATAAAAGTCATTTAATACAAAGTTTATCTCTTGTGCATCATCAATTACTTCAAGTCTGAAAATGGCTTTTTCGCGACTCTTACAATAGACGATTCACCACTAAGGGCATTAAACAAATGCTTAGCTAAGCCAGGCTTTTGATATGCGTCTAAATAAACATACCCGTCTACAACAATGGTATTTGGTTTAAGAGCATGAGCAGATGGCACCTGCAAAATACAAGGGAACTCTCTTTTGTAAAAACACCGTATTCGTACTATTCGAAATAGTTTACAACCGTTGTTTATTCCTTGAGTGGAGACTCCGCTTGCCAATTATCAAAGGCAACGCAAGCAACAAATGCCTTACCATTAGTGTATTGAACGTCAATAGCGACGATCATAGAGATATCCTTCATTTAAAACTTTTTATTAGTTATACCTCTAAGCAATTTCAATGATAAAGCTTAGGAATCCTAGCTTTATGTATAAAGATCATGTTTTAAATGAGCTATGCTTACGATTGTATGGTGTCACATACTCAAGTAAACCACATCACGCGTTCATAATATGAATCATTCCAAAGGTTAAAACGCAAGAAATTGATGAGCTTAAATGAGTTACGCTATGCTTTTATTTATCACAAGGCACTGCAAAATCCACATGATAGTGCTCATCATGTCTTACCCATTAGCGTTTTGTTGAAAACTGTATGTGTGTTTTAAGGTAATTCCCATATTTGGTTTTGAACAAATTGGGCTGTAAATTTGGGTCAAAAATAACTCGCCATAAGTCTACGCCATGTTTTTTTGACGACTTGTGTAATGCAACTAGATGTGCAGAAAACGCGATATAATCTATTTGATACTCATCAAATTTACCTTCATTACCAAATTCAATGTTATAACCAAATTTGTTAAAAGGGTGGGTAGGAAGGTGAACTGATTTACCATTCTCATTTAATACGGGAGTCATGAAATCTACAGATAAACCATTTTGATGTGTTTTATGAGGTCTAAACTTGCCACCGTTAACAAAACCTGTCTCAGCATACTTAAATACTTTATCAGGTTCTGACTTTTCTAAATGAGAATAAGCATCAAGGATGATATCTTTGACTTTTGAATGCACGTATGTGCGCCCAGCTAACCTTGCTATTTCACTATAACCAACAAAGTTATTGCCTTCTTTTGGTAGCTGAACAGCACTTTTTAAACTTCCTTTTGATGTCGTGCCATAGCAAGTGCTTGAACTGCCCAAAGACGAAAAGGAGCTCAATAGAAAAATAGAGCATACTGATAGCGTTTTGAGTTTATGCAAAGCGGTTAAAAAGAGAGTGTATAAATCCATTTGTATGTCGTTGTTTGAAAACGTATTAATAGTTTAAACACCTAATCTGAATGCAGCTTTAATTTACCACTTTGCAAACCGCTCCAATAAAAAGTCTATGGCTAGGCGTGCCCTGAGCGGCATAAATTGCTTGTTCTGATAAACAATCCAGCTGGTTGCGCCTTTAATGCAATAGGAGTCTAAAAGCGGTACCAGCTTTTGCTGTTCGATTGATTCTGTGAAGGTGCTTTCGGGCATATAGGCGATACCCAGACCTTGCTCGCAGGCTTCGCGTACCACATTGGCGTTATTGCTGCGCCAGTTACCAGTGACTTTCACATTTTGTTTGGTACCGTTGATATTAAACGCCCATTGGTCGTTATTGGCGATAATACAGCGATGGCTTTTTAGTTGGTTGGGATGGTTTGGTATGCCATAGGTTTTGAGATATTCAGAGTTGGCAGCCACTATCATAGAGCGGCTAATTAACTTACGGGCGATGAGGTTTGAATCATTCAATTCGCCATAGCGAATAGCAAAGTCGATACCATCTTCAACAAAATTAACCAGTCGAGAATTGAAGTCTATTTCAATATTGAGCTCGGGGTGCTGTTTGGCAAATTCCATCAGAGCAGGGGCGATGTAACTTTCGGCAAACCCACCTGCAGCACTGACTCTAAGCGTGCCAGATAACTGATATTGCTGCTGGCTTAATTGTTCGTTGGCTTGTTGTAAGCCAATGACGAGTTGCTTGCACTGTTGGTAGTAAAACTCGCCATTTTCAGTAAGGCTAATTTGGCGTGTGGTACGTGCTAAAAGACGCGAGCCTAAGCGTTCTTCTAAGCGAGAAACTTGTCGACTGATATGGCTGGTGGAGCAGTTTAACTTTTTTGCAGCCGCTGAAAAGCCACCGCTTTCGGAAACAGCCAGAAACTCAAAAATACCTTCAAAACTGTCCATCACTACTTTGCCTATTTCGTAAATATTTGCAGGTGTTATTTAACAATCACTTATCGTCAGCGTTGTATTTGCTAGTGCAGTGGAAAGGCTAGGCATCTCATTTTTTAATACAAACATAAGTGGCTGTTAGAAGATGAAGCAATTGATGCTCCTTTAGAGCTTAATATCCACTTATGATGCTCAGCTCAAATCAAAAAAATGGTCAAAACTCTGAATAAGCCCATAATGAAAACGGCAATCATAAAGTAACGAACACCTTTATGTCCTTTAAATGATGGAATTATAACTGATTTTTGCATCAACCTCGGGCAAAAACCATATGTAATACTTATAATGAATCCACTAGTTAACATAATTAATAAACCTGTTATAACTAGCTCCATCATTACTCCTGCGCTTCAACTTTTTCTATTATATCACTCATTGTATCTATGCTTTAGATATTGTGTTAGCTTTTTCTAAAGCACCACCTACTACATTAACATAAACAACTTTAAGTAGTTGTTTAAAGGCTAAGCAATAGATTTGCATGAAACGGATTAAATCAATTTTAGGTTTTTAAAGAAAGAAATAGAAAAGCGATCTTCCTGTGGGCAGCGCCGTATTTTATTATTTTGAATGAATTACTTGTATTGATTGTTGCTAAATGGCAAAAGAGTTTCACAGATTTAGCTAATTATCATTTGCTGGGGAACAATATACAGTATCCATATCGTCTTTTTAGCAGTTTGCACAAAAGCATCAAGCAACTTTATGACAACACTGAGTTAAGGTAATCATCATGAAAAAAGTACTTATTCCAGTCACTAATCACGCAACACTAGGCAGTACAGATCAAGCTAATGGTACCTATGCACCTGAGCTAACGCATGTTGTTAATGTATTAAATGCGAATAACATTGGGTTTGATATTGTCTCTATTCAAGGTGGTAAAGCGCCACTTTATGGCACCGATATTGAGGGTGACGAGGTAAATAATAAGGTATTAGGTGACGCGTCATTCCAAACGCAGATCAACAATACCGTGCCTATCTCTCAGGTCAACGTAGACGACTATGATGCTATTTTCTACCCAGGTGGCTTTGGTTTACTGTCAGATTTAGCAAGCAATGAAGAAGTCGCAGCAATGGCAGCCAAGCATTATGAAGCGGGTGGGATCATTGCGGCAGTGTGCCACGGCCCAGCTGCATTATTGCCAATTACACTCAGCAATGGCGAATTATTAATTGCTGATAAAGAAGTCACTGCATTTACCCGAGAAGAAGAAGTCGACTTTGGCACAATCAATGATATTCCTTTCTTATTAGAAGAAGCGTTAACGCGAAAAACGGCTCAATATAGCAAGGTGCAACCTTGGAATGAGTTTGTCATTCAAGACGACCGTTTAGTGACAGGTCAAAACCCAGCAAGTGCCCATGCGGTAGGTGAGTTTTTGGTGAAATTGTTAGCTGAGTAATTGGCTAGCAACATCTGTTAAATAAGGAATGATTTATGATTAAAGTACATCATCTTAATCAATCGCGTTCAACCCGCGTGTTATGGCTGCTAGAAGAGTTAGGTATGGCATATGAAGTTGAGAAACACGAACGCGATGCGGCAACGCGTTTAGCGCCCGCAAGTCTAGGTAAAGTACATCCTTTAAATAAAGCGCCGATCATTGAGCACAATGACATAGTGATCTGTGAGTCAGGTGCAATTATGGAATACATTCTTGACCAAGACACAGAACAGCGTTTACGCCCAGAAAAAGGCAGCAAGGCCCACTATCAATATGTAGAGTGGTCGCACTTTGCAGAAGGCTCTTTGGGCTTACCTGTGATCACAAGCTTGCTGATGCAAATGGAAGAGCGCAGTGGCACAAACCCGATGGACGGGTATATTGCCAAAGAACTAAATCTAGACTTCTCATACATAGATTCGGTACTTGCTCAGCAAGCTTACTTTGCTGGTGATGAGTTCTCAGCAGCCGACATCATGATGACTGTTACACTTGAAATTGCAGGTAGTCTAAACTTGCTAGAAGGCCGCGAAAATATTGCCCGTTATCTGACAAACGTACAAAGTCGTGAAGCGTATTTGAAAGCGCGTTCATTCGGTTAAATCGCAGTCAGTTAATTTTTAAAGCGTGCGTTACATTGTTTGTCTCGCACGTTTTTATTTGAGTGGACTGCTTCAGCATTTATTCATTCTAAGTAGTGACAATAAGTAATGGGTGTCTGTTATTATAATGGGTACTTTGACGGTGCATAAACCGTTATTAATCAATGAATGGATTGAATTACTTTATGAATGCCCTAAAAGCGGTTTTTCTCGCCTTTCTTACCCTTAGTTTTAATGCACTTGCGCTAGATAAAGCGCTGCAAGCACAAATTCAAGTTGTAAAAAAAGCTTTTCAACAAAACGATGTTGAAGCAATCTCTAAGTTGGTCGCTTATCCCCTTAATAGAAAACACCCGATCCCAGCAATCAAAAACGAAGCTGAATTTATCAAACGATACAAAGAAGTTTTTGATGACGCACTTATAAACTTAATTATTAACTCAGATACTGAAAAAGACTGGAGTCATATGGGGTGGAGAGGCATCATGCTGTCACATGGCGTTGTTTGGATTGATGCTTCAGGGTTTATATCAGCTATAAATCACCAATCAGCAACAGAGGCAGTGATGAAAAAGGAGTTAATCAACCGCTCTAAACAAAAAGTACACGCTAGCCTTCAAGGCTACAAAAAATCAATACTGGCCGGTAAAACTAAAAACAGAATTTTGCGTATTGATGAACTCGATGATGGCAGTTACAGGCTGGTATTGTGGGCGCCAGATAAAACGCAAAAAGATGCACCTTCTTTAGTGCTTGGGGCCGGAGAAATGAAGATGGAAGGCAGTGGCGGAGGTTATTCTTTTATGTTTGAAAAAGGTAAGGAGCAGTACCTGTGCTATGTATTTATGGATCATACGCCGGATTCTCCAAGTATTGCTTTTGAGATTCATGAAGGCAACGACATTAAAGTCATGGAAGGTGTTAAAGAGATGATAAAAGCAAATTAAATTGAGATTGGATTAATAATGATAAACGCTGAATATGATGCCATTAACGCTTCGGGCGAGAGAATTAAACTGAATATTGAAGTCCGCGCTCCTGAACTTGACCCTTTACCCGGAGGCGATTTTCGCTGTAAGGTGCGCATTCAAGCTCTGAATATCGATGAGTTTGCATATGGTGTCGACGCACTTCAAGCTTATTGTTTAAGTGTTAAATTACTGAAAATACGACTAGACGAAAAACAACAACAAGGCTGGCGGTTTTACTTTCCAGGTTACAGTGATCAGGCTATCGACTTTAATGAAGGCTACTTTTAATTAAGTCATTCTTATTTTTTGAACTTCTACATCATGCACAAATAAGTGCTTACAAAACGATTGTGTAAGCACTTAAGTGATTGTTTATTTGGCTGCTCTAAAGTATAAATATAGGTACTTTGATGTAGCTTATTTATCTGCATCAACAGTCAAGTTATTTAGATAAGGACAATCATGTTTAGCTTCAAAAATATAAGTACTTTTACCGCCTCAATCACATGCTCTTTGTTTGCAGCATTCTTATTTTATCCTGAATTTCCTTTTAGTTTATTTGGCATTGAGCAAAGCAGCTCAGCACTTTTTGTCGGTCGAAGAATGGCAATGTTGTTTTTGGGATTAGCAATATTGCTTTGGGTAGGCAGAAATGCTGAGCATTCAGAATCACGACAAGCAATATGCCTGTGCGTTGCCGTTTCGATGTGTGCACTTGCTGGGTTGGGTGTTTTTGAGTTTCAACAGGGGCTAGCAGGGCCAGGCATTTTGCTGGCGGTGATGACTGAATTGGCTATTGCCTTCTTATATTTAAGGGTATGGCTCAGCCATAAACAAGTAGCGGTTGATTTAATAAAAGGAGTATAAGTGACAGTTTAAAATTAATTTTTACTTTATTTGTGTGGACTTTTCTTTCGAGCGATTTTGCTTAAAGTGCTTTTGCAACTGACATGACTCGAACATAGCAAGAGCAAAAACTAGACAAAGCTCTATATTGCATGGAGATACTTGAGAATCGAAACGATCTCAAAGCTGCAAAGCGTATTGAGATTTTAAAAGCAGATTGTAATGTTGAAAATTATATTCAACACTCGCCCCATGTGCCAGATGACCGAGAGGTGTTATTAGCAATTTTTGCTAAGCGATATAAAAATTTCCGCAGTTATCAATGCCAGTTAAGCGTGCTGCATCAGAGGGCGATTTAGTTTGGTTGCATCTTCGTGTAAAACGCACTTCTGATTCACTTGGTTCAGCAGTCATGCATGTGTTTCGCATGGTAAATGGCAAATTCGCAGAGTATTGGGGTGTGAGCAAACGAGTACCAGAAGCTTCTCAAAATAGTAATTCGATGTTCTAGCTTCAATTAAGGCTTGTCATTAATTGAAAAGTACGGCTAGATAAAGTGTGGGCTTAAATAATAATTTGATAAAACTAATAAGGAAACGGTATGTGGGACCTAGTTTCATTTATGTTGGGTCTTGTGGTCTTCATGTTCATTATAAATTACATGTTTGAACCGCAAAAGATTATTGAAGACTTGAAGTCGATGAAAGGCTCAAATGCAAAAATTGAAGCGCTAGAAAAAAGAGTCGAAGAGTTGGAACGTACAGTTAAAACAATGAAAAATAAAGAGTTATAATAGTAAGAATCAAGCTTAGTAAATTGGGTACATAACAGATTAAGCCTGATTGAGACGTTCCATAGCAAAAATATAGAGGTAAAATGGCTGTTTTAGAAATTCTAAAAACTCCAAATGAAAAGTTAAAAGTAGTTGCAGAGAAAGTAACTGACGTTGAGTGTGTGCAAACTTTGATTGATGACATGCTGGATACTATGTACGACACCGACGATGGTATTGGTCTGGCGGCGACCCAAGTTGGCCGTAAAGAAGCCATCATCATCATAGACATTTCTGAGGGAAGAAACGAACCGTTAATTCTGATTAATCCAGAAGTGGTGGGGGGATCTAACAGAAAAATGGGGCAAGAAGGCTGTTTGTCTGTCCCAGGATATTATGCTGATGTAGAGCGTTTTGCCTCTGTTCAAGTAAAGGGTTTAGATCGAAATGGGGAAGAAGTTGTTGTTGAAAGTGATGACTTTTTAGCGATCGTGCTACAACACGAAATTGACCATCTAAAAGGTAAGTTATTTATTGATTACTTGTCGCCTTTAAAGCAAAAAATGGCAATGAAAAAAGTAAAGAAAGCGATTAAAGCGGCTTAACCGCTTTGAGTAAACTTGCGATTATATAGCCTGTTAAGCGAGTAATCTTGAATATCTGAAGCCTTGATGTTGTTTGAACATCAAGGCTTTCTTCTTAGTAAGCTACACCCATTATTTTGTTGATGCGTGTAGTTTTTCCAATTTACATTTCGAATGCGACGGCATAATCGCTATACGGCTGTTAACTTGTTCATCAGTAATAAGTTGCTCTGCACTGGTACGATATTAGCTTATCACCCGGGAAAATCTAAGTAGGAAACTCAGCGGTATCAATTACAGAGATCAAGCTCATGCCACTTTCGCAAGATTTTAAAACAGAGAATAATCAATTTTGGTGGTGTACTTATCAAGCAGTTATCAATCTCCTGTTATGCGTGCTTTTATCGATTTTGTCGCAGAACTTTGGCAAGAAGATAGCGTGTCCTCATAGAAATCATTATTTCTAAGGATTGGTAAACTGATTGTAAAACAAGTGCCTTTGTCAATTTCACTTGAAACAGATATATCACCGCCATGACTTTTAATAATTGTAAGGCAAATATGTAAGCCTAAACCAGTTCCTTTGCCAACGGGTTTAGTGGTAAAGAATGGATTAAATATATTATTTTGAGTTTCAGCATCCATACCACAGCCATCATCTTCAATAAAAATTTTGATGACATTATTTTCAGAAAATAATGAGATGCTAATGGTGCCTTGTTTTGTAATGGCATCAGCGGCATTAAGCATTAGGTTTATTAAAACTTGGGCAATTTTAGTGGCTGAGCCATGCAATGTTTGCATTGTATTTAAGTTTAGATGAATTGAAACGGTGCTTGGTAAGCTCGGACGAACTAAATTGATTGTTTGTTCTATCAGATCTTTGAGAACGATTTCTTCAATGTGATTAGGCACTTCATGACTAAAGGCTCGCAGATCTTTGACAATGGTTTTTACTCGTTTTAATCCCGAATGAGAGCTATCGAGTAGCTCTGGCAAATCATTGAGAATGTAGTCGATATCATATTGTTCTGAATATACATTTAATTGTGGCATTTTATTTTTAAGCTCATTTGCATGCTCAATAAATGCCTTCATATCACTAATATAGTCTTCTAAGGTCTCTAGATTAGACATTACATAACCGATAGGGTTATTAATTTCATGGGCAACGCCGGCAGCTAACTGACCTATTGAAGCCAATTTCTCATTTTCAACTAACTGTACCCGTGTTTCTTCAAGTCGTACTATGGTGTCTTGTAATTGAAGGTTTTGTTGTTCAATCTTTTGGTTTGCTAATTCAGCTTGTCTCTTCTCTTTTGCCAAATTATAAAAAGAGCTAGTGAGTTTTTGCGAAATTGTTTTGATCTCTAAGGGGGCATTATCAAAGGATAGAGAGGGGGCTGCATTGTCTGACAGACTAGAAAGAAGTGTCAGAGGTTGGATTATCCTTCTACTATTCCAAATGCCGAGTAAGGTCAAGATAGCTACTGTAAATACGGTTACCGTAATAAAGCTAAAAACTAATTGTTGTTTTTGTGCCTCAAAATCATCTCGTTTTCTGTCTGAGAGTACTTTGATTTGCTGTTTAAGAGACTCATATTCTTGAATGAGACGAATGGTTTTGCTGTCAATTTCTTTTAGTAAAGAGAGCCATTCTTCCGTTTCTTCTGGACCAACAATTGCTGCTTGATTGACTAAGGGTAGTGCACTATTCATATGGTTTTTTAATTGAGTCAAGGGCTTAGCAATATGTGTTTGACTGAATTCTAAATTTTTTAGCTTCTCCTTTATTTGTATGCCTTGACGCTCAATTCCCATAACCAAGTAGCTTTGGCGGTTGTTAAAAAATAAATCTACGGTAGTGAGCCATTGGCCTAACATACTCTCTAAGTGATTGATTTGACCTTTTTCTATCTCTATTTGGCTTAGCTCAGTTTGTGTTTGTGAGCTCTGATAAAATTGTAAACCCAACACACAAAAAGATAGCAGGCTGATAATAAAGCAGCTCATAACTAACATTTGGCTTTGAACTGCTATTTTCATGGCACCTCGTTTACTAGAGATTGATTAATAGAATCTAATTCTTTCTGCCAAACAATTTGTGTGACTAACAGAGTCTTCATAGCGCATTTTAGGACACTGTCACTGAGATCTCCTTGATGCTTTACTTGTTCATAATAAGCAGTGCTTGGCCTGTTACTGTTAAAATCATACAGCAGCATTAAGCCGTTTAAAGACTTGCCTTGGAATACACTTCTGGAAATAGGTGTTTCTAAATGCTTTCTATCACTATGTCTGCATCGCTGAAATTGGAAATCAATTATTTTCATTTCCAGGTCTATGGCCCATGCGATTTCGACTAACCCCCATCGAGTTTGCTCAGAACGCACGTGCACAAAACCTTGGGTCATTCCTTTTGCTTCAATGACATATAAGGTATGTCTTCCTAACTCGCCAAAATGTAAGGGCATGCCCGGTAATTGCTCGGACACTTTGATACGAGTTCGAGCATCTATGGTCCTCACAATCGAGCGGTAGCTTTGATAATTCGGATATAGTTTACTGATCATTGCAACTGGATCTCTTAAACCACAATATGCTTCTGCCCAAACATATGGGCTTAACATCAATGCAATTATAAATATAAAAAAACGCATACTTTCTCCTAAAAACGCCACCTGAACTGCGCCATGAATTGGCTGTTATGCTGCTTTAATAATCGTGTGAATTGCGCACTTATACTGATTTTAGGTGTAATTGCGTAGTCTGTGCCTATGATGAAATCTTGCCGAGTAACTTTTTTACTCTCTTGATATCGAATTTGCGTGTAAAGCTCTAACGTATTGCTCGGGTTGGTTCTATTAA
>Ga0114932_10001800_pt1 | contig 23609 bp, 20 predicted proteins | sample 2SBtaG_2_FD_87286 | JGI IMG/M metagenome (GOLD analysis project Ga0114932, IMG submission 87286) | Deep subsurface microbial communities from Kolumbo volcano to uncover new lineages of life (NeLLi) - 2SBTROV12_ACTIVE470 metaG | ecosystem: Environmental > Aquatic > Marine > Volcanic ...
TATATGGACTGTTTTTACAAAATTTTTCTGCAAGCAAAAACTTTTCCACGTATTTACCTAAAGCCAGGTTTGTAGTGGCAATATTTTCGGTAACCATTGGAATCAAGCTACTAGGAACATAAAAATATGATTTATGCCGTTGGAATTGGACCGGGCGATCCAGACATGATGCCCCATAAAACCGTTCTTCTATTAAATAAGGCGGATGTTATTTCCGGATTTGATACGGTTCTAAAATTAGCTGAAAAACACTTCAATCCAAATGCAACCCTTATCACCATGGGATATAAAAACCAGGGTGAAAAGCTGGAACAAGTTGGAGAGTTGTCAAGAGATGGAAAAACTTGCATCGTTTGCTTTATGGGTGATGTAAATTTTTCGGGCTATGAATACCTGGAAAGAATTCATAACAATTGTCGCGAGCCTAATCCTGTCATTATCCCCGGAATCAGTTCAGCACAAATGGCCGCATCAAAAACTCTGACTGCGTTTGAAACGAGTGTTTTCTTGACCTTTCATAAACGCGGGGATATCTCTAAGGACAAAGGTTTTCTCGTTAGCTCTTTAAAAAGTGGCAAAGCTGCGATAGTCATCCCCCTCCCATGGGATTTCATGCCGGCAGAGATTTGCAAATATTTAATAGAAAATGGTATTTCCTCAACCACACCCGTTCAAGTATTTGAGCATTTGACTTGGCCTGAGGAAACAACTTATTCAGGGACACTTGCAGAATGCGATCAAAAATTCAGCGATGTTTCCATTATGGTAATTTCACCAGAACATCAAAACAATTGATTTACTCAATTTAAGAGAATCACCATGTCAACGTTTCCTTTCACTGCCGTAGTCGGCCAGGAAAAATTAAAAGAAGCTCTCGTCTTGAATGCCATAAACCCTGCGATTGGAGGTGTCCTTGTTTTTGGTGAAAAGGGAACGGCAAAATCCACTACGGTCCGTGGCCTCAAATCTATTCTTGACCTGTCAGACTCAAAGCAATCTGTACCCCTGGTGGAATTACCCTTATCCTCGACAGAAGAAATGGTAGTCGGCACCATCAATATTCCAGAAACACTGAAAACCTCTCAAACGAAGATTGAATACGGCCTTCTCCACAAAGCTCACAATGGGATCATTTATATCGATGAGGTCAATTTACTCGAAGACCATCTTGTCAATATTATTCTGGATGCGGCGGCAATGGGAGTAAACCGTATTGAACGAGAAGGAATTAGCCATGAGCACCCTTCCAATTTTATCCTCACAGGAACAATGAATCCGGAAGAAGGAGAATTGCGACCCCAATTACTAGATCGTTTTGGAATATCTGTAAAAATTAAAACAGAAACCGATGCAGAAATCAGGAAAGAAATAATTCGGAGACGCCTGGCCTGGGAAAAAGATAAAGATACATTTTCAGACAACTGGAAAGATGAGGAAATTAAATATTTCACGAAAATTAAAAATGCAAGAAACCAGCTTTCGAAAGTTATATTACCCAACCCCCTACTAGATTTGATTGTAGAACTAGCCGTAAGTTCAGGATCTGAAGGTCACCGCGCCGAACTTGTAATAACTAAGACAGCAATCACATTGGCAGCATGGAATGGAAGGGAGAAAGTTCTTGAAGAAGATGTATACAAAGCGGCAGAATATGCTTTGAATCACCGAGGTCAATTCATACCCCCTCAGGATAACGAACCGAAGGATTCGGAAAGCAATAATGAAAATTCAAAAGACCCAGCACCTTCTAATTCTGGGCACAGCAACACTTCATCGCAGGGAGAGTCACAAAAGAGCCTTTCCTCCTTCAATGCGGAGCAAGAACCCGCTCCACAAAATTTTAAAATCCTGGAATTGCTCTCCAGCTCGAAAAAAAAGGGAAGTTCAGGTAAAAACACATATTCAAAGCAAACAAGTGGTCATGGAAAAACTCATGGATATTCTGAAAACAAAAAATTGGCCAGAAACCCTTCAGATATCGCCTTTTTTCCTACACTCATTGCCGGAATTCGCAAGGGTAAAAAACATTTATCGCAAATCAACATCGAAGACTTAAGATATAAAAGAAGAATCTCAGGCGACAAACAACTCCATTTATTGGTAGTTGATACGTCGGCTTCAATGGGCACACGCGACAGGCTTGCTTTCGCAAAAGGCCTTGTACAACGGATTTTAAATTTTGATTACCAGAAGAAGAACCTAGTAGCTATTATTGGAACAGAGGGAAAAGACGCGAAAGTATTTTTACGCCCTACACGAAATTTATTTCACATTTCACGTGTCCTTGATTCCATTACTGCAAAAGGCAAAACTCCATTGATGCATGCCATGGACGCCGCTCTTAAAATAGCAGAAGGGTTTGTGAAGAAAAAGCGTCATTTAACCAGCTTGATGGTTGTCATCTCTGATGGACGCGTTAACGTTCCATTTAAAAACTCCGTACCCAACGATCTTTCATGTTTTGGAGAGCGCGCAAAAAAACTCAATTTATTGAGTTTTATAGTGGACTCCAATACCCGATTTGCGGGTTCTGCAATGATGAGGAAAATGGCCGACACTTTTCAAGGACATTATGTTCTCATGGCTGACGTCCATCACCAGCAAAAAATTCTGCTCTAAGAATTAATATATCTTAAATGGCCATCTATATTTTTGTCTCCACCTCCTCTGACCTTCATGTTTTCTCAAAAAATATTTCCAGGGCTAGTGAACTTGGTATAGAGCTTCATACATATTATCTTTCTCAATTTAACAACATTGAAAAAAATCTTAAAACTGGAGATATTCTAATTACCAGAAACCTGGGAGGCTTGTCATTTAACAAAGAATCATTAGAGAAGATGAATCAGGCTTCGCATAATAAAAACCTGCCCTTCATATGTCTTCCCGGATATAAAAATGATGACCCTTCCATTTTATCTCTATCCACAGCGCCCGTACCTGTCTGCCAAAAACTATTCTCATATTACGAAGCCTGTCATTCCAATCATATTATTGAGTCCTTAAAATATTTAAGCGATCTCTATTGTGGGACTTCACTGGGTTGGCAAGAGCCCGAGCCCTTTCCAGAATTTGGCTTTCTACCAGGATATGAGAACCCTGAACGTATAGCTCAGGCGAAAAAAGAAAATAAAAAAATCATCGCCGTGCTTTTATATCGAACTCATTATCTCGCAGATGATATTCAACCTATCAACCAGTTGATTGAAGAAATTGAATCGACAGGTTCGGCAGTCATGCCTTTATACTGCAGCATGATGAAACAACCTCAGGATGAAATTCATCCTGTCGAAAAATATCTGGTCGACGAAAAGGGCGATCCTTTCCCCCATGTCATTATCGATTGTTTGTCGTATGCAACTGTAGATGTTTCAACCACAGGAAGCGTCACGCAAAGTGAAGAAGATGTAAAAGGTCTCTTTGCCCGAATGAATATTCCCGTACTTCATGCACTGTATTGTTCAGAATCTGAAGCACAGTGGCGGGAAAACAAAAAAGGGATGAGCCCTCGAGATATGGGAATGAAAGTGGTTTTGCCTGAATTTGACGGGAAAATTGTTGCACATCCAATAGGTTTCGTTGAAGAAAGCGTTCTAAACGGTCAACCCATCTCTCAATACCAGGGTAATCTGGAAAGAATAAAAAGTTTAGTCGGTCTGGCCAGTCGGTTTGCAGCCCTGGCCTTGAAGGATAATAAGGATAAAAAGATTTCTATAATATTAACCAACTATCCCACGCAAAACGCACGTATAGGGAATGCAGTAGGCCTTGATACTCCCGCTTCATTAATTTGTGTGCTCAAGGAACTTAAAGAACAGGGCTATAAAGTAGACTCCATACCCGAAAATGGTGATGATTTGATTCACTCCCTCATCGACCAAATTTCTTACGACACCGAATTTTTAACGGAAGACCAAAAAAGGCTGGCTCCGGCCAAAGTCCACCAGGATACTTATAAAGAATGGCATAAAAACTTTCCTGAAAAAGCACAAAAGGAAATGCTGAAGGACTGGGGAGAGCCTCCCGGCAACGTTTACTTGCATGAGGAAAAACTTTATCTACCTGGGATATTTTTTGGCAACGTTTTCGTTGGCATTCAACCGCCACGCGGTTTTGGAGAAAATCCTGTTGCTATTTACCACAGCCCTGACATCGTTCCCACGCATCATTATCTGGCTTTTTATAGATGGCTTAAAGAGGACTTTAAGACGGATGCAGTAATCCATATGGGCAAACATGGTAACCTCGAATGGCTCCCCGGAAAAGCCGTAGCTCTCGCCGATACCTGTTACCCAGATCTCGCCATCGCGGACCTCCCCTTCTTTTATTATTTCATTATCAATAATCCCGGAGAAGGATCACAAGCAAAGAGACGCACCCATTCTGTACTTGTTGATCATATGGTTCCACCCATGACCCGTGCCGATTTATATGACGATCTGGCGCGCATTGAACAATTGATCGAAGAATGGACATACATACAAAGCGTCGACCCGGATAAGCTTGAGATAGTTCAAAAACAAATATGGGAACTTTGCGAATCCACTCACATCAATCATGACTTGGGATTTGAAGAGGCTCCTGAAAATTTTAAGGAATATAGAAAAGCAATAAACGGATTCCTATGTGAAATTGGTAATACGCAAATTAGAGAAGGACTGCATATTTTGGGAAAAGTTCCCGATGGCGAACAGCTCATCAACCTTTTTGTAAGCTTGGCGCGCATCGACACCCCTCCAGTTAAAGGAACGCAAACCATTTTCATGGAACTCTGCAAGATAACTCATACGAGTTATTTTAGCGATCAAAGCTTACCGATTGAACATACAGTGCCCCAACCTCTTTTGGATTTTTATCAAAAGCCTGTAACCAGCAGAGGGGATATGCTGAAACTTTTCGATAGCCTCTCTTACGCTGTTTTTGAAAAATGCTTTGATAGGCTCTCTAATTCGGAACCGAGTTTTGAGGAGGAAATTAATAACTTGCTACAAATGAAGGTTCCCGGACTCGTTGAAACTGTTTCATTTATTTTCGAGCAAGTCTATCCGAAACTGCAACAGATGAAGGACGAGCTGACGAGCCTGACGGATGGGTTGAGAGGTAAATATATCAAACCCGGTCCTTCGGGGGCACCGACCCGAGGTATGGCAACGATATTACCTACGGGGAGAAATTTTTATTCCGTGGATATTCACTCCCTACCCACAACCACATCATGGATCATGGGTAAAAAGTTGGCCAATAGCCTGCTTGAAAGATATAAAAAAGAATCAGAGAGCTACCCGGAATCCATCGCCATGGTATTGTGGGGCACCTCCAATATGCGCACCAAGGGGGACGATATCGCACAAATTTTATACCTATTGGGCGTGCGTCCAGTATGGAAACCCGAAAACAAAAGAGTCATCGGAGTAGAGCCTATTCCACTTGAAGAATTGCAACGGCCAAGAATCGATGTTTGTATCAGGATCAGTGGATTCTTTCGTGATGCCTTTCAAAACCTTGTGGAATTGATGGATCAAGCCATTCAAATGGTGGCACACTTAGACGAACCTGTAGAAATGAATTTCGTTCGCAAACACTATTTGGAGTCACAATCAAAAGACTTATTTCGCATATTCGGTTCTGCTCCGGGAAGATACGGAACAGGAATTCTCGAAGCCATCAACACTAAAAACTGGGAAAACAAACAAGACCTTGCAGATATTTTTATGAACTGGAGCGGATTTGCCTACACCCAAAATGATTATGGGGTAGAGAAAAAAGAGGAATTCAAAATTCAGCTTTCTCAAATGGATGTGGTGAGTCAAAACCAGGACAATCGAGAACATGATATTTTTGATTCCGATGATTACCTACAGTTTCACGGAGGGTTAATCAATGCTGTTAACCAAATCAAAAAGGGTCAAGGCAAACAAAAAGTAAAAGAATATTTTGGGGATTCTTCCAATCCTGCTTCAGTAAAAATCAAAAGCTTAAAAGAAGAAGTCAAACAGGTTTACCGAGCTCGGGTTGTAAACCCAAAGTGGATCGATGCCATAAAACTTCACGGCTATAAAGGGGGTCTCGAAATGGCTGCGACAGTCGACTACATGTTCGGATACGATGCAACAACCGATGCAATTGAAGACCATATGTATGAAGGCGTCACCGAAAAATATTTATTAGATGAAGACACACAAAAATTTTTAAAAGAGAAAAATCCCTGGGCCATTCGAGCCATGGGCGAAAGACTTATGGAAGCGGCAAACAGAGGACTTTGGCAGAATCCTAATCAAGATCAGTTGATGGAAATTGAATCTCTCGTAGCTTCCATAGAAGGTGATATTGAAGAAAACCTTTAACATACTTTTTCATTTCTAGCATCAGGGGCCCTACAAAGTTGAGCAACCCATCCAAACCTCTTCCCGGACTAATAATTGCCGGAACCCATAGCTCGGTCGGAAAATCTTCTTTAGCTATAGGGCTTATGCACTTATTAAAAAGAAAGGGATATAAAATCCAACCTTTTAAGGTTGGGTCTGACTATATCGACCCAGGTCACCATACCCGAGCCTGCGGAACTCCAAGCTATAATCTCGACACGGCAATGACTACTCCTGGCTACACAAAAGCGCTTTTTAAAGATGCCATGGTAGGAAAAGATTTTGCGGTCATTGAAGGGGTTATGGGGCTTTTTGATGGGGCTTCATCTAAAAAAGATAAAGGGTCTACCGCAGAAATTGCTAAATTGCTCGACCTCCCCATCGTTCTAGTCTTTGACGCAAGATCTCTTGCAAGGTCGGCAGCAGCTCTAATCCAGGGGTTTCTCAACATGGATAAAAAATTACGCTTTCTAGGTGTAATCGCAAATAATGTGAACAGCCTAAAACATGAGAAATTTTTGAAAGATGCCATTGAGCATTATACTCCAGCAAAACTACTCGCTTGCCTTCCTTTTAAATCTGAATTAGCAATTCCCAGCCGTCACCTGGGTCTCGTTCAAGGGATAGAGAGAAGCAAAAATACCTATAAAAAATGGGCAGACCATATCGAAAATCATTTTGACCTGAGCAAACTCAAGGGAACCTTGCCCGCAATTAATAAAAAAATCTCCAAAACTGCTGGCAAATCACCTGGTCGATGGAAAATCCCTAAATCCCCCAAACCCTTCACGGTCGCCATAGCAAAGGACCAGGCTTTCCAATTTGTTTACCAGGATACTCTTGATCTATTTCAACATCATGGTGGCAAAATTATATATTTCTCACCTATGAAGGATAAACATCTGCCTCTAAACGCAGACTGGTTATACTTTCCGGGAGGGTATCCCGAGTTACACTCAAAAACCCTAAGTAGCAATCAGTCGATGCTAAAGGACATAAAAAAGTGGAACAAGGCTGGCAGGCTTATAGTCGCTGAATGCGGTGGTTTGATGTATCTGGGAAAAAATATAAAGGATACCAGTGGAAAATCCCATAAAATGGCGGATATTTATAAGTTTTCTACTACAATAAAGCAAAAAAGGCTGATTCTTGGATATAGAGAACTGAGCGCATCAAATAGCATTGGAATTACCAAAAATTTGAAAGGGCATGAGTTTCATTATTCTAAATTCGAAAAAAATCAGGAAAAACCACTCTGGAACCAAATTTTTTCGGGTAAGCAGCCCAACATACAAGATGGTTTTAGAAACATGAACAGCTTTGCTTTTTATACTCATATATACTGGGGAGAAAACCTGTCCTGGTTAAAATTTTTATTAAAAATTGTCGCACAACAAAAAAAGATTAATAAATAATGAGAAAAGCTTCTGGAGCAGATCCAAGAAAAAGAAAGGGCCTGATAATTGTAAATACAGGCGAGGGAAAGGGAAAATCCACGGCTGCATTCGGCCTTGCCATGAGAGCTGCAGGAAATAAAATGAATGTGTTCATCCTGCAATTCATGAAAGGTCAGTGGAAAGCTGGAGAAAGAAAATCCATCGACAACCTGGCACCCTATATTGAAATTGTTCCCATGGGAGATGGATTCACATGGGACACAGAAAATATTGAACAAGATAAAGCCACCGCCCGCAAAGCATTTGAAATCGTAAAAGAAAAACTAAATAGCGGAAAATATCAAATGGTAATTTTTGAAGAAATAAACTATGTGCTCCACTATAAATTTCTTCCGGAAGACGAGGTATTGGAAACCATAAAAAATAAACCTGAAATGACGCATGTTGTCTGCACGGGTAGATATGCTTCAGAAAAATTAATAGAAATGGCTGATCTTGTAACCGAAATGAAAATGATCAAACATCCTTTTAAAGAGCAGGGCATTCCAGCACAAAAGGGAATTGAGTTTTAGTGAGCGTATGAGCTTTTTATCCGCAATTGGTTTCTTAACTATATTACCCGTACCCGAATCGGCAAGGACTTACAACGAAAAACAGGTTGTCTTCTTTCCATTAGTGGGTCTCTTGATAGGAGGAATGCTTTGGACGGTTGATTGGACTCTTTCGCGTTACACCTACTCCGAAATCAGGGTCCTTGGAGATGTTCTGTTCCTGGCAGTTATTACTGGAGCTTTTCATCTTGATGGATTAGCTGATACAGCCGATGGTTTTTTTTCACATCGTCCCAAGGAAAAAATTCTTGAGATAATGAAAGACTCTCGGGTGGGTGTGATGGGTGTTTTGGCTCTGATTTTTTGTCTGCTCATGAAAATGACAGGCATAACAGCCATCAATCAACCCATTTCTACTTTCTGGTTAGTTATAATACCCGCACTATCTCGAACGGCCCAGGTTCTTGGTTTAATAATAATGGAACATGTCAGGTCCGAAAATGCATTGGCAACCAACTTTTACCAAAAAGGGAACTGGCCCGCCCTGTTCTTTTGCCCTTTGCCATTTGCTTTGATTTTTTATTTGGATCTCATGACGGGTATAATAGGCTCAATTTCCTTTATTTTTCTTATTGCTGGATTATTTTACTTCTACAAAAAAATGATTGGTGGGATAACCGGTGACACTTTGGGTGCAACAACGGAAATCGTAGAAGCTTATTTTTTTATTTTTGCGGGTATAACAAGTTCCTATTTATAGTTTAAAATATTAGAAATATTCAACTTTACTTGAGAAATAATAATGCCAAATAAAACAATATTGGTGACAGGAGGCAGCCGCAGCGGAAAAAGTCGGCACGCCCTAAATCTGTCCCAAAATTTCCACAAAAAATTCTTTCTTGCCACAGCCGAGCCTCTCGACGAAGAAATGCAGGAAAGAATTAAAAGACATCAGGCAGAACGAGACAAAGACTGGGTGACCTTGGAGGAACCATTAGATGTGACAGGTGTGTTGAAAAAAGAAATCAATGAATTTGATGTGCTTGTTTTAGATTGCATCACCCTTTGGTTAAGCAATTTGATAATGAGCGGGGCAAACCGGGAAGAAATTTTAGCGAAACTCCACCTTTTCATAAATGAATGTAAAAATTCCACTGCCAATATCATAGTGATCACCAACGAATTGGGATCAGGCATTATTCCCATGGAAGCATCTGTACGTGCTTTTCGTGACGTGGCTGGAGAAGCCAATCAGATTCTAGCGGCAGAATTCGATGAAGTTATCAATATGGTCTCAGGCATACCTGTTGTTATAAAAAACTCCAACAAGGCAAGTGAAGACAAACTTGATGCAGCCGATTCAGATCATGAGTTTTCTTCCCAAAAAAAACAAGGACTGTATGAAGCCATTTATAAGCGTCGTGACATTCGTCATTTCAATCCCAAAAAGATAGATCCTGCTGCTTTAGGACGAGTTCTTGATGCAGCGCATCATGCAGGTTCGGTGGGTTATATGCAACCCTGGAATTTTATGATAATTGATGACCCTCAAATTAAAAGCAAAGTAGCCCAAAACTTTAAAAAAGCCAATGAGGAGGCCGCACTTAAATTCAGCGACGAACGCAAAGATCTATATAATTCACTAAAGCTCGAGGGAATCGAAGATGCAGCAATGAATATTTGTGTAACCTGTGATCGCACTCGATTCGGACCAAATGTGCTGGGAAGAAATACGGTTATCGATACAGATATCTTTAGTACTTGTTGCGCAGTGCAGAATTTATGGCTAGCTGCCAGGGCAGAGGGTTTAGCAGTGGGTTGGGTTAGCATTTTGTCTTACGCCCAATTGAAAGAGGATCTTGACATTCCGGATCACGTACAACCTGTAGCTTATTTATGCATCGGACATACTGAGGCCTTTTATCAAAAACCGATGCTCGAAACGAAAGGCTGGGCAAAACGTCTCCCCGTGGAAGAACTCATTTATTACAACAAATGGCAGGGCAATCCAGTTAAATTTAAAGTTTCTTTTGAAGACAAACCCGCTCAATAATTTAGAATTTTCCATGATAAAGAAATTTCATACCGACCCAAAAACCAGGTCACCACTTGCTTATCCTGACCATGGGGGCAATCCCAAGGCCGCAGCGAAAATAGCGGGAATTGATCCAGAGTCTATTTTGGACTTCAGTGCCAGCATTAATCCCCTGGGTCCTCCCACAAGTGTCTCGCAGTTATTGCTAGAAACACCTCATCTATTAAATGAATACCCTGATCCCGAATCTGCAGCTTTAAAAAAAATTATAGCTCACGAAGAAAATATTCCAGAAAATTGGATCAGGGTTACAAATGGTTCAACAGAGTTTATTTACCTTCTCCCATTTCTTTTTTCAAAGGATCAGGAAATACTGATAGTTAACCCTTTTTTTTCGGAGTATGAAAAATCCTTCTCCAGGTTTGGCATCAAAGTTCATTCACATACCCTTTCTCATGAGCAAAATTTTCAAATTCAAATCCCTAAACTATTCCATCAATTGGAAGCCATCGATAATCTTGGCGGCGTTATTATTGGCCATCCAAACAGCCCCACCGGCAATTTACAAACTCATGCTTTAAAAGATTTGACCGAATATTGTATTTCTAGAGAAATCACCCTTTTTGTTGATGAAACATTTGTAGATTTTCTATCAACAAAGGTCTCTATTTGGAATTCCTACAAGGAAAACCCTCATCTGGTAATCATAAGATCCCTAACAAAATTTTATTCCCTTCCGGGATTGAGGATCGGCTATGGAATTTTATCACCCGAAAAAAATGATGTGATTTCACCCCACCAAAATCCATGGTCGGTAAACTCACTCGCCCAATTCATTGGATCAGAAGTTTTAAGCGAGAAAAGCTTTCAAGATGAAACCAGAATATGGCTTCAAAAGGAGAAAGATTTTGTTCTGGAAGAACTAGGCCGGTTAAAAGAAATTGAGACATTTTTTTCCGAGACCAATTTCATTTTATTTCGAATTCGAGACAATAACCCTGCCCTTTCTCACAATCTTTTCAATCATCTTCTTTTCGGTGGAATACTTTTGAGAAATTGTGGTAATTTCGCCGGACTTGATGAAAGTTACTTTAGAATTTCTGTAAGAAAACGGAAGGACAATCAAAAGCTTCTAAACTCACTCAAGGAATTTTTCGAAAAAATTAGTTAATGAGCCTGACTCTTCAAGTTATTTCTGCATTCCTTTTGGATCTGATACTGGGCGATCCTCGGCCCTACCCTCACCCCGTAAAAATTATTGCAAAATTAGCTATCGCCTTTGAAATTTTATCACGAAAATTAATTTCAAATCAAAAGATTGCCGGAATTGTTACCACCCTATCAATAGTACTCATAAGCTATGTTGGTGTTTATTCTATTATTTATCAACTAAGCACCCTTCATCCATTTGCGGGAATTGCGGGTTCCATTTTTTTCATCTATTCAAGCCTGTCAATTCGTAGTTTATTTGATGAAAGCCTTCCTGTTTATAAATTCTTAAAGGAAGCAAAATTACCGGAAGCCAGGAAAAGTCTTTCGAATATTGTGGGTCGGGACACCGAAAAACTTGACGAGGGAGCGATTGTTCGGGCTACAGTAGAAACAGTCGCCGAAAGCACAGTAGATGGCGTAATCTCTCCCTTGTTTTTTGCATGTATTGGAGGCGCACCTTTAGCCATTGCTTATAAAGCTATAAGCACAATGGATTCCCTGTTTGGATACAAAAATGAGAAATACTTTGAATTTGGCTGGGCCCCTGCTCGCCTGGATGACTTCGCTAACTGGTTACCGGCACGTCTTGCTATGCCATTGATGGCAGCTGGAGCCTCCCTCTGCGGACTTAATGGTTCAAGGGCATGGACAATTTCCTGTCGAGATGGGAATAAGCATCCCAGTCCAAATGCAGGAATTCCTGAAGCCGCAATAGCAGGAGCTTTGGGTATTCAACTTGGAGGAATAAGTTTTTATTCTGGAGTAGAAAGCAGAAAACCCTTACTGGGGGAACCCTTGCGAAGAACGGAAATACCTGACATAACGGAATGCCATAAAATCATGTTCGTATCTGCCTGTTTAGCTCTTACGCTATTTACGGGTTTACTCCAGCTTTTTGCTTACTTCTAACATTTAATAATATATTGAGACTCACTTAAATCTCCAAAAGCTTAAGGGTTAATTCTATTATGTTCCAACTGCCTATATCATTTATAATATGAGAGCCATGACTCGAAACAAACATTTAATAATTGCCAATATATTTTTACTCCTCCTATTCACTTCACCACTTTCGGCTGAAGTAATTCAGTTAGATAGCAACTTAGATGGGAAACTCGATCAATGGCATCACAAATCAGCAGATGGAAAGATTTTAAAAATCGAATATGATAAAAACGGTGATGGGAAAGTGGATCAGGTAGATAATTACAACGGTAATGCAAAACCCATTCAAGTAGAACTAGATCGAAACTTCGATGGTACTCTGGACCAGATACAACACTATAATCAAGAATTCATACTTACACATATTGAAAAAGACTCTGAAAACTCCGGCCTAATTGATTGGAGGGAATTTTATTCCAAAGGAAGTATAATCACGCGGCTTGAAACAGACGAAAATAAAGACGGAAAACTTGATGTCTTCCAGTATTTTTCGGGAGAAGGCCAATTAAAAAAAGTGAACTACGATACATCTGGTGACGGCAAAATAGATCGTTGGGAAACATTTAAAGAAAACGAACAACTGGAATCCGCAGCCTTTGACACTAATAATGACGGCGATGCAGACCAATGGCAGTATTTTCAAAATTCCACGCAACTTGAAAAAGCAGAATATGACACCAATTTTAATGGAAAAATAGATCGCTGGGAGCATTATGACACTTCAGGTGATTTGTCCCGTGTGGAACTGGATAGCAATCATGATGGAATTATAGATATTGTAAAAAAGAAAGGTTAATCGATTCTTATGAAATTTAGTCCACTTATTTTTCTGGTCGCCACTGCACTAATTGTAATAAATTCCTGCGCCCCCAAACCCACACTTGAAGTTCCAGAAAAATATAAAAAAGGCCAAAATGCATTCCATAAGATTTGCTCCAACTGTCATGGATCTGATGGGATGGGCAAACACACTCAGGCACCCCGCCTGATCGATGAAGAATATCTGGCCCCAAACTTTACCGATGATGACATTCGTGAAACCATATTAAATGGCACCGATAAAATGCCACCTCAGAGAAAAAATGTCAGCACTGAAGATATTACTGAAATAATCAAATACCTTCGCTACTCACAAAAAGCTGCCGGATTAGAACCTGAAGAAGAGGAAGAAGAGGAAGGCTAAATTTATGCCAACCTAAATTATTTTTATGCAGGAAGTCATTTCCAAAACAATTGAAAAAATCCAGCCTGTCTCACCAGACCTTTTGGGAAAAGCCCAAGCTCACCTGGATAAACTTACAAAACCCCCAGGAAGTCTGGGAAGACTCGAAGAGCTTTCCAAACGCTATGTTTCTATTCGCAATGAAAAATCGTCCACCCTGGAAAAAATTTCTACAATAGTTTTTGCAGCTGATCACGGTGTGACCGCAGAGGGTGTCAGTGCTTACCCATCAGAAGTCACTTCGCAAATGGTGATGAACTTTTTAAATGAAGGGGCTGCTGTAAACGTTCTGGCCAATCACATAAATGCGGATATAACCGTTGTCGACATTGGAGTCAATTTTGACTTTAAAGACCACCCCAATCTTCTGCATCGCAAAATTGCTTCCGGCACTAAAAACTTTGTTAAAGAACCGAGCATGACTTACTCCCAAGCTGAAACATCCATTATTACTGGAATTCAAATTGCCGGAGAGTCTGCAAAAAGTGGTGTCGACATATTGACCACAGGAGAAATGGGCATTGGTAATACAACTCCAAGTTCAGCTATATATTCAGTTCTAGGAAAAACCCGGGTTGAAGAGGTGACTGGACGCGGAACTGGAATAGATGATTCGGCATTGGAGAAAAAAATAGCTGCAATTAAAAAGGGCATAAGCCTTCATCAACCCGATCCTAATAATCCAGTGGATATTCTTGCGAAAGTTGGAGGATTCGAAATTGGAGGAATTGCAGGTTTAATCCTTGGCGCAGCCGCCGAAAATATCCCTGTCGTGGTAGATGGGTTTATTTCAGGTGCAGGAGCTTTGCTGGCTTTGAAAATGAACCCTTCAGTAAAAGATTATATTTTCCCCTCGCATAAGTCTTCTGAACCAGGACATAAAATATTCTTTGATCTATTGGGGCACCCTCCCCTCTTGGACTTGAATATGCGATTAGGCGAAGGTACAGGAGCCTTATTAGCAATCAACCTCATCCAAACCGCAGTTAAAATATATAACGAAATGGCAACATTTCAAAGTGCCGGCGTATCGACTCAGAAATAATTTCAGTAATTCTATTTTGAAAGCAGAACCTCTTGACAGCGCATCTGATTTTGGCTAGATTGAGCGCTTCTTTTCGCAAATTCTTTATTATCCTCTCTTTTATATCGGAGTTTCAGCATGTCAGATGAAAGCTATATTCAGTCCTTATTTTCCGATCGTGTAGGCGGAAGCCAGTTCGGCAAGGATACTAAAATTTATAAATTTGAAAAAATTAAAAGGGCTAAACGTGCGGCCCTCGATGCCAATCCTGATAAGGAATTATTCGATTTAGGGGTGGGCGAACCAGATGAAATGGCTGACCCCAGTGTTGTTAAAGCTTTACAACTCGAAGCCGAAAAACCAGAAAATCGTGGATACACAGATAATGGAATAGATGAGTTTAAAACTGCCGCTTGTGAATACATGAAAAATGTTTTTGGAGTTCAGGGTTTAGATCCTAACAAGCATGTCAACCACCTCATTGGATCAAAACCCGGGCTTGCAATGACTCCGGCTGTTTTCATCAATCCTGGTGATGTGATCCTAATGACAGTTCCGGGGTATCCGGTCATGGGTACTCATTCACAATATCTAGGAGGCGAAGTGGTAAATCTTCCCTTAACTGAGGAAAATGGTTTTCTGCCCGACCTTAAAAATATTGATACCGACACCCTGGAACGCACGAAGATTTTATTACTTAATTATCCAAACAATCCCACAGGCGCGAAAGCAACGCAGGAATTTTATGAAGAAGCCATTCAGCTTGCCAGGAAGCATAGTTTTATCATTATTCAAGATGCTGCCTACGCCGCACTCACCTACGATGGTAAATCTGAAAGCTTTCTTTCCCTTCCCGGTGCGATGGATGTAGGAGTGGAATTCCACTCACTTTCCAAAGCATACAATATGACTGGCTGGCGCATTGCTTTTGTTGTAGGAAATGAGTTAATTGTAAAAGGCATTGCGGCTGTAAAAGATAATATCGATTCCGGGCAATTTGCCGGAATTCAAAAAGCAGGAATTTATGCCCTCGAACATCCCGAAATCACCGGAAAAACAGTAGCAAAATATAAGCGTCGATTGAGCCAGTTGGTGGATGCTTTGAACTCGGTAGGTTTCAGCGCCAAAATGCCTGGCGGATCATTCTTTTTATATGTAGCCGCACCCAAAGGAATAAAGGGTGGTAGAAGATTTGAAAATGGCGAGGAATTTTCTCAGTACCTGATAACTGAAATGTTGATCTCCACCGTCCCCTGGGATAATGTAGGTAATTACGTTCGGTTTTCAGCCACGTTTGCAGCAAAAGGGGAAGAGGAAGAAAAAAGAATAATAGGTGAAATTAAGAACCGACTCTCAAAAGTTGAGTTTGAATTTTAATGTTTAAACCAGGGGTTTTTCCAGGATAAAACTCAATGACCCATAGAGCTATGATAGGAGTCGGGTCTAATATAGGCCCGGCAACAGAAAACTGTGAAAAGGCCATTTCACTGATAAACAAATCTGGCACCACCAAGGTTATTGCTCAATCATCTCTATACCAATCAGAACCCGTCGGAAAAACGGATCAACCCTGGTTCATTAATGCTGCCATAGAAGTCGACACCACTCTTACTCCTGAAGAGCTTTTAACTTTTCTCATAAATATTGAACAAGAATTCGGAAGAATCCGAGATGAGAAATGGGGTCCGAGGGTCATTGATCTGGATATACTCGATTACGATGGGAGAATAATTAACTCTAGAACCCTCACCCTACCTCACCCCGAAATGACTGGACGACGTTTTGTGCTTGAACCCCTCAGTGAAATTGCAGGAACCACAATACATCCATTGAGAAACAAAACAATACAGGATTTACTTAAAGAGCTCCCCCAAGACCCTGTGGTGAAAAAGTTGCAGGCATTATAAAAAATCTACTTTGATCGTTTCCATATTTTTTAAAGCCTCTTCCTGCAAATCAATCAAAGAAAACTTTTCTTCATCATTCTCCAAGATATGGATTTTACCTCGTGTTACAGGGCTGGCAGGCATAAACACAGAACAACAATCGGGTTGAGGTTCAATACTCACTTCATAGGTTTCAATTTCCTTCGCAAGTTTAATTATTCTTTCTTTATTCATGCCGATCAAAGGACGGAAAACATTCATGGAGGTGACACAAGTTACAGCCGCGAGATTTTCCAGAGTTTGCGAGGCCACCTGACCCAGTGACTCTCCGGTAACCAGCCCCGGCATTTCATATTGCTTCGCGATCTCGTCGGCAATGCGATACATCATTCTGCGATAAAGGACAACGCGGTTTTCCTCTCGGCAATGATCGCGTATTGCTACTTGAATATCTTGAAATGGAACGACAAATAATTTTGCTCTACCTTGAAAGCGATTTATTATTTTCGATAATTTTAAAACCTTTTCATATCCCCCTCGGCCTAAAAAGGGTTGGTTGTCAAAAAAAACAAAGTGAACACGGCACCCACGACAAGCCATCAAGTAAGCTGCAACAGGGCTATCAATACCTCCGGAAAGCAAACACAGAACATTTCCAGAGCTTCCCACAGGCAATCCGCATAACCCGGGATGTCTGTTGTCAAAAACAATCGTCTCATTGTTTCCGATTTCTATTTCAAGAGTGAATTCAGATTCCTTAATATTTACAACAAGGCCCTTCGGGCTAAGCTGAGACATTATTCGAGACCCCACTTCAAAATTTATTTCAGGGGATGTCTGGGGGAAAGTTTTCGCTGAGCGACGGGTTCTCACACAAAATTTTAATTCTCCTCCTGGCTTGAATAGTGGCTCGATCCATTTCACTCCCAATGCAGCCATTTCATCAAAATCCGGGTTCACAGAGATTCCAACGCTATAGGAAGCAATTCCCGGAATAAGCTTCAATCGATCCGCAACTTCATCAGCCACAGATTTAGATAGGTCAATTAAAATTCGTCCTCTAGGAACCCGATATGAAATTTCCTTATCAGCGGGCAAAGAGCGTTTGATATTTTTAAGCAATATTTTTTCGAAATACTTTCTATTTCTGCCCTTTAATCCTATTTCATCGTATCGGACTAAAATAGTTCTTTGTTCATTCATCTTTCAACAGGTTTCTTTATAAAGGTAGGCAGGAGCTTTTGATACGCATCCGCAAAAGCATGGAGAAATTTCTCAACTTCACTCATGGTATTATTTCTCGCAAAAGACACCCTTAAGCTGCAACGTGCTTCCTCTATAGTTAAACCCATTCCCATTAATATTTTTGAAGGTTCCTTGGAATGGGCGCTGCAAGCACTGCCCATGCCTACATAAATTTCTTCTTTTTCTAAATGATGCAACATTACCTCCCCTTCCACCGGAGGAAAACTGAAATTCACAATACCAGATGACTGGAGTTCCTCTGTTGAGGAATTAAATAAGATAGGCATCTCCAATTTTTTCAATCCATCCACCAAACAATTATGGAGTTTTTGTAAATGTTCCTGCGTTTCCTGTTGCCGCTCGATTGCCAACTTGATGGATTGTGCCAAGCTCATTATTAATGGGACAGGAAGGGTTCCAGCACGCACGCCTAATTGTTGTTTTCCTCCATGTAACTGCGGATTTAAATTTAGCTTGGAGTTATAAATCAACAAACCAATACCCTTTGGACCATGGAATTTATGGGCGGATAAAGAGTAACCATCCAAACCGGACCACATAGATTTATCGAGTTTAATTTTACCAACCGCCTGCACCCCATCTAAAAATAAGCGAGTTTGAGGAGCCTCCTTTTCTAATCTGGGAACCAGGGGAATGGGATCATTTATTGTGCCCAATTCATTATTCACATGTGAAAGACAAAGCAGTCGGATTCGTTTCTCTTTGAGAATTGAGAGGCAGGATAAATTCAATTGGCCTTCATTATTAAACTCTAACAATGAAAGTGGTTCGTTCCCATAAGCCTTAAAAGATTGCAAAGTTTCAGAAACGCTGGGATGCTCTAAACCCAGGTAAGCTGCTTTTTTATCTGGAAAACAAAGTCCTTTAATGAAAAGGTTATTCGATTCTGTTCCACCACTTGTAAACACAAGCTTATGGGAAGAAGGAATGCCTAAAGCATCAGTAATGGTTTCTGTGGCCTCTTCAATTTTATTTTTAGCATCGAGTCCAATTCCATAAACCGCTCCGCTGTTCGCAAATTGATCGCGCATATACTCCTGCAATGAAGCATTGATTTCCGAATCCATTGGCGTGGTCGCGGCATTATCCAGATAAATCATTTAATTTTAGCCTTGCCTTTCAGACATCGTAAGGAGGCATCAAATCTTGCTCGACCCCCAACTGATCCATAATTCTTGCCACTACAAAATCCACCAGACTTTCTACTGAGTTCTGGCCCTGGTAAAAACCAGGAGAAGCAGGAAGAATCAAAGCACCCGCCTGATCCAAGGTAAGAAGATTTTTTAAATGAATTGTACTGAAAGGGGCTTCTCTGGGTACCACGATCAATTTACGTTTTTCCTTCATCATCACATCTGCTACACGTTCAATCAAATTTCCTGATACACCCGCTGCAACCCTACCTACAGTACCCATACTTGCGGGCACGATTACCATACCATCGACCTTATAAGAACCACTTGCAATAGAAGTATTTATTTTTGTAGCTTTGTGTAGTGTCACATTTTCCCCCTCAAAGTAGGAGGGTTTAATACCAAGTTCAATATTCAGTAATTCGGCACCTCGGTCCGATACGATCACATGCACTTCACTCTGCGATTTCAGGCTGTCAAACAATCTTTTCCCATAGCAAACACCGCTGGCACCTGTTATAGCTATTACAAAACGTTTCATAGATTTATTTCAAAAAGATCCTGAACATCGTGCAAGACCTGCTCATGCACTTTCTCTAAAGAGGCATCACTGGAAACAAACCGTATGTTTGCGCCTGTGAAGCTTTTAAAAATATTTTGCACATCGATTAAATAGTCACGTTTTTCAAAAGCACTTTTTTCTTCCCTGGAAGATTCAATTCTTTCCAGGCTTTTGTCAGGAGGATTGTGAAAAATCAGTACCCGGTCGGGCAGCGGAGCAAACTTCTCATTGTCTATCCTTATCTCCTGAGGATCAAACCCTAATGCACCCTGATAGGCTGCGGTGGAAAAATAGTAACGGTCCATCAACACGGCTTTCCCAGCCTCCAATGCCGGGTTGATATTGAGCTCTACATCTTCTTTTCTATCATTTATAAACCACTCCAACTCTTCATCGGCACTGATTCCATTTCTACCTTCCGTTAATAGTTGGCGGATTTTCATTCCCCATTTTCCTCGCGTGGGTTCGGCGAGGGAGATATTTGGAATTCCTTTTGCGCTTAGAAGCTCCGCTAACATTCTGCACTGGGTGCTCTTTCCGGTACCATCAATGCCTTCAAAAACAATTAACAATCCACGATCCAATTGCAATGACTCCAGAGAAAAGTTATTTAAATGAAAAAATTACCCCTCCCAAACCTTCTCCTGCTTAGAGAGAGGGTTAAATGCCCCACCTGGCAATTGAAAATTGGGGGTTGGATGTAATTTATTGGAAGCCGCAGGAAATATCAAGTTGAATAAAGAGGAAAAACACGGCCCCTGACAATGAATCTCTTTGCATTGTCCGAGGCCGGGGGGATGTTGATTAATACTTAAACTGACCTACCAGCTTTTGAAGATCAGCAGCCATGTTTGACAATTCACTGGCAGCCTCTTGATTTTGACCGATTCCCTGAGAAGTATCCTCAGCAGCCTGGGCGACACCATTGATGTTGTCCGTAATTTCATTACTGCCTTTAGCTGCTTCACCTACATTACGACTAATCTCAGCCGTTGTCGCAGTTTGTTCTTCAACAGCACTGGCAATGGTATTGGATATATCATTGATCTGGTTAATAATCTGGCTTATTTCAGCAATCGCATCTACAGCACCGTTTGTGTCACTCTGAATGGCTTGAATTTTAGAGCTTATTTCTTCGGTGGCTTTTGCTGTTTGGTTCGCCAGTTCCTTAACCTCATTCGCCACCACAGCGAATCCCTTCCCAGCTTCCCCAGCTCTTGCCGCTTCAATAGTAGCATTCAAAGCCAAGAGGTTGGTTTGCTCTGCGATTGATGTGATTACTTTTACAACCTGACCAATCTCAGCACTGCTATCACCCAGTTTACTCACTGTAGTGTTAGCCGATGAAGCTACTTCTACAGCGGATGCTGCAATTCTTGCCGCTTCATTGGCATTTTGAGCAATCTCCTTAATGCTGGTTCCCATTTCTTCTGTTCCTGTTGCAACCGTTTGCACGTTTCGACTGATCTCTTGGGAAGCAGCGGAAACGACATTGGCCTGGGCAGAAGTTTCTTCAGCAGTCCCCGCCATGTCCTGACTGACCGAGCTCATCTTATCTGAAGAGGTAGCAAGAGTTTTCGCCGTTTCGGAAATTTTTGAAATACTGCTTTGAAGATTAGAAAGTAACTCACCCAATCCTTTCCCCATCTGACCAATGGCATCACTCCCATTGATGGTAATTTTTTGAGTCAGATCACCATGCGCCGCAGCATCTACAACCTCTAACATACTGTCAACTTTCTGTTTCAATTCTTCAGCCTGCTGCTGTTCACGATCATTCGCCTCTTTGGCTTTTTCTTCTGCCTTATAGGATTCTGTCACCACCGCCCAATCCAATAAAGGCCCCAAATAATTTCCATCTGAGTCCATATTTGCATTGATGCTCAATGAAAGAATTTCAGGCCCTACCTGAATCTGTGCTTTATGAGGCAAATTCTCAGGTCGGTTGAGGATATCTCGCTGCATTTGAGGATTCTTATGAAATATATCGATACTCTGCCCCATAATTTCTTCCACTCTAACGGGCAGATACTGTTCAATGGTTTTCAAAGTAGCAATGGAAGAGGGGTTCATATACCGAATATTATAATCATGATCCGCAAATATCATATTGGAAGGATTGTTTTCCATGAGTGCGGCAATCTGCTTCATTTCCTTATCTGATTCCTCTTTATCCAAAAGCTGCTGCGTCATAGTTCCAAAGGCATCAGCAAGGTCCCCTTTCACTTTGTATTTTTGATCCAGTTTACCTTCAGCAATGTCCTCGGCCTGTCTTGCTATTTCCTTCATGGTGTCGGTCATTTGATTAAAGGCTGCTCGAAGTTGTCCAATTTCATCGTTGGATTTAACAACTAAATCCTCCTGTTTGATATCACCTTCAGCAATCCGACTCATTTTGAAAGCCGTTTCCTTTAAACGTCTGGCCATGGACCGCGAAAACAAAATTGAAGGAAAAGCTCCTAAAGCAGTGGCTATTACAATTAATGTGAGAGATAGCTTTTGAATGGTTGCGTTTGCCTCTGCAACTTTTTCTCCAGCTTTAGCCACATCAACTTTCACCTTTTTAAGCAACTTATCCAATTCCGCTTCAATAGCTACCGCCTCACCACGACCATCAGCAACCTGGGAGTTTCCCAAAACTCGATTTTCGTCAATATAAGAATCGACCGATGACATCAGTTTTTCTGTAAACGATTCCACCTTGGGTTGTATTTTGGCTACCAGTTGGGGATCTGTTTTTTTAAACCCTACAAATTGTTTTTCCAACTTTGCCTTGTTTGCCATGGCATTGTCTTCGGCTTCATTTTGCCAGCTTAACGCAAGGTCGGTCATCCAATAGCGAAGTAGAGAAAAAGTGCTGGAGGCCGTGCTAACTGCCTCCAGTCTTTTCATCGAAGCCTGTTGATTCTGAATCACAGCATTCGCTTTCCCTAACTCATCATAGATATAAAGAAGAGACCCGGCCAATAAGAGGAGAATAAAACCATTGAGGAGCATAATCTTAACTCCAATGCTTAATTTAAAGCCTTTCATGACATAGTCCTCTCCGTTTGCTAGTTATAAATTACAAAGCTAATGGCACCGCCCAGTTCGCCTAACTTTCCACCCTCTTTTTTACCACCGGTGATATCTTTGGCACCTTTAGGTTCGCCATGGCAGTTGAGACAGGCCTTTTTGTAATATTCTGGAAGGATCAACCGAAATGCATCTTTACCTTTATGTTTCGCATTTTCAGTGAATACTTTGTTTTTCTCGTAACCCGCATCTTTAAATTTGCTTTCGATGACATTTGCTTCCCATTTATCCGGACGGTTGGCGCGATTACGAACATAACTTTTGGGCGCAGTTAGTTTGATGTAAGCTTTTCCTCCAATATTTTTATTGAATCCATCTCCCATCTGTTTTGCGAAAATGGCTGGAAGAAACCCTTTTAGCCCTTTGCCCTTCTCATTGATCAATGGCTGGGCATTATTCATAACTTCCGTGATGGAGTCGAGCAGTGCTTTCTGTGTTTGCCCTTTCAAGCTTCCTGCGTCCGCCATTGCGAAGTCACTTCCAGTGGCTTTTTTGTAATTCTCTTTTGTTTTGGCGATCACCACATCTGCAGAAAGACCTTTATCTCCCTTTGACGCATCGTTGATCAGCTTTTGACTTTTTGCAACCACTCCTCTTGCTGCACGATAAATGGTTGTGATTTCTGTTCCAATACTCGCTTTATCGGCATCCGACAATGCCATTGCTTGACCCGTAAAACTAATTGAAGACACTAAAAAAAATCCCAGCCCCAAGATTGTGGACAACACGAATAGCTTAAAATTTTTCATTAGCCTATTACCTCCGCAAAAGATTTTTAATTGGATAATACTTTCAATTTCAATAAAATATTTTCCGAACAAAACTAAAGGGACAATGCTCCCACTACATGTAAGAATATTCCTATATAATATTAACATTAAGGGTAAATTCAGTACTTTTCAACAAGTAAAGCTACAACCACCTGTACAAATAAAA
>Ga0114932_10001802_pt1 | contig 23603 bp, 23 predicted proteins | sample 2SBtaG_2_FD_87286 | JGI IMG/M metagenome (GOLD analysis project Ga0114932, IMG submission 87286) | Deep subsurface microbial communities from Kolumbo volcano to uncover new lineages of life (NeLLi) - 2SBTROV12_ACTIVE470 metaG | ecosystem: Environmental > Aquatic > Marine > Volcanic ...
CAGGGCGCGAAACACATTTCGCATGTCGTCAAGGCCCGGCCCGGTTCGCGATGTGGCGAGGATCAGGATCGGATGCTGCCCGCACAGACGCCCAAGACGCTCCAGCACCGCAAGGGTGACTTCGTCGGCCCAATGCAGATCTTCGGCCAACAGCAACAGTGGTTTCTGGCGGGACAATTCCAGCAGTTCGTCCACGACCGCGGTCAGAATGGCCTCGCGACGGGCCTCCGGGCTGAGCGCGTCGTCGTTCTCCAGCGTTTCAAGGCGGGTGGCCGTGCGCAGCGCCGCATCGGCGAGTTCGGGGTCCGTCGCCTCGTCAAAGACGCGGTCATACATGCGAATGAATGCGAACAACGCGTCGCCTTGGGTGCGCGGCTGGCATTGCAGCAACGTGGTCCGCCCGCCCGGTACGTTGTCCGCCAGTTCCGACAGGATCCGTGATTTGCCGATGCCCGGCTCGCCTTCGATCAACAGGGCCGCGCCCGTGCCATCGCGCGCGCTATCCCACGCATCCGTCAGCGTCGCGATCTCGTCCGAGCGTCCCGTAAACGCGCCCGATCCGTCGCGATCCCTTTGAAACCGCGACGCAACCGGCAGCAGCGTCAACGGGCGCCAGGCGCGCGTGACGTCTGGAAATCCTTTCAGGGTCAGACCGTCCACGGGCGCATAGTTCATTGCCCGGTGGGTCAATTGGTGGGTCGCGGGCGACACAAGGATGGTGTTGATCTTTGACGCGGCCTCCAGTCGCGCGGCAAGGTTCGGGGCGACGCCCACAGCGCCCAGCCGTCCCGGGGCCAAGGCATCCGGGCGGTCGGGCAACACGACAACACTTGTCGCGATCCCGATGCGGATGCCGGGGGCCGCGTCAATTTCCGCACGCGCCTTAAGCAAATCAATCGCGGCGCTGATGGCGGAAACGGCGGTGTCTTCGTTGCTGACCGGATAGCCGAAATAGGCCATGCCGCCGTCGCCCATCACCTGTTCAAGCGACCCGCCATGGTTCAGAACGGCATTGCGGGCAGCGGCATGGATCGGGAGGATCGCACTGCGCAGCGCTTCGGGATCATCGCCCTCCACCAGCGATGTCGACCCCGCGATATCGTAAAACAGCACCGTCAACTGGCACCGTTCACCGCGAAGCTCGGTCGGGTATGTCGCCCTGGTACCGCGATTCTTGAACAACGACACAAAAATACTCCTGACAATGCCGCGGACTTGTTGCAAAATTGAAGAGACCCGAAACAAATCGTTTTCGCAATGGGGTGCCGCGATTCGTTTGGTGCCAGAGCCGGAGTTCAGATCATCGCGGACAAGACCACATTCCTGGCGGGCAGCTTTGACACGCTGCTGACGGTTCTGGACAAGGCTTTCGTGAAACTGTCGCTCAGGGCGGGCGAGACTCTGTTTGAGCAGGACGATTACGACGACCGGCTCTATGTGCTGGACGAGGGGCTGCTGGAGGTCAGCGTCTATTCCGCCAATGGCCGCAAACTGTCGCTGAACCGGTTGCACCCGCCATGCGTCTTTGGTGAAATCGCAATCTTCGATCCGGGCACCCGCACCGCCCGCATCGAAGCACTTGCGCCCAGCAAATTGCGTGCCATTCGCCAGTCGGCCCTGATTTCCAAAATCGCCGAAGACCCGGACATCGCCACGGAATTGCTGCGTCTGGCCGGCAAACGCATGCGTTGGATGAGCCGCCAGATGGAGGATCAGGTATTTCTGCCCCCGGCGGCGCGGTTGGCTGCAAAGGTTCTGCTGCTTGCAGGCGAAACCGGCGAAATCGAGATGGCCCAGGCGCAATTGGCCGATTTTGTAGGCGTCACCCGAGAGCTTGTTTCCAAGACCCTGTCCGAGTGGCGGCGCGAAGGCATCGTGGCCGTATCGCGCGGCCGTATTCAGTTGCTCGACGTTGATGCGCTGTGGGAATTGAAGAATTCAACATTTTTTGAGGCTGTGTGAGCCGCATCACAGAGCGGTGATCCCAGACGTGGCATTCCGGTTTCAAGGCCAATGACGGCCGGGAAACAAAAACTGGAAACACGTCATGAACAAGAACTTCTCCGCAAAGATTCTCGCCATCCCGCTTCGCATCCTGAACTGGGTCGCCGACCGGGACGCCAACTATCGCCAGGCAATCAATCTGCGCAACGCGTCTGATGAAAAGCTGGCCGACCTGGGGCTTACGCGCCAGCAGGCCAACCACGCATTCTATGCCAGATATCGCAACCGGATTGCCGATCGCGAACCGATCATCCTGCGGGCCGGATGAACAAACACAAGTGGCCCGTTCCTCTGCCATGCGATCGGCCCGGACCTGAAAGCGACCAGGTCCCGCGTTTCACATGGCATCCAACTGCAAACTGAAACTGACAAAAGGGTGAATGAAATGTACGTACTGAAATCTTCGACCATTGCCGCAATCATGTTCCTCGGCACCGTCGGCGGCGCATCGGCCATCGACCTTGTGAAGGCCATGCCGTCGAACTACCTCGACGAGGTGAATGCCAAACTGATGGCCATTGGATACCGTGAAGTTCGCGTGATCGACGCCGAAACCAACCGTCTGTCGGCCATCGACAAGGACGGCAGTGAAGTTGTGCTGATCATAAGCCCGTTGGACCGGAAGATCACGTTCTCGACCTACGTCCATTCCCACCACGACGAGTGATCAACAATTGGGTCGTCCGGCAAATTCGGCCTCCCTTGCCGGATGATCCCTGTTGCGTCGTGAATGCGGCGCAACAGGGTGTGCCGGACGTTTGTTTCCGACCGCCTGACAGCACGAAAGCCGGGGGGGTTCGCCGGTTCGAATTTCAGGTAGGCGCGGTATTTTCGCGAACACCTTGCGACGCGACCGTGTTGCGGGCCGGCTCTTTGGTCGATTGGCGACACATCCGACGGCTCATCTGAAACATCTTGACGCTGCGGGGCCGTTCGGCTTGCATGACACCACGTCCGCGAAAAAAAATGGCGTGCCTGATGTCAGACATTTCCATCCGAATGGCCCGGGATGATCGTGATTATGAAGTCGCCCGCCTGTTGTGTCGCGAATGGCTGGACTGGCATTGGCAAGCTTTCCCAGAGGACGGGCCAAGGGAAGGTAACCCCATGAATCCCGACGCTTTTCAAAGCGTTCTGGTTGATCTGCCGCAAATCCATGCCAGGCCCCGTGGCGGCATCCTGTTGGCCGATGTGGACGGGCGGCCCGCCGGATGCGTGATGTATCACGAGTTGCAGTCGGATGTTGGCGAAATCAAGCGACTGTTCGTCAGCGAAGCCGGGCGGGGGCATGGTCTTGGACGCGCACTTCTGGAACGGATGTTCGCGCAAATGGCCGCCGACGGCTACCGAAGCGTTGTGTTTTCTTCCGCGAAGTTCCTGACTCACGCGCGACGGCTTTACGAAAGCGTCGGTTTCCGCGACATCCCGCACCCCGCCGATTTTCCCGCGCACCTGCGAAGTTTTGTCTACTTCATGGAACGGCCGTTACCCTGGGCAACCTGAGATTTCCGCCCGACATCGCTGGCCGTTTCGACCCGTGCGCATCGGTCTTTTGCGCGGAGTCATCCCGCGGTCGCGCGGTCGCCGAAGCGCGCGGAACGCGCCATCGGGCAAAAGTGACGCGAGGCCAAATTGGGTGCGGTTCAGCTCCAGCGGCGGCTGGTGAATTCCGTGATCAGCCCCGCGATCAGGCCGCCAAGCAGCAGCACCGCCAGCACATCTGCCTGCATGGCAAGCTTGAAGTAATAGGCGCCGATTTCCAGCGCGTTGCCCAATGCCTCGGTCGGGTGGCGATAGCGCTTGGCGAGGCTCCGGTCGATCATTTCCCACAACGAAAATCCCAGCAATGACCAGAAAAACAACCAGATCGACGAATATATCCCGCCCCGCAATGCCGCGCCATACGTGCCGCCGACCATCCGGCCCATCACCCGCCAGCCGATCAGAATGCCCAGCGCCGCGTTGAGCGGAACAAACCACGTGCTGCGCTGAACGTCGGAAAGCACCGGTTCAAAAAACACCGCCGCCTGCCAGCCGATGGCCGCGTAACACAACGCGGCAATCAGTTTCGCCCCTGTCGGCATCTGGCGCATCTTCAGGCCGGTCTGGAAATGGTGACCTGGGTCACGTCACAATTGCCGCTGTGAAACGCCGACGCACACGATGTCAGATAGAAATTCCACATGCGGCGAAAGCGGTCATCGAACCCCATCGCGGTGATGTTGTCCCAACGTGCGTTGAACGTTTCGTGCCAGCGGCGCAACGTCTGCGAATAACTTTCGCCGAATTCGATGCTGTCGGTCAGTTTCAGGCCCGCACGGGCGATCTGTTCCTTCAGCGCGTTCGGGCTGGGCAGCATGCCGCCGGGGAAGATGTGTTTCTGGATGAAATCGACCCCCTTGCGATATTGTTCAAACCGCCGGTTGGCGATGGTGATGATCTGCAACGTGGCCCGTGCGCCCGGTTTCAGGCGCTCGCGTACCGCGTTGAAATAGGTTGGCCAGTATTTCTCGCCCACCGCCTCGAACATCTCGATTGAGGCGATGCCATCATAAATTCCGGTTTCGTCGCGATAATCGCGCATGACGATCTGCACCTGATCCGACAATCCGGCGCGCGCGATCCGATCCACGGCGAAATCGTGCTGTTCCTGTGAAATCGTCAGACCGGTCACCTTCAACCCGCGTTCCCGCGCGGCGTATTCGGCGAAACCGCCCCAGCCACACCCGATTTCCAGAACATGATCGCCCGCAACCACGCCCATCTGATCGACCATCGAGGCGTATTTTGCCCGCTGCGCCTTGGACAGATCCTCCTGCCCGGTGGAGAAGATGGCCGACGAATAGGTCATGGAGTCGTCCAGCCACTGGGCATAGAAATCGTTGCCAAGGTCATAATGATGGCTGATGTTCTTTTTGGCCTGCGCCCGCGAATTCCCGTTCAGCCAATGCCGCGTCCGTTCGTACAAGCGCACAAGGGCCATGCCCGGGAAACCGTCGAAAACCGCCTCGTTGCGGTCAAGCAGAATGTCCATGAACATTTGCAAATCCGAAACCGACCACCAGCCTTCGAGATAGGCGTCCGAAAAGCCCAGATCGCCCTCGCGGATCAGGCGGGCGAAGCAATCGGGATTGTGGACCTGGATTTCCACGGCCTGACCGGGCTTGTCGCCCTGGGCGCGGAACACCCGGCCATCGGTCAGGCGAAAATCAATGCGCCCGTGGTTCAGCTTGCGCACCACGTCAAATACCCCGGCAAAATACCGGGGCAGGCCTTTCTGGCCCTTTGTACTGGTATAGATCGTCATCCCGTGGCACCCCCGGCAGACAACCTAGCGCAAAAATGGCCAACACACCAAGCAAATTGACAATTCACGCGAACTTCCCCCGATAGGCCATTGTCCTGGCACGCAATTCGCCGGCTTGGCAGAGCCCTGATCGCCGGACATCATTTGTGGTTCCGGCCGCCCGGTTTCGCCGGTCGGATGCTGTTTTGCGACCGGTGTGTTTTTGGACGGCACCTCGTCAGTCCGTGGCGTTTTGCAAGATATCCCGGCCCGAATTCGAGCATTGAAATCTCGCCGTGATCGCAGTTTCGGCGCGTGCCGGTTTTGGAAAATTCGATAATTATCGTTTGATGTCAAAATGTTGTCGCGAAATCCGTTCGTCTAGACGGCTAGACGGCCAGACGGCTGGACGGCTAGGCGGCTGGGTGGCCAGACCGCCAGACGGCCGGACCGCTGGACGTTTGGTCGACCGGACGGCCAGACGGCCAGCCGAGTGGTTTTATTGCACCGACGTTTCGCGCGACCGGCCCGGGCTTTGGATCAGATCGGGGTTTTCAGGCCTGCGCTACAAAGGGGTTTCAGGGCGGCGTCACAAAATCGAATCCAGCGCCTCGATCAGCCGGTCAATCTCGTCGGCCCGCGTGTAATGCACAAAACTCAGCCGCAGCACGCCTTTTTCCGGATCTTCCCCCATCGCCCGGATCACGCGATGCGCATAGAAATCGCCGCCACCCGCCATGATGCCGCGTTCCGCCAGTCGCGATGCCAGCGTTTCGCCCGGCGCTTGCGTTGCCAGCGCCACGGTGGGCGCGCGCAGGGTCGCGTCAGTCGGGCCCAGCACTCGCACATCGTTGCGGTTCGCCAGATAGTCGAGCAATGGTGCCAGCAGCCGGGTCTCGTGGTCGCGCATCAACGCGGCGCAGTGATGGCTTTTTTCGCCCTCACCTAAATCGTTGCCGCCGTGGTGATCGCTCAGCGCCTCGAAATAATCCACCATCCCGGCGCTTGCGGCTATTTGCGCGTGGTCCGGCCCGGCGGGTGTGAACCGTTTGACCGGGTCCGCAGCGTTGAAAAAATGCCCCTGATTTGGCAATGCATCGGCAATGTGCCGTCGGACAACCATGATGCCCTGATGCGGACCAAAGGTCTTGTAGGCCGAAAACAGATAGATATCGGCGCCCAGCGCCCGCACATCCGGCAGACCGTGCGGCGAGAACGAAACCCCGTCGACACATGCAAGCGCGCCGGCCCCATGCACCATCGCGCAGATGTCCGCGACCGGATTGATCTCGCCCACGATGTTGCTGCAATGGGGGAACGCGACCAGCTTCACGCGGGAATCAAGCAGGTTTTCCAGCGCAGCCGGGTCCAGATGGCCGCTGGCCGGATCCACCTGCCATTCCCGAATTTCGATCCCCGATTCCGCCAGCCGCCGCCACGGGCCGGAATTCGCCTCGTGATCCTGATCGGTCACGATGATGGCGTCGCCGGGTGTCAGAAACGTGCGGAATGCCTGTGCCAGAACATAGGTGTTCTGCGTGGTGGAGGGCCCGAAACTCAGCTCGTCCGTCGCTACGCCCAGCCACGCCGCCAGCCGCGCGCGCGCCTCGTCCATTTCCTCGCCCGCCAGCCGCGAAGCCTCGAACGGACCGTATGGCTGTACCTTGCGCTGGTGGTAATACCGGAAAAGGCGGTCGATCACCGGTTGGCAGGTAAAGGAACCACCAGCGTTTTCGAAAAACGCCTGCCCGGCAAGCGCGGGCTCCTGAAAAGCCGGAAACTGGTCCCGCACAAAACTGGTATCAAGCACATCCCGCCCTTTCACATCGCGTCCCGCCGCACCATCGACCAGCCTATGCGTTCACATCGACCACCACGCGTCCCTGCACCTGGCCTTTCAGGATATCGCCCCCCAGTTTCGGCAGGTCGGCCAAGGTCGCGGGGTGGATCATCGCCTCGAGCTTGTCCATCGGCAGGTCCTTGGCGATGCGTGCCCACGCCCGCACGCGGTTTTCGTAAGGTTGCATCACACTGTCGATTCCCAACAGATTGACGCCGCGCAAAAGAAACGGAATGACCGTTGCCGGCAAGGCGGAACCGCCCGCCAGCCCGACCGACGCGACCGATGCGCCGTATTTCATCTGGCCCAGAACCCGCGCCAGCATCGCGCCGCCGACCGCGTCAACACAGCCCGCCCAGGTCTCCGCCTCCAGCGGGCGTTTCGTGGTCTCGTTGATGTCTTCGCGCGCCACGATCTGGCTGGCGCCCAGTGATTTCAGATAACTCGCCGTTTCCGGACGCCCCGTGACCGCCGCCACCTCGAAACCGAGATTGGCCAGAATGGCAGTGGCAACCGAGCCGACACCGCCCGCGGCACCTGTCACCAATACCGGGCCGTGATCCGTGGTCAGGCCATGGTCCAGCAGCGCCATCACGGCAAGCATCGCGGTGAACCCAGCGGTGCCCACCGCCATGGCCTGCCGCAGATCGATGCCCTCGGGCAACGGCACCAGCCAGTCGGCCCGGACATTGGCCTTCTGCGCGTATCCGCCCCAATGCGCCTCGCCCACGCGCCAGCCGGTCAGAACCACCCGGTCACCGGGCTTGTAGCGCGCGTCAGACGATGCTTCGACAACGCCCGCGAAATCGATCCCCGGAATATGAGGGTAATTCCGCACCAGACCACCACCGGGACCGATGCACAGACCGTCCTTGTAATTGACCGTTGAATAGTGGACCGCGACGGTCACATCCGAAGGTGGCAGGTCGGTCAGATCCACCTTTTTCACGCCAGCCGTGGTTTTGCCGTCTTCGCCTTTTTCGACGATCAATGCGTTGAAGCTCATCACCTTCTCCTCAATTCCAGAATTTGTCGCGCACCTGCGCGTTTTTCAAACCGTTGGCAGTTTCGATCTCGAAACGGTTGCCGGCGCCCCAATGGTCGCGGTCGATCATGCCGATGGCGACCGTGATACCGAAATCGGGCGAGAACGCCGCCGAAGCCACCTGCCCCACCTTCTGCCCACCTGAATACAGCGGCCAGATCCCGGTGCAGGGACCGGCATCACCCGAAATTTCGATCGGCCGGATGGCCCGGACCGGACCGGTCGCCAGTTCTTCGCGCAAGGCCCGACCGCCAAAACAGGTGTCCAGTTGCGACGCGCTGACATAGCCGCCAAGTCCGCATTCCAACGGTGAATTTTCGCGGGTCATGTCGCTGCCATAGCTCAGCAGGCCGCCCTCGATCCGCTCGATGTTGTTCGGACATCCCGCCCGCACGTTCAGATCCTCGCCTGCCGCCATCAGCGCCGCCCAGACCGACATGCCAAGCGCGCTGTCATCGACATAGATCTCGAACCCGCCCTGTTTGGACCAGCCTGAACGCGCGACCAGAAACGCGTGGTCCTGAAACGAGAACCGCCCGCAGCCAAAAAACCGCAATCCGTTGACGGCCTCGCCAAAAACCCGCGCCATCAGGGTACCGGCGCTGGGACCCTGCACCGCCAGCGGCGAGACATCCGGTTCCCTGATTTCAACCTCGAACCCGCCCGCGGTCGCCACGCCCAGAACCCAGTACAGCAGGTCGCTGTCGGCGATTGACAGCCAGTATTCGTCGGGACCGGGCTGTAACAGTACGGGATCGTTCAACATGCCACCATGTTGATCCGTGATCGGAACGTACAGACACCGGCGTGGCGACATATTTGCGATATCGCGCGGCGTCAGCAATTGCACCAGCCGGCGCGCGTCGGGCCCCTTGATCGAGACCTGACGTTCGCAGGACACATCCCAGACCTGAACATGCTGCTTCAAATGACGGCAATCGGCCGCGACATTTTCGAAATGTGTCGCCAGCAGCATGTGGTTGTAGACGGTGTAACCGGCAACCCCCGCCGCCTCGACGCCGGGGGTGAAGGGTGTTTTCCGTAACCTTCGTGATGGGTTGATCGAGGGCATGGCTCGTGCTTTCAAATTCCCGCGCGTTGCGGATTTTGCGCCCCGCAGCGCGGTGTTGGCCTATCGGTCAGTTCGGTCCGTGCCAGTCGATCTGGCAAATCTCGGCCGACCGCCCGTCGAAATCCCAGACCCGCCCGAACGCGCGCACGCGGCCCTTGCTGGCAGTGGCAACGGTGATGTCCGGGCCCATCCAGTATTTGGTATTGACGGCCACGACTTCCTCGCCGGGGCGTGCGCCAGAGATCGGCGCAACTTCGCCCTGAATGTGTTTGCCGACCATCAGACGCCTCGTCGGCCCGTCGTTTTCATAGCTGACCGTGGCCCGTTCGGCCCCCAGAAACTCGCTGACCAGCACCTTGAACAGCCCGGTCGTCCCCTTGGCGCGCCCGGTGAACACCTGGATCAGCCCGTGATATGCCGCGTGGCTGGCACGATCATCGATATAGGCCGCCGCCTTCCAGTTGCCACGCGCCATCTGGCCCGGAATTTCCAGCACCAGCCCGACATTCAGCCCGGCAAGGTCTTCACCGCCGTAATGCCCCTCGTCGATACGAACGCCGGCCCAGGCCTGACAGACCCCCTCGGTCGGGGCGTGTTTACCAAGGCTGATCACACAGGGGCAGAAAACCGTGCAGTTGCAGTTCAGGATCAGCTCGCCGCGAATGGCCCAGGGCGTCAGCCCCTCGTCGCTGCGTTTGCCGGGCAACCGGCTGTCGATCCGCGCGGCGGATTTGATCCGGTCGCCCGGCTTTTTTTTCGTTTCCTTTGCCATTTCGGCTCCTTTTCTATCCCACAATCGCCAGAATTCCGGTGGCCACGGCACCCGCCAGCAGCAATATCGCCATCGGCCAGGTCAGCCAGCGGCCCGGACCGGGCAGTTTCTCAAGCGTCATCAGGACCGTCGCGACCCCCATCCACATCAGGTTCATCGTCCCGCCGACGAACCCAAGCAACATCAGCGCCCAGCAACATCCAAGGCAGATCAGCCCCAGATGCAGCCCCATGCGCAACGCGCCCACCGGCCCCGCCTGCCAGTGCCCGAAAAAATAGGTCAGTGGTGCCCGGCATTTGCTCAGGCACGCGCCTTTCAGGGCGGAAAGCTGGTAAACCCCCGCCAGCGCCAGCAGGGCCGAGGTCAGACCCAGCGAAACGCTGGCGCCATCAGCACTCAGGAAACCCGCATTCGCCAACTGCAATTGCAGCAGCGCCGCAAGCGCCGAAAATCCGGCCCAGATCAGCAGAAAGCCCAGAAGCAGCGCCCAGAATCCCCAGTTTTGCGCCGCATTCGTGAAGGTCAGGTCGTGATAGGTTTTCAGGGTCGGCGCAAAGGTCGGGGCCATCATCGCCGCCGACATCAGCGTCCACATCACGAAAACCGGCGCGAACGCCGTGCCACCGGTCCCGGCGCGGCAAAGCTCGATCCAGAAACCGGTGCCGTAGATCGCGGAAAATTCGTGCGCCCCGGTCGTCGCCTGCATCGCAAACAACGCCAGCCACGCCAGCAGGATCAGCCCAAAGAAACCGGGCCACAAAACCGCTCTGGCATTTCGCTCGGTAAAATCCGGCATTGGCAGACTTTCAGAACCAATCGCCAAATGGCGTTTGACCCTTTTCAATACCTTGCTAAACTAATTGTCAAACATTTAATTGTCTGACAATTAAGGATCGCTGCATTGCAGGTAAATCGTAATCTGAAAGGCGAGCTTTCGGTGCAGATTGCCACCGCCATTCGCGAGGCCATCGTGTCGGGCGATCTGCCGGTTGACGAACGCCTGCCATCGGAATCCGAGCTTGCCGACCAGTTCAACGTATCGCGCCCGACCGTGCGCGAGGCGCTGAAACGGCTGGCGGCGCAGAACCTGATTCGCACGCTCAGGGGCGCGACGGGCGGCGCATTCGTCAAGCGCCTGCGCTTTCAGGATGCCTATCGCCAGCAGATCACCACTTCGACCCTGCTCTTGTCGATGAACGAAGTCAGCTTCAAAACCGCGTGCGAGGCGCGATACGCCCTGGAAAGCGCCTGCGTCGAACTGTCGGCCGCGCGCCGCCAGCCCGATCATCTGGCCACGATGCGGGCCGAAATCCACCGCCAGCGCCAACCGGGCCTGTCCGACGAGAGCTTCTGCGACAGCGACGTCGCCTTTCACCGTGCACTGGTTGATGGCGCGGACAATCCGGTGCTGTCCTATCAACTGGCGGGCGCGGTCGAGGCAATGCAGCCCCTGATGAACATGATCACCTTCACCGCGCGGGATCGGGAAAAGATCGTGGCGTTTCACATTGCCATCGCCGACGCGATCGAGTCGGGCGACGCCGCGAACGCCGCTACGGCGCTGGACGATCTGTCGACCTACACCAACGCCTTGGCCGAGGATGTTTCAGCCAAGCGCGCCCGGGCGGAAACCTGATCGCCGGGGCCCGGTTCATGGTTCCGCAAATACTCGCTCCCCGCCATCCGCGCGTGGGCAATCTGGCGGTTGCGCACGACATCGGGTATAGCGCTTCGAACCTGCACCCCCGGACCGCGCATGAACAACGCCACGCTGACCATTGATCTTGACGCCGTTGTCGCGAACTGGCGGGCGCTGAACGCGCTTTCGGCGCCTTCGGTCGAAACCGCCGCCGTGGTCAAGGCCGACGGCTACGGGCTGGGCGCGGAACGGGTCTGTGCCGCACTTGCCCGCGCCGGGGTCAGGCAGTTTTTCGTGGCCCTTGCGCGCGAAGGCGCAGGGGTGCGCCACGCGGTCGGCGCGGACGCGGATATTTTCGTATTCGCCGGTCACCTCGCGGGCGACGCGGATATTTTGGCGGAAAACCGGCTGATACCGCTGTTGAATTCCGCGGCACAGACGCGGCGGCACTTTGCCACCCTGCCCGGCCATCGGTTCGGGGTTCAACTGGATACCGGAATGAACCGTTTGGGCATGGAGAGGGCCGAGTTTGCCGGCCTGCGCGCCGAAATCATGGCGCAGAACCCGGTTCTGATGATCAGCCATCTGGCCTGTGCCGATGCGCCGGACCATCCGGAAAACCGGGCCCAGCTTGCGGCCTTTCGCGGCATGACCGACGGGCTGGGCGTGCCCCGCTCGCTGGCGGCGACCGGCGGGACGCTGCTGGGGGCGGCGTATCATTTCGATCTGTGCCGCCCCGGGATCGGGCTTTACGGCGGCTTGCCGTTCGCCGATGCCCGACAGGTGGCGCGGCTGGCGCTGCCGGTCATCCAGATGCGCGATGTGAGCCCGGGTGAAACCGTCGGCTATGGCGGCACATGGTCGGCGGACAAACCGAGCAGAATCGCCACGCTGGCTGCCGGCTATGCCGACGGCCTGATCCGCGCGATGGGCGGGCGGGCGCAGGTCTGGGCGGGCGACGTGGCCTGCCCGCTGGCCGGGCGGGTTTCGATGGATCTGCTGACCGTGGACGTATCGGCGCTGCCCGAAGTGCCGGAATATCTGGAAATGCTGGGCCCGCACCAAAGCGTCGACGATCTGGCCGGGGCAGCGGGCACCATCGGCTACGAAATCCTGACATCCCTTGGCGCGCGCTATGATCGCGTCTACAAGGGCGGCTGAGCAGACTTGGATGAAAACGGCCCAATGAACCTGATCACCGCCATTCTTTCGCCAATCGGGCGGTCCACGCTGGGGCTGTTGACGGCGATCGGGCGCATATCCATTTTTGTGATCACAGCCGTAAGCCACATCCTCCGCCCCCCGTTTTACTTTAAGGAATTCCTGCAACAACTTATGATCATAGGGTATTTCAGCCTTCCGGTTATCGGCCTGACGGCGGTGTTCACCGGCGCAGCGCTGGCGCTGCAGATTTTCGAGGGCGGTTCGCGGTTCAATGCCGAAAGCGTGGTGCCCTCGATCGTCGCCATCGGCATGGTGCGCGAGCTTGGCCCGGTGCTGGGCGGATTGATGGTGGCCGGGCGCGTCGCCAGTTCGGTCGCCGCCGAGCTTGGCACGATGAAGGTCACCGAGCAGATCGACGCCCTGGTCACGCTGTCGACTCACCCGATGAAATACCTGACCGTGCCCCGCGTGGTTGCCGCGACGCTGGCGATGCCGGTTCTGGTCGCGGTCGGGGACAGCATCGGCATTTTCGGAGGCTATCTGATCGGTACGACCCGTCTGGGGTTGAATTCGGCGGCCTATCTGAACAACACGGTCGATTTTCTGCAGGCCTGGGACGTGACCTCGGGCCTGATCAAGGGCGCCGTTTTCGGGTTCATCGTCGCGATGATGGGCTGTTATCACGGCATGAATTCGGGCCGCGGCGCGCAGGGCGTCGGCCGGGCCACGACCAACGCGGTGGTGTCGGCAAGCGTCTTGATCCTTGCCGCGAACTTCCTGCTGACCGAGGCGTTTTTCAGCCAATGAACGCGATGATCGAATTTCAGGATGTGCATAAATCCTTTGGCAGCAATCAGGTGCTGCGTGGCGTTGATCTGCGCGTGGCCACCGGTGAAAGCATGGTGATCATCGGCGGGTCCGGGACTGGCAAGTCGGTGATGATCAAGACGGTACTGGGTCTGCTGACGCCCGAAGGCGGCAGGATCCGCATCGACGGCGGTGATATCCGGCATGCCGACCGCGAGGCGTTTCTTGCCCGGTTCGGCATGCTGTTTCAGGGCGGCGCGCTATTTGATTCGATGCCGGTCTGGCAGAACGTGGCCTTTCGTCTGCTGCGTGGCGCGCTGAAGCGGAGCCGCGACGACGCCCGCGCCATCGCGGTCGAAAAACTGCGCCGGGTGGGTCTGGAGGAACGCGTGGCCGACCTTTATCCCGCGGAACTGTCCGGCGGCATGCAGAAACGCGTGGGCCTTGCCCGCGCCATCGCGGCAGAACCCGAGATCATCTTTTTCGACGAACCCACGACGGGCCTCGACCCCATCATGGCGGGCGTCATCAACGCGCTGATCCGCGAGATTGTGACCGAAATGGGCGTGACGGCCATGACGATCACGCATGACATGAGTTCCGTGCGGGCGATTGCCGACAAGGTGGCGATGCTGCATGACGGCAAAGTGCGCTGGACCGGGCCGGTGGGAGATATGGACGAAAGCGGGGACCGCTATCTCGACCAGTTCATCCATGCGCGGGCCGAGGGGCCGATCGAGGCGGTGCGGTGAGTGGCGATCTGTTCATGCTTTTGATATTTGCAGGCCTTTTTGTCACGGTTCCCGTATTTGTTTTGGTGGTTGCTTTCGCGGCGGTATTTTCCGGCGGTGGTCACAGAGAGTTTTTTGGCCTCGTACTTTCTTTACCAGCGAACTTGGTTTTCGGATATTTTGTTTCGACGTGGTTTGTATATGGTTTCCCTGTTGATTTGGTACAAATTGGAATTGCGATGTTATATGGGTTCATTTCGGTCCCATTTTCCGCAATCGCATTCGTCTTGATCTTCTTCTATGGTCCGAAGCCCGTCTCGCGCATTTGGATGTGCATTGCTGTACTTGTAGCGATTGCCGCTACTGTTCCGATCATTTCTACTACAGTTCAGTTGGAATTGTCTGATTTGAATAAGTGAGGCGTTGAGAACTTGCTGATATTGTCAAAAAGTTCACCCCGCCCGAACAGCGCCGAAGGCGCCGGGCGAGCGCCTGCCCGGTCCGTCGCACCGAAGGTGCGCCGATTCTAGCTGGCTCGCCTCTGGCGAGACGGGCTGGCGCTTTGCAGCCGGGCGCCAGCTTTCGAGCTTTTTCGAAAACCATAAGATAAAGTGGCAATCACCGACCTTGCAGCGCCATCCTACGGGCAGGCGCCCACCCTCTGCTCTGAGCAATTCCCCCATCTTGATCCCGCCCCGCAACCCTGCCAAAAAGCGTCCACCCACGGAGCCGCGTGATGCAAAAATTCCTCAGATTCGCCAATTTCACCCTGCTGTTCCTGTTTCCGGTCGCCTGGTTCGCGCCGTTGTTGCGCGCGGGCCTCCTGCCGCTGTTTGGCCTCGCCGAAGTCAGCGTCGTCACCGGCCTGCAGGAATTGTGGCGCAACGACATCTACCTTGCGCTGCTGGTCACCTTTTTCGCGCTGTTCGCCCCCTATATCAAAACCGTCGGGCTGGCGCTGATCCAGTTCAACCTCCTCTCGCCCCGCCTGCTGCCGGCGCTTGTTGTGCTGGGCAAACTGGCGATGGCCGACATTTTCCTGGTCTCGATCTACATCATCCTGATCAAGGGCATCGGCATCGGACGGGTCGAGACCGCCTGGGGGCTGTACCTGTTCACCGGATGCGTATTGGCGAGTTTCACGATTTCGTTCCTCAGCCGGGGGAAAATCCGTGGCTAAATCCACCACATTCACCTGCACGTCGTGCGGTGCGAACCACAAGAAATGGGCCGGACGCTGTGATGCGTGCGGCGCGTGGAACACCATTGCCGAAGAAGCCGGGCTGGCCAGCGGACCCGCCAAAAAATCGCTGGGCGCGGCCAAGGGCCACCGGCTCGATCTGACCGACCTGACCGCCAGCGAGGCACCGCTGGTTCACACGCCCTCGGGCATCGACGAGTTCGACCGGGTTCTTGGCGGTGGTCTGGTGCCGGCCAGCGCCATTCTGGTCGGCGGTGATCCGGGGATCGGCAAATCGACCCTGTTGTTGCAGGCCGCGGCGGCGTTTGCCCGCAAGGGTTTGAAAACCATCTATGTTTCGGGTGAAGAGGCCACAAGCCAGATCCGAATGCGCGCGATACGCCTTGGCCTTGCCGACGCGCCGGTCGCGCTGGCGGCCGCCACAAATTTACGCGATATCCTGACCACGCTGGATGCCGAACGCCCGGATTTCGTGATCATAGACTCGATCCAGACCATCTGGGCCGATCACGTCGAAAGCGCACCGGGATCGGTCAGCCAGGTTCGCGCCGGGGCGCATGAACTGACGGCCTTCGCGAAACGGCGCGGCATTTCAGTGGTTCTGGTCGGTCACGTCACCAAGGAGGGTCAGATCGCCGGACCACGGGTGGTCGAGCACATGGTCGATACCGTGCTCTATTTCGAGGGCGAGCGCGGGCACCAGTTCCGTATTCTCAGAAGCGTGAAGAACCGGTTCGGCCCGGCGGACGAGATCGGCGTTTTCGAGATGACCGGCACGGGCCTGTCCGAGGTCGCCAATCCGTCGGCGATGTTTCTGTCCGAACGCGATGAACCCGCCACCGGCTCGGTGGTGTTCGCCGGGATCGAGGGCACAAGGCCGCTTTTGGTCGAAATTCAGGCGCTGGTCGCCACCTCGCCGCTGGCCACGCCACGCCGCAACGTGGTTGGCTGGGATGCCGGGCGGCTGGCGATGATCCTGGCGGTGCTCGATGCGCGCTGCGGCGTCGGTTTCGCCGGGCAGGACGTGTATCTGAACATCGCGGGCGGGCTGCGCATCACGGAACCCGCCGCCGATCTGGCGGTGGCAGCAGCGCTTTTGTCGGCGCGCGAGGATCAGCCGCTGCCCGCAAACACCGTGGTTTTCGGTGAAATCAGCCTTTCCGGTGCCCTGCGGCCCATCACACAGGCGGATTCCCGCCTTAAAGAGGCCGCAAAACTGGGGTTTAACACCGCATATGCACCGGCTTCGGTAAAGGCCGGTTCAGCCGGGGGTTTTGCGGTAAAAAAGCATTCCGACCTTGGCGGTTTTATTGTAGAAGCCTTCGGCGACTTGAACGCAGAGGCATAAGGGGCAGGTTTTCGCATGGAAGGTTTCACTCTGGTCGATGCGGCAGTTGGAGGGATCATTCTGGTTTCCGCGATCCTGGCCTTCGCGCGGGGATTCGTGCGCGAAATCCTGTCGATTGCGGGTTGGGCGCTGGCGGCTGTGGTCGCATTCGTCTTTGCGCCCCAGGCCGAACCCCTGGTCAAGGAAATCCCCGTGGTCGGCGATTTTCTGGCCGATAGCTGCGAATTGTCGATATTGGCGGCCTTTGCCGCGGTCTTTGCCGTTGCGTTGATCGTGGTGTCGGTTTTCACGCCGCTGTTCAGTTCATTGGTGCAGAAATCCGCCCTTGGCGGCTTTGATCAGGGGCTGGGATTCCTTTTTGGGGTGTTGCGGGGTGCGGTGCTGATCGCGGTGGCCTTTGTGCTTTATGACCGGATCGTGCCCGCCGGTCAGGGCATCGCAATGATCGATGAGTCGCGTTCCGCCCAGATATTCGACCAGTCCAAGGACGTGATCGAAAAACAGATCCCGACCGAGGCCCCGGAGTGGATCGTCGGGCGCTATGAACAACTGACGGGTTCCTGCGCTCCGGGCGGGCCGCCATCGGACGAAGCCGATCAATCGGGCACTTCGGGAACATAATCCGGCTAACCGGCGCATCGGGTCGTGACTCTGGCGGGGCCGCGACTTATGAGGGTGTAAATTCAGGCTGATCCGGACTTGAATTCGCCATGCGCTGCTCGATGAAACCGTTCCTTGCCCATCCGTTTGACGACGACAAACTGCACGAGGAGTGCGGCGTTTTCGGTGTGATCGGCGCGGCAGACGCCGCGAATTTCGTCGCCCTTGGCCTGCACGCGCTGCAACATCGCGGTCAGGAAGCGGGCGGCATCGTCAGCCATGACCCTGATTCAGGTTTCAATTCCGCCCGCCGCTTTGGCTATGTGCGCGACAATTTCACCAAGGCGGGCCTGATGGAAACCCTGCCGGGCGAGCTGGCGATCGGGCACGTGCGCTATTCCACCACAGGCTCCAAGGGCCAGACCGCAATCCGCGACGTGCAGCCGTTTTTTGGCGAGTTTTCGATGGGTGGCTCGGCGATTGCCCATAACGGCAATATCACCAATGCGGTCGCGCTCAGGCGGGAACTGATCGAGCGCGGCTCGATCTTTCAAAGCTCGTCCGACAGTGAATGCATCATTCATCTGATGGCGCGGTCGATCCAGACCGACATTCCGGAGCGAATGAAGGACGCGCTGCGCCGGGTCGAAGGGGCGTTTTCCATCGTGGCGATGACCCGGTCCAAACTGATCGGGGTGCGTGACGCGCTGGGCGTGCGGCCGCTGGTTCTGGGGCGGCTGGGCGAAGGTTGGGTGCTGGCCTCGGAAACCTGCGCGCTGGACATCATCGGCGCGGATTTTCTGCGCGAGATCGAACCCGGCGAAATGGTGGTGATCGATCAGGACGGGCTGCAAAGCCACCGCCCGTTTCAGGCCGCCGCCTCGCGGTCGTGCATCTTTGAACATGTCTATTTCTCGCGTCCTGATTCGATCCTTGGCGGACGCTCGGTTTACGAAACCCGCCGCCAGATCGGCGTGGAACTGGCAAAAGAGGCGTTTATCGCCGCCGATCTGGTCTGCCCGGTACCCGACAGCGGCACGCCCGCGGCCATCGGCTATTCCCAGCAAAGCGGCATTCCCTATGCGATGGGGATCGTCCGCAATCAATATATGGGCCGCACCTTCATCGAGCCGACCGAACAGATCCGCAACATGGGCGTGCGCCTGAAACTCAACGTCAACCGCGCCCTGATCCGGGGCAAGCGCGTGGTGTTGGTCGATGACAGCGTGGTGCGCGGCACCACCTCACGCAAGATCAAGGAGATGGTGCTGGACGCCGGTGCCGCGGCTGTACATTTTCGCATCGCCTCTCCCCCGACCGCGTGGCCGTGTTTTTACGGGGTCGATACGCCCGAGCGCGACAAGTTGCTGGCGGCCTCGATGTCCGAAGAGGAAATGCGCGCGCATCTGGGCGTGGACAGTCTGCGTTTCATCACGCTCGACGGCCTTTACCGCGCGATCGGCGAGGCCGAGGGCCGTTCCCCCGCCTGCCCGCAATATTGCGACGCCTGCTTTTCCGGCGAATACCCGGTCAGCCCCAGCGACATGCTCGATCAGGGGTTCGAGATGAAGGCGGCCGAGTGAGCCAAAAAATCGCCCTTGTCTCCGGTGCCTCGCGTGGTTTCGGGTTCGCCGTCGCCCGGGCGCTGGGGGCGGCGGGCTGGCATGTGATCGCGCTTGCCCGCACCGTTGGCGGGCTGGAGGAGCTGGACGATCTGATCGTTTCCGAAGGCGGGTCGGCCACGCTGGTACCGCTTGACATCACCGACGACGAAGGCCTGAAACGCCTGTGCCTTTCGATCCACGAGCGCTGGGGGCGGCTCGATCTGTGGGTGCACACGGCGATTTTCGCGGGGCCATTGTCGCCCGCCGCGCATGTGCCGCAAAGCGACTGGGACAAGGGCGTTGCGGTCAACATCCACGCCACCCAGCGGCTGATCGCGATGATCGAACCCTTGCTCAAGGCCGCCGAAAAGGGCACCGCCGTGCTGCCGGTCGAGGATTGCGCCGGCACGAAGTTCTTTGCCGCCCATGGTGCCGCCAAGGCGGCGCAGGCCGCGCTCTGGTCCAGTTGGGCCGCGGAAACCGCGCGCCTCGGCCCCGATGTGCAGACTTTCGCCCCTGAACCCATGCCAACCGCCCTTCGTGCCCGGTTTTTTCCGGGCGAGGATCGCGCGGCCTTGGCGACCACATCCCAACAGGCGCGGCGATTGCTCCAAACCCTTTGATCCGGGGCGGCACCGCTTTTTCATGGTTCCGGAAATACTCAAATTCCGGGTGTCGCGGTCTGGTGTCGCCCTACCGGTGACGCGTGGCGGGCTTGCGCCCCTGATCCCGCGCAATCGACAGGTCCCAAGCGCCGGATGCAAGGCCGGCTTCCTCCACGCGATATGGTTCGGTCATTCGGGCCGTCGGTACAGGAACCACATTTGCAGCAAATCCGCGTCAAACGCATTTGTCGTCCAATTCACCTTTGCCATTTGCGGAAATCTGGCTAATCTGGCCGCAACCGGGTAAACAACAAAGGTGATATTCATGAAACGCGCGCTTGCAATTGCATCCCTCTCTCTGATCCTGGCGGCACCCGTCGCAATGGCACAGGAAATGATCAGCCCGAAAAACGTCCTGGACGTCGCCGAGGTGGTTCGCGATCTGGGTTACAAGGCCAAAGTCGAAAAGGACAGCGTGGGCGATCCGATGATTTCGTCGAAAGCCGCGGGCCTGAATTACGCAATATTCTTTTATTCCTGCGAGGACGGAGCAAGCTGCCAGTCGATCCAGCTATCGGCCTCGTTCACGCTGAATGAATCCTCGGCCCGCCCCGATCTCAATGAATGGAACAAGATCAACCGCTACGCCAAGGCGCACGAAGCCGAGGATGGCGATATCCTGTTGAAATACGACATCAACATGTGGGGTGCAGGCATATCACGCGACGCCTTTGTCGAAAGCCTGAACGTCTGGGAACGCCAGCTCAACGATTTCAAGATCCACATCGACTGGTAAATCCGCAAGGACCGGATCAGCGATGCACCAGGTCGCTGGTCCGGATGCCCAGGCCGACGAAAACCCGATTGGCAGCGCTGGAACCGCCATAGACCGCCGCACGCACATAGCCGTTTTCCAGAACGTTGAACGTTGCGCTTAATCCGTAGAGCGTGCCCAATGCCGCTGACGCCGACCCTGCGGCACTGGCCTTTACATAAAGGCGCGGTGTGACCTGCCGTCCCACATATGCATCCGCATATGCATCGGCGATCCCGAAAAGCGCGGTATAACCGTAGGTCGCGCCAAAATCGAAGCCGCCGGCCTGACCCTCGGCCCCGATTTGGAAATATACCGCAGTGGAAACGGCGGCGAACTGCACATATTGCGCCGCCCCCGAAATTGCGATGCCGCCCAGGTCACGCCGCAGCCCGATATCCGTAATTGTAATGCCCGGATAGGAATGCAGCGACAACGCATAGTCCAGATTGCTGGCCGTACCAACGAGCGACGCGCCGGCGCCGGTAATGCCCCCGAGAACCTGAAAATACGAACTTGTCTGCCGGATCGTGAAGGTAGATATGCCGTACAGGCTGGCGTCGGTGAAGGCATTTTCCGGCAGGATATTCGCGGCCGCGGATTCCGCCGCCCCGACATTCAGCCGCCCGAAACCGGTATTCAGGAACAGGACACTATAGGCCTCGCGGAGATCGGCGGCCGGTGTAGTATTTCCCATCTGGCGGACCTTGACTTCAAACCCCAACGGAAACGAACTGGAAGCGCCGGGCGCATACCCAAAGGTACCGGAAGCGTAGTATCCCGACATCTTGCTTGCTGCCTGATAATATTCGGACTGCGCAAAACCCGAAAAATAGACGCCATCAGCGGAATCCTGTGCCGCGGCCGTGGTCGCGATCAGGGTCGCGCCCAGCGCCGCCTTGAGCGATTTACTGAACATTGTTCTTGTACCTGCATAATTGTCGCTGCTCTGGAAACAGTTTTCGGCGAAAGGTCGCGTAGCCGCAAGCACATTCCAAAATGCGGAAATCGAACGCGAATGGCTGTTTCTGATTGGCAACATCGCGGGCGTACGAACGGCGCCGGATCAGGTTGGCGCGGTTGACGGGACTCGAACCCGCGACCTCCGGCGTGACAGGCCGGCACTCTAACCAACTGAGCTACAACCGCCAACTGACCCCGCACCCCGCAGGGGCACGGCGTGGGGGCGGTTTTAGGGCCGCTCCCGTGCCCCGTCAAGCGGTTCTGCGCGCCGGTGCCACGGTTTCTTGCTGGACACGGGCGCGGGTTTCACCCTTAGCTTGGACCGACACGATTCCGGCAGGTTTGGGATGCAGAAAAATACCGCGGTTCTGATCATTCTGGCGGGCGGAACCTGTATGAGCTTCGTCGGGCTGATGATGCGGCTGGTCGATCAGGCGGACGGGTTTCAGATCCTGTTCTACCGCTCGGCGGCGCTGTCGGTCATGGTGGCGCTGGTTGCCTGCCTGCGCCTGCGCGCGGGACCGATTGCCTTTCTGCGCCGGCTCGATGTTGCCGACCTTTTGATGGGTCTGGCGCTTTCGCTGGCCTTTTGCACCTATGTTTTTTCGATGCTGACAACCTCGGTCGCGTCGACCCTGTTCATCCTGTCGGCCACGCCGTTTCTGGCGGCCATCATCGGGCGGCTCTGGATTGGCGAGGCGGTTGCGCCGGTGGCCTGGGCGGCGATGGCGCTGGCCTGTCTGGGGGTCGGGCTGATGATCGGCGACGGGTTGGCGCTGGGGCGCACTTCGGGCAACCTGCTGGCGCTGATTTCCGCCGGGTTCTTTGCGTTGATGCTGGTGCTGGCCCGCAAGTCCGGCAAGGCAACGGTACTGGGCGGCACCTTTCTGGGCGGCGTGTTCACCATGGGGATCGCGGCATTCGCGGCGCTGGCACTTGGCGGCGGGCTGTCGGCAAGCGGTTATGATCTGAGCATCATGCTGTTCATGGGCGCATTCACCATCGGCCTTGGCATTGCGCTGGTGACCACCGGCACGCCTTATGTTCCGGCCGCCGAAGTCAGCCTTCTGGTACTGATCGAAAGCGCGCTGGGCCCGGTCTGGGTCTGGGTGTTTCTGAACGAGGCGATGCGCACGCTAGAAATGGTCGGCGGATTGCTGGTGCTGGCCGCGGTGGCGGGCGTTGCCGTCTTGGTGCGCCGGGACGATGTTCCGCGTGCCGATCCAGCGGCGCCACAAGCCGCCCGACGTCCCTGAGGCCCGGCTTGCAGTCGGTCATGCGCCGCGGGAAATATGATCTCGCGTCGTCAATCCGATGGTTGATCCGGGCGGTACAATGTTTGATGGTTGCAGGCCGAAATCTGTGCGGAAAGGCCAAAACGTGTTCCAATCCTTTGAAGCCACGACCGATCCCGCCGATGGTGCTGCGCGTCTGGCGATGCTGCGCCCGGCATTGCGGCACCGGCGGCTGGACGGTTTTCTGGTGCCCCGCGCCGATGCGCATCAGGGCGAGTGGGTGGCCCCGCGCGACGAGCGCCTGGCTTGGCTGACCGGGTTCACGGGCTCTGCCGGGTTCTGCGCGGTGCTGCATGATCGGGCGGGCATCTTCATCGACGGGCGCTACCGCATTCAGGTCCGAAATCAGGTGGACACCGCACGTTTCACGCCGGTTCCGTGGCCCGAAACCGACCTTGCCGATTGGTTGAAACAAGCGCTGCCCGATGGCGGTGTGATCGGATTTGACCCGTGGCTTCATGTACGCGACCAGATCGACAAGCTCGACACGGCTCTGGCGGAAAGCGGTATCACGCTCAGCGCGGTTTCAAACCTCGTCGATGAAATCTGGGTGGATCAACCCCCGGCACCCGGCGGCAAGGTGTCTTTGCACGGGTTGGAATTTGCCGGGGTCAACAGCGAAGACAAGCGAAGATCACTGGCGGCCGCCATCAAGGCCGAGGGCCGAAAATCGGCAGTTCTGACGCTGCCGGATTCCATCGCGTGGCTGTTGAACATTCGCGGCTCCGACCTGCCGCGCGTACCGGTCGCGCTGGCATTCGCCATTCTTCACGACGATTCACGCGTTGATCTGTTCCTCGATCCCGCCCGGGC
>Ga0114932_10001807_pt1 | contig 23569 bp, 19 predicted proteins | sample 2SBtaG_2_FD_87286 | JGI IMG/M metagenome (GOLD analysis project Ga0114932, IMG submission 87286) | Deep subsurface microbial communities from Kolumbo volcano to uncover new lineages of life (NeLLi) - 2SBTROV12_ACTIVE470 metaG | ecosystem: Environmental > Aquatic > Marine > Volcanic ...
GACCATGCCGCTGCAAAACTGGAATTTGACACTGTCCCAGCTCTCAATCTATTTTGAGGGGAGGTTAGACGACGTGCTGGATATCTAGGCTAACCCCGTGACACGGAATTCTGAACACCCTCTTGAAGGCTAGGAATTGCTAAAATCATATAGAACGCGCCAGCCTGCGCCCACTCCCGTTGTATACACCATGGGCAAAGTGGCCTCGACCTCTGTTACAACAGCCCTTGAAGCAGCAGGATTGCACAGCCATCAGATTCATCATCTGGACAAAAAAATACTGATTGCTCTGGCAAAACCTTTTATTGAAAATAGCGACCTGCCAAAGCGGCATATATCTCAAGCCATGGCGTATCGAAGGGATTACCTGTCGCGCCGGGAAAATTTTATTTTTATTTCGCTGGTGCGTGATCCAATTGCCCGTAATTTGAGCGCCTTTTTTGAAAATTTAAATGCCAAGCCGGAAAAAATATCCGAAGAACCGGACGCTGACGTTCTGTTTGCTCATTTTATGAAGGATTACCCACACGCAATACCGCTAACTTGGTTTGACCGTGAATTTGGCGATCAGCTTGGAATTGATGTTTTTTCCACCCCGTTTGATACCGGCAGAAAATACCTTTACCTGAAAAACAGAAAGACGCTGCTGATGCGGGCCGATTGCCCGGATGATTTGAAGAGCCGTATTCTTTCGGATGTTTTTGACAGAAAAATCAAGGTGGGCCAAAAGAATGACGGCGCGGATAAAGACTATGCGGACAGATATGCAGGGGTCAAAAAGCGGACCCGCTTTTCAGCAGAATTTGTAAACCAAATATACGACTCAAAATTCTGCAGGCACTTCTGGACCACGGCGGAAATCGGGCAGATGAAACGGCGTTGGACTTCCTGAAACTAGCTGTATTCCGCTACAAGTGGACCCCATGGTAAATGGGGGATTACGAGTGTATCACGAATAGTATACTCACGATTTAGGCGCTTTGGATGAAAAAGCTACATATCATTTCTAACTGCGCAGAACACGCCTACAGGGTAAGCGTCCGGTGTCACTGCTCTGCCGGGCGTAGAGAGAGTTCGATAGTGTCCACCACAGATAGTGGACACTATGGGTTTTCAGATGGCGCGTCGTACCAAGCGGCTTTGGACAAACGAAGAGAAGCGTTCGATCTGTTTTCAGACAACGGCACCGGACATATCAGTTGCGCAAGTAGCGCGTCGCTATGCGATGAATGCGAACCTGATTTTCAAATGGCTTCGCGGCCCGCGCTTCACGCCGGGACCCGCCCAAACAACCATGCGATTCACTCTGCCGCAGTCGGTGCACGTGCTTCAATCGCTCGTACTTTGCGCCAGTCCAACCCATCAAAAAGAGCTTCAAACTGGGCGTGATTAAGCTTCATCACACCGTCCCGGATTGCAGGCCAGGTGAACACGTGATCCTCTAGCCGTTTGTAGGCCATAACCAATCCCGTGCCGTCCCAGTAAAGCAGTTTTAACCGGTCAGCCCGCTTCGAGCGGAACACAAACACCGTCCCGGTGAACGGGTTTGTCTGCAATTCATTCTTCACCAACGCTGCCAACCCATCATGGCCCTTACGAAAGTCCACCGGCTTGGTCGCAACAACAATACGCACCCGGTTTGATGGAAAGATCATCTTGCGGTATTCAGCGCATGCACGATCTGAGCAATCCGTTCCACCGGGATGTCCCCGTCCAGCCGAACTGTTATGTCGTTCAGAATAATATCCAGTTTTGAACCCTGGTTCGCCTGGACCAGTGTTGACGCCGGAGCAGGAACATCATCGGCTTGGACCACAACCGTTGCAAAGGCTGTTTCCGTTTCGATCGCGGGCAAAACCAGTTTACCGTTCCGCGCACGGCCACGCCATTCCAAAAGGTGATTGGGCTGCATATCATATCGTCGGGCAACTTCGTTCACTGTCACGCCCTTGACCAGCGTTTCCGCAACGATCCGCGCCTTCAACTCATCCGGCCATCGTCGATGCCCACGAGGGCCTACAATCATATCAATCTTGCCGAGAAACTCCGTTGAGCGCTCCATGGAGAAACTCCCTGCCAATCCAAATCAAACGCATGAATCGCAGGTCAGCTGAAACAATGGAAGGTGGGGTCTAAGCCTCGCTTACGCAGAACTCTACGGATGAGCTTTATTGAAAATCGGGGATTCCCCTACAAGCCTGTTATGGATACAAAGGCACAATATGCAGACTTGTCAAAAGACTTGAGCACTCTACATACGGATCGCCAATTTGACTTCTGAAAACCAAATCCGTCTTTTGATTTTGGATATGACAGCAATTGGCAGTAAGACGGCGACCGGGCAGGTCAAACTTAACCTGTTGAGGGCGTGGCCTTCTGAAAGCATTCTGCAAATAGCCAGCCCATCACGGGAAACGCTGTCGCTGGTTCAACATACGATGGACGGTGGTTTCACAGAAACGACCGAAAGCGAACCTTTCATTCTGGAGGCAATTAACGCGTTTGCGCCTGATATCATCCTCTACAGGCCATTGGCCAACACACCGGTTCTACATGAATTTGCAATGTCCGTAATTGGGGCACATGACGGACCACTGGCCGTCTGGATCATGGATGACTGGCTGTCTCGACTGCAAGCTGAGGATAAAGATAGCTTTGATATTCTGGACCAAGATTTGCGGTCCTTATTGGAACGCTCCGATGTCCGGCTTTCCATTTCCCAGGCAATGTCCAATGCGTTTGCAACCCGGTATGGTTTTTCATTCCAACCATTTGCCAATGGCGTCGATCCCGCATTTTGGAGGCAACCAAAATTGCACAAAGACGGGCCGGTGGTTGTCCGCTACGCAGGCAGTCTTGCTTTGGACATGAATGCGTCCAGCGTAAAAAATGTGGCGCAATCGATTCAGGAATTAGCTGAAGACGGTCACGATATCTGTTTTGGAATTAACACCCCGCCGTGGTCCGAAAAAAAAGCTGTTGCAGGCTTTGATGCATTCGGTGCTACAAAAATAGATTTCAAAATACGTGGCTTCCGCGACTACGTAAAATGGTTGTGTGCTGCCGATATTTTGTTGGTTGCCAGCAATTTTGACCAAGCTTCGCTACAGTATATACGCTACAGTATGGCAAACAAAATGCCGGAATGCTTTGCTTCGGGGGCTGCTATTTTGGTACATGGGCCTCGCGGTATAGCCACCATCGACTATATAGCAGAAACGGGCGTTGCCAAAGTGGTGGATACCCCCTGTGTCGGGCGGTTGAAGTCGGCTTTGGTGGACTTAAGTAAAGCATCCGCCCGTCAAGAATTGGCCAATGCAGCCCGTCAGCGTGCTTTTGAAAACCATAGTCTGCTCCCCTTGGCACAGGGACTTAAAACGTTACTCGAGAATACCTGCAGACAAGCACCACAACCTGAATTCAACTTTTACATTTTCCCCGACTGCGCCCAAGCCTCTGAAAAAATGAAAACCCCAGAGAATGCGCGCGAGGCCCTGAAGCAAAACGTGCTTGGAGGTTTGATCTATGATGATCCCGTTGCAGTTATGGCCGCCGCACTGCAACGTGGGCGACAGCCACAAGAGGCTTTGATTTTATGGGAAAAACAGGCCAAGACCTACCTGGCTTTCTATAATGAGGTGCCAGAAAAAATCCATGTTTTTGAACGCAGCAAACCTGAGAATGCACAGGTATTTTTTCAAAATTTGAGCATACCAAATGAGCTGGCGGTGTCTTTGTCGTCGGTTGATCCTTACCTTTACAAGCGATGTTCATCCGAATTCGAAAAAAATGTCATGGCGCGAGACCTCTTGGCGAAGTTGCGCAGTGCCCAAGAAACGTCTTTGAAAAAAATTATTGACGCCAAAGTCGAAACGCGGCGGGCCGCTAAGCTCCTTCGGGTCAGGCTCGACAACATCTACAAATCCAAATCTTGGCGGATTACCAAACCGTTTCGCAAAATTCGCCGGATCATTTTTCAAAGAGGCAAGCAGCGTAAATGACTTGTGGCCTTGACCTGCCCCGCTCCGGGCTCTCATTTAAGAGGTTTTTTCAGCCTGGCGTTGCGGGTTTGCAGCGCGGGCTATAAAAGCCGTTTCAAATATCGCATTGGCCGCGTTAAAGCCCATGAATTCGATTTATAGACGCCCTCAAGCTCATCCTGCGTTTGATCCCTGTCGACAACAGTCGCTTGAAGTTTGGCATCCATGTCATTCAGTTGTAAGCGTAATCTTTGTGCGTTTTGCAAAGCCGACAGAAGCTCCTTTTTGGCAGGCCCGGTTTTGCGGCCCTGCCCTGGGTTTTCTGCCTTTTGCAGCAACCGGCGAAGGTGTGCTATGGCTGCTGCAGAATTATTCTGGGGGCTTAGCCGCTCCCGGTTTTCTGACGCAATGCAATATTCCTGCAAATTCTCCAGTTGGGTAATAACTGTCTGATCTTGATTGTAATACGCTTCTACCAGAATCAAATAGAGTGGGTCCAACTTGGAAAACTGCACAGCCGAATAGTCTAACAGAGGGTAATGAAACACCGTATCTGCAAGTTTTTCGACATAGGCTTCTGGCGGGCGCATCAATCGGCTGCGCTCGAGAACAGTCAGCAGGCCAGAAGATTTTCGCCTTAATTCAAGAAAATTTTGCGCTTGTTTCTTCCATTCTTCCAAGGCGCTTTTGGCCAATTCCGCCCCTTGGATCAATGTGCGGTATATGACATCTCTGGGATGTTCGAAAACAACAACACCCTTTATCTTGGAGCCCAGGTTCTTTTGCAAATCATCAAGCGAAAATTTTGTCGCAGGGTGTTCGGGTTTATCTGAAAACAGATAGCCGGCGAAATAAGCGGCTGAATTACCCGTAGTACCATCATCGGCAATCAGGCCGGTTTGATCAATAGAATTGACCGGCAAATTTTTCTTGGGATCTGGTTCTGAATGGTTGCGTAAGACCTGTTTGAAAACCTCGAGAACCCTTGCGTACCCGGGATCATTTTTGAACGCCAGAATGTTACCCCATGACGTCTTTGCGATATCGTTTCCGGGATAAGGCACAATCCGCCGCCAGTCGTGTGGGATACCGTAGCGTATAATTGGATGCCACTCGCTAATATAAACGGAATAACCCTTTTTACGAAGAAATTCAGCAACGTCTTTCCAAGTATAACCAAGGGGTACAGTTTTGAAATCTTCGTACTCGCATTCGATAATATCAGGGGCCATTTGATCCCACGGCACCCCTTGAATGACGAAAAAATCATGCCCTTCAACATCGATTTTCAGGAAATCAATCTTATCAATATTATATTGAGCGACCGCCGATTTGATTGTTGTCGTTTCCACTTCGCAGCTTTGAACATGCGATTCCATGAACGCGCTCAAGCTGCTCAAACCGCTGCTCTCTACCGAAGTATAAAATGGAACACCGTTGCCATCCCGGTTACCAACCGCTCGGGTGTCAATCGTAACATTGGAAGCATTTGCAAATGTCCGCGCAAGGTGATTTTCTCTATTGTCGGCATCTGGCTCGAAACAAAGAATACTGAAGCCTTTTGAAACAAAATGCTTGGCGCTGTGGCCATGGTGGGCGCCAACATCAATCATATTCCGCTGTGTGCCATTTTTAGGGTCGAAAAGTAGCGAAATGGCTAAAGTCTCATCCAGTGTGGCATGCGCTTCGCGCGGGTAATCAGGCAATATACCGGATGCGAATACATCACTTAACTCAAGAAAACCGTATGTCCGGAAGGGTGTCGGTTCAGCGCCTCCACCCAACGATAAAACAGATCCGATTTTGACGACGCTGTTTTCTAAACCCTCATCAAATTCGTTGCACTTAAAGACAGCCGCGGCAGTTTGGGCAGCAGAATTATCAGCGCAGGAAGGTAGGTTGAAGTTTGTTTGTGAACCTACAAGGTAAATTGGGTCAAACCCCATATCATGAGCTATTTGAACTGCTGCCGCGACGGCCAAATTCTTGGGCGGCGTTTCTTTTGACGGCGTTTCATCAAGTTGCGGATTTTGGCGGCGATAATAATGAACATCGGAACCGCGACGAAAGCGGCCTTTTAATTGCTCATCGATGAAGAATACGGAACCGGTCAGCCCAATCAGAGAATCTATTTCTTTAGATTTTACCTCACTACTATCAACAGCATAAAAGGTCGGCTTCCAGTCAATGTTGCAATACTGGTGATGAAATCCATTTGTGGCAAAAGTAAATTCATCCTTAAAAATTCTTAAGGGAACATCTTCTGAATCTATGTTGTCCACAAAGACAAAAATTCGTTTGCCGCTATATGTAGTTTTTATGCCCGTGGAACTCTGTTCCGCATTATTGAATGGAAGTACGTCATCTTTAACTTCAGGGCCCCCGCCGGGCGTTTTTGCTGATAACGTCTGTTGTTTTCTGGAAGTGACTGCAGGTTGATAAGCATTGGTGCCCCGCTCGCGCACGAAATTGTTAGCCAGGTTTTTATCCGCCTCCACCAAAGGTTTTTGTTCGTTACCGGTAATAAATTTTATAATTTCAGCCGTCTGTTCTGATGCGTCCTGCCAGGATTCCTGCCCTAATAAATCCCGCGCCCGCGCATTTTTTTTGGTTTCCAGAGACAAATCACCTCCAAGGAGTTTGGCAATTGCCGCAGACGTCTGAGTGGTGTCATGTGCTTCAAACCAGTGAATGTGGGCATCATAAGTTTGAGCATGCATCTTAGCCGCTCTGATACTGTTTACCGCCACCAGTTTTTTAGCGGCAATACCCTCCAGGGCTACGTAGGCTCCTCCCTCAGCGATGCTCGGAACAATTATACCTTTCACTTTCCGGTAAAGTTTTTGGAATTCCGCGGGTCTTAATTTGCCAAGGAACGCGACAGTGTCGCCAAGTTCATATTCGGCAATTTTACTTTTGATATCCACACCCGACTCAAAAAAACCGCTGCCAGTAAGATACATTTTTTTGATTTTTCCACCATTTTGTATGTAGTGTTTTAACCCGGCCAGCAATGCTATGTGGTTTTTGTGAACCTGCAACTGCGCCGGATACAAAAGGCTGTTTTCCTTTCTGCCAACATTTGAAATACTTGAAAAGTCGTTCATTAACGGGCTGGAAATCTGGAAAAAATTTTGCACAGATACACCAAGAAGGCGCTCAAGATCGTAATAGGTTCGCGGAAACATAGTTACGACAGAGTGCGCTGATTTCAAATTCGCTACAAAGCGTGCCCGATGGCCACTTTTTTGATATTTCCAAGCAAGGTCTGAAATGTGTAGATCATGGGCAAACAGAAGGCTTTCACAGTCCAAAACAGGGGTCTGAAATTGATGCATAAGCAATTCGACTGACTGGCCTTTGGCCGACAATTCCTTTGCCGCAGAAACCGGGATCAGTGCTTTTTTAGGAAATTTCCAATCAGACGGGAGTTTTTCTTTTCCTGCCGCTATCTTATCGTTAACAATATAAACTTGAATATCGGCCCTTTCTTTCAGATGCGAAAGCAGGCGGTTATGAAACAACAACACCCCCAGTGTTTCCTTAAAGCTGACAGCGGTAGTATTGGCAAAAACTGAAATCATGCCGCTATATCTCCTTAACATCCGCGTCGTCGCCTAAATTGGCCAGCCGCAAATGGTATATTTCTCCGGAGAATTCCCGGTTTAGATAGCCGCTGCCAAATAGGATCTCATTCAGACCACGGCCGGCAAATGGCCTTATTTGGAAAAGTGTTTTCCCGCAGAATGCAACCAGCAACTCATTGTTGGAAAAAGCAACTACTATTTGGTATGGCTTATTTTTCTCGAGGCTTAATATTTTATAATACTCTTTTTCCTTAGTTAGGAAAGCAAGCGTCCCGGATGCCAGAATATAAATTCCCAAATTGCCAATTACCCCAAGCATCTTGGGGGACGTGTCGTCAAAACCGCTGTAATCTGGAAATTTCGAAACTGAAAATACACAGTTCAGCGTGAAATTGGATTTATGACCAAACTCCCATTTCTGTTGTTTTTTGGGAAACCTGCTTTTACCCAGCCCAATAGATTTGAAATTGCTTGCAAGAGAGGTTGACCCGGCCAAAGGTGGAATGCCGTCCTGGGATAAGTTATTTGTTGTCTGGCTTTTGGCGGACGCCGCTTTTTCAGCCACGGCTTTGGTTTTTTCGACCAGAGATTTCTGAAAGGCCCGCAAGAAAACGGTTTCAAAAGCCTGCGCGTATGGCCGTTTTATGGCAATGATGTTGCCCCAACCACCCGTTGGAACTTTGGAATAATGGCTAAGCCTGTACAATTTTCTGAACGAATGCGTAACGCCATATTTTTCGATTGGCCACCATTCCGATATGTATTGGACAAAATCATGCTCGGCTAGGAACTTGGCCATATCCTGTGTTCTGAAGCCATTTAGGACGCTTTTCCCGTCTTCAAATTCAGCGACAATACATTTGATTTCTGAATATCTTCCCCTTAGCCCCTGAAGTACTTTTAGTTCGTGGCCTTCGACATCGATTTTAAGGAAATCTATAGGCCCGAAGGACTTCTTGATTAGGACATCTGATATTGTTGTCACCTCAACAAATTCAGTTACTTTGTGGGTTTTGTGAAAACTACTCAGGCCACTGATTCCACTGCTTTCCTCTGATGAATAGAATGGAATTGCATTGGCTTTGAAATCTGACACGGCCATTGGAACTATATCTACTTCGTGTTGTATGGCCTTGGCATTTCGTGTCAGATTTTTTTCCAGAAACGAGCGGTTTTTCGGGTCTGGTTCAAATGCCAGTACCTTGGTTCCGCTACGGGCGAAGGCCATTAACGAGCTGCCGTGATGGGCACCAACATCAATCATGTGTTGGATCTTGATCCCCGATAGTTCAGAGAAATAGTGGACCACAACGCTCTCATCAACATTCACATATTGTTCACGCTCAAACGGCCCACTTAAGACTTCGCCATTGATCAGGCTGTCCATCAGGTGCGGCTTGCGGTCTTGTGCCTGTGTTACGGCCGTTTCAAAGGCAATCCTGTCGTAGACCTCAAGTTCCCCACCAATTGTGGCATTACGTACCGAGATACCCAGTTTTTGCGACCCGACAAGGCATTGCCTGTGGCCCGAAAGCATACGTTTTACGTTTGGATCATGCCACCTGCGGTTTTTACCAAAGTACCGCGTGTCAAAGTGATTAGGGTCATCATCTTTGGTGCTCGTAAGCTCCAGTTTAACGCCATTACCAAATTTGTCATCACCTTGCTGGGTAACGGTATCCGGGACATAATAACCCAAGTCACACCCCAGCAGGTTGATCACTTTAAATCCCAGATGAGCAGCAATCTGAATAGCTGTTCCTACGACGGAACCAGCCCCTCTGACCCCTTTTGACATATCCGAGGAAAATACCCGTTCATCAAGATCCTTTGGATCACCAGCAGAATGTTCATAGAAGTATACATCATCATCCTCTCGCATTATGCCTTTGAAGTTATTGTCAAAAAAGAAAATCGATCCGGTAAGTGCGTTTATCTCTGCGCAATTATCCGGGACCACACGCCAATCATTGGCGGTATAGAAAGTAGGCTTCCAGTCTATCCGTTCGTACAATAAATATGCCCGGTTGACACAAAAGGTGTATTTGTTTTCCAGCAATTCCAAAGGGGTATTATTTAGTGACGGGCCGTTCCCCAGTATGAAAATGGTCTCTCCCCAAAAAGCGTTCTTTAACCCCGCCAAACGGGATCTGTCGGCCAAACCCAGTTCAATTGGACCATTTGCCGTGTAAAACGCCTGCCGGGCTTTACCCCATTCATTGTAATACTCGCCCATTGTGGCGGCGCTGATTTTACTTTCGATGGATTCCCATGTTGTTTTATTTTCCATAGGAGTTACCTCTTTGTTTTAATTGGGTTTTGCTAAAGTATAATAAAAACACTCTGGAAACGTCAGCAGACAGATAACCCATATTAACACGTTAGCCAATCCGTCTAGATCAGTAGGTGGCGCTCATCAAGAAAAATTCTTTCGTCTATGCTCAAAAGTTTGCGCCGGTTAATCCAGTGGCGTTTTGAAAATGTTTGATTCCGGCCTTAAACTCAACCCCTGAATGATTTCAGCAGCCCGTGCCGTAAACACAACTTTGAATCAAAAACGCCCCCTGTGAGCCACTCCCCGGTGTTTGAACTGTATCTGAGTGGAAGGAACCTGCGACCAAAGAACGGCCACATCACAAATGTCCGGCCCCAAAAACCGTTATCTCGACACGTTGGTGGAATTAATCTTGCCTAAACGACCAACTGCTTTAGGAATATCGAATTACACCACGGTGGATAGGAATAATAAATGCTCGCAAAACAAACAATGACAGTTGGCGGAAAGGTCCTCAAATTCGACTTAGCGTTTGCACCTGATACGATCGATAAATACACGCAGCTGATAAAGGATGGGCAGTGGGAACTGGAACCGCCGGCTCTTGCGGCCCTTGACCTGCTGAACGACGGCGATCACTTTGTCGATCTCGGAGCCTGTTTGGGCACCTTTTCCATCCCTGTTATGCTCGCGACCGGAGCGGCGGCCACGCTGGTTGAAGCCTTGCCCAGCAACTCTAGAATACTGATAGAATCACTTACAGCCAATGGCTTGGACAGCAGAGCCCGCGTCATAAACAAGGCCATCACAGCCGAGGGCGGCACTGTGAAGATGATCAACGACAATGCTTTTGGAACCGTTGTCGATGACAGTACGGCTGATACTATTGAATTGCCTGCCCTAACTTTAGAGGACCTTGCCACTGAATTGAAAGACGTCACAACGCCGTCGCTGATCAAGATGGACATCGAAGGATGTGAACATTCAGTTATGCGCACTTTCAAAGACTACAGTGACGTTCACGGCTTCCCAATCGTCATCTTTGAGGCCAATCTCGCACATTGTTTGCGGGTCAACGAGACCCACAGCGCCTTACTTAAATTGTTCGCAGACCTAGATTACAATCTGTTCATGATAAAAAGGAACATTGTATTGGAACGGTCCTGGGACAGCTTTCAGGAGTTCGGTCTTGCTGATTATGTGGCCGTTCCCAAAAATGATACTGAACGTCTTGCAATTTTGAGGTCAAAAGCAACGCCCGAATTGCCATTCCGGCAGAGGTTGAAAGCAGTGGAATTCACGCTGACTCAAATGTTGCCGGGGTACAAAAACTACATGCGCTGGCAACTGGACAACTTGGACAACGAGTATCGGGACTATATCGATTCAGATCAGCGTTGAGCCGATGTTATGCCCCAACAAACTGGAGGCGTTTTAGGGGCTCAGGACACGTTTATGGGTTTTCTGTTGCTTATGATGTAAGCAACACAGGCACCAAATCCCAACAAAAGGACGGTAAATGAAAATCTATATCGCCGGCCACCGTGGCATGGTGGGAGGCGCGATCATGCGCCAGTTGGAAAGCCGGGTTGTGGCCGGTGAAGCACTTGAGTTGCTGACCCGCACCCACAACGAACTGGATCTAACCGATCAGGCCGCGGTCAGGGACTTCATGGCCACCGAAAAACCCGATGTGGTGATCCTGGCGGCGGCCAAAGTGGGCGGGATCATCGCCAACAGCACCTATCCTGCCGAATTCATCTATGAAAACATGATGATGGAATGCAACGTCATCCATCAGGCTTACAGCGCCGGCGTCAAACGGCTGCTGTTCCTTGGCTCTTCCTGCATTTACCCGAAACTGGCGGCACAACCGATGCGCGAGGAAGCTTTATTGACCGGCCCGCTGGAGCCCACAAACGAAGCGTATGCGATTGCCAAGATCGCTGGGATCAAGCTTTGCGAGAGCTACAACCGTCAATACGGCACGGATTACCGATCGGTGATGCCGACCAATCTCTATGGCCCCGGCGATAATTTCCACCCGGAAAACTCCCACGTCTTACCTGCCCTGATCCACCGCTTTCATGAGGCTACGAAAACCGGGGCGGCAGAAGTGGCGATTTGGGGGTCCGGCAATCCCATACGCGAGTTCCTTCATGTGGATGACATGGCCGCGGCCTCTCTCTTTGTCATGAACCTTGCGCCTGAAATCTATCAGCGCGAGACCCAACCGATGCTCAGCCATATCAACGTTGGCTCCGGCACGGATGTCACCATTCGCGCGCTGGCTGAAGCTGTGGCCCGGGTCACCGGATTTGAAGGAACGCTCGGTTTTGACACGTCAAAACCCGATGGCGCCCCGCGCAAGCTGATGGACGTCAGCCGCCTGAAAAGGTTGGGCTGGCAGGCTTTGATTCCGTTGGAAGACGGGATATGGACCACCTATGATTGGTATCTGAAAAACAAAGAACGTTTGCGGGCCAAATAGGGCCACTATAAATATATGAGCGGATTTCCATGACCCAGACAGCAGATTTTCACGACCTGACGGATGCCTCGGTTTTTGTCACCGGCGGCGGCGCGGGGATCGGGGCCGCCATCAGCGAGGGTTTTTTGGAACAGGGCGCAAATGTTGCTTTTATTGGCCGCACCGATGCCAGCGGGTTTTGTGACCGGATGCAGGAAACCCATGGCCGCCGCCCGTTGTTTTTGCAGGGTGACATCACCGATATTGCAGTGTTGCAGGGGGCAATGGCGCAGGCAGCCAAAGCCCATGGCCCGGTCAGGGTGCTGGTCAACAACGCGGCCAACGACCAGCGCCACACGACGCCGGAGGTAACTGAAGACTTCTGGGACCGGATGTTGGCGGTGAACCTGAAGGCCTGTTTCTTTGCCTGTCAGGCCGCGGTTGCCGGCATGCAGAAACTGGGCAGCGGGTCCATCATCAACATGACCTCGATCAGCTATATGATGGGCAACAGCGGATATCCGGCCTATACCACCGCCAATGCTGGGATTTGCGGCATGACCCGGTCTTTGGCGCGGGAATTCGGACCGGACGGTATCCGGGTCAACGCTTTGGCGCCCGGCTGGGTGATGACCGAAAAACAGAAAGAACAATGGGCAACACCCGATGCCCTGGCGGCTCATCTGCAGCGTCAGTGCCTGAAACAGCATCTGGTGGCGCGGGATATCGTTGGCGGGGTGATGTTTCTGGCGTCTGCCTGCAGCACAATGATGACCGGTCAAACGCTGGTGATTGACGGCGGTGTGGTCGGGACAGGATAGGCACAATGGCCCAGGATCCGCCTTTGTCCCGGGTCTTTGACCCCCGCCCGGCCACCCTTGGCGAAGGGCCGCTTTGGCACCCAAAGCGGGGCGAGCTGTTCTGGTTTGATATCATCGGCAAAACCCTGTTTGGCGCGCATGACAGCTGGATATTTGACGTGCATGTGTCCGCCGCCGGCTGGGTTGACCGCGAAACCCTGTTGATTGCATCAGAACGGGGATTGCACCGGTTTGATATTGCATCCGGCAGCCTGTCGGACGTCATAGCGCTTGAGGCAGACACCCGGTCGACCCGGTCAAATGACGGCCGCGCCGATTCCTGGGGCGGGTTTTGGATTGGCACAATGGGCAAGAATGCCGAAAAGGGCGCCGGGGCGATCTACCGCTATTATCAGGGCGAACTGCGCCGCCTTTACGCCCCCCTGACAATCCCAAACGCCATTTGTTTTTCCCCGGATAAAAATTTTGCCTATTTCACCGACACCCCCACCCGGCAAATTATGCGCCAGCGGCTGAATGCTGCGGACGGCTGGCCGGACGGCACACCGGAATTACATATCGACCTGCGGGCTACCGGCCATTACCCGGATGGTGCGGTGGTGGATGTGAACGGCAATCTTTGGTGCGCCATATGGGGCAGCGCCCGTATCGCCTGCTTTGATCCGACGGGCGTCTACCGGCGCCACATCTCCTTTGCCGCTCCCCATACGTCCTGCCCGGGGTTTGGCGGCACTGACCTCTCGCAGTTGTTTTGCACCACGGCCCGGATGGATCTCAGTGCAATGGCGCTGAAGACCTACCCGCATTCGGGATGCGTTTTTGTGGCAGACAGTGGAACATACGGTCAGGCTGAATACCGCGTCAACCTGACCTGAGATCGGGTGGAACCCACCTGCCCGCCCCCAACCTTGACGGGTCGGGGGCGGGACAGGTAGCAACGGGGTGGCGACACCGGCCCCTTTTTCAAAGCGTAATTCATGTCAAACACCATTGCCCCCGGACCCGACGCGCAGGCAAATCACGCGCTTTCGCTGTTAAAGGCGGGCACGTCAAAGGGGCGCTTAACCCACAACCTGCCCCTTTCGCCCGGCCTGTCCTTTAAGGCTGACAAGGCCGCCAGTCTGAAAGGCGGGTATAAATCCCCGCCCGGGCGGCTGCTGGAACTGGATGTCACCGTGAAAGGCACCCCCGACTGGGTGGAATTTCATGTAACACTGCCGGGGGGGGACTGGTCCGCTTTCGGGCTAATCGGGCTGGTCTGCGTTTCCGCCGCTCCCGAAAACATAATCCTGCGGCCCTGCCTGCGCTCGGGCACCGAAGGCAGGTTTGTGGATTGTTTTTTTGACAAGCACGTCCTGTCACATCCCCAGGCAAGCACCCATCTGGATGCCATCATGTTTGACCGGCGCACAAATCTGCCGATGGATGCCCCGTGGCGGGAGCTGATCCTGTTTTTGCCCACGCACAGTTTTCGTTGGTCGCTGCAGGATCTGCGCCTGTTTTCTGCATGACCCTGACGCTGATTATCCCGGTTCGCAATGACACCACCCGGCTGCGCCGGTTGCTTTCTTGCGCCGCACAATTAGGATGCGCGGACCGGATCATCGTGGTGGATGATGCCTCCGACGTGCCGGTGACACCGGCGGATATTCTACCGGCGGGTGGTACGCTTGACGGCAAACTGACCCTGATCCGCAATGATCAACGCCGCGGCCCCGGGGCATGCCGGAATATGGGGGCCGCGCAGGTTACAACGTCCCACCTGCTGTTTGTGGACAGCGATGATCTGATAACGCCAGAACTTGTGGGGCTGATGGATGATCTAAGCGGCAAATCCTTTGACTTCTGCCTGTTCAAACACGCCGACAGCCGGGTTGAAGACGACGGCGGCTGGGGCCAGACACCCTATGACGAAGAGATTTGGCAGCGCGCCGGTGTGGCGGTTGGGGCTTTGCACAAAGCTGACCCCACACAGGCGGGGATACTGTCCCAAACCGCCAATTACCCCTGGAACAAGCTCTACCGGACCGGATTTCTGCGCAAATCCGGTGCCCGTTGCACCGACATTCTGCTGCATGAGGATATCGAACTGCACTGGAAAAGCTTTCTGCGTGCCCGCAAAATTCTGGTCTCTGACCGGATTGGGGTCATCCATTTTGTCATTGAAGACGGCGACCGCCTGACCCAAAGGCGCGGGGCCGAGCGGCTGGCAGCTTTTGGCCCGTTAACAGAGATTGCAGCGCAGGTTCGCACCCGGCGCGGGCCGGAATTCAACCGGCCGTTCCTGCGGTTTGCCTCTGATCTGTTGGGCTGGATCAAAGAAAATCTGGAGCCCGACCTGCACCCCGACCTGATGCGCCATGTGCAGGCGTTCCTGCTGGATCAGCTTGACGGGCAAACCCCGGAAGAGTTGCTGCCGACCGATCCCTATCTGGCGGGTCAGATCGCCGCGCAATTGCAGATGGCAGAGGTTTATGCCTTACCGTCAAAGGCACCCCACCCGTGATCCGCATTTATAAAACCGGGGCCCATATCAACCGCTCCCCACTCAGCTACCGCGCGTTGGCTGCTTTGTTTGAGGGGTCCGTGCGGTTTGTGAACACCCCCGCGCAGGCCGATCTGTTTTTATTTGCCCATACCATGGATCTGGAAGATATCCCGATGAATGTCTGCGCGGCGTGGCGGCAAAACCCACGGCCCATCGTGGTGCTGTCAGAGGAACCGTTCTGGGACACCATCTGGGGCAAACGCCCGCTGCAGCGTGATTATATCATCGACACGCGCTTTGGGGCGGTGCCGGTGGTGCAGTTGAACCACCACACCTCAAAGATTTTCGCCTTTGACCGCATCCCTTACTATCTGCTGACCAATCACCGGTTTGCCAGTGCCTATGCCTATCATTTCAGGCGCAACGCGGCGCGGTGCGCGGCAGACTGGAAGGCGGGTTTTGAGCGCCGTGCGGTGGACGTCACCTTCATGGCCGAACGGCGACCGGAAAGTTATCACAACGTACGGTTTGCCGAAGGGGATATCATCGGCCTTTGCGCCTGGCGCACCGAACTGGCGCTTGGCTGTCGCGCAAGGAATGTGGAGCGTTTGGGCCAAAGCTGGCAGGGCGGCGCCACGCGCCTTACCCTGCAAGACTGGCATCTGGACAAGCTGGTGCGCCTAAACAGGCGCGCGCGCATATTGTCAGGCGTCGAGAACACCCATCAGCCCGATTATATCACCGAGAAGATTTTTGACGCTTTCGCGCTCGGTGCCCGGCCGCTTTATTTTGCCTCCCCCGGCCACAGGATGCACGGATTTAACCTGCCCCCTGACGCCTGGCTGAACCTGTATGATCTGCCGGTCAACGCCGCTGTTGATGCGATTGATGCCGCCCCTTTTGATGCCGCATTTTATGAGGCCTACACAGAAGCACAGCAGCGCCTTGAGGCCCTGTTCACCAGTCCTGCGCTGTTTGTCGCGGAACGCGAGCGTCTGCAAAAATCGGTGCTGGAAGAGCTGACAGAGGTCTTGAACGGGGCTTAGAGCGGCTTGTCCGTAGATGTCCCTTGGTTGGTGGTAGTATATGGGTCTAGTAATTCTGATGAGAGGAATTTCGGTTGACAGATACGACCACCCCGACACTGGTTCAGCGACGGTTTCCCATCAAAGACAAGGAACTGGGAATGGTGATGTTTGATCTATTGGAAGAACGGCGGCGCGCGAAATTGGGGCCCTATACCGGGGCATCAGATATCAGCCTGGCGGCATTTTTTGAATGGGCGATGTCGCGTACCGGAACTGCAAAAGCCCAGCTGTTTCAGGATCTTTGGGTGCTGTGGGAGCTAAAAGAATTGCGCAATGGATATTTTTGTGAGTTTGGCGCCGCAGACGGCATCAATTTTTCCAATACGCATCTTCTGGAAAAGGAATATGGCTGGAGCGGCATTCTGGCGGAACCAAACCCGGCGGATCACGAACTTCTCAATCGTGAGCGCGACTGTCATATCAGCGATAAATGCGTGTTTTCCGAGAGCGGTCGGAAAATGAATTTTCTTTGCACAACGCGGCCACTGCTGTCCCGATTGAGTGACGTCGTCCCGAACGATAACCAAGAAAGGCGGGGCAAGCGACAGGTGGAGCAGGAAATTGAAGTAGAAAGCATCTCTTTGAATGACCTGTTGGACAGTTTCAGGGCACCCGAACATATCGACTATATCTCGATTGATACCGAGGGGTCCGAGTATGAAATCTTGAAGAATTTCGATTTTGCCCTGCGGTCGGTGACCATGTTCACCGTCGAACATAACGGCACAGCGTTTCGCAAGGATATTTTCAAGTTGTTGCGCGCCCATGGCTACGAACGCTGTTTCGCCAGTTTTTCTCGCTTTGACGACTGGTACATTCGCCGTGACCTGATATCCGCCACCTGATTTTGACGGGTTCCGACCAAAGTTGACCACGACGACAAAGGACATGCGAAAATGAAAAAAGCCTTACCGGGTGATTATTTTGGTCGGTTTCGAGAGATTGTCTCTGATCCGCTGAATCTTTTGATCAAGCGGGATGTTGCGGCCGGAACTGTGGTTGATGAACATGTGATCCTGCACAATGGTCTTCGCGTCGCGCGGTCGGGCCCCTTGGCCTACTATGACAACTTCAGCGATATTCTGGTGATTAATCGCGGGGTCCATGAACCGCTTGAGGAATATGTTTTTCAGGAAGTTCTGAAGCGGCTTCCCCAAGCGCCGGTCATGCTCGAATTGGGGGCCTATTGGGGTCACTATTCGATGTGGCTGAAAAAGCTATTTCCACAGGCGGTTGTGCATTTAGTCGAACCTAGCGATGAGAGGCTGAAGGCCGGGCGGGTAAATTTTGCACAAAACGGTTACGAAGGAATTTTTGTACAGGCGCGTGTGGGGAAAGGTGATTTTGAAGTTGATGCCTATTTTCAGACAATGCAGACTGAAAAGCTGAACCTGTTGCACAGTGATATCCAGGGCGCCGAAGTCGAAATGCTTCAAGGGGCTTCTGATACCCTTTATTCCGGAAAAGTGGACTATCTGTTTATTTCAACCCACGGTCCAAATAGACATTCCAAGGTGTTGGAACTTCTGAAGAAATACAATTACCGCATCGAAGTATCGTCGGATTTTACGCACGAAACCACCAGCTTTGATGGTTTTGTGATGGCCTGCCATCCAGATCTAGAGTCGGTATTTCCGGAATGGGTTCCGTTGGGGCGTAAGGATATTCTTAAGTCCTCGCCGCGGAAACTGGTGAAAAGCCTGCAGTTGCAGCTCAATCGATAAAAGCTGGGCCATGGGATTTGGTCGGAATTCATAACATTTACACGCCACGCGATGGTCTAATTCGGCTTTCCCCGCAACCCGTCCCTCACTGCCTGCCACAATAGCCGATAGAATTCCCGCCGCTCACCGCTGTGGTGCCGGCCCTTTAGGGCCCATTTGGGCAGGACCACCAGCAGCGCCGGCCAGAACAGCCAGCCTGCCGCCAGCCGGTACAGGAACAACAGGTTGCGGTGGTAGTAATATACTTTCCACAGGGGCCGAAAGCGGCGATCACCCGTTTCAAAGGTTGAACAATCATGCTCAAAGCGCAGCTGCGGGAAAAACCCGATCCGCCCGCCGGCTTTGGTCAGACCAAGGGTATACAACCCGTCATCACCGTAAAGAAACAACCGCCCGTCCGGGTAGCCAACGCGCCCAATGGCGCCGCGCGCAAGGAACAGGCCGACGAAAGAGGAGCCGTCCACCGGGCAGGGTGTGGCCCTTTGGTAATCCGGCGGGCGCAGGTGAAAGCCTTCTCGCCCGCCCCCCAGCGCGGTGCGTAAAAACGCCCGTGCGTGCCAGAACGGGTTCAGCACCGGCCGGTTCATGTCACAAATCCGCCCGTCCGGATAGTAAACCGCGCCCGCAACGGCGTCCCAGCCGGAAAGATCGGCGGCGCGAAATTCGGCGAACGCACCAGCATCCGGCCTTGCGTCGTCATCCATCACCACCACCCAGTCGGGGTCAAATTCTTTAACCGCAAAGCGCAGGCCCGCTTCAAACCCCCCTGCCCCGCCCAGATTTTCCGTTGGCAGCAAGATGTGCATCCGCGGATACTCCTGTTTGGCCAGCCAGTCCCGGCTGCCGTCGGTGGAGCCATTGTCCACCACAATTATGTGATCACAAGCCTCTGCGGACACCCTTGGCAGGGTCACCTTCAGCTGGTCAAGGCGATTGTAAGTCACCACAACCACCGCCAGCGAAAATGTCTCCCCGCCCATCTTTTAAAGCGGCGCTTTGACGAAGGCGGGCATCACCTTGCACGCGTGGCTTAAAAACACTGCCGCAGTATCCAGCGCTTCGCGAATGGTCACATCCATATCCAGATAGCGATAGGTGCCCAGACGGCCCACAAAGGTCACCCCGGTTTCCTGGGTTGCGCGGGCCACATAATCCCCCAGCAGGGCTTTTTCTTTCACCTGTCTTATGGGGTAGTAGGGGATGTCTTCCGCCTCGCAAGGCCTTGAAAATTCGCGATAACATACAGATCCCGCGTGATCTTCCCAAGGCGAAAAATGCTTGTGTTCGGAGATGCGGGTATAGGGTATATCAACCTCGCCGTAGTTCATCACCGCACAGCCCTGATAATCTCCGTCATAGGTGAACCGCTCAAAATCCAGCGTGCGGTACCCAAGCCGCCCCAGATTAAAATTGTAATAGCCGTCCAAAGGGCCGGAATAAAACACATGGTCGTAGTCCGCCGTCTGATCGCATTTGAAATCCGTGTTCAGATGTACGGTGATGTTGGCGTGATCCAGAATGCTTTCCACCATCTGGGTATAGCCATGTTCCGGCATGCCCTGAAAGCGGTGGAAGAAATAATTGTCGTCGTAATTAAACCGCACCGGCAGGCGCTTTAAGATGCTGGCCGGCAACTCGCGCGGATGACACCCCCACTGCTTCATGGTGTAACCCTTGAAAAACGCCTCGTACAGATCACGCCCGATCATGCGCAGCGCCTGTTTCTCGAAGGTTTGCGGGTCGGTGATTGTGGTGTCAGCCTGCTGTTCGGTGATAAAGGCCCGCGCCTCATCCGGGCGCATGGTCGTGCCAAAAAACTGGTTGATCGTATGCAGGTTGACGGGCAGGGAAAACACCCGCCCGCCGGACGTGGTTTTGACACGATTTTTGTAGGGCATGAACTTCATATGGGCGTTCACATATTCCCAGACCTCTGCGTCATCGGTATGAAAGATATGCGGACCATAAACATGCACCATCACCCCGGTGCTTTCGTCCCGCTTTGTGTGGCAATTGCCGGCCACATGCCCCCGGCTGTCCATGATTGTCACCCTATGCCCGGCTTCGGCCAGTTGTCGGCCGATCACCGCCCCGGACAGCCCGGCGCCCACCATAGCCAAGGATTGCGAGGTCATGATATATCCTTTTAAAACAGCCATCGCAAATAGATGGTTCTGTGGCTGTACACCAAGCCTTCCGGCGGGCGCAATCAACCCGTCTGATAAAACCGCTCAAATATATCCTGATGCCCAAGGTCAGGGTTCAGGCATAAAACAAAATTGGTCACGTTGGAATTGCTGTGGATCAGATGACGTGCCTGCGCCATCAGATAGCTTTCCACAACCACATCCCGGCCCATTGTGGTTTTGTCAGACTCAACGCCGGTGATATGGCCCTCGCCTTTTTCGGTGATCAGGCTGTCCGCGCGAAAAGATACCCGCGGCCCGTATCGCTGCACCGCTTTTTCAATGGTTTCGCGCGCGTCTGAAAACACAAAGATCCCCACGTCGTGGTGGTCAAGATAGGCGTCCACCGCCTTGAAATACTCGGGATAGGGCACGCCTTTATATCCCATTTTCCACAGCATCCAGTCCGTCCCGCCGTGCAGCCCCCCGGGGCCACGCATATGCAGGGCCAGTTTTCCCGGGATGGCGTATTGCGCGGCTTCCCGGGCCACCTGATCGGCCAGATCCGGGTTCAGGTGGAGGTATTTCTGAATGATCCGGTGGGCGCGGGGCCGGTTTGACGGGGGCAGCAGAAGGCTGTTGTTTGATTTTTGTTCCCGATCGGGCGGATAGCCAGCCCGGTCCACCGCCGGAATTCCCCGGCGCGGCTGAACAAACCCGGTGGTGTAATGGGCCACGTTTTCCGACTGAACCGTGGTTTTTGGGTCAAACGGGTGCAAAAAGAAATTCGCCCATTTGCCGTACAGGAACACAGAATCATCAATCTGAAACCTGTCAATTCTACCTTCATCAACCTCCAAAAGCGCCCGCAACACCCCGTTCACCGTCCAAAACATCCCGCCGCCGCGCACCAGCAGGCGGCGCGGGCCTTTGATCGGCGAGGCCAGCAATCCGCCGTCACGCTGAAATATATCCGGAAACCCGGTCAGCCTGAAGGCAAGCCGGCCATAGGCCTCTGTCAGCCTGTCGCGGATATGGGGCGGCTGATCTTCCCAGTTTGGACTGGAGTCCGGCACAGGTGGCAGGGGGGTGTCTGGGCGGCCAAGAAACTGCCGCAGCACCGCTTCGTGCCGCCAAAGGGTGTCGAATTTAACAAATGTTACCGGCAGATGGTTGGCAGCACCAAACCACGCAAAAAAGTGGCGTCGCAACGGAAACCTGAACCGTCTCTTTGAATCCAAAAACCGATCAAGGCGGCGTCCCCACGAGGTGGGGAAAGTCGTTAGAAAAAAAAGCCGGCGTTTGATCTGGTGCCTGATCCGGCGCAGGGCCCAATGAAGCCAGCCGGTCTTGCCGGAAACCGGCCGGGGCGGTTGCTGCTCAAGCAGCGCAATCAGCGCATTGCGCGGGTCTTCAAATAGATAGATAAACTTTTTGTTCTGGCCGATAAACTGCCGGGCATCGGGGGTGTTGAGGTGATATTGCTCCCGCTCTTTGGCGGTTTTTTCCGGGTAAAGAAACGCCAGCAAAACTCCGGCACCCGGGCCGCTGCAGGACACAACATAGGTTTCGTCATGGGTTTTGGACGTCTCGTTCATCGGGGGTGCCTGCCTGCTGTTTGACTTTTTGGGATGTCCGGGCATTGGTGCAAAATATCGCTGGTGGCGCCACGTGGCAAGATTTAGTGGGTGTACGCCCTTATAACCCGACCAGATACTTCCCATAGTCATTTTTCATATAGCGCTGCGCCAGTGCCGCCAGTGCTGCGCGGTCAATCCAGCCCTGCCCAAAGGCCACCTCTTCCGGACAGCCGGTCTGCAGGCCCTGACGTTTTTCCAGAGTGCGGACAAAATTACCGGCGTCCAGCAAGGAGCCATGGGTGCCGGTGTCAAGCCAAGCGTATCCCCGCCCCATGGGTTTGACGTCAAGCTGGCCGTCGGCCAGATAACTTTCCAGCAGCGCGGTGATTTCCAGTTCGCCGCGGGCCGAGGGTTTCAGCGCCTTAGCCCGCGCTGGCGCCGTACTGTCGACAAAATAAAGCCCGGTCACCGCATAATTAGAGGCCGGCTTGCTGGGTTTCTCGATGATCGATTTCACCGCTCCCTCAGCGTCAAATTCAACCACGCCATAGCGCTGCGGGTCGGCCACATGATAGCCAAACACCGTGGCGCCCTTGGTCTGCGCATCCGCCTGGGCCAACAGATCCGGCAGGCCATGGCCAAAGAAAATATTATCACCCAGCACCAATGCGGCAGCGGCGCCGTCAAGAAAATCTTCCGCCAGAATGAACGCCTGCGCCAGCCCGTCCGGATTCGGTTGCTCGATAAATGTCAGCGACATGCCCCATTGTGCGCCGTCACCCAAAAGCCGCCGGTACTGCGGCAGGTCCTGTGGCGTGGTGATCACCGCCACCTCGCGGATCCCGGCCAGCATCAGCACGCTGAGGGGATAATAGACCATCGGCTTGTCATAGACCGGCAGCAGTTGTTTAGAGACCCCAAGGGTGATCGGATACAGCCGCGTGCCCGATCCGCCGGCCAGAACAATGCCTTTGCGCGCACTCATTTAATGTCCTTCAAATCCAATAACACTTGTCTTAAACCGGTCCGCCAGTCCGGGCGCGGAATGGCAAAAATATCGCCCAGTTGGTCACAATTCAACCGCGAGTTCAACGGGCGTTTGGCCGGGGTTGGATATTCTGTTGTCGGAATACCGCTGATTGTGACGCTCAATCCGGCCTGCTTGAATATCTCTGCCGCAAATGCTGCCCAGCTGACATTTGGCGTGCCGGCAAAGTGATAGGTCCCGCTGAGCGCTTTGCCCGCGTGAAACATCCGCGCCATGACCATCAGGGCGGCGGCAATATCCGCCGCCGCGGTTGGTCCGCCGGTCTGATCATTCACAATTGACAATTCATCGCGCCCCGCCCCCAGCCGCAGCATGGTTTTCACGAAGTTGGCACCAAAGGCCGAAAACACCCAGGAGGTGCGCAGGATGGCGTAAACGCCAC
>Ga0114932_10001808_pt1 | contig 23554 bp, 20 predicted proteins | sample 2SBtaG_2_FD_87286 | JGI IMG/M metagenome (GOLD analysis project Ga0114932, IMG submission 87286) | Deep subsurface microbial communities from Kolumbo volcano to uncover new lineages of life (NeLLi) - 2SBTROV12_ACTIVE470 metaG | ecosystem: Environmental > Aquatic > Marine > Volcanic ...
AGAGCGTTTTAGATCAAAAGCGACTAAGGCAAGACAAGTTCAAAGCAGATTAAAGGCTCTAGATAAAATTGAAAAAATAGATATACCAAGGGCCACCAAGAGAGTGAGGTATTCTTTTCCTGCGCCGCTTCGAAGTGGAAACGAAGTAATACATTTAGAAAATTTAAATAAATCATACGGCAAAAAAGTTGTCTACACTGGTGTGGATTTATCTTTGACTAGGGGAGATAAAGTCGCGTTATTAGGAGTTAATGGAGCCGGCAAATCCACTATCCTGAAAATACTAGCAGGTGTTTTAGATTTCGACAGTGGGGGACGGAAATTAGGACATAATGTAACAACAGGTTATTACGCTCAACATTTACTTGAACTTTTAAATCCCAGAAAAACAATCATACAAGAATTAGAAGAAGTTGCTGGAGGAGGCTCGCGTGGAGTCGTGAGGAATATCCTAGGAGGATTTCTGTTCTCAGGCGATGATATACATAAAACGATATCAGTTTTATCGGGAGGAGAAAAAGCTCGAGTTGCCTTAGCTAAGTTATTGCTTCAATCTAGCAATTTACTTTTCATGGATGAGCCTACAAACCATCTTGATATTGAATCACGAGAAATCTTAATTGATGCATTGAATGACTACCAAGGCACTTTATGTTTTATTACTCACGATCGAACTTTTATACATCAGGTTGCAAATAAAATCTTAAAGGTAGAAGACGGACGGCTTGTTGTGTATCCAGGTGATTACTCAAGTTACTTAGCAAACATGAGTAACATGTTTTCCGAGCAGGATTCAATTCAGCAGAAACCATCGAATCCAAGTAAATTGCCTAAGGGTAAACATAACCAGGGAAGAAATATGCGGAGATATTCTGTGAATAAAATGCGTAAATTAAATCAAAGAATAAGAACAATTGAATCAGAGCTAGGAAATATCAATTCTGAGATGAATAATCTAGAGAGGTTTTTTACTGATCCCAAAGAAATAGAAAATCCGGAGCAATTAGCTAAATTAGGCCTTAAGCATGAAGGTCTTAAAAAGCAATCTGAAGAGTTAGAGAGAGAATGGGAACAATTATCTAGTGACGTGGAGACCAATATCACATAATCTTCATATTGCTAGCTGATATTTCTCCACACATTGATTAAAAAATTATTCCTGTACATGTATTTAAATTTAACACCTTAACTTACGTATACTGTCTGTTTAATGCTATGTATCATATATACAAGGCCTCGTAGAAACAGTTATTTCCTGAAGATTCAATTTTGAAATAAATGTTTGATTCAAAATGTTAATTTAGGAGAATACACTGAAATTTGAAAATATGGGTTTAAACCAACGCCTCTTAGACGCGATAAGAGATGCTAAATATATTGAACCCACCCCTATACAAGTTCAAGCAATTCCAGTTTCAATGCAAGGACAGGATGTATTAGGCTTGGCTCAAACTGGCACGGGCAAAACAGCAGCATTCATGTTACCCATATTGGACAAGATTCATAATAGCCGCACAAAGAAGATTAGTGCTTTGGTAATAGCTCCAACTCGTGAGCTAGTAGATCAAATAAACAAAACAGCTATCGATTTAGGAAAATATACCAAATCTAGAAGCGTATCTGTCTACGGTGGTGTAAACAAACGCCCTCAGGAGTCTAAGCTATCACGATCTCCAGATATAGTTGTTGCTTGTCCTGGACGTTTATTGGACCACCTGAACGATAAAACTATTGATTTATCTGAGGTGGAAACATTAGTTTTAGATGAGGCGGATACCATGTGTGATATGGGATTCCTCCCGGATATTCGAAAAATACTTAATTATTTGCCTGTTGAGAGACAAACCTTGTTTTTTGCAGCCACGATGCCGAAAGCCATAAGAGCCATGGCACAGGATATTCTTAAATCCCCGAAAACAGTCCAAATAGGGGTTATTTCACCAGCCGAAACGGTATCTCATGCCCTATATCCAATGAATGAAAAGATCAAGTCAAAATGCTTATTTAAAGTTTTGGAAACAACTGCCACTGGTCGCGTAATTGTTTTTACTCGTACCAAACATAGAGCAAAAATAGTGTCCGCTGACCTCGCTAATAGGGATTATAAAGTAACTGTTTTACAAGGTAATTTATCGCAGAACAAAAGGAACCAGGCAATAAATGGATTTAAAACCGGTAAATACGATATTTTGGTGGCTACTGACATAGCCTCAAGAGGAATTGACGTTTCAGAAGTTTCGCATGTGATAAATTTTGACATGCCAAATACTGTGGACGCTTATATACACCGCATTGGACGCACAGGTCGGGCTAAAAACAAAGGAGAAGCTTTGACGTTTGTTGTCCCGAATGATGAGTATATGGTTCGTCAAATAGAAGCTATTTTAAAAGCTAAAATCGATAGGCGAACTATCGATGATGTTAATTATGGCAAAACACCAGTGATCGATCCGGGCTCTAAAAAATATCGAAGTAGCGATAGAGCGTCACAATCCAAGGGACGTGGTAAAGGGAGATATATTGACGCTTCGAAGTCTAAAAGACGTGGGTTTAAAGGTAAGGCTAAGATTAAAAGTCACCGGTCCACAAAGAATTCAAATGGGATATTTAAGTAGAGTATAAAATGGTGGGCCAGCGTGGACTCGAACCACGGACCTCAGTCTTATCAGGACTGCGCTCTAACCGACTGAGCTACTGGCCCACAATCTATTAATTGACCTTAACATCAAAAAATCGCGAATTAACATTATAGAACGAAAATACACTAAGCACTGTAGTTTTAGAGTACTTCCACAATTCTATCGCCAACTATTTTTTCTTCACCTGGATTTAATCCAAACATGTGAATTTCCATATAATCCTCACCCTCTTTCGCAAAGAAAGCTTTTCTCGTCCAAATGGGAGGATCACCTGATTTTAGTTTTTTCACTAAATCTTCAACTGTGAAGTCCGCTTTCGAGTTTGGCGTAATGGTTAATCCAAACGGCTGAACTCCAAGAATATTATCGTTCATTGCTACATTGATTGTTGGTATATGTTTTATTTTATCTATTATTGTTTGCGTCATAGTTTCTGCCTTACTAAGACGTTCTTCGTGATTTAATCCCATCCATCTTTCTACGGCTACAACGCAACCTATAATTTCTTGCCTGTCTACCTTTTGTGGCCTGCCAAGCCCTCTAATTCTTCTGCCTTCATACCCAATAAAAGATTGTAGGGCTAATTTATCAATGGCTTCGTGAGTTCCCAGCGCAAAACCTACTGAATGAGGAGCTCCTAAATATTTAGCGGCTACGCATTGAATATCAGCACCCATTCTGACATATTTACCAATATTTTCTGTTGGATAGATTTGTCCAGCAGCATCTACTAATACATATATGCCATTTTTCTTGGCTATATCGATTGTGTCCTCTAGAGACAATGCGTTTGGATCTATTCGTTGTTCTTCTGCATAATAATGAACCGCCACGGTTTTATCTGTTATTGCTTTTTCAAAGTCCTGTTTTGTTGTTTCAGTTTCCGATCCGAAAGTAACGAGTTTTGCACCAGCTAATTCTAAGCAGCGGTCATACCAGTAGTGCTGTTTTCTTTGAATCAATATTTCGTTTTTCATTCCAGATGTGTCAGGAAGTTGTTCTATAAAATCATCATTGTCACCTGCCATAAAAGCAGCAGTTGCCAAGGTGAGTGCCGAACCGGCTCCAGAAGTTACATACGCTGCTGGCACATTAGTCAACTTCGCAATGTGTTCTCCAGCTTTTTCCTCTAATTCCATCATCGGTATGTAGCTGGAATCAGCTTTATCCATTGCTTCCTTAACTTCTTGCACAGAAGTTGAGCCTCCGAGCATTGTTACGCTTCCAATAGCATTAATTACAGGTTGTGCTCCGATAGATTTATAAACTTCGCCCCATTCACTCATAATTAAAAAACCTCTCAGATTAAATAATAAAATACACCTAGAAAAGCTAACAACTGCATCTAAATAGAAGCCTATAACGGTCCGAGACTAATCTAGGTGCCTAATAAGTATAAAGTATGGGATGCAGTTTAAACAAAATTTGAGGCAGATTATTAAAAATGACACAAACTTTAAAAAGATTTAAAGTTATGTGAATAAAAGCGGGAGTAGCTCAGTGGTAGAGTACTTGCTTCCCAAGCAAGTTGTCGCGGGTTCGAATCCCGTCTCCCGCTCCACTATGTAAGGCTTTGATAATTCAAGTAGAAGGAGATTAGAATGCAACAAGCTTCAATGGAGCAACTTGATGAGATACGTTCATTTGACAGCCCGACTCTATTTAATTCGATCGTAGAGGTTTCAAATACATCGGCTGGTGGTCAGCCAGTATGCTATACAGATCAAACGTTGAAAAGCCTAACTCCAGGTTTGGGTTGTGCGGTTGGCTATGCAGTGACCTCTGAAGTCACCACTAATGATGAAGATTCTGCAGCACTGCCATGGGATGATTACTACAAAGTATTAGATCAAACAAATGGTCCGATAATGGCCGTAATGAGAGATGCAGACACAAGATCAGGCAGAGGAGCTAACTTTGGAGATAATATGGCAGCAGCCCATGTGGGTCTTGGGGTTACAGGAGCGCTGGTAGAAGGAACTGTTAGGGACCTTCCAGGGATACAGGATGCAGGATTGGCAATTTGGGCTCACGGCACAGTTCCAGGACACGGGGTTTTTAATCTAACATCAGTGAATCGATCAGTGGTAATAGCAGGACTAATTATTCATCCAGGAGATTTATTAATAGCTGACCTGAACGGCTGCACAAAGATTCCCGCAGATATCCCATTGGATAAGTTGATTGAAACCTCATACACCATACGTGATAGAGAGCAGAGATTTCAGGAAATGTGTAGACAGCCTGGGTTTAACTATGAAAAATGGAAGACCGCTCGCGAAATTTAAGTTTACTTAATTTAATGTTTGGTTGGTCTAGTCAAAATAAATAATGTGCCCATAGAGGCTATTATGGCCACCGCAATTACGAAGATAATGCCATATGGAGACCACACCAGCGAGATTGTTGTGAATATCCAAATCGATGCGATGGAGAAGATCTTTGCCTTCAAAGGCATTTCTCCTGTGTCCAAATAGTCTTTGACAACTTTGCCAAATATTTTATGGCTTGTAATCCAGTTGTACATTTTTTTATTTGATCTAACGAAACAACTTGCTGCTAAAATTAGAAATATTGTCCCTGGTAGGCCTGGCAATATATATCCGGCGATTCCTAACCCTAAAAATATAAATCCTAACCCATACAGGGAATACTTTTTTATATTTTTCAACATTTTAAAAAATCGACAATGTACAATATTTGAAAAAATTGTTATGCATTTCACAATTCTATACAAAATTATTAAATGAGATGTAATTAAGGAACCTCAATGGTAAATAAAAGGCTAAAAGTTTATTACATAGGACAACACGATGGTTTAGATATGTCTCAGACTGAATCAGCTTTAGATAAAGCTGAAGCTGACTTATTTTTGCTTGATCATATGGATGATGAATCTGAGTTAATATCAAGAATTAAGGACGCTGATGGATTAATCTCCGTTTACACTCCCATAACTAGAAACATTTTTTCGAATTTAAAAAAATGCAAAGCTGTATTAAGAACTGGCGTAGGTTTTGACGTGGTAGATATTGAAGCAGCCACTGAATTTGGAGTAGCAGTAATTAATGTTCCTGATATGTGGACTCAAGAGGTTGCAAATCAGGCATTAACATTGCTTCTAGCGTGTAATCGCAAGTTGCTAACAGGAGATTCAGTTATCCGTATGGGTGAATGGAATGACAAAATTCCAGGTAATGTTGGCCCTCTATACGGCGAGACTATGGGAATTATTGGGTTAGGTAATATTGGCTCGGCATTTGCAAAGAGGGCTGCTGCACTTGATTTAAATATAATCGGATATGACCCATATTTATCTGAGAACGTATGGAAACAATTAAACATTAAAAAAGTGTCTTTAGTTGACCTAATTACTAAATCTGATTATGTGTCTATTAATTGCCCGCTCAATGAGGAGACTCATCATATGATAGGCGAATCAATGTTTAAGCTTATGAAACCAACAGCTTATTTAATTAATACGGCTAGAGGTGCAATTGTAGACGAAGCCGCTTTAATTAAAGCACTTAAGGAAGGTACGATTGCTGGAGCGGGTTTGGACGCTCTTGAGATAGAGCCGCCAAAACCAACTAATCCTTTGCTCAAAATGAAAAACGTTGTTCTCTCAGCCCATGTAGGCCATTTTTCGGATGCCTCTATGGCTAGAAGGCCTGGAAGATTTGGCCAAGAAATCGCCAGAGTCTTTTTAGGTCAGATGCCAATTAACCTGGTAAATTTGAAAGTAAATGAAAAATTACAGCTCAGGCAATAATAAAAGTGCAATAATATAAATATAAAGGGGCACTTCCCTAGAAAATCTCATATATCAGACCGTTAGTTTAATGCCTATTTTAATTAATCAATACTCTTTCATTATTGTCAGCATCGCAAGTTTAATACTTGTTGGAATTTTTATATGGCGCATATTTAATCCTGCATTAGCTATATCAGCAATATTGGTAGCCATGTTAATTTTGTCAGTTGTTTTTATAAGCCTGCGTCGAGATGAAGCTACTGTTTCAAGTTTAGAAGACTTTAACCTTGCTTTGGAATCAGGCCCATTATTGATTGATTTCTACTCTGATTACTGAGTTGGGTGCCTAGCGGCTAAACCTGACGTTGACAGGTTAGAAAAAAAACTTAAGGGCAAGGTGCAAGTTATTCGCTTAAATATTGCTAATGAATTTGGAAAGCAATTGAAATCCAAATTTAATGTAGGAATAGTGCCTGGGTTCGTGCTTGTTAACACAGAAGGCAAAGAAATATTGAAACGGACTGGGAAAGTTCCCTCTCTGGAAAAAATTGTTGAGCTAGTTGATTCTAAATAAACTTATTTTTTTTCGTTAACGTTGGTAAGAATACAGATAGCGGTCGTGACAAATATCCATAGCATTATCGTTATAAAAAACCCTCTTTGCATCAATCCAACATGATTTGGAAACAAGCGGGCACCATCAAGGCCAAATGATATTGCAAAAAATATAGTCAATATCACAATCATTGTTGAGAAAATCTTCCAAGTATTACTACTAATGTTTTTATTCAATCCTATAACTGACAGGATAATTGCGACTAATATAGCAAAAAATCCGATTCGCGATGCTAGGTCATGCATTGACCCTTCAGACAAATTCCAAATGGTTTCCTGAATGCCTGCATCCTTATAAACCGATGCAAATATTCCTGAGAGACCGTAAATAAAAACTAGGGCCCAAATCAATATTCCTAAACTTTTTGTGTGAGCATTGATAAAAAGTAACGGTCCTAAAGTTTGTATCATTAGTGCGTATCCAACGAACCCAGTGGTCATTAAAATGGCATTAGGCATGTGGTGCCTAGCTAAAACACTATAGGCCTGTGAGATCACGCTATAATCCGGGGTGATTATTGAGGCGTATGTTGAAATGCCCATAAAATAAATCGGCGCAATTAAGCTAAGCACTGCTGCGTATCTAACAAAGTTGTGTGCTGAATGATATTTTAGAGCTTTGGCCATGCGCAGCCTAATAACCTATTTATGTAGATATATTATTTTCATTAAAGCAACGTTTTATGTATATACAAAAAGAGAAAATACTTACGGTCGCAATACTAGCACATAAGGCTAAGGCAAATTGAGTCCCATAACCTTGAGCAAGGATGCCAAGTAGCAGTCCGCCAAAAGCAGATGCCCCCCATCCTAATTGATGAATACTTGACACTCTACCTCGGTATTTATCTTCAATTATGGTTTGTAAGAAGGTGTTGTTTATGGTCTGGAAAGTAACGCTAAATGCCCCTACTATAGCGATAATTATCATGGCTACTTGGAACGAGTTTGTTATTGAGAAAGAGACAAGACTCAATCCGAGACCCAGACCTGAGATGATTTGCACATAATTTAAACTAATGCGCAAGCCGAAGCCAGTCAAGGTAGGGACAGAGGAAGACTGTCTCAGTTTACCGAATTGTGCCATTGCAAACGCACCAAACATTCCTCCAACCCCACTACTAAGTAATAGATAACCGTAACTATTTACATCTCCAGAAAGAACCTTGGCTACATAATCTGGTAGCAATGTCATATAGGGTGCTGCGAATATGCCAGTAATTATTCCTATAGAGATTAATGAGACCATTACTCCATTAAGGCGTATGTAGCCTAAACCTTCTAATAGATCAGCCCATGGTTTTTGTTTGTTATCAGTTCGGTATATCTTCTGCTTAGTTAATTGGCTAAACATTAGAGTCGTAATTGCATAAGCGATACCAATGAAAATGAACACTCCTGACATACCCCATATCTTGATAATCAGTGGTAAAAATGTCGGACCTATAATAGCTGAGCCAGTTCCTAGCATTGACTGAAGTGCATATGCATTAACTAAATGTTCTCTAGGGAGAAGATTTGGCACCATAGCCTGTCGTGAAGGTATGTCGAAGGAAAGTAATATGCCATTAATAACTGAAATTAATATTAAGTGCCATGGGAGTATTACGTCGAAGGCAATCAGTAATCCTGTTAATGTCGCAGTACATGCAAATAAGGCTCGGGTAATTGTCACTAAACGTACTCTATTTACCCGATCTGCTACCACTCCTCCCCACATCGAAAAAAGTAATATTGGTACCGCACTTGCAAAGGTTAGGATTCCTAACATTATTTTTGAATCTGTCAATTCATGCATCAGCCAAAGACGACCAGCAAATAACATATAAATCCCAATATTTGAGGTGGCATTGCCCAACCAGAAGATTCTATACTCACGAAATTTTAATGCTGCTAACATGTGATGGGAGTTTTAAATAAAACCTTTTTAATCTGCTTTGTGAGCAGTGGGGTATTAACAATTTTTGTAATTAAATTATTTTCGTTTGTAAAATGACTCAAGATGTAACACAAGATCGTTTCAGGATATTTAACAAAGGCGCTCACTTACAATGATACCAAGTTCTAATAATAAAGATTTCCGAAATAGCGAAAGCTGTACTGTTGACATTAATGTTCCTATCCCAATGCGAGATGGGACAAAATTATATGCAGACATTTATAGACCAGAAGGTAAGCCAAAAAGTCCAGTTTTATTGATGAGGTCACCTTATGGCAAACATACCCCGGCATATCGAAGTATGTATCTGGACCCACTGAGGGCCGTTGGTAGGGGATATGTTGTTGTGATCCAAGATGTTAGAGGCAGGCATATGTCCGAAGGAGAGTTTTATCCGTATATAAACGAGGCACAAGATGGGTATGACACCGTTGAGTGGTGCGGGTCACAATCATGGTCAGATGGAAATGTCGGTATGTTTGGAATTTCTTACCATGGAGCCACTCAGTGGCTGGCTGCTGCAGAAGCTCCGCCAAGTTTAAAAGCTATAGTTCCTGGAGTTACATCAGATGATTACTATGATGGCTGGACATATTTAGGTGGGACTTTTCAATTGTGGTGGATAACTCAATGGCTCGTTGGGTTTGCAGAAAATGATATTGGGCAAGGCCATACACAAAGGCCTGAGAGATCTAAAGAAATTGCAGAAATGCAGAATTGGCTATTAGATCCAATGCAGATGTCCACAAATTTACCTTTGAAAGGCATGTCAGCGTTTAGATCAAGCGGCGCTGCAAATGACTTATGTGGTTTTTATTATGATTGGTTAGACCATCCTGCCTATGATGATTATTGGAAATCTTTTGCACCCAAGGAAAAATTTCATAATATAGACATACCGGTCTTAAATATAGCTGGGTGGCACGATATTTTTATTAGAGGATCGATTAATTGCTATCAAGGTATGAAAGAAAAAGGCGGATCAGAGTTCTCAAGAAGACAGCAGCACCTGATAGTAGGACCTTGGTTGCATGCACCCTTACCTCCCCCACAAGCTGGTCAGCAATTTTACGGCAGATCTGCTAGTGGTGCTTCTATTGACCTCCACGGTATGCAGCTGGATTGGTTTGACAAGTGGCTTAAGGGCTTGGAAAACGGGATAGATACACAGCCAACTGCATACGTGTTCGTTATGGGAAAAAACGAATGGCAAGCTGAACAGACGTGGCCACCTGAAGATGTGGCAAATACTAGTTACTACCTTAGTAGTGATGGGGATGCTAAGTCAGTAAGAGGTGATGGAAAGCTGAGTATTTTACCTCTCGAAAACAAGGAATCTTCAGACCAATTTACGTATGATCCCAACAATCCCGTACCTTCTTTGGGGGGAGCATATGGATATGGAATACCTGGCGTGTTTGAAGTCGGAGTTCAAGATCAAAAACTGATTGAAAATCGTAACGATGTACTTGTATATACTTCTGAAATTTTAGAAGAGAATTTTGAGATAGCCGGGCAAGTAAATGTGACCTTGTGGGCCAAAACTTCTGCTAATGACACTGACTGGACTGCAAAGCTAATAGATGTTGACGAGCAAGGTAAATCAACTAACGTCTGTGATGGTATTTTGCGAGCCAGGTTTAACAAATCCTTGGAAAGAGAGTGCTTTGTAAATAGCAATCAAGTAGAATGCTTTACCATAGATCTTGGATTTACTGCGATGTTATTTGCAAAAGGACATCGTATAAGGGTGCAAATCTCATCGAGCAACTTTCCTGCATTTGACAGAAATCTTAATACTGGGAAAGGGTTCGGTGATTCGCAAATAATTGTTGCGGAACAAACAATCTTTCATGATTCAAAGTACCCTTCGTTTATCAATTTACCTAAAGTTAATAGATAAACGACGTGAATTAGAACAAACTCTAGAAGTTTCTTAACTGGTGTCGTTATATTTATTAATAAATTAAATAAGCATATATGCATAAAATAGCTATTCTTAATAATAGATGGGTATTTTTTGTGGCTGCAATGCCTGGAATATTGTTAACTCTTATGGACGAGTTTGGGATTCATCAGGCTATCCCTGTGATTACAGACAATTTTAACGCCACTATCCCAGAATCTCAGTGGATTGCACTTGGGTATTTGCTCAGTACGGGGGCATTGCTAATGCCTGCAGGTAGGCTTGCAGACAGAATCGGCTATAAAAGACTGTACTTTTATGGACTTTTAGTCTTTGTGTTTGGAGCTTTACTCTCTGGATTTGCTCCATCTTTGTTGACGCTGATACTTTTTAAAGTCCTTCAAGGAGTTGCTGCAGCGATGATACAGGCAACAACAATACCAATAATTATCAGTAAATTCACAAATGATAGAGGTAAAGCGTTAGGAGCATTTGGCTTTTTGATGGCGTTATCGGCAATTTTCGGGCCAGTAATTGGAGGCGGAATTGTTACCCTATTAAGCTGGAGAGCGTTCATGTTTTTATCTGTGCCTCTGGGCTTAATTTCGATTGTTTTGGCCTGGTTTGTATTAAATATATTTGATCGGGATTCTACATCTGTTGATGAAATCAAGGATAAATTTGATTGGGTAGGCGTGATGCTTTCTACTGGTTCACTACTACTATTACTTTTGACTCTTTCCAAAGCAAATGATTTTGGGTGGGGCTCATATTTCACTATTGGTGGATTTATAATTACAGGCGTATTATTAGTATCTTTTATAATTTGGGAGTTGAAATTTGAATTTCCTTTACTGCCACTCCATCTATTTTTGAATGGAACGTTTTTAACTGGACAGATTGGGATGTTCTTGGTAGTTCTTGGCAACTCATGTATTTTTTTCTTACTGCCGTTTTATATCCAAGATCTGAAAGGTTATGAAGCCTTCATTTCAGGCTTAGTAATTGCAGGACTTCCGCTAGGATTTTTGGTCACAGGTCCAACTATCGGAGTGCTATCAGATCGTTATCCTAGCGGCTGGAAAATATTTTTACCTTTCGGATTAACAATAAGTGCAATTTCAATGTTACTTTTATCAATATTATCGACTGATAGTTCGATTTGGCTTGCATTCATATATTGTTTTATGATGGGTTTTGGTATTGGTTTTATATTCATGCCAGCACAGAATGCTATTTATGGAATCATCAATCAAAAAGATCAAGGGGTTGTTACTGGATTCATTAATATGGTTAGAAATTCATCCACGTTAACTAGTATCGCAGTAGGTACTGCAATCGTAACTAGCGTTATGGCCAGTCAAGGATATCCAGCTTCCCTTGATGCGGTTCGAGAAGGCACAATTGCTGGAATCTATAATTCATTTCTGGAAGGAATGACCACAACATTTTTGATTGGATTCTTCGTAATTGCTTTGGGTGTTTTACTTACAGTAGTATCATATGTTCTAGTAAGACGGAGCAAACCTATAAACAGGCAAATAGTATGAGCCAGAGACTAAAAGATAAAGTAGCAATAATTACCGGATCAGCTAATGGGATAGAGAGCAATGTGATGGGCATTGGTGGAGCATCTGCGAGGCTGTTTATAGAAGAAGGCGCATCAGTCGTAGTAGCGGACATAGACACAAGTCGTGGTATTCAAACTACTGAGCAACTCCAAGCTTTATCAACAAGAGCTGAGGCAGCTATATTTATGGAATTAGATGTATCCGTGGAAAGCCAATGGGCTGCAGTAGTGAAAGCAACGACTGCAAAATTCGGAAAAATCGATATACTCGTTCATTCTGCTGGCAATTCACACACAGCTTCAGTAGAAAACACCACAGAAGATGAATGGGACAAGCAATTTGATGTGCATAGTAAAGGAATATTTTTGGGTACAAAGAATGTTGTTCCGATTATGCGTAAAAATCCAGGCGGTTCAATAGTAATCCTTTCATCTATGGATGCAATGATAGGTGCTTCTGGCGGCACCGCTTATTCAGCTGCTAAAGGCTCTTCTCGCACCTTTGCCAAAGTAGCTGCAATTCAGCTTGCGAAAGATAAAATCAGAGTAAACTCAGTTCATCCCGGATATACTGACACCCCATTAGCTCGTGCTGCAATCGAACGAATTACTGCCGACGGATCTCCCGATCCTAGGCTTGCCAGAATACCTATGGGACGATTAGCACAGGCGAACGAAATTGCAAAAGCAATCTTGTTTTTATCAGCAGACGAATCTTCATATATTACTGGTAGTGAATTGGTTATTGATGGAGGAGTTACCGCTCAGTAAGCGTTAATCTTTTTTGAAACCTAGTTGTCTCCAGGCTTCGTAAGTTGTTATGGCAACAGAGTTAGAAAGATTAAGGCTTCTGTTGTTTGGAAACATAGGTATTGCAATGCGCTGTTCTTCTGGAAAAATATTTAAAACGTTAGTTGGCAGCCCTTTATCTTCAGGACCAAATAAAAAAGAGTCTTTCCAGCTATACGTTGGGTTAGTATAAATATTACTGGTCGAGCTGGTTGCCGCGAATACTCGTCGTTCAGGAAATTCTTCAATGTACGAATTAATTGACTCATGTAATGTCGTCGAAGTTAGATCACTGTAGTCGAGTGATGCTCGCTTAAGATGTACATCATCTAATACGAATCCCATCGGCTCCACAATATGGAGATGAGCTCCACTATTAGCACATAACCTAATTATGTTCCCTGTGTTATGGGGTATCTGAGGCTTATACAATACTATGTGAAGGTTATTAATATTTAGATCCTTCAAAATTACTTAAACGCTTAATTGTTTAGTAAGAATGTTACAAATTATATGAAAATAAATCTTCGAATAATACTAATAGGGTTGATGGCATCTATTGTGTTGATTACTAGTTATTCATGTGAGCCTGATTTGGTTGATGTAGATGCTTTGCAAAACACGCAAATTATTGAGGAAAATGAGATCATTACTCCTTTACCAACCATAGCACCAATTATCGATGATATTCCGAATACGGTAGAACCATTAATATTGGAAAAAGATGACACCTCTAATGAGGTTTGCCCATGTGATGTTAAATCTGCGATTACATCCTCAAAATCAACAAATATTGATAACCGATCTGAAGAGATAAAGTCTAAACCTAGTCCTACACCAACCCCAAACATAACGAAATTACTAGAGCAACTCAAAGAAATTACCGTTGGAACAACCGAAGGAAAATTAACTCCTTTTAGTGGCACTGCATATGTTAGCTCTGAAATCCTAGTTCCAACAGACCCAACTGCTTTTTATGACTTGGAAAAAATTGAAGACGCTGAAAGAGAAATGTATGATCGGCGTCAGGGAAAATTGGACGAAGTGCAAGGATGGATAACCGTTACTCCTCATTTATTTAAAGCAAGTTTTGTAGATGGATCGACTGTTGAGGTTCAAGTTAACCCTGAGTTTAAAGATGTCATGATTGCAGAAGAAGTAGCCTTGAAATACCTTAAGGTTATTGGTCAGTTGCCTACATTTCTTAGAAAAGATTTAAAGACGGTATGGATTCATAAAGGAAATGAGCTTTTTGGAGGAGGTAACAATAATATCCTCATTCATCATGATCAAGGGATATGGTTAGATGGCCTTGGCTTGCTGGAAGAAATAATTTTACATGAGGCGGCACATACGTCATTAGATAATGATCACCTCTCGAATCCAGAATGGTTGAAAGCAGCGCAAGCCGATGGACAATTCATATCTGATTATGCGAAAGATTTTCCTTATAGTGAAGATGTAGCCGAGTCTTTTCCAATGTATTTTGCTCTTCGATATAAAGCTTCAAGATTGGAACCTCATATATTAAAACTTATAGAGGATACAATTCCGAACCGAATTGAGTATTTTGACAAGGTAATTCCTGACTTAACTCTAGACTTAAATTTGTCTGACATTGTTATGCCTGAACCTACTAATATGCCTAGTCAAACTACAAAAAGCACAGTGCATTTAATAAACATAAAGAACTATGAATTTCAGAATATTAGCATTGATGTAGGCGATGTCATTCAATGGAAGAATCTTGATCTTGATAGGCATTCTGTCACATCAGGTATATGGAGGGACGATAATGTTGGCACATTATGGGATAGTGGAAAACTTGAGTTTAGTGATGTGTTTAATGTTGAATTTTTTAATGTTCAATCGGGACAATATCCATACTTTTGTCGCATACATCCTGCAATGAAAGGTCTTGTGACCGTATTCGATTCAACTCAATAAATTCTCTTCACTAAAGAAAAAACCAGTTATCTCTTTAGGTGGAGGCTACCTATACTATTTGAGATAACTGGTTTAATTCAGAACTTTTCTATCGAACTACATAATCTATAACGCTCAAATTGCCAGAAAAGTTAGCTTGGTAAATTTATGAAACAAAATTTATAGTTGATTTTGCAATGCCGGTTATAGTTGAATGATTTCATAACCAGATATGACTTCAGCGATTAATAGTGAACCGAGAGTCAAATTAGCTAGCCCTGCAACAGATAATATTATTTTCTGAACTAAAGGAAATCGGAATGCAATTTTTAGAGGAAAACTCAGCAGTAAAGTTACTGCAGCCATAGAAATTATTGTGCCTATTCCAAATAAAACCAGGTATCCGATGCCCATTAAATTTGAGTTGATCGTGGGAATCAATAGGATTAATACTGCCGCACTGCCTGCAAGGCTATGTACTAAACCTACTGCAAACGACTTTGGGCGAATCAAGGGTAATAACCCTTCTAAAACCCCATGATTGTATTTGCCATGGTTGTTCGCTTGTTTTACGTTTAACTGATGAGTATGGGTGGCATGAATGTGTATGTGAGGTTGGTCTTCATTAATATGCATATGTATATGGAGGTTGCCTTTAGCTATATTACGTAAAACTTCTAGTCCTAGAATTATAAGCATCACTCCTACTGCAATTTCAAAATATGGCGCTACATTCTGATAGTAGTCTATGAAGCTTTCTTTAACAAAAAGAATAATCAGACCTAAAGCAATTAGAGGAATAGAATGCCCTACACCCCACGATATACCTACCCATATACTTTTCCATAAGTTGTTACTGCTACTCAGTATTGCACTTACAGCAACTACATGATCAGCATCTGTCGCGTGTTTTAATCCTAGAAGAAATCCTAAGAGCAGAATTGAAGAAATTTGTGAAGATAATTCAACCAAGTTAGTTATCCATTTACAGAACCAAGTTTAAAGTACTCGTGCCAACGAATATAGCAGAGAACGGTTTTCATTAAAAGATAAAGCTTTTGAGAGACTTGATTAAAATGCTCGATATAAAGTTATAAAATCGCCATTTTTTGTACATATTTTGTTCGCATACTTTTTTTTTGTGAACTGTTAAAATTACTGGAGTCTATTTTTACGGTGTTTGTAACATGGGGAATATATCAGTGAAAAAATATTTAGTGTCTAGCTTAGTTATTCTAATTATTCCTCTTTTGTTTGCTGCATGCGATTATAACTGGGGTTTTGGGCAAGGTAAGAAAGATTCGGAAATCGTGTCGACACAAACGGATCAGTTTTCTAAAGAAGAGTCCATTGCAGTCGTTCAAACATGGTTGATAGGTATTGAAAACCCACTTGGTCTAAGTGGCGGTTGTCAAAAAGCACTGCTCTCAAAACAGGTCGATTGGATCGAAGAATTACTTGAGGCCGGAGTATGGCAGGTGTCCGCCGTATCCAAACCAGATGATTCTGAAGAAGTTACAACTTACCTTTCAGTCAAAGTATATGAGGGGACTAACTCAATCAAGTTCTCTGTAAACAATTTATCAAAAATAAAAGGATGTAATTAAGTCTGCCTATTATGAATATCGTATTAACAAAATATAGCTGGTTAAAACCCACATTCTTTTTGAGCATTATAGTGTTGATCTTGCTAATTGTTGCTTGTTCGAGCCCATCGTCTGAAGAACAGATTAGCGTTGCAGATGATCAAAACGTTAGTGAATCGAGTATCGCCGAAGTTCCAACTCCGGTACCGACTCAAGTTCCAACTCCTGAGCCTACTCAAGTTCCAACTTCCATACCTACCCAAGAGCCAACTGCAGTGCCTGCCGAATCCAGTGACCAGACATCTTCAATGGAAATAGATAGCTGTGCTGAGATACCAGACTTAGATCAGCGATCTATGTGTGAGTTTGGTTTGTCTATGGGATTGTCTATAGAAGAAATGATATCCATGGCTGAGTCCATGGGTATGGATCCACAAGAGATGATGGAAATGGCTAAGTCCATGGATATGGACGATATGATGGAAATGGCTGAGTCTATGGATATGGACGATATGATGGAAATGGCTGAGTCTATGGATATGGACGATATGATGGAAATGGCTGAATCTATGGATATAGACGACATGATGGATATGGCGGATTCTATGGATATAGATGACATGATGGAAATGGCGGATTCTATGGATATGGATGACATGATGGAAATGGCGGATTCTATGGATATGGATGACATGATGGAAATGGCGGATTCTATGGATATGACTGAGTCCATGGATATGACTGACATGATGGATATGGCTGAATCTATGCTTGGTGAGGTAGATGACTGTGATGCTGAAAAAAATATGATGAAGCGGATGATGTGCAAGATGGCTAGTTCCATGGGTTCTGGGTCGGATTCTAGTCATTCAGATGAAGCCCCAAAACTCATGAATTTGCTTATGCAGAATTTAGGGCCATGGGATCAGGCAAAGGAAACTTTTGGAGACCTTAAATTTGACTCACGATTTGGAACAACGATTTTTGATGACTTTGGGATGCTGCATAATCCTGGCCAATCAAATGAATACGATAACCCCACTTTTGAATTCAAAGCACCAGCTGATTCAATAGTGATTTCTCCAGTAAGTGGTGTAGTCACAAGATTAGTATGGCAGCCTTCTTCTGGCTATAAGCAAGATGACTGGGAAATTATAATTAGTCCATCAAGAAGTTCTGATTGGGGAGTATTAATTGATCACCTTGTAAGTATAGATTGTGATCGCACAGGAACTACACCGGTTGACTGTGAATTGCCGTTGACAATAAATGGACAGGTTATCTCAGAAGGTACAACAATAGAGGCAAATGATGTTATTGGCTATGTAGGGAACTGGGAAGACACCACAAACTCAGGTATTAATGGCCGTACCGAACTCACTCTGTTTAAATACTATAGCGATAAATCTGGAGTTACTAACTATTGTCCGACAATGTACTTAGATGAATCAGTAGAGTCTTTATTCAAAACGAAAATTCAAGAGTTGATGAGTAATTATGATACATGGCCTGGTAATAATGCGAGTAGTAACCAAGATCAAACGGTTTTCAGTTATAATCAGGGTGAAATGGTTTCTCCAGGCTGCAAATATAGTGCAATTGAGGAAGACTCTACTACTGGCGTAACCACACCGGTAGTAGATTGAACTTTTTCAGTATTTATTGAGTGAATAGGTTTTCACAGGTATTCTAAAAAAAGAGGTAGATGCAATTGGAACTTTTTTGGAGAGCGTGGCGTAAAGGTGAGCGCTTAATTTTGTCAGCTGGCCCCGGCCAAGAAGAAGAGGTTGGTGGAGTTCGGGAGACTAGAACCGGATATGATGCGTTTGCGAAAACATTTGGCTATGACCCAGGGCGCGCTCAAAAGGATATTCCATCAATGAATGAAGCTAAATCTTTTGTTGAAGCCTTTCGGCCATGGGAGCTTTACACCGACGAAGATGGATTAGAACCGGAGTCTGCAGTTAGATCTGAAGACCAATAACAAAAGAAGATATTAAAATGCCGATACACTTTGGACCGATAGAAATTTTAATAATAGTCGGCATAATTGGTTCTGTGTTGGGTTTGGGCCGACTAACTGAAATTAGCGAAGTTATATTGAAGGCAATCAGAAATATTAAAGGTTAGTTTACTTATTTTCTTTTAATTCTGAGAGTCTGCTAGATGCATGAATAAGCGGGAATGTTAATGCTATAAGAATAGCTATCACTGGGAATACCCAATTCAATCCATACAGCTTTGCTATAGCTCCTCCCAGTAAAGCCACTAAACCTCCTATAATCGGTGCGATCCCGTACATTATTGCGAACCCTTTCCCATGCATTTCGAGAGGTATGTTTTCACTTATTAATGTATTAGTTAAAGGAGATCGCATGTTTGTAAGTAATCTTACGAAAGGTGCTAATACTAACAACCAGACTCCCGTGGTCATAGTTATTACGATCAAGACGGGTATTTGTATTAGCAATATTAGATTTAGAGATTTGTAGATACCTATTTTTGATCCTAATATGCCTCCATAAATGCTTCCCGGGACTCCAGCTAGAACCATTAAGCTCACGAAAAGGCCTGTTAACGAGAGTCCTATTACTTTCGTTTCTTTTAAGCCTCCAATTTCTGCTATCGCAATTGGCATGAATGTGTCTAAACCTGTTGCAGATGCCTCGCCGATTATCAATATCGCATATGTCATAAGCACCAAGGGGTCAGCAAATGTTTTTATAACGGATTTGAGTTGGGCTGTAATTTTTTGATTATTTAGGTCTAATGCTCGAAACTTGTCATATTGTTCGTCAACAATTGGTATCAATAGTAACGGTATTAGTGAAATAAACCCTGCTGCTAAGAAAGCGTAGCGCCAACCAAAAGACAAACCTATGGAAGTCAACAATATTGGTATTAGTCCCATTCCAATACATCCAGCGGATTCATGTAGGCCCAAAGCCCTAGTTTTAGATTTAATGAATCTTGTTATAGAGGACAATCCAACGGGATGGTATATGCCCGTTCCTATACCGAGTATTGCGAATGAGAAAACCAACATAACTTGGTTATGGGAAATGTAAACCAGGAAACATCCTAACGCAGATAATACCGCAAAACTGGAATAGATTAATTTGCTGCTATATTTGTCTGCTAGGATTCCTGAAGTCACCCCGGCAAAGCCTCTAGAAATAATCATAATGTTTGCTACTATACCTAAGAAGAAAAAATCATCATAATCAACGGCAATCAAGAATAGCAAAGCAGGATAAATCAGATGCCATGCATCACAAACTGCATGTGATAAACCTGTGAAAATTAATAAATTTCGCTCTTTTCTGCTGAAGATTGGCGGTGTAGTATCAGGTCGATCTCTGTTCATCGGTATAAGGTATGTATTTATTCTTATGAATACAAGAGAATGTAGGTGTTAAATTCGAAAAAGATCCACTAACTTTATTAACATTAGAGACGTTAACTTTATTAATACAAGAAATACACAGGAAAATCTATTGATACTCGCTGCTTCAACAAATTTAAACAACGAACTGACTCCAATCAAGAGACAAATGAAACCCATATTACTAATAACTATAGCGATGTTAACGATATTCTTAGTTTCGTGCTCTGACAAACAAGAAAATAATGATGAGATATCTCGAGATACTGTATCCGTATCAGCGCCTATCAGAGATGTGGTTGTAGCCTCCAACCCAGACACAAATGAGCATACTGTTTTCGTCTTATCCGCCCAATTATTTGAGTGCCATACGCCCTCAGTATGGAACGTCGAAAGGAATGGAGAGTTAATTAACATTGATGTTTTTAATTTGCAGCCTGTTGAGTTACCTGATGATTGCGAAGAAAGCTTGAGTACTACCCAAAATGAAATAGCTATTGGAAGTGACTATGAAATAGGGAATACCTATACGGTCGTAGTGAATGGATTTACGAAAGCATTTATAGCCGGTGGGGAGAATTTGAAGGGACTGGATGTAGCTAAACAAGAGATTCGTGAGGAAGAAGAAGAATTGTTACAGGAGAAGAACTTAATTCCTGAACTGCCAGCACTTAATTTGCCCGTTATATCGAATACCGTTGATGCAGATTGGAATTTTGAGAACCGAACTGTAATTGTTACTGTTTTAGTTACAACAAAGGGAGAAGAGCCTGTTGAAGGATTAAGTGTAGAAGTTTCTTTGGTAGGGCCTGTAGGCCCCGACATTCAGTCACTTATTGCTACGGAAATGACTGAACAAAGTGGCATAGCCACTTTTGATGCGGTTTTAGATAAAGATGGGTCGTACATGTTTTCCGTTGAATATATAAATGGCAGGGGTGTGGAGTTTGACAAGAATCTTGGAGAATCGTATTTACAGATCGATATAGGAGATTAATCTCTGCCACGCCTTAGAGATTTCCCTGGTAATGCCAGAGTATGGGCTCCCTTATCTATTACCAATTCTCCATTAACCATCACATAGTCGATGCCTATAGGAAACTGTTTCGGGTTCGATTTAGATGCATGAGTTTTGACTTTATTTGGATCAAAAATCACTATATCCGCTTTCATATTATTTCGTAATATTCCACGGTCTGTTAAACCAAGTCGTTGTGCTGGGAATGAAGTCATTTTTCTAATTGCCTCAGGTAAACGCAGATGTTTCTCTGCTCTTACGAATTCTGCTAAAACAATTGGAAAGCAACCATATGTTCTCGGATTTGGATAATCACCAAATAAAATAGCATCGCTGGCTATCATTCCATATGGATGCGATACGAAAGCTGGTAACGTGTGAGCGTTAGTGCCAGTGCCAACCTGAGAAATTCCAAGTTTTTCTTCAATAAGAAGTTCGATCATGACATCAATGGGATCCATCTGTTTCAAGTTAGATATCTCTGAGAGTGACATGCCATCAAATTTTTTGTTAGAAGGTTTATGGAATGCAGTCAACCAAAGATCATCCCATTTATAAGGAGCATCACTTTGGGAACGCATTTCCATCTTGATTTTAACTTTAGTGTCAGGGTCTTTTAGTCTATTAATTATTGCTTCTGGACCGCCACTTTTACACCATGATGGTAATTGTATTGTCAGTGAAGTTCCTGAATACGGATAGGTGTAACAGTCAAATGTTACATCCATACCCTTGCTCCTATTGTCATCAACTAAACCTAAATAATCTAAATGACTTCCATCTCCAACAAAACTCTGTCGATAATGAGTTAAATGTATTGGGATACCGCTTCTTTTGCCAATTTCGATTGCTTCTTCCCAAGGAGCTAAAGTTCCTTGAGGTTTCAAACTAGCTCGTGTGTGAGTATGGTAAAAACCGCCTAATTCATTAGCCGTCTTCGATATAGCTATCAGCTCGTCTGTACTCGCATAAGAACCTGGAGGGTAGTCTAAGCCGGTTGATATACCCCATGCGCCTTCTTCCATAGCCTCACGAACTACTGACTGCATATTATGAATCTGTTTTTGGGTTGCTGGAATATCATCCCATCCTACTGACCAAATTCTAACTGGAGAATTGCCTAATATGATTGCGACATTAATCGCAACTTTATTGTCATATTTGCTTAGTTGATCAGCTACCGTCAGCCAGTCAGCTGGAACTGGAGGATATCCATTTAAACCAGAGTCGAGCCAAATGTACCTGTTTAGTTCATCTACCGTTTTGAAAGGAGCATGGGATATGCCATCGATTCCAATTAACTCAGTTGTGACCCCCTGCCGGACTTTAGGCTCATGGTTTGGCTCTCCTAGTATTGTTAGTCCAGCATGTGAATGAAGATCTATAAACCCCGGACACACTACCATATTTGTTGCGTCAATGATTTTACTTGCCGAGATTTGATCAACGTTGCCTCGAAGTACCTGGATAGAATCTCGAGACACCCCCACTGATCCGTAAAATCCCTCACTACCGGTTCCGTCTATTATTAATGCATTTTTTATTAGTATGTTAAACATTCTGATACCTAATCGAATAAGCTTTTACATTGTAATCGGTTATTGATGTTAAATTCATCCACTGTTTATATTTATATATATATGACATGATAACGGACGGATTTAAGTTATTGTTCTATTATGGTTGTAACTGTTATTTTTACTACAAGTCCACATATAACAATAATTTTAAGATTTAATTGAGGGGTAAATTGAAAGCAATATTAACTGGGGGCGCAGGTTTTATTGGTTCCCATATAGCTGATAGCCTTATAGGCCAAGGTGCGAAAGTTCTTGTTATTGATGACTTGTCGTCGGGTGATCTTGCTAATTTGTCGAAAAGTGTGGAGTTTTTAAACCTTAATATCGCAGATCAGAAGTTGCCTAAGTTACTAAAGGATTTTGAAGCCAATGTATTGATTCATTGCGCCGCACAAGCTTCTGTGTCCCAATCGATTAAAGAGCCAGCCGTTGATGCACAAGTGAACATACTAAATGGCATGCAAATTATGGATTATGCCGTGAAAGCTGATGTTAAATCATACATATATTTAAATACCGGCGGTGCATTATACGGCGAGCCGAAATATTTGCCTTGTGATGAGCAACATCCTATTAACCCTATTAGCCCCTATGGGTTGAGTAAATGGACTCTGGAGAATTACTTCGATTTATTACTTCCCACCTCAGCCAAATTTACCAGTCTGCGTCTTGCAAATGTGTTTGGTCCTCGCCAAGACCCTGAAGGTGAAGCGGGGGTAGTGGCTATATTTTCTCGAAGAATGCTTGATGACAAAGATGTGAAAATTTTTGGAGATGGAGAGCAAAGCAGAGACTTTGTTTATGTTGAGGATGTAGCATCATCAGTAATTGCTGTATTAGATACAGA
>Ga0114932_10001810_pt1 | contig 23538 bp, 25 predicted proteins | sample 2SBtaG_2_FD_87286 | JGI IMG/M metagenome (GOLD analysis project Ga0114932, IMG submission 87286) | Deep subsurface microbial communities from Kolumbo volcano to uncover new lineages of life (NeLLi) - 2SBTROV12_ACTIVE470 metaG | ecosystem: Environmental > Aquatic > Marine > Volcanic ...
CGGTGAGCGCCCACAGGGTGTCGTCGTACATCACGTAGAGCTTCTCCTGCACCAGGGCGCCACCGACGCGGACCCACGGGGTCAGCCAGGATGCGATCCGGTAGCTCACCGCCAGCTGCACGCTGGTGTCGGCCACGGTGAAGGTGTCCACGCAACCTCCCGCGGGCACGCAGACCGCCTCGTAGGTCTCGGCCTTGAGGTTGTTCTCGAAGTCACCGGACTCGTACTGTTCCTCGGTGGCCGTGATCGGCGCGCGCGCTCGTGCGTAGGTGAAGGCCGCATCCAGTCCACCGCGCAGCGGGCCATCGCCGAACGCCACGCCCCCGTCGAGGCCCACGATCAAGGCGGACGCGCCGTTGACCGGCACGGGCGGAAGGACCGAGAGCCCCAGGCCTGCATCGGTGGGACCGGGGGCACCCCGCCAGGCCGCCTCGAAGCGCGGCAACACGGGGGAGAACTCGGTGTTCTCCTCCTTGCCCGCGAGGTTGGAGCGGGGCGGCGACAGGGGAAAGGTGTCGAGCGTGGCGCCCACGAACAGGCCCTCGTCGTGGTTCAAGGTGGGGCTGGCCATCAAGCCGTGGCGCTGGAAGGTGAAGCCCTGCTCCGCCATGGACTGAGACAGGAAGCGGTAGAAGCGATCCTCACAGCTGCCCTCCTCCCCCGCGTCGTCGTTGTCGAGGCAGCCCTCCTCGAACTCGGGGCTGCCCTCGAGCAGGTAGGCGGTGTCCTGGGCGAAGGCGGTCGCAGCGAGCCAGAGCATGGGCGTTCTCCGAGGTCGGGCGAAGGTTACTCCCTGCGGCGGAGGACACGATGGACGACACGGATCTGTACGAGCTGGTGGCGGACGCCGTGCGGCACGCCCTGGACGAGCGAGAAGGCGACCGGAACGTGCGGCTCAGCCGGCGCATGGTGGAGGGCAAGGTCGTGTTCCTGGACGACCAGGACCGTGTGGTGAAGGAGGTCCCGGTGCAAGCGCTCTTCAAGAAGGTGACCTCGGTGCGCGAGAAGCTGCGGGTGCTGGAGCAGAAGCTCAACAGCCATCCGGGGCTCAGCGAGAAGGAGCGCGGCGAGCTCCAGGCGTACCTGACCCGCTGCTACGGCAGCCTGACCACCTTCAACTTCCTCTTCCTCGAGTCCACGCAGCAGTTCCGCGGCACGGGCGGATGACGATCCCCTACCGAAGGGCTGGGTAACTCCTTGGTAAGCCCGTTGAATGCTTTGTGAAATCAACCAAGAATGGCTGGGCACGACCACAACCTGGAGGTGTCTGTGCTCACCCTGTTGATGTCGATGTCCTTCGCCCAGGACCAGCCGACGTTCCGGTACAAGGCCCGCACCGAGATCGACTTCGAGGAGGTCCACGTGGAGGCCGACCTGGTCAAGCCGGACGGTTGGTGGATTCCTGGGGATCCCCCGCGCCACCACGACCCGCTGATCCGCATCCGCGCGGACTTCAGCGATCGCATGGCTCGCTCTGTGGACCAGCTCGAGTAGCCTTGGGAGGTGCCCTCCCCCTCGCTCCTCGTGATCGGCGCCGGCCCCTCGGGGCTGGCGGCCGCCTGGGCCGCTCGCCGCGCGGGCGTGCCGGCGGAGGTCGTCGACATGGCGGGAGCGGTCGGCGGCCAGGCGCGGACGTGGTCGTTCCGCGAAGACGTCGGCACCTTTCGGGTCGATGCCGCGCCTCAGGACTGCAGCCATGCCCTGTCGGAGGAGCTGCTGGGCGCCCGCCTGCTCACCGTGCGAACGGCGGCCAGGTCCACGCTCCAGGTCGACCCGGGGGCCACCTCGGGGCAGCCCGGCGTGAAGAAGGTCTGGGGCACCACGGAGTTGACCACCGACACACGCTGGCCCTGGCGCGTGGCGGCCCCTCGGTTCCGCTACCCCGCACACGGCGCCGGGGAGCTGATGGAGGCCCTGTCCACCCACCTCGCGGTGGGGGGCGTGCGCCTCACCCTGGAGACCCAGGTGGTGCGGCTGTCCACCGATCGGGACCGGGTGGTAGAGGTCGTGCTCGCGGACGGGCGCCACCTGCAGCCCGCCTGGATCACCTGCTCCGCCTCGCTTCCCGACCTGGTTCGCCTGGTCAGGCCCCGCCCGCCTCGCGAGGTCCTGGACGCGGCGACGCGCCTGGCCTACCGCAACCAGGTCGGCTGCCTGTTGACCCTGGCCGGAGAGGCCGTGGGCAGCGCACAGTGGACTGCGTGGCCCGACCCCGCCGTGCCCTTCGCACGCACCACCGAGCCGGCGAACCTGTCGCGTTCCCTCTCACCGCCCGGCTTCACGTCGTTGCTGGTCGACAACTGGTGCGGCCCCGAGGACGAGCTCTGGACCCTGGGCACCGACGAGTTGGTCGCGCGCACGACCCGCACGCTGGGTCGGCTGGGTGTGCTCGACCCTGGTCGCGTCCGACGCGGCTACCGGATCGCCACCCGCCACGCCCTGCCCGTGCCCGCGGCCGGCCACGAGCGCGCGCTGGCGACCGTCCAGCGTTGGATGGCGAGCTTCCGAAACCTGCTCCCCCTGGGCCAGGGCGCGACCTTCCGACCGCTCACGTTGCCGATGGCGTTCGATCAGGGGCTCGGCGCCCTCACCGCGCTGCGCCGCAACGCCATCCGCCGAACGGCGTCAGAACGCTAGCTCCTCTCCCAGGTCAGCACCCGCGCCCGCCGCCACGCACTCGGCGGCCTGCCACGCCGCGGGGGTCCACGTCCCGATCACGTCGCCGCTCCAGGTCATGGAGGCCGCGTAGCCCTGTTCCACCGCGTGGAGCAGTGCCGCGACCTGGTCCGACGCCAACCACACCAGCGCCTCGGAGTCGGGCCGCGCGTGCACGTACCGTCGGAACACCGCTCGCAGCCCGATCTCACTCGACGGCGCGCCGCTCACCACGGGCTCCACCCGCACCTGCCTCACACGCGGGTCGATGCAGACCGCCCAGGACTCGGTGGGCGCAGCTTCCCGATCGGCGACCACCAGGGTCCAGCTCACAGCTTCCGTGCCGCCAGGAACGCCATCATGCCCACCAGCCGGAAGTCCACGATCGCGAGCCCGGCGGCGTCCAGGGCGCCCTCCAGCTCCTCGCGCGGCAGGAAGTTCATGGCGGTGGCGCGCGCGATGAGCGGCTGGAACAGCCGATAGCGGCGCGAGGTGGCCCGCGCCCCGGACAGGTTGGTGAAGCTCCCTCCCGGCGCGAGCACCCGACCGACCTCGGCGATGGCTTCAGCGGGGTCGGGAAAGAGGTGCAGCGACCCGCTCGAGTTCACGGCGGACAGGCTCTCGTCGCCGAACGGCAGCGACATCGCGTCACCGCGAACGAACAGCAGCGAGGGCGCGTCGACGCTGGCGCGCACGACCATCGCCTGGCTCAGGTCGAGGCCGATGACATCGCTGCCGTGGGTGCGGGCCAGGAAACGTGTGTAGCGACCTGTCCCGCACGCGAGGTCGAGGATGGGGCCACCGGCGTCGCCGAGCCGCAGGTGTTCGCGCAGCCACGCCTCCTCCTCGGCCGGCTTGATGCCGCTCACGAGCCGGGTGAGCGCCGGGCGCAGCACCGCCTCGTACTTCGTCACCAGCACCCGGGACTCCATCGCGGCCTGCCCCAGGCCACGGTGTTCGGGAGGCGGCCCATAGTCCAACACACCTTCGACAACGGGGAAGGTGGAACCGCAAGCCGGGCACTGTGAGGGGTCCGACAGGCTCACCCGACACCGGGGGCAGGCGAGCGCGGACAGGTGACTGGGCTTCGGTGCGGCCATGCCTTGGAGTAGCCTGGACCGCATGATCTGGCTGTGGCTTTCCTGCGACGCGGACCCGGTGCCAGACACCGCTACCGACACCTCGCCCCCCGAGTCGTCCGCGCCCTTCGCCCCCCTCTTCTCCTTCGCCGCGATCGCCGATCCACACATCTCCGCCAAGAGCGGGGACGCCAACGAGCGCCTGCTCGCAGCCCTGGACTGGATCGACCTGGAGGCGGAGGCGCGCGGCATCGAGCTCCTGCTGGTGCTCGGCGACATCGGATGGGGCGACGGCCTGGAGCCGAGCCGCGCGCTGTTGGACACCTCGACCGTGCCTTACGTCCCGGTCATCGGTGACAACGAAGGCCACGCGGGCGACGGGGAGCGCTTCGACACGGTGTTCGCCGACGCCAGGGAGCGCCTCGCCGACACCTACACCGACTATGTCGAGGAGGCCATTCCGGTCTGGGACGAAGGGCTCGGACGCGACATCTGGCTCCAGAACTTCGCCTTCACCCACCCATCGGGAATCCGCTTCGTGGTGCTGGACTGGGCGAGCCGTGACCCGGATCTCGTGGCGGGCGAGATGGGCGACCTGCACGACATCGAGGGCGGCACCTGGTCCTTCTTCTCCACCCAGATCGGTCGCTGGGAGGGCCCCGACGAGAGCCTGATCATGGCCAGCCACAACCCGATGGTCGTGGTGCCCGGCGGCTTCTACGAAGACGACGACGCCCGCATCTCGGCGCTCACGGGTCTGCACAGCCTGCGCGTGGCCGACAACTACGCCGGTCACCTGCACGGCAACCACAGCGAGACCCGCGAGGCCGGCTACGACGTGACCATCCTGGACGCGACCTGGGACGATGAGGTCACGGTGCTCGTGGTCGAGGTGTCCGGAAATGGCAGTGGCTTCCTGCACACCCGCGAGCTCGTGGTGGTGCAGTAGACCTACAGGTTGTCGTCGATCCAGGTGTCCAGGCTCTCGGCGTCGCCGGCCCAGTTGCTGATCAGCGTGTTGGCGGCGCCCTCCGAGGCATCCCCGGTCGACATGTCCATGGTCAACCAGCTCGCGTGCACGCGGGTGGTGCCGTTGCCGGCGGGCAGGTTGACGCCGACGTAGTACTGGTCGCCGATCTCGAGGTCGAGCTTGGTGCCTGTGGACGGCTCGGTGAGCCACCACCGCTGCAGGAAGCTCCAGCCCGCACCGGTCTCGACCCAGCGGTACTCGATCCGTCGGTCCGCGGTGACCTCACCGAGCAAGCCCCAATCGGCCACCGAGTGCACGCTGCCCTCCGCCCAGAGGCAGCTCCGATCGACGATGCACCCCTCCCCCTCGTCCCAGGTGCGCTCGTAGGTCAGGTACACGTCCGGCGCGATGTCCTTCCAGTCGTACTGGGTCAGGGCCTCCATCAACGGACCGGCCCCGTGGGGGCTGGGGGTCAAGAGGCTCACGCCCGCCAGCCCGTCCACCCCGTGCTCGTGCCCCGCCAGGTCGCTCACCGCCTCGGTCCCGAGCTGCGAGAGCGTGACGCCCTCTTCGGCGAGGGTCGCGTTCTCCCCGACCCCCAGCCACGCCGACAGGTTGTCGAGGCCGGCCACGAGGTAGGCCTCGTCGTCGGTGGCGGTGTGCTCGAAGAGGTACGCGACGAGGGCCTCGTAGTCCTCCGGCGCCTCGGGGGGGGCGCACGCCAGCAGCGCGACGAGGATCAGACCCTCGCTTCGCTCGAGATGGCTGGCGCCTTCAGCGCAGGTCCCGTGAAGTGCCGGACGCCCTGTCGCACCAGATCGACGATCAGGTCCACCTCTGCCCGGGTCACGCCGAAGTGCGGGGTGAAGCGAAGAGAGTTCTCGCCGCCATGGATCACCCCGAGACCGTGTTTGCGAAGCCACGTCTCGATGCCGTCCCAGCCTACGACCGCGATGCCTTCCAGCTCCGCCGAGAAGAGCAGACCCGTGCCCTGCACCTTGGTCACCACGCCCGGGAACTCGTTCATCAGGCCAGCGAGCCCGTCGAGGAAGTCCTGCCCGCGATCCCGGATGTTGGCGCGGATCTCGGGGGTGAGACCATCGAGCACCGCGCAGCCGACCTCGAGCGCCCGGGGGTTCGTGGTCATGGTGTTGCCATAGATGCCGCGTACGTAGAGCGCGGACGCGCGGCTCGTGAGGCCGAGCACGCTCAGGGGGTACTGGCCCGCGTTGAGGGCCTTCGACCAGGTCTCGAGGTCGGGCGCCGCCGCGTCCTCGAAGCCGGGGTAGTCGACGAACGACAGGTAGCCGGTGCCGCGGAGCCCGGCCTGGATGCTGTCGACGAGCAGGAGCGAGCCGTGGGCCAGGGTGAGCTCGCGCGCGACGTCGTAGAACGGCCGGGAACAGGCGAGCCCCGGGTCCCCTTCGCCCATCACCGGCTCGATCAACATCATCTCGATGAACACGCCCTCACGCTCGGCCTGCGCAAACGCCGCCCGGAGCGCCTCGACGTCGTTGGGCGGCACCGTGATGAGGTTGTTGTTGTCGCGGTGGGTGCGGAGGTGCTTCCGGTAGGTGCCGAGGCACGAGTCCGAGGCCTGGGCGGGCCGGTCGGTCCGCCCGTGGAAGCTGCCCTCCAACGAGAGGATCTTCACCGGACGTCCGGCGTGGCTGGCGCCGGGCGCAGTGTGCCGCGCAGCGTTGACGTCGGCGATGCGGAACGCGACCGTCACGGCCTCCGAGCCCGAGTTCATGCAGATGAACTTGTCGAACGGGCAGCCGCCGCGGGTCTGGCCGACCTCGCGCTGCAGGCGGTCGGTGAAGCGCTTGTGCGTGAGGCTCGCGGTCATCACGTTCGCCATCACGTGGCTCTCGCCCATCACCGCCATGATGCCGCTGGGCCCATGCCCCATGCCCAGCATGCCGTACCCGCCGTTGTCGTGGAGGACCGCGCCGTGGGTCGTGACCACCCAGGGTCCCGCCGCCGCCAGCGCCACGTAGGGGTTGACGGTCTCGGCCGGGTAGAAGTTCACGATCTCGGTCTGGAGCGCCGCGACCAGCTCGGCTTCGGACCCGGCAAGCAGGGTGCCCAGCTCGCCCTGCAGCGACTGGTGTCGAGCCCAGGCCTCCTCGATGGCGCGCCCGAGCGTGGTGTCGCTCGCCAGGAAGTCCGAGAGCACCGCGTCGGTGAGCCCCTCGGTCTGGCGGGTTCCGCCGAAGTCGCGGAGGGCGTGGAGGGTCGACAGAGCCGTCATGGAAACCTCGGAGCTGGTCCCGCCAAGCTAACCGGCGATCGCGGGTGCGCGCGCCCCGAGCGGCTACGCCACGGTCTCCACCCGGGGCAGCGCGAGCAGGTCGAGCAGATCCCCGACGAAGCCTCCGAAGCCGCCGGACTCGGCGCTGCCCAGGTAGGCGTCGATGAGTGCGAGGGGTTCGTTGCGAGCGAGCTGCGACAGCTTGTAGACGCTCACCTCGCCCGTAGCGCCCTCCAGGAAGGTGTTGAGCCCCGTGCTGCGGTGGGTGCGCCAGGCGCGGATCTCACGGTTGGTTCCGCGAGCGTCGACGAGCCGGCTGAGCTGCTCGTCGAGCTCGACCACCGCCGAGGCCACCGCCTTGGCCGTGTCCTTGTCGAGCTCCGTGTCCGGGGCGTAGGTGCCCGGCTCGACGCCGAGCGCCGCCCACAGCCCTGTGCGGTCGTCCTCGAGCGTGACGGCGGTTGCCGACTCGATCACCACAGCGTCCGCCGCCGTGTCGTAGCGCGCCGACACTCCCGTCTCCGCCATCCAGTCGAGCACGTCCTGCAGGCTGTCGGTCGTCGGGTCGATCGCGATGACGTGCCCGTTCACGCTGACGGTGCCCGGCTCCACGGGCAGGACCTCCGCCATGGGCGCCTCGAGGTCCGAGACCCGAGCCACGCTCTCGGTCACCTCCTCGGGCTCCTGGGCCAGCAGCTCGGCCGCATCGTCCGCCGCCGTGAGGGTCAGCTCGAAGGTCTCGCCGTAGCTGATCTTGCCCTCGCCCAGGGTGATCGAGAAGCCCCACTCGGTCTCGAAGGGCGTCCCAGGGGCCGCGCCCCAGTCCCACTCCAGCATGCCGAGCTCCTCGCCATCGGCGTCGAAGACGTCCAGCTTGACCTGGTGGTCGGGGTCGCCCACCTCACGGCTGCGATGCGCCATGAAGGTCATGGTCGTGCTGTGCTCGCCGTTGTAGCTGCCCGAGATCGTGACGGCCGACGTGGCCCGCACCAGGCTCCGGCCGCTGCGTGGGGCCCACTCGGGCTCCGTCGGGGTGACCGTGCCCTCCGGGTCGGGCGGCTCGGTGACGGTGACGACCTCGTCGACCTCGCTCAGGTCCAGGCCCAGGACCGCACCCGTGATGCTGGTTCCCTCGCCGGCGATCTGGTCCCGAAGCCCCAACAAGGTGCTGGTCGCGACGTCCACGGCAGCCGCTGCGCGCTCCTGGCGCCCCTCGTCGATCACGCGCCGCCCCGTGGCCGAGGCCGTCTGCAGGCTCAGGGTCGCCGTCACCGAGGCGGCTGCATCGACCGGGTACAACGGACCCCTCCTCGCGCGTGCTGTTCTCCCCCGCTTCGGCCCGCTCCGTGCACCCTTGAGGGCAGGAGCCACAATGCCTTCCCACCTGATTCCGCTCGTCGCGCTCGCGTGCACGTGCTCGCCAGCCCCCGACGGCGAGACGGCCAGTGCCCCGGACAGCTCCTCGGACACTGCGACCGAGACCGCCGACACGGGCGACACGGCGCCACCGCACACCGGCCTGATCGGCGACACCGACACGGGCGCCGCCGTACCGGAACCCGGACCTTGGACGTGGGCCGCCACGATGACGTCCGAGGAGGACGACTGGACGGGCCGCGCGCTCGCGGGGCTGGGCGACCGGGACGGCGACGGCCACGAGGATCTGGCCGTCGGGGCCCCCAACGCCGAGGCCGGAGCGGTGTGGGTCTTCTCGGGGCTCTCCGAGCCCTCCCAGGTGTCCGGAGAGTCGCCCTACGATCTCGCGGGCTACGCGGTCGCCGGCGCGGGAAGCTGGCTGGTGGTCGGCGCGCCCGGGCAGGACGCGGAGGCCGAGAGCGGCGGAGCCGCCTACTTCACGGCGGGGGGGGATCTTGCGGGTGCGGCCGGGAAGCTCACCGGGAGGGAACAGGGGGGCTCCGTCGGCGCTGTGCTCGCTCCCATCGGCGCGCGCATGGCGGTCTCCGCGAGCGGCGAGGGCGTGGGCGGCCGAGCCTACGTGGTCCCTGCGGGCTCGGGCCGCTTCTCCATCGGCGACGTGGCGCAGCTCGTGGTCGAGGCGGACCAGGCCGGCATGCAGCTGAGCGTGGGCCTCGCGGCTGGCGACCTGGACGGCGACGGACTGGACGAGCTCGTGGTCGGTGCCCCCGCCGAGGGCGACCACGAGACCGGCAGCGGGTTCGTGGTGGTGGTCTCCGGAGAGGCGAGCGGCACCGTGCTCAGCTCCGACGCCGACCTCGTCTTCACCGGCGATCCGGAGGTCCACCTCGGTCGCTCGGTGGCCACCGGCGATCTCGATGGCGACGGCTCGCCGGAGCTCGCGAGCGGCGCGTACTGGGGGGGCGAGAAGCGCGCCGGGGAGGTGTGGGTGTGGAGCGGTCAGCCCGAAGCGTCGGACGAGCCGGTGGCCGTGCTGACCGGCGACGGCGACTACGCCTACGGCGGCATCGCGGTGGCGGTCTTCGATGGGGGCCTGGCCGTCGGCGAGTACGGGCTCGACGAGGTGGGTGCGGTGCGCTGGTTCGAGGGCCCGCTGAGTGGTTCCGTCCGGCTGGAGGACGCCGACGAGACCCTCTGGGGCGAGACGAAGGGCGGGGCCTTCGGGTACACGCTCGCAGGTGTCGGCGACTTCACGGGCGGCGGCTTCGAGGACCTCGCGGTGGGGGCCTACGTGGCGGGGGAGGCGCACCTCTTCAGCCGGGACCCGTGAGCGCTCGGCGACGGTGAAGGCACCACCACGACACAGGGCGCATCGACCAGTGTCTAATACACGAGTTCGTCCCACAGATCGCGGTCGCCCAGGATCTCTATGGCGCTGGCCTCGAAGGAAGCCCATCCCGTCATCGCCGCCGGATCCGGGGCGCTTCCCGAACGTTCACTCTCCGCCAACCAGGCATCTCGGGCGTCGAGCAGGGCGCGGTGCGCAGACAACATCTCCTCGCGTTGCTGTCTTGAGACACGATCGCCCATGCGACCATCCAAGAGGATGCTGAACTCCAGCTCAATGGCTGTCCGGTTCTCCATGGCTCCAGCAAAGACTTGTTCCCACATGCGCTCGACAAGGAGTTGTCGGCCCTCGTCGTCCAGCGCCTGGAGCGCAGCAATCTCCGCGCCGCTCCGTTCGATGCGAAGGCACACGATGGTCAGTCCACGTAGCCCAAGGCGCGCAACGCCTCGATGTCGAGTCCCTCGGTGAGCGGCCCCTCCCCGGCCTCGTCGGGCCAGGTGATGCCCGTGGCCGCCAACCACGCCTGCTCCGCGAGCAACAGGCCGGGATCCGGCTCCAGCGCGCTCACCTCCTCCGGGTCCTCGTGGAGGTCGTGCTCCACCGCGCCCGAGGCGCTCGTCCGGAGCTTCAGCGAGCCCACCCTCACGCTCCTGCGCCGCACCGCGAAGCCGTCCAGATCCCCCACCAGCGCCTCGCCCTCGCCGCTGACCAGGTACGGCGTGTACTGCTCGGCCACCACGGCATGGCCGACCTCCCGGGTCCGCGCGTCCCGTCCGTGGCTCTCGAAGCCGGTCACGCCGGTGAGCGCGAACAGCGTGGGCGCCACGTCCACCAGCTGCGCAGGCCCGGGCTGTGGCCCCCTCGGCACGCCGGGTCCGGCCATCACGAAGGGCACCGACAACACCGGCTCGTAGAGCCCGTGCAGGTGACCCCAGAGATCGTGCTCGCCGAGGTACTCGCCATGATCGGCGATGACGAGCACCACGGTGTCGTCGATCAGCCCGCGCTCGGTCAGCGCCTTCAGGTGCATGCCCAGCACGGCGTCTGCGGCCTGGATCGCGCCGTCGTAGAGATCGACGTTCCAGCCCAGCTCCGGGCCCTCGGGCGCACCCGTCGCCTTCAGGTGGTGGGACAAGACCTGCTCGCCGAGCGCCACGGCGTCGGCATCCGCGAGGGTGTCCGGCAGGAAGGCGCGACGGTGCACGGCCGGTACCTGCTGGTAGGGCACGTGGGCCTCGATCACGTTGACCAGGGCGAAGAACGGACGGTCGGGCTCCGGTCGAGCGTCCAGCCACGCCCCCAGACGTCCTGCCCCCCACGCCCCGCCCTTGTCCTCGTCGGTGCCGAGCCAGAGGGCCTTGGTCCTCCGCAACACGGCGAAGCTGGACGGCACGAGCAGGCGCCCCCACGCCTCGAGGTGCGTGCCGAAGCCCGCCGCCAGCCCGTTCTCCTGGTTCAGCCACGGGTTGGCCGTCACGCAGAGGGTGTCGTAGCCGGCGTCGCCGAAGGCATCCGGCAGGGTCGGCACGTCGTCGAGGGTGCCGTCCTCGTAGTGCGCGCCGTGTCCACCGCTGTAGAGGCCGGTGAGCACAGTCGCGTGGGAGGGCAGGCTCCAGGTCGCGTTGGAGAAGCCGTCCCAACGCGCCCCCCGATCCGCGAGCGCGTCGAGGTGAGGCGACGTGTTCCGGGGGTACCCATACGTGGAGAGGTGGTCCCTCCGCACCGTGTCGAGCACGACCACCAGCACGTTCGGCCCTTCCACATACGGCCCCGTCGTGTAGTGCGGACGCCCGAGAGCCGTCACCGCATAGACGACGAAGCCCACCAGCAAGCCCCCGAAGAAGCCCCAGCGCACCAGGCTGCGCGCCCGAGACGCCTGGCCCGGGAAGCGCCATCGGGACCAGGCGAAGATCCCCCCGACGATCGCGAACACCGCGCCCGGCTCACCGAAGGCCAGGCCCGTGAAGAGCATTCCCAGCAGCGCACAGGCCAAGGGCGGGCGACCGGCCACCGCGGGCAGCCGGTCGAGCACGGCGCCGGCGACCGCACCCACCAGCGCGTTGGCCAGCGTCGCCACGCCCACCCACCCCAACGCCGACCAGCCGGTCTGCGCCACACCGAACACCCCCACGCTCGCCAGCAGCTCCAGCACCACCACCCAACCGGACACGCGGAGGCCGTGGATCACGCAGGAGACCGGTGCAGGAGCAGGGGGTAGCGCCACGGATCCTTTCTATCCGCTGCACCCTTGCTTTTAGTATTTTCACTTTTAGGGTGTAGGCATGCGCCTCACCCTCGAACTCGCCGACGACCTCGTGCCGGCCCAGCTGGTGCTGGTCGAAGACCAGTGGATCCACCTGTCCACGGCCATCTTCGCCCCGATCGGCGACACGCTGATCCTGCGCTTCGCAATGCCCGGACGGCGCGTGCAGGCGCGTCTGGAAGTGGTCGTGCAGGCCTTCACGCCCTCGTGCAGCGGCCCCGACATGGTGTACCGCACGCTCATCCGGCACGGTGATCCGCAGCAGGTCGACGTGCTCGCCGGGCGCTTCCGCCCGAACACCACCCCAGAACGAAGCCCCACCGACCCCGTGGTCGCGGCGCGGTTCCCGGGCGCGCCGCTGACGCTGAGCCTGACCGATGCCCAGGCCTACGTGCACGCCTGGACCACCGGGATGAAGAACGGCCTGCTCCACATCCAGACCCCCGGGAGCATCGGCGAGTCCACCGAGCTCCGCCTGCTGTTGTTCGACGGCCACGTGGTACGCATCCCGGCGACCATCGTGGGCGACGGGCTGGTGAAGCTCCACATGAAGCGGGTGCTGAAGCGGAAGCTCGAGGCACTCGCCGCCGATGCCTTCGACGACGTGGCCCCGGCGGCGGAGATTCCGCAGCTCGACGAACACGGCGAGGTCTTCGCCATGCCGGAGGACGACGAGGTCACCGAGAGCGTGTTCCCGCTGCCCGACGCCGAGATCTACGAGCTGCACCCGGAGGCCGACGACGTCTTCGCGATGCCCGCGTTCGAGGACGAAGAAGACGACATCGAGACGGAGATCCCCGCGTAGGGACTCAGCGGCGACGGCTCGAGAAGTCCCCGAAGAGCAGGCTGAGCTGGGTGCCCACCTGCGGCGATCCCCAGGTCGGTGCGTCGACGGCTTCCTGGTAGAGCGGCAGGGGCAGCATCACGTAGCCGGCGACCTCCACCGCACCGAAGCCGAGCGGCACGCCCAGCGCGGCGGTCGGGCGTGCATAGACGAACACCTGGTCGGCGCGCCCATCGTGTTGCCAGCCGTCGTGCTCCACGCCCATCCAGCCCATGCCGAAGCCGCTGCGCAGGGAACCGTACAACCAGGACATCGGGAGGTCGTAGCCCAGCACCCCGCCGCCCCAGACGCTGGCGTAGCCGGCCTCGCTTCCGCAGATGGCGCCCTCGCCGCCCGTTCGACGCTGGCCGCCGATCACGCTGAAGCCCTCGCCGCCCACGCAGAAGGTCTCCCCCGGCGCCTGCAGTTCAGAGCTCCCGGACCAGTGATCGGCCTCGCCCTGCGCGACGAAGACGCCGCCGCCGCCGTAGGTTCCGACACGCCCGGCCCGGTGCGTCACGATGATCTCGGTGGCCTGTGCGGGCGCAGAGGCCAGAAACAGCAACAGGGTCGACATGCGCACTCCGAACTCGGTCGGCTCTTGGACACCGCGGGCGCGTCGGAGCGCTATGGTGAGCGATCCCAGAAGACCATCGAGCCGTGGCGCTCGAAGCCCTGCCGGTCGACGATCGGCGCCGACGTCGTGGTGACCGCGTACAGCCCCACGCGTGTCAACCCCAGCTCCGCCGCCCAGCGAACGCGCTCCGCTACCACGCTCGAGTACACGCCGCGCCCGCGTGCGGACTCGATGGTGGCGCCCGACCAGAAGAAGCCGAGGCGCATCCCTGCGAAGCTGGTCATGCTGCCGCAGCTCACGGGCTCGCCGTCGAGGTAGCCCACCACCCGGTGCACCCGAGCGCCAGGCCCGGTGCACTGCGCAAGCTCGAGCTCGAGCTCCGCTTCGGTCTTCATCAGGTCGCGCCAGAAGGCCCGCTGGTTGACCGAGACCCACGCGCGGAGCCCGTCGAGGTCTTCGACACGGCGGGTCTCACCCGACCCCCGAGCTCGAAAGCCGGCCACTTCCACCGAGTAGCCCCAGTGGTCGACCGTCGGCTCGTAGCCACCGCTTGCGAGCGCGACCTCGAGCGCACGACCGCCCGACCGCGGGCCCACCATCCAGCGGGACCTCACGCCCGCGTGGAGCCGCGAGACCTCGGCCACAGCGCCCGCCAGGTCGCCGCCCCGCGTGCGGACCACGGCGTTCAGGTAGCTGACGTCACGCGGTGATGCGAGGACCTTGAGCTCCGGTCGATCGACGACGCGGCAGTCGTCGGGCACCCAGAAGGTGTCCCACTGGGTGCGCTCCAGCAGCTCGTCCGGGTCCATCGGGCCTCCCAGGGTCGGCGCGCAGCATAGGATCGGCGGGCATGCCGTCCTTGCTGTTGCTCCTGTCCTGTGCCAAGCATCCGGCCTCCAGCTGCGACCCGATCGCCTTCACGAGCCCGTGGGAGACCGGCGGGTACGCACTGGTGGAGGGCGCCGCCAAGCTGAGCGACGAACGCGAGCTCGTGCCCTTCGGCATCGTGTCGACACCGGACAAGCCGCGCATCGCGCGCTGGCCCGACCTGAGCTGGGAGAACGCGCTCGACACCGCGCGGCGTTCGATGTCCGAGTTCACCGTGGACAGCGGAGGCTCCGCGCTGGTCTTCGACGCCTTGTTCGAGCTCGACCGGCGAGAACGCGACGTCATGGTCGCCCAGATCGTGCGGCACGACGCGGTCACCCCCAGCATCCTGGTGCAACCGTACCGGCCCCGAAAGGCCTTCCGTCGTTTCAAGCTGGAGGGCCCCCCGAAGGTGCTCGAAGGCAACGACAGGCCCCGTGACCTGATGCTTCACGAGGTCCGCCAGCTCGAGACCGGGGCGGCATGCCACGCTCGCTACGCGGAGCTGGGTCCCTTGCGGTGAAGCGCCCCAAACGGGGATACGCGGAGCCCTCGACCCGGAGGCCGCGTGCGCGCCACGCTCATCACCCTGCTGCTCACGGCCGCGCCTGCGCACGCCAGGAAGAACAAGAAGCTCGACGAGGGTCCACCCCCCGACGATCTCGCCACGCTCGACGAAGCGGGACAGCGCCCGGTGGAGGCCGCTCCGACCCTGGCCGCACCGGAGGTGATGCTGGTGGGCGGCACGGTCCTGACCGCGGCCGGGTCCACCTTCGAAGGCGGCTGGGTCCACCTGGTCGACGGCCTCATCGCGGGTGTGGGCGACGGGCCCGCCCCCGACGCCCCCGACGCCCACCGGATCGAGCTGGAAGGCGCGTGGGTCACACCGGGCCTCATCGACACCCACAGCCACCTGGGCGTGTACCCATCGCCGGGCGCGCGTGCTCACAGCGACGGCAACGAGGCCACGTCCCCGTCGACCCCGGGGGTGTGGGCGGAACACAGCTTCTGGCCCCAGGACCCCGGGTTGCAGCGGGCCCTCGAAGGCGGCGTCACCACGATCCAGGTGCTCCCCGGCAGCGCCAACCTGGTCGGCGGCCGCGGCGTGGTGATCCACCTGGTGCCCACCCGCGGAAGCCGCGCCATGCGGCTCGAGGGTGCCCCGGAGACCCTGAAGATGGCCTGCGGCGAGAACCCCAAGCGGGTCTACGGCGACAAGGGCGGCCCGAGCACGCGCATGGGGAACCTGCGTGGTCAGCGCCAGGCCTACCTCGATGCCATCGCCTACAAGAAGAGCTGGGACGACTACCTGGCCAAGGCTGACGACGACCCCGAGGCGAAGGCTCCCGACCGCGATCTCGACAAGGAGACCCTGGTCGGCGTGCTGGAAGGCCGGGTGCTGCCGCAGATCCACTGCTACCGCGCCGACGACATGCTCTCGATGGTGCAGCTCTCCGACGAGATGGGCTTCTCGATCCGCTCGTTCCACCACGCGCTCGAGGCCTACAAGATCCGCGACGTGCTGGCCGAGCACGGCATCGCGAGCTCCACCTGGGCCGACTGGTGGGGCTTCAAGCTGGAGGCCTTCGACGGCATTCCGGAGAACGCCGGCCTGCTCACCGAAGCTGGAGCGCGCGCCATCATCCACAGCGACTCCTCCGAAGGCATCCAGCGCCTGAACCAGGAAGCGTCGAAGGCCTACTGGTCGGCCCGTCATGCCGGCCTCGCGCTCACCGAGGAGCAGGCGCTCCAGTGGGTCACGCTGAACCCGGCCTGGGCGCTCGGCGTCGACGACCAGGTCGGCACGCTGGAGGTCGGCAAGCGCGCCGACGTGGTGGTGTGGGACCAGCACCCGTTCAGCGTCTACGCCTCCACGCAGCTCGTCTTCGTGGACGGTGCGTTGGTGCACGACGCGGCCCAGGACAGGGTCAGCTGGTCGGACTTCGAGCTCGGGTGGGAGGTGAACCGATGATCGCGCTGTTGTTGAGCACGGCCCTGGCGGACTGCACCGCCTACGTGGGCGGCACCGTCTACCTGCCACAGGGCCCGGCGGCCGACACCACGCTCGTGGTCGACGGCGCCACGATCGGCACCTCGCCCGAAGGCTGCGACGAGGTCGACGTGAGCGGAAAGGTGCTCACCCCCGGCCTGGTCGCCGTGGGCGGCCAGATCGGCCTGGTCGAGGTCGGGCTGGAGCCGCAGACCGTGGACGGCGACGCCGGCGGCGATCCAGTCCGGGCCGCCTTCGAGGTGGCTGCGGCCTACAACCCCCGCTCCTCCATCGTTCCGGTGCAACGCATCGAGGGCGTCACGAGCGCGGTCATCAAGCCCTCCGGCGGGCTGGTGTCGGGACAAGGCGCGTGGGTGGACCTGGCGGGCACCGAGATCGAGGACCGCCAGGTGGCCATGTTCGCGAACCTCGGAGCTCGGGGCGACGGGTCCCGAGCCCAGGGCTTCCTGGAGCTGTCCGAGCTCCTGGACGACGCCCGCGCCTACGGACGGCGAAAGGCCGACTTCGAACGCGACCAGTACGCCTCGCTGTCCACGGCGTCCCGTCGCGACCTCGAGGCGCTGCAGGCCGTCGTGGCGGGCGACCTGCCCCTCGTGGTCTCCCTGGACCGCGCGAGCGACATCAGCACCCTGATCGACTTCGCAGCGGACGAGCGGGTCGAGGTGGTGCTCTTCGGAGCCGCCGAAGGGTGGCTCGTCGCCGATGCGCTCGCCGACGCCGGCATCCCGGTCTTCGTGAACCCCTTGACCTACGGACCGGGAAGCTTCGACCAGGTCCATGCTCGCGCCGACAACGCGGCCCTGTTGGTCGAAGCCGGCGTGCAGGTGGGCCTCCTGGCGGACTGGACGCACAACCTGCGCAAGGCGCGCCAGCTCGGTGGCAACGCCGTGCGCGGTGGCCTGGACCACCTCGACGCGGTGCGGGCCCTCACCGAAGTGCCCGCCGAGGTGTTCGGCCTCCCCGGCCACGGCGCGCTCTCGCCCGGCGCGGTCGCCAACGTGGTCATCTGGTCCGGCGACCCGCTGGAGATCGCCAGCCGTGCCGAGCTCGTGCTCATCCACGGCGAGGACGTGCCCCTTCGGAGCCGCCAGACGGCGCTTCTCGAGCGCTACCGGGAGCTGCCGGGGAGTCCGCTCGAGTCGTTGCCGCTCCCCTGAGCGATCGGCGCGTACAGCCCGAGCGGCTCGGACACGCGCCACCAACCGGACTCACCGACCGCCGTGAAGGTGTAGTCTGACACCACCGCCCTCACCCGTTGCGGGCGATGGAGCGGCACCTCTTCGAAGAGCGCCTCGACCTCCGGCGAGCCCTCGACGAGCCGGTCCATGGCGCTCACCAGCCACCGATTGCGCTCCACGGACCCGAGTGCGGCGAACCACATCTGCCAGTCGAGTCGCGGCATGTGCAGGCCGGCGAACGCGGGGCGTCGATCGGCCGCGTCCGGCTTGTAGGGGAAGCGGTACGGTTGCCACGCCGACCCGTCCCAGGCCTCGAGCCGGATCTCCCGTCGCTCCTCGGTCATGTTGGCGAAGAGTCCGTAGCCGTTGAAGCTGCGCAGTGCGCCGACACGGCGAGCGAGCTCCGCGGTGACCTCGTGGGAGCTGCCGAGTCGCTGGTCGATGCGCGTGCCGGCCATGAACAGCGCGACGCCCAACAGGGGAAGCGCAGGCACCTCGCGCCACCAGGCGCCGTGTGGAGCGCGGTCCCAGGCCACCACGCACAGCACCACGGTGAGCAGGTTGAAGAAGCCGTAGTTGCCGGTGGCCGAGATCGCGACCATGAGCGCGACGATGGCCGCCGCCCCCAGCCGCCGGGTGGCCGGCCAGATCAGTAACAGCGGGGCTAGCAGCTCGATCGCGAACATCGCCGCGCAGCCCGACGACAAGAGCCCCGCGGGCAGCTGGTGCGCCCACCACGCGGTCCAGGTCGGCAGGGGTTGCGTCCAGAAGTGGACCTCGAGCGCCGTCAGGCTCCGCCAGGTGGCGTCCCCGCTGGCGAGCTTCACCACCCCGGACCAGAACACGAGCCGCGCCAGCAGCCACAGCGTGAGCCAGCGGCCGATGCGGCCACCCTGCCGCCAGAAGACCGCGATGAGCCCTGCTTCGAGGAGCAGCGCGTCCCACTGGAAGCTGAGGAAGGGGCGCCCCACCACCACCAGGCTCAGGTACGACGACCAGCACGCGAGGAGCGCCAACCGCCACCCGGTGATCAGCGAGACGGCGCCCGCCGCAAGCCCGACCGAGGTGACCGAACGCAGCATGACGTCGTCGGCACGCCACCAGAACACGGTGGGAACACGGGCCAAGCCCTCGCCTGGCACCCCTGGACCGAAGTGCGCCCGGAGGTTGGCCATGGTGTCGACGAGCGGCACGATGCCCTGCGCACCGAAGAGTCCGAGCACCTGTCGGTGCAGGCTCCAGAAGGCCACCAGGAACACGAAGCCGAGGGCTCGCAGGTAGAAGAGGCGCACGTCCACACCTCATGCTCACACGCGCTGCGCCGATGAGCGGACCATGGACGTGCTCGTCGTCGATCCCAGCTTCAGCTTCCCCGACCTCTTCGAGCGCTTGCTGCCCGAGGCGCACGTTCGGCACGTCGATCACCCCGAGGCGGCCCTCGACGCGGTGCTCGCGTATCGTCCGAAGGTGGTCATCGTCGACGAGAACCTGCCGCACAGGAGCGGCACGTGGCTCCTGGCACGCCTGAGGGAGGTCGCGTCTGGGCTACCAGCGATCCTCACGAGCATCACCCCGGAGGACGACAGGCTGCTCGACAGCCTCGACGAGCTGGGGGTCGACTGGTTCCAGCCGAAGCCCTACGCTCTGTTCGAGCTGCTCGAGGCCGTCGCGGAGCTCACGGGGCCGGGTCCGCAAACGAAGCGCTGAACGAGCCGGATGGCTCGGTCGCAGTCGCCACCTCGAGCACCCGCCCGAGCAGCGCGACGAAGCTTCCAGCGAGGAGCACCACCGTGTTCACGCCCACCTGGCCCTCCACCACCGGGCCGCCGAAGCGGAAGGAGAGCCCCCCGAGGATGGCGAAGGCGATCATCAGGCCGCCCACGCGGGTGATCTGGTGGAAGGCCCGCGTGTCGAGGAAGCGGCCCGCCTGGTAGTGCCACAGGAGCTTGTCGGCCGACTGGAGCGCGGCGCTGTACAGCATGAGCGCGAACACCTCCGCCATCACGGCGACCACGAAGCTCGCCCCACCTGCGGCATGCACCGCGTAGCTCGGTCCGAGCCCGACGAGGCGCGCGACCACGAGCACGGGGATGGCCATCCAGCCGCCGAGGATCAAGAACCCCACAGGGATGCGTGCACGACGGCACGTGCGACGGAGATCGTCCATGTCTCCTCGTCGGTCGGCCTCGGGAGCCCTTGAGCGCATGTCAGTACAGGAACGCGTCGTCTCCCTCGGTGACCGTGACCACCAGGGTGGCCGCACCCAGGGTGGCCTCGTCCAGCTCGTCGAGGGCGGTGCGCAGGCTCTCCGCGTGGTCGGGCGTGTAGGCGAGCACGTGCAGGGCGCGGGCATCGAAGCGGTGCGTGTCGTCCACGTTCTGCTCGATGTCCTGGAGATCACTCAGCTTGTCCACCAACAGGTCGGTCGCCTGCTCGACGGTGTAGGGATCGTCGGGGGGGTAGCCGTAGGCGCGGGTGACGCTGACGCCCACCTGCAGCCCGGCCAGGTCGACCAGGAGATCGATCTTCTTGCCGCCGTCGTCGATGTACTCCACCTCGGTCTCGGTCGCGAGCAGCGCCGCACCCTCACAGCGGTAGAGCACGTCGAAGGCGATGGCTTCGCTCTCCAGGCTCGAGCCACCGGCGTTGCCGTCTGCGATGATCTCCTGACCGCCCTCCGACAGCAGGCTCGGGTCGTAGGTCGTGTCGCCGAAGTCCAGCGTGTTCCACACCGACGAGAAGCCGCCGGAGAGGGCCACGCTGTCCAGCCCACCACAGTCGCCGCTGAGCTCACCGAAGCCGTCTTCAGGGCCCAGGTCGGGCTCACCGGTGTCGTCGCTCGGAGCCGCTGTGTCGTCGACGGCCGTCGAAGCCGTGTCGACCGCCGCAGGACCCGAGTCGGCGGAGTCGCCCGTGCAGGCGAGGATCAAGAGCCACATTGCTGACCTCCAGACCCGCCGATCTCGCCCGACGGGAGGGGCTTGTCAAGCGGCTTCAGCCCGCTGCGAGGGCCCTGAGCGCCGCCCGTCCCCCGGTGAAGACGTGCCACCCGTCACCCACCAGGACCGCGTCCACGTCGAGCGCCGCGAGGCGCGAGACGCTGGCGAGCGCGGCCTGCTTGTCGACGAGCTTCGGATCGGGGAGCAGGTTGAGCCGGCCGCCGACGTGGCCACGGACGAGATCGCCGCACACCAGCGTGTCGCCGATCACGAGCGCCACCTCGCCGGGCGTCTTGCTGCCGTCCAGGGTCACGACCCGTGCGCCGAGCACCTCGTCGCCGTCGGCCAGCCACCGGTCGATCGCGATCGGGAACGCGGCCTGTTCCGCACCCGGCCCGGCAACCTCGGCTCCGAAGCGCTCGGCGAGCTCCGCCACCGCCCGGGTGTGATCGGAGTTGGTGCAGACGATCCAGTGCACGCCGCCGAGGGCGTCGAGGTGCGCCAGATCGTGCGCCGTCATCGGCATGGGATCGACCAGCACGTTGCCCCTTGGACCCTGCCAGCACAGCCCGTGGAAGTCCAGGTTCCGGGCCTCGTCGAAGACCGACCACCCGAAGAGGTCGCTGCGGTGGAGCTGCTTCATGTCGTCCTCGATCTACGGCGTTAGCGCTGGGGGATGCTCGCCCTGTTCCTCGGCTGTCTCAAGCTCCTGCCGCCTTCGCTGGAGCCGGCGGAGACGCCCACCTACACCACCGACGACGGCTGGGAGAACCAGCTGCGTCACTACCCCGGCGACGGCCCACCGGTCGTGCTCGTGCACGGCATGGGTGCCAACCACTACAACTACGACTTCCGCGAAGAGGTGAGCCTGGCGGCCTGGCTGCAGGCCGAGGGGTGGGACGTCTGGGTCGTGGGGCTCCGGGGGGACCCGGGGTCGCGGCCCGCGGAGCGCGGGCAGCAAAGGAGCTACACCTTCGACGCGTTCGCCGAGCAGGACGTACCCGCCGCCATCGACCGGGTGCTGGAGCTGACCGACGCCGAGCAGGTGGAGTGGGTGGGGCACTCCATGGGCGGCATGCTGCTCTACGCCTACCTCCGCCAGCACCCGGAGAAGGTGGCGGCCGGTGTCGCGGTGTCGAGTCCGGTGCAGTTCGGCGAGCAGCCTCCGCTGCATTCGATCGTGCGCAAGACGGGCTGGACCACTCCCGGCGAGGGGCGCCTCCGGCAGGATCTCGCCGCCCAGGCCTTCGCGCCGCTCGCCTACAACAACCCCGTCATCCGCAAGCTGACCTGGCGCGAGAACATGGACCCGGCGATCACGCGGGGGCTGGCGAAGGTCGCCGTCGAGGACATGCCGCACGCCTTCAAGCGCCAGGTGGTCACCTGGCTGGACGGGCGGGCCTTCGTCGACGACGACGGCCGCTCCTGGGTCGAGCCCCACACCGGTGTGCCCCTCCTGGTCATGGGCGGCGACAAGGATCTGGTCGCTCCTTGGGCCAACGTCTCGCCAGCGTGCTCGGTGTACAGCCCCTGCGATCTCGTGCACCTGGCGCCGGAAGGCGGCTTCGACCGCCACTACGGCCACCTCGACCCCATGCTGGGCGTCACCGCGGCGCGCGATGTCTACCCCCTCATCGGTGACTTCCTATCGCGGACAGTTTCTGTCCAGGGTGCGCCCGCGGAGTGAGCTAAGACGGGTGCATGCGCATCCTGCACACCAGCGACTGGCACCTGGGAAAGCCGCTCGAAGGGCGCAGCCGGCGGGACGAGCAGCAGGCCTTCCTCGAAGAGCTCGTGCGGCTGGTGGACGAAGCGAGCATCGACCTCGTCCTGCTCGCTGGCGACGTGTTCGACGTCTACAACCCCCCCGCGTGGGCCGAGGAGCTGTTCTACCAGGCGGTGGCCGAGCTGGGGGCCTATGGCCAGCGCGGGGTGGTCGTCATCGCCGGCAACCACGACTCGCCGGACCGCCTGGCGGCGCCCCACCAGCTCGCCAAGACCCACGGCGTCTTCATCCTCGGTCGCCCTGACGACACGGTCAGCCGCTACCGGCGGCTCGCCGGGCAGGTCGTCGAGGTCCAGCACACCGCGCCGAGCTTCCTGAAGTTGCGTGTCCCACGAACCGGCGAGGTCGCGAGCATCGCCGCGCTGCCCTACCCGTCCGAGTCACGGCTCGGCCGCTTGCTCGTGGACCACGAAGCCACCCGACAACGCGACTACGCCGCAGGCCTGGCGCGCGTCTTCGACCAGCTCTCCGAAGGCTTCGACAAGAAGACGGTGAACCTGGCCATGTCGCACCTCTACGTCGACGAGGCGCGGGCGTCCGAGTCCGAGCGCGAGCTGGTCGGCGGCGCGGACCGCGTCCAGGCAGCGGTGTTGCCCAAGCGGGCCCAGTACACCGCGCTGGGGCACCTCCACGAACCCCAGGACGTGTGGCTGCCTCCCGGTGGGGCGAAGGGTCGGAGGGCACGATACTCCGGTGCCCCCCTCGCCTTCCGCATGTCCGAACGAGACAGCAGGAAGTCCGTCACCATCGTCGACGTGGTCCCCGGCAAGGGCCCCGAGGTCGAGCTCGTGCCGATCGCCGCCGGCCGACCCATGGTGGTCTGGGAGGCCGAGAGCCTCGCCGAGGTGCACCAGGGGCTGGAGCAGGGCCGCCACGTGGGCGCCTGGTGCGAGCTCGTCGTTCGCCTCGACGAGCGCCCGTCCCATGCAGACATCGTGGCCTTGCGCAAGGCGCGCGATTTCCTGCGCGTGCGCGTCGTGCTCCCGCCCGCCGGCGCCACCACCTCCGACCTCGGGCGTCGCCGCGAGCTGCCCATGGACGAGCTCTTCCGGCGCTTCGCACGGAGCAAGGAGGTCGAGCCCACGTCGGAGCTCGTCAAGCTCTTCGAGGAGCTGGCCGAAGGCGCGGGCCTCGACGCGCTCTTGGAAGAGGGGCCCACGCTCAGCGTGCAGACGGACGGGACCGGGCAGGAGACCGTTCCGGGGGCTGCAAAGTGAGGCCGCTGTACCTGAGGGTCGAGGGCCTGCACAGCTACCGCGACAAGGTCGAGCTCGACTTCGAGGAGCTGGGCGCCTTCGGGCTCTTCGGCGTCTTCGGCCGCACCGGGTCGGGCAAGTCCACCCTGCTCGACGCCATCACCCTGGCGCTCTACGGCGAGGTCGACCGGGCACGCGGTCGGCGCACCGGCATC